>ENA-UOXR01001503-UOXR01001503.1-bioreactor-metagenome-genome-assembly--contig:-NODE-1503-length-24308-cov-5.868058_pt1 | contig 24308 bp, 19 predicted proteins | sample MGYA00238164_ERZ764825 | MGnify/ENA primary metagenome ERZ764825 (study PRJEB28920, sample SAMN05720171) | bioreactor metagenome | isolation source: Anaerobic biogas reactor | place: USA:Washington...
TTCGGAAAGAGTTTGCCGGAAAGGATAGGCTGAAGGTCCTGCACGGAACTGGTGCCGCCGTACTGTCCGGTGCCCAGCCACAGTTCCAGGTGTTCGAGATTGGGGAAGTCGGAAATGCAGACCGAGCGTACGACTTCGACCGGCAGACCACCGCTTTCGAGAGCCAACGCACGCAGCTTGTCGTGCCTGGGCTTCTTGAGTTCCAACCCCGCTCCGCCGCGGGTTCTCAGTAGCTGGAGGTTGGAAAAGACTTCCAGCAAGGGTGACAGGTCGGTCTGTTGGATCCACGACATTTCGTTTTCCTCGGAAATAATGTCGCCGAGGAAGAGGGCGACGAGTCGCGGCAGTCGATCGGCATTCTTGACGAGCAGCTCAATGACGAGGTCGGGGCCTCTCATGGCGTCATCGCCGGACCAGGAGCCGATGACGATGCCGGTTGCCTCGAGCGAAGCGTCGGTGGCCAGGAAGTGCTCCAGGTTTTCCTGGAGGACGTCGTCTTCCCAGTCAGAGCGAAAGCGATAGATCGTCTTGCCGCCGCGAGTGGGTCCTTTTGCGGGGTCGTAGTCGGCGACCTTCCTACCGATAAAGGTTTTCACGTTTTCGTAGATATCGGCCTGCTTGATGACGGAGACAAAGGCGGCAGGAGGCAGAAGATCCGAGTCGTTCTCGTCGACCGTGTCGCCACCAGCGGCGTCGGCGTAGCCTTTCTTGAGTTTGGAGGCGACGAGTTTGTCGAAGTCGGCTTTGGCCTTATCCGCCGAGGAGAACTCCTTGGTCTGGGACTGCCCGCTGGTGCCGATGCGACCGTAGGTTACCGTGTGACGGGCGCCGTCCAACTCGATGTTCCAGAATTTGCTGGAGTTGGCGTCCATCAAGACGAACTCGCGACGTTCCATAGGGTGGTACTCCTGCTCATGTTTCCAGTACGGGCTTGTACAACTGTGGGTCGTCAAATCCTGCGATCCAGGCGGCGGCTTCGTGGCAGGTCTTGGTGGTGGGGGGCACTCGTAGAAAGTACTGGCGGCCCGTTGACGGGCAGAAGCACGCGAGCCCGACGAGCGGCTCGTCGTCCTTGAGTTTGATACATAGCAACTGGCGTTGGCCCCCGGGGTCCTGATCCTTGTCCAGGACTTTGGCCTTGGCATCTTCGGCGAACCGCAGATACCCCATGCGCTCAATCATGACCCGTCGCCGCTCGGCGTTTCGTTCCTCGAGGATTTCGCGGGCGGACAGTGTGTCGGGATGAAAGGCGATTCGTTGATCCACCGGAACACCTCGCCATCGCAGCGGCGCACCCGACAAGCTGCTCGGCAACGACGCGATCCCGGTTCCACCGACGTCGATCCAACTGCTGACGCGGACCCCGTCGGGCACCTCCGCCAGGCCGACGCAGCCGGAGAGATCCAACTGGCCAAGCAGTCCAAGCCAGGGGGGCAGTGCCCGCACTTCAATGCAGTTTCGCAACCGCAGTGTTCCGCGATGGATAGTTCCGCGGGCGGGCCAGGAAGTGAACCGCCGGCATTCCGACAGATCGAGAAACCAAGTGCTCAAGCCTTCGGGCAGCGAGTTGAGGTAGCCGCAGTTGCGCAGGCTGATCGAGCCGCACTCGAGCCCCGTGGGTAACGATTCCAGTTTTGCACAGTCGTCGAGAATCAGCCGCGACTCGATGCAGATGCCAGCCGGCAGCGATAGCAACTCGGAGCCGCTTGCATCGAGATCGTGGGAGGAAATCGTTGCGGAGAGTTCCTGGAGCTTGGCCTCGCGCAAATCAATAAGGCCCCGAACGCGAATGGCTCCCTTCTTTCCCTGGAGCAGGAAGTCGCGCGCTTCCTCGGGAGTAAGATCCTGGACATTGCCCACGCTACCACCTCAGTTCCGGCAAGCAGATCGGGAGACGCTCACGAGCGGACGTATCAATCGCGAATGACCCGAATCTCCTGGGGCGAATATTCGCGCTGGCGCCAGATGCGATAGTACCCCTTCTCCAGGCAGATCGAGGCATGTTCTTCGTGAGTGACGGTGGCGCTCTCGGCCGTCACGTGCAAGAAGAGGCCGGCCGGAGTCTCGTAGAGGGTCGCGCTGGAGTGGCCGTCGACCCGATGGCAGTGCCCGGTAATTTCGCCGTGGGCAAGGATCGTATGGGGCATCTTCCGTTTCCGTGAGGGGAGCGACTGAACATTCTCGATCATGACGTCGCCGTGTCGATACTGCATGGAGACCTCCTCGGAAATCGACCGGATGGGACCTGGGTCAGTATACCCTGGAGAGGCGGAAGTTGCAATTGTAGAGTCAAGAGGTTCCTACCTCCGTTTGTATCCAGGGTGTTTCCCTGCGCGAACGGCCCTGTTCGGCGGAGGGGTCGGCCGTATGTCCCACCGTGTGTTCCACGGGACAGGTGCCTGAATCGCCTTACGCCGCGGCCTCGTCCATTCGGTGCAGAACATCGCTGGTGCTGGGAAGTTGCCTCGACCCGATTGGGGGAGACGCCTCTTGGCAACAGGGTCGGTTGATGGGCGATCAGGAGGTCAGGCCGCACGAACGGGAAACCAAGGGTGAAAAGCTGCTTGATAGGTAACCGTGAAGTCGATACAGTGTATCGGGGTAGCGATACACAGACACTGTGATGTGTTGGATTCGTGTGTCGCTGGATCCATACAGAGAAACAGTCGGAGCCCCTTTCCAGGAGAAGGATGGCGATGTTGATTCAAATCGACCCGTCCAGCGATCGGCCGCTCTACGAGCAGTTGATCCGCCAGATGACCTTTCTCGTGGCCCAGCGGGCCTACCGGGAACACGAACTCGTTCCGTCGGTCCGCGAGGTCTCCAAGTCACTGGCCGTCAATCCGAATACGGTGGTTCGAGCCTATCGGCAACTCCAGGACGACGGGATTCTCGTCGTCCGGCGTGGTATGGGGATGGCCGTGGCCGAGACCGGCTGCGAGCGAGCGGCCGCGGTTCGCGAAGGAATCGTCTCGCAACGCATCCAGGATACGTTGGTCGAGTTGCGGCAGAGCGGGCTGGCCGACAGCGAGATTCGCAGCACCTTTCTCAGGCTGCTGGACAACGGTTCTCCCTTGGCGGCAGATACGAACGGGACGAGAGGCATCCAGAAGAGCGAGGAGACCCAGTCATGAGCGACGCAATTCAACTTGATCGACTATCGAAGCGGTTCAAGGCGACCGAGGCTTTGAGGAATGTCACGCTGAACGTGCCCGAGGGATCGGTCTTCGCGCTCTTGGGTGAGAACGGGGCCGGCAAGACGACGGCCATCCGGATCATGCTGGGCCTCGAACGGCCCGACAGCGGACACGCCCGGGTGCTGGGCTATGACAGCTCCACCGAGGATCTGGAGGTTCGCCGCCGCGTCGGGTATGTGCCCGAGGTGCCGGATCTCTACGACTGGATGACCGTCCAGCAGATCGGCTGGTATGCGGCCGGGTTCTATCCCCAGGGCTATTGGGAGCGCTTCTCGGCCATGGCCCGGGAGTTCGGGCTAGCGCCGAAGGCGAAGATCAAGAACCTGTCGAAGGGGATGCGGGCCAAGGTCTCGCTGACCTTGGCGCTATCGCACGATCCGGACCTGCTGATTCTCGACGAACCCACTTCGGGACTCGACGCCATGGTTCGCCGCGAGTTTCTGGAAAGCATGGTGCAGCGCGCGGCCGACGGGCGGACGGTGTTTCTGTCGAGCCACCAGATCAACGAAGTGGAACGGGTGGCCGAATATGTGGCGTTGATTCGCCGGGGCGATCTGCTGCTGGTGGAGCGGCTGGACGACCTGAAGCAGCGATCGCGAATGATCTCGATGACGCTGGCCGGCGAATCGATCGATCCGCAACTGCCGGAAGGACGGATCATCGATTGCCGGCAGGAGGGGCGGCGGCTGCGCTGGCTGGTGACCGACATGCCCGACACGCGGATGGCGAACTCGGCGACCAGCAGGGCGTCGAGTCGGTGGACGTCCATCGTCCCAATCTGGAAGAGATCTTCGTGGGGTACATGCAATGCAATCTGGGCGACAACGATCGCGGTGCCAAGCCGGTTTCGAGCCTGGGGGAGGCGGTCTGATGAACGCATTCAGTCTCAGGGCGTGCGGCCGAATCCTGTGGCGGGAAGCGGCCGAGCAGTACGCCTTCTGCATCGGCATCTTCGCCATGCTGGTCACGTTGCAGGCGTCGCTGGCGACGATGGAAACGTTCGACATGATCCGGCCGCCGAGCGTCGCTTTCGGCTTCGGCATGGCGCTGTTCATGACGGCCATTTACACGGCGGCGAGTTGTGCGCTGCTATTGACGGCCGAGACCGACGCCGGCACGTTCAGTTTCCAACGAACGCGGCCGATCGGATGGCTTACCTATCTGTGGGGCAAGTTGAGTTGGGTGGTGTTGAGCAGCCTGTTGCTCGGGATGGTTGGCTGGCTAGAGACGGCGGTCTGGTTGGACGTGTTTCCAAGTTCGCGAGATGCGTCCCTGGCACTTGGAGTGAACGGGGTCGGAATTCTGGAGGGGCTGGCGTGGGGGCTGATGGCATCGATGCTGGTGCGCGGGCCGCTGCGGGCGGTGGTTGCCGGGATTGCCATGGCGAGCCTGGTTGCCTGGATAACCGTGGTGGTGAATCACTCGGCAACGGGCGGCGGAACGGTGGCGGTTACGGCCGCGTATTACCACGCAGCCGGGCCGCGGCTGATGGTAGCGGCCGTGGCCCTGGCGATCGCGATTCCGCTGGTACGAGTCTGGTACCGGACGGGGCAGCCGTTACGGCTGTTGGCGCTGCCAAGATCCAGGCATGTTGAGGCGGGCACGACCGCCGTGGCAGGGCAGTGGGATTCGTGCGATCGTCCTTGTCGGGGCCGTACGATACGGTTGGTCTGGCAAGCGTGGCGGCAGATCCGCACGCCAGTGATTGTCTATTGGGAGTTGTGCCTTGCGGTTTTGGTGTGGGCCGGGCTCTACTATCTCTCCAAGGTGGAGATCGTCCAGCCGGATCGCAGGGAAGCGCTCATCGCCGAGTGCAATGCGTACATTCTTCTTGCGGTACTCGGGTTTTCGCCGCTCTTGGCCGGCTACGCGTTCGGCGCGGATCAGAAGGTTCGGTTCCTCCAGTTGGCGCGGGATGGCGTTTCTCCGTGGGAGATTTGGCTGAGCCGCCTGGCCGTCATGGTGGTGGTCCTGCTGCTACCGGCGATCGTCGTGCTGGGGATGCTCCGGGTGTCGATGCCCCTGAACGACCGGGCCTTCTTCTGGCCCCTGGCCGTTCTCTTCGTCATACTCGGCTACGTCTCGGTGCTGGTGATTGGCCAGGCCTGCTCGATGTTCATTCGCAGCCGGATCATCGCCTTGCTCGCAGCTCCCGTGTTGACTGCATGCTTCGCGTTCTGGATCGGTATAGGGGTCTTTTATTTGGGACTGGGATGGGAATTGGGCGTGGTGCCCATGTTGCTCGCCCTGCTGATCGGCAGCCGGCTGTTGGCAAGCACGCGGCTTCGGCAGGACAACTCGTGGCGGGCGATGCGAGTACCGCTGCTGCTGATCGTTGCGGCGACGGTGTTCACCTACCAGGCCCTGACCTACCATCGGGTTCACGAGATCCGGCCCTACGATTCGGCCAGCCAGCTTGGAAGCACACTTGGCTTGCCGTGGCAAGCGATGAAGCAGAATACAACGTATGGTCCCGAGACCCAGCCTCGCTCGTGGATGGAAAAGGTCCTGAATGCACAACGCCGCGTGCACGAAGCGAGCGTTTCTTCCTTGCTCAGACGCCCCTGGGACGAGAACTCACCGCACCTGCACACGCGATTGCAGGTCGGGGCGGCGGGTGGGTACTGGAACATGCTCCTTGCCGAGGCACAATTGAACGCCACGCTCCGCGACGTGGCCCGCCGACCGGGGATTCCCAACGACCGGCTCCGCGGCGCCATTGAATTCCTCGAGGGTTGGGGGGAGGAGCGGACCGGCTGTGCCGAGTGGCTGGCCGCTGATTGCCAGCGGGACATAGTCTGGTTGCAGGACGGTCCTCGAGAGAATGCCGGCGGCAAGAACAACTACGACAAGTATGGCTTCCACTGCAAGGCGTTGCCTTGGCGTTATCGTTGGTTCTCGTTCGAGCGAGAGCGTGGTCTCCGGTTGCTCGATCGCGCGTTCCGCATTGGAGCCGACCGGGCCACGGAATACGAGAGAGCGGTGGTCTACGATCAGGCCGTCGAGGGGCTGGAACCCCGTCGTCGCCTCGACGTCGACCTACGGGGATTCAAGGTTGAACGTTCTAGGTTGTTGAGAAGCTAGGACCTTGTGCCCTATGACCCGGCCCAACCTGTCTGGTACCAATGGTCCTTTGACGAGGAGTTCGAGAACCTCCAACGGCAGTCTCGACTATTCATGGCCTTGGACGGTTTTGATTGGATTCTGAAGGACGCGCTGTACGCGGCCGAGTCGCAGCGCCGGGGAACGATTCTCTATCTGGCGCTGAGGATGTACGTCAAGGATCACGGTCGGCTCCCCGAGTCGCTCGACGCGTTGGTCGAGAGGAAGTACCTCGCCCGCCTGCCGGTTATCCCGGTCGCCCGCGAGCCGTTCTACTTCGCTCCGGACGGTGCGAGCGAGGATCTCAATCGAGCGATTGAGGAACGTAACGCGAACCGGGCTAACCTCAGCCTTTTCGGTGCAGACGTCTCTTTCCTCGGCCAGCACGACACGTCGAAACCGTTTCTGTGGTATCCGGCGCGCCCTGCGGCGCAAGTGGATCCCGGCGCCGTGCCGGGAGTGTTCATCGATCTGGATTTCGTGGAGGAGAAGGAGACGGATCTGCCGGGCACATAACGGGGCCGACGTTTCTACAGATCGAACCTGGAGAAGAAACGCGTTTCCGACTCGACGTCGCCGATCACGACCAGTTCGGCATCGGCAGGGAGGGGCCGGCGGGCGTCGGGATTGACGTCGAAGCGGCCGCCCTCGACGACGGCGACGACGTTGCAGCCGCTGGTTTCGCGAATGCCGCTTTCTGCCAGCGATTGTCCGGCGAGAGTCGCCGGCATGGGGATGCGGAAGACGTCGAGCCCTTCGGCCAGGAGGAGGATGTCGGCCGATTCGAGCGAGTTGAACAACACATTCGCGCCCATGCTGGCGTAGGACATGACGAAGTCGGCCCCGGCACGGTGCAGCGTGGAGGTGTTTCGCTCCAGGTTCGCGCGGCCCAGAATATGGATGTCCGGGCGCAGGCGGCGGCAGTAGATGGTGAGGTACACATTCATGTCGTCGTCGTGGGTGGTGATGACGACCGAGCCGGTTTCCATAATGCCGGCTTTCTGCAGCACCTCCAGCTCGGCCGCGTCTCCCGAGATGGTTTTTGCAGGATTGGGCAGGCGTTTCGGTTGCCGGTCGATAATCCGGTAGTCGATTCCTTCCTCCTGGAGGGTGGCGGCGACGGCCCGTCCCACCAGACCGCCTCCGATGATGACAACCGGCTTTTCCCTGCGTTCGTAGATGCAGAACAACGCGTCGTAGGCGTCGAGTTGCTCGCGCGAGCCGGCGAGGACGAGGACGGAGGTTGCCTGGATATGGGTTTCGGGGCCGGCAATCTGAAAACGGCCGCGGTCCCAGACGCCGACCACGTTGACGTTGGCGTGATCGCGCAGGCGGATGTCGCGCAGGCTGCGACCGACCAGCGGAGTGTGCATCGCAGCAGCTTCGGCGATCAACAGTTCGCCGAATTGGCCGATGACGTGCGTCTTGGCATCCTGTCCGAGGATCCGCCTGGCCAGGCCCTGGCCCAACATCTCGTGGAATTGCAGCACGCGGTTGCAGCCGGCCAATTGCAGGATGTCTACCGAAGCGGCCGAAGACGCGGTAGCCGCGATCGGCACCGACGCGGAGATCTCCCGGACGGTGAACGCCACGTTGGTGTTGGTGGTGTCTGACCGTGCGGTGACGACGAGCGCTGCCTGGTCCACACGCGCACGGTTGTAGGTATCCGGATCGTCCAGGTCCCCGAGCATGACGCGATATCCTTCGTCATGGAGCCGCAACGCCTCGGTCAGGTCGGCGACCAGGATAACGTAGGCCTTCTGGGAGCGGATGAGGAGGCGGATAAGAGCGGCCTCAACCGCGTCGAGCCCGGTCAGGATGACATGCCCGGCGGTCTTCGGGGAAAGCGTGCGGGGGGCGCGTGCCGCGGCCTGGGCTTCCATCCAGGGAACATAAAAGAACTGGATGAACATGAAGGGCAGGAGGACCAACATGAAGACGGTGCCGGACAGCAACACCACGACGGAGAAAATTCGCCCGAGATCGGAATGGAAGGTGATGTCGCCGAAACCGAGGGTCGACATCACGACGAGCACCCAGTAGACGCCGGTGGCCCAACTGAACTGGCGTCCTTCCCAGGCCATTACGTAATGAAAGGCGACGGTGAAAAGGAACACGAGCAACGCGAACATGACGACCAGTCGGCCGAGCACGAGGAGATTTCGACGCCGACCAGGATTGGTCAGGAAGCTCAAGACAACGGGGATCGATTTCATATCCTGCGGTTCGCTCTGCGTGCAGCTATTGCTGAGAATCCTGGCTTCCGCCGCCAGACTCCACAACCCACTCGTCCGTCCGGCGTCGCGGACAGCTATTTGGCCTCCAAACCCGCGGGCACATACTCGCTCATGCGGGTCACGTAGTCGCCCACGGGCCCGGCGGCTTCCATCCGGGCGTTCTTCATGGCTTCGATGGCCGGCCGAGCCGCTTGGCCGAGGCGATCGAGGACGTTGATCGCCCGTAGGCGGATCAACGGGGAATCGTTCTTCAGGCCGGCGAGCAGGACGGGCATGGCGGTGTCGACCTGGCCGAGGTTGCAGAGGGCCTCGGCCGCGGTGACTGCCACGTGAGGTGCATCGTCGGAGATCGCTTTCTTCAGGGCACCGGCCGCGGGGGCGGCCTTCTCGCCTAACGCGACCAGTCCGGTCGCGACCCGGAATCGAACGGCCGGGTCGGCGTCGCTGAGAAGCTCGATCAGCTTGGGCACATTGGCCGGATCTCGCTCGTTGGCCAGATCGGCCAGTTCGGCAAGGCTCGCAACGGGGTTGAGTTTCGCGTTGAAGGCGACGTCATAGGGCGTCTTGCCTTCCGCCCGGGTGAGCATCTCCGATTCCGGCAAGAGCCCCATGTCACCCGTCTCGATCATCCATTGCTGGCACTGCTTGCGCATCTTTGCCAGCGTTTCGGCATACCGGGGGTCGTTGGCCAGGTTGTTCGTCTCAAACGGGTCGGCCGCGATGTCGTAGAGTTCCTCGGTCGGTTTGGCCTGGAAGTAGCGGTCCTGGACGGGGTTGAGTTGGCCCTCCTCGTGCATGCGGCGCCAGACCTGCATCGTGGGCATCTCTTCGGTATAGCTGGTGAACTGCGACCACGGCAAGTGCGGGAAGAAGTTGCGGTGATACTGGAACTTCTTGTCGCGGACGACGCGGACCATGTCGAACCGTTCGGCCATGCGATCGCGGATCGCATAGACCCGCTCGCGAGGCTGGCCGGCCGCCGGACCGAGGAAAGCGGAGCCTTGCATATACTTCGGGATCTCCACGCCCGCCAGGCTCAACACGGTGGGGGCGAAGTCGACGAAGCTGACGAGGCGGTCGGTCGTGCTGCCCGGGGCGCCGGGGGCCCAGATCTTGTACTTCTCAGGGAAGCGGACCATGAAGGGAACCACCAGGCCCATCTCCCAGATCCATTTCTTGACGCCCGGCATGCCGGCGCCGTTGTCGCCGAAGAAGAACACGATCGTGTCGTCGGCCAGGCCGTCATCTTCCAGTTCCTTGAGCACGTCGCCCACCTGGTAGTCCATGGCCGTGATGTTGTCGTGATAGCGGGCCCAGTCCTTGCGGGATTCGGGCGTGTCGGGATGGAAGGGCGGAATGGATACTTTGGCGGGATCGTGCCGCTCGTCGGGCTTGAGGCGGGCCGTGTTCTTGTGGTACTTTTCCTCCGGCACGCGGATCTGGCTTTCGTGGCAGACGGTGAAGTTGAACACGCTGAAGAAGGGCTGGCCCTCCTTTCGCTTCCGCCAATGGGCCTTCTTGCTCGACTCGTTCCAGGCCGTCTTGGGCGTGGCGAAGTTGTAGTCGGTCTTCACATTGTTCGTGCAGTAGTAGCCGGCCGCCTGCAGATACTCGGGAAAGCACTTGATCGAGTCGGGAAGCCAGGTGGTGCTCCGCATGCCGTGGCTGCCAAGGGTCGAGGGGTAGACGCCGGTGATCAGGCAGGAGCGGTTGGGCGCGCAGACGCCGGTGATCCCGTAGGCGTTCAGGTAGCGCACGCCTTGCTCCGCCAGACCGTCGAGCACGGGAGTGCGGGCATACTGGTCGCCGTAGCAGCCCAGGTTGGGGCTGATGTCTTCGCAGGTGATCCAGAGGATGTTGGGGCGGTCGGGTGCGGCAGCGTGGAGGGTGGTTGGACAGGTCGCCAGCAGAACGACCAGGAGCAGGATTCGAGTGACGGTTTTCATGGTGGGCCCTTTCGGTAAAGCAGACGAGGATGCGGATGGCAGCATCGTTGTCCTCGCTTGCGCTTTTTAGGCTGCAATCTTTCGTACGTTGGCTTTCCAGAGGCTCGTTTTCCGGCGGTTCTCCTGGTCGGCTCGGGAGAGTCAACCTACGTTTCATGGGGCGATTCGCTTGGCTGACCTGTGCGCGGCGATCCAGGCGTCGAGTAGGGATTCGAGAACGTCGAGGATTCGCCAGTCAAAGCCGGTTCACCGCAATTCGACGGACGTGAGAAAGACAATCCCAGGAGTGCGATCAGCAACACTGCGGTTAACAACCGTTTTGACATGTTCGGCCTCGACGTAGATGGGGAGCTTGTCCACCGTCAGCAAATAGAAAAGAATATGTGGAAAAGAAAATGGGACACAGAACCACCTGCCGTATCTTCTTTTCCCCTATTTTCTTTTCTATCTCTTCTCTGACATGTCTTCCTCACCTTTCGTGTGATTCGCGACGATCGTGGTCCCACAGTCCCCTTTTCTTGGCGTCTACCGTCTGGCAGCTTCGATTCGCACTACGAGCGACCGGCGAAAGTCGGGAAGGGGAACCGCACCGTCGGTCATGGAGCCCTTCCGCCAGTCATCTTGCCACGGATCATAGGTGCGGACGGTCCCGCCGTGTTCAGACACACCTTCTTTGAGGTTCAGTACGGCACCACGAACCTCTCGGGGTGGCGTGCCGTCGGCAAGCTCGGACTGCCAGGTGTTCTCTTTGTCCCTGCACCAAAGCAGTGTCGTTCTCTTCCCCACAAGGGCGTAAACGCGCAGCCGGTCGTGCTCGATCATTCGCGGGACAAACGCTTCGGCAGCCGGATCGGTGCCTTCGATTGCCCGGGCGAAGCGACCGAAGTGCCACCAGAGGTCGTTTTTGTCGACGTAGTGGTCCCAGTGCCAGCAGTGGCCCGAACCGGCCGAGCCGGCGAAGAAGGGGGCGAACAGCACGTCGTGCAGGATGATCCCGCTCTTGTCCTTCTCGTACAACTTGAACGGTCCGCTGTGGCTGGGTTCCACGGCCCCGCTCTCTGCCAGCAGCACGGGGCGTCCCGGGTTGGCGGCGAGGAGTTCGCGGACGGCCTCGGCGGCTAGCACATCAACCGGACCGTGGCACACGTCGAGTTTCGCGCCCAGATCCAGGTAGCGGTGGACCTGGGCCACGTCGTTGGCCGGCATCAGGGCGAGGCGGCGGTACTGATCTCGCTTGCCGTCGGTATCGAAACTGCCGAGGCTCTGCATCACCAGGTTTTTTGGAAACCGTTGGCGGAGTTGGCCGAGCATCTGCTCGCTCCAGGCCATGTAGTCGCCGCCGCGAACGGCATTGACCTCGTTCCACAGTTCCCAGCCGAAAACGGTCGGATCGTTGCCATATCGGGCCGCGTACCAGTCGAGCTTCTTGCAGAACATCGCCCGAGCCGGCTCGCCGTCGAACCAGTCGGCGATCGATCGGGCCGGCCCGCCCTGAGAGACGTGGTGCAGCGGCTTGAGCGACCACGTCTGGCGATAGGCGCGGTTCGGGTCGATCTCGCGGAAATGCTCGATCGTCAGTTTGACCCGGATGCCATGCTTGCAAGCCAGACGCAGCAGACCGTCGATCCGTTCTGCCTTTGCCTCGTCGTAGACACCTGCGTGCTCATGTTCCACGTCCCAGAAGGGAGAACTCAGCCAAATCCTCGCGAAATTACCGCCTTGCTCGGCCAGTTTGCCGAACCAGCGATCGACGACAGCCAAGCCGGCTTCCGTGTCGAGATTCCCTCCCGGACTGATCATATTCAGGCCGATCGGCACATAGGCCGTTCCGTCGGTCCGTTCGAAGTAGCGGGAGTCACGAGGGCTGACGCGAACAAAGACGTCCCGCGCAGAGACGGCCGCGACTAGCGCAAGCGTAAGGGGGCAGGCGACCAATAACGCAGTGAGAGTGCGGTTCACGGTGTTTGCCTCCGGGAGTAAGGGCTGCAAGGCCGCAAGTATAACACGGCGGAGGACCCGATTCGAGCGTTCGAGAAGCTCGGTACGTCCACGGGCTACTCGTCCAGCACCCGGACCACGACCACCGTGGTATCGTCGTCCGCAGTGACCTGTCCGGTGAACTTCCAAGCCGCCCGGCAGAGTGCCTCGGCGATCTGTTGGGCCGATTCGCGAAGGTGGCGGCGGATCGCTTTGACCAAGCGCTCCCGGCCGAAGTACTCGCCCGCCTTGTTTCGCGCTTCCTCAATGCCGTCCGTCACCAGGACCAAGGTGTCGCCGAGTTCGAGTTGCACGACTTCGGCGGTGGGGAAAGTGATGTCGGAGAACATGCCCAGGGGGTGGGAGGTACTCTCCAGGTACTGCTTGACGTTGCCATCGCGATCCAAGAGGTAGGCAGGCGGGTGACCGGCACTGGCGTAGAGGAATTCACGTCGCGGGGCGTCAAGGCGGCCCAGGAGGAGCGTGACGAAATGATACTCGTCGGTTGCCCGGGACAGGACCGAGTTGGCATGCCTGAGGACCTGCGGTATGTCGGCATGGGCCTCGACCAGCAGCCTCAGCAGGACCTGCGTCAACGACATGATCAGTGCGGACGAAAAGCCGTGCCCGGTTACGTCGCCGATCACCAGGTCGATGCGGTCGCCACCGTTGGGGAGGAAGTCGAAGTAGTCTCCCGCGGCAAAATCGGCCGGGTAGAGGACGCCCGCGATGTCGTAGCCGGGCAGATTGGGGGCCTTCTTCGGGAGGAGATGCTCCTGGATCTTCTGGGCCATCAGCAGTTGCACTTCATTGTCGTGAAGTGCCTTCTCGATCCGGCGGCGTTCGGTGATGTCCCGGAGAATCCCGTCGTAGCGGACCAGCTTCGCGTCTTCGACGTGCCGTATGATGGTGCTGCGGACCCACCGGATCGAACCGTCGCGATGTTGGATCCGGTGTTCCAGGGGCGGCACGTCGCCGGTCAGGAGCTTCGCCGATCGCTCGAGGACAGCCTCGCGATCCTCGGGATGGACGATGTTGATCCAGAGATACGGATCGGCCTCGAAGTCTTCGGGGGGGTAGCCCGTCACGTGAAGGCACCCTACGCCGTGGCGAGTCTCGACGACGTCACCCTGCCCAAACGAAACCACGTAGGCATAGTCGGTGACGGCGTCGAGAAGCTGCTCGTATCGCGCCTCGCTTTCCCGGAGTGCCTGTTGGAGTGCTTCCACCTCGCGAGGCCCCCCGTCGAGACTCGCGGAGAGGCGGCGTGCGACTCGGGGAGTCCCAGCCATTCTCTGGCGTCCTTTGTGCCGATCCATGGTTGCCCTTCACCCAGTGAATCCTCCAGTATCCGTGAAGAATACCGGAATCCGTCGGCTTTCGCCAGCATTTGGGCCGGACGGGGGCCACCGGAATAGTCGGGTTCGACGGTGAGCTATCGCCAGACTACGAGAGGTGCCGGAGAGAGCAGCAAGGAAATAACCCGGGCTCCAGAGGGACGCAGGCTATCGCTCCGTCTTTACCGCGGCCGACAATCCCAGGCAATTCACCCGTCGGAGGGGGGGCGTGCACCGCAGGCGTTTGCTCAACAGGCGCGGACCAGCCGGGAAAGCGGTCGGTAGCTGGCCACGAAGCTCGTCAGGCCGATGGTCAGTTTATCGTCGGGGCGTAACCGAGCCTCCGACACTTGCCGCCCATTCACGAAGGTTCCGTGTGTCGAGCCGAGGTCTCGCACGACCAGCATGCCGTCCACTTCGACGAGCTCACAGTGCCGGCGACTGACCCAGCGATCGTCGATTCTCACGTCCGCGTCGGGGCAGCGTCCCAAGACGACGGAATGGCCATTCAGAGCCAACTTACGGTCGTGTTCGACCGAATCCAACGCAATCAGTCTGACCTTCATACCTAACGCTTCGTTTCTGCCAAGAGAGCCGAGCAACACGGCTGAGTCTCCCGCGGGCACCTACGCACACAAACAGTGGTTTTGTTAGCGGCCCGAGGCTGGGCCGCCGAAGACGGGACAAACAGGCACACGCTGCGCACCCCGACCCCTGCCGGTCCGTCGATATCGGGAAACCGTTCGGTTCTTGTGCCGTGTCTGAGCCGGCATGGCAGGCATTGCTGCCAGATTGACCGGGAGAACACCGCAGACGTCGCCACGGTTTCGGGAGAAGCGTCCATGCAGAAAGGCGGGATGGGGAGTGAGAGCCTGCCTAAACAGGCCTTGCGACCGTCCCCCGGGCCGCAAGTATTCAAGATTATGCGTACGCCTGAGATTGTCAAGAGACACTTGCGAAGAAACTCAATCGAGGCGGGGAATTCTACCCGGCAGCGTTTTGCCTGAACCATGACCGGGAAAGGGACGAGCGCCGGCCGTCGCACCGCACACTCTCGGGAGCCAAGCGGAACCGGGAGCCGGGAGGCAATCGAGACCGCGGCCGGCCCCGGCATTGCCCCGACCCAGAAGAATCGTCAATATCGCTGGCCGCCGAACGAACAGCCTTCCGGGCAGGAGGCGACATCTGCCTCTTGCCCGAAAATCCAAGCCGAAACTCCGCGGAAAGACCATGCACTGAGGTGGCCGAATGATGCTCTGGGACCAGTTCGTCGATCTTCTCCGACTGACGATCGTTGCCTACGCCCAAGCCTGTGGGGGCAACCTCGGGGCCGGAATCCTGGCGTTCTCCGTCATGGTTCGCATCGTGATGTTCCCGGTCACGTTGCGAGTCGCCCGGGCAGCCCAAGCCCATCGGCAAGCGATGCAGAAACTCCATCCGGAACTGGAGAGGATTCGCAAACGGTTCGCCGGGCAGCCCGAACGGATTGCGGAAGAATCGCAGAAGCTGTTCAAGGAAAAGGGGGTCTCCCCCGTCCCCTACACCGGCTGTCTGGGCGGACTGGCCCAGGTGCCGGTGTTTCTGGCCGTCTACTCGGCGGTGCGGCAGGCAGTAGTTGCCGGCGGCCGTTTTCTGTGGATAGGGAACATCGCCCGGCCGGACATGATCCTCACGATTGTCGTCACGGCCCTCACCTGTGCGTCGCTCGCCTACTCCACGTCTGAGCTGCCCCAACAGGGAAGATCGGTTGCCGTGCTCTTCCCAGTTGTTGCCACTTTCCTCATTCTGGCCCGGACGTCGGCCGGACTTGGGCTCTATTGGGGCGTCTCGGCGGCGGCAAGCCTGGTCCAGACCATGGTGATCGGCCGATCGGCTCCCTCTCAAGCGGCAGCATAGCAGAGTTTGCTTCGAGCGTAGGGCAGGTTTGTAACCTGCCTGGACAGGATGCAATCCTGTCCTACGGGGGAGATGGCCTGTCGAAATGGGGTGCTCCAGGGCTGTTCCGTCACTGCTTCTTCAGCCCCAACCGCTCGATCTTCGCCTTCATCTGCTCAACGCCCTTTTCGTAGGCGCCGGCTCGGTTCGGGTAGGAGCCGGGCGGATCCTGCTCGGGAACCAGGTACTCTTTCCGCAGTTGCTTGAGATGCTCCTGGAGCCGGGCCTGGTCGGCGGCAGAATCCGGGTTGCCGAAGATGTTCTTGAGTTCCTTGGGATCGGCATTTACGTCGTACAGTTCCCATTCGTCGACGTCGGGTTCGTAGAAGTGGATCAGCTTGAATCGGCCGTCGGTCACCCCGTAGTGCCGCCGTACGCTGTGGGCCCCCGGGAATTCGTAGTACTGATAGTAGAAGTACTTGCGCCAATCGGCGGGCGTCTTCCCCGCCAGGACGGGCAGCAGGCTGCGGCCCTGCATGTCGTCGGGAATCTCGACGCCGGCGATGTCGAGGAAGGTCTCGGCGAAGTCCAGGTTCGAGACGATGTCGCCGTTCGTCGCCCCGGCCTTGACCACGCCGGGCCAACGGACGATCAAGGGAGTCCGCAACGATTCTTGGTACATCCACCGCTTGTCGAACCAGCCGTGCTCGCCCAGATAGAACCCCTGGTCGGAGCTGTAGATGACCACGGTGTTGTCGGCCAGGCCGGTCTCATCCAGATACTTGAGAACCCGGCCCACATTGTCGTCGACCGCGGCGATGCATCGGAGGTAGTCCTTCATGTACCGCTGGTACTTCCAGCGAACCAGGTCCTTTCCCTGCAAGTTCGCTTCCCGGAAGGCCTTGTTCTTCGGATCGTAGGCGGCGTCCCACTTTGCCTTCTGTTCGGGGGTGAGGTTCCGCTGAGGCGTGAGCTTCAGATCGCTGTCGTTCATGGTCACTTCGATCGACATATCCTGGGCCTTGGCGGGCGTGCCCCGGGTGGCGTAGTCGTCGAACAGGGTGTCGGGCTCGGGAATCGTCACGTCGTCGTACAGGTTCAGATAGTCCGGTCCCGGCTGCCAGTTACGATGGGGCGCCTTGTGCTGGCACATGAGCATGAACGGCTTGTCCTGATCCCGCTGGTTCTTGAGCCAGTCGAGGGCCAGATCGGTGATGATTTCGGTGGTGTATCCGGTATGCTTGGTCCGCTCCCCGTTGCGGAGCATGGGCGGGTTGTAGTAGGGGCCCTGCCCGATGAGCACTTCGGAGTAGTCGTAGCCTTGGGGCGGCATGTGCTCGCCGAGATGCCACTTGCCGATGACGGCCGTCTGGTAGCCTGCCTTCTGGAGCAACTTGGGAAAGGTCTGCTGGGTGCCGTCGAACTTGTTCCAGTTGCAGAAGAACCCGTTCAGATGGCTGTACTTGCCCGTCTGGATCACGGCCCGGCAGGGACCACAGATCGAATTGGTCACGTAGCAGTTGTCGAACCGCATGCCTTCCTTGGCCAGCCGGTCGATGTTGGGCGTCTGGTTGAGGTTGAGCCCGTAGGCCGACACTTCCCGGTAAGCGCTGATGGCCTGGTAGGCGTGGTCGTCGCAGAAGAGGAACACGATGTTAGGCCGTTTCTTCACCTGAGCGGCCGCCGCACTGGCCGAAACCATGTCGATTCCACAAGCTGCCAGAATTGCCAGGAGCAAGATGCGAGAAAGCGTCTTCTTGAGGATCGTCATGATTTGCAGAGCCTCCCGAGTGCACAGAGTGGGATGGTACCGGGGCCGGATCGAGTTTCCAGGATACAGCGCCGGGAATAGGGGTGCAAATTGCGGCGGCTAGAGCTTCCGAATCGACGCCATCGGCAGAAAGAGGTGTAGCGTGTCGTCGGATAGGGACAGGAAGCCGCGAGACTTGTAGAAACGCTTGGCTTTCGGATTCTTGGCGTCGACGGTGACGCCGCAGATGCCGACATGTTCTGCCAAAGCGAGAACTCGTTTCAGTGCATCAATGAGAAGGAGCGTGCCCAGACCGGTTTGCTGAACGCTGCGATCAACCGCCAAGCGACCCAGGTGAACTGTCGGAATGGGGTACTTTGGCAGTCGCTTAGCCAGTTCTTCCGGAAGATGCTCGAAGGCAACACTTCCGGTGGAAATCGCATAATATCCCAGCACTACGTTCGATTCTGCGCCGACGGCAACGTAGGTCTTCGAAATGTCTCTTCGTGAGTCCTGGCCGGCGTGTGTGCGAAGGAAGTCATTCAAACTCACGTCGCCGCAATCGAATTGGCTTCGTTCGTGTCCTTTGCCAAGAAGCTCGATTCGCCTCGGCGTCATTGCTGGATCTCTCTGGCATGCCGCTTTGCGGCCGCACGTAGCTTCTCGTTGGGTTCGGGCGGATTGTCGAGGGCTGCAAGGAAGATATCACGATCGCGGTCGCTCAACCGAAGCATCCCGAACCGTTCCACGACCTCTTCGGCTTCACGTACCACGGCCGAGACGGTGAAAGAACTCACGCTCACGCCAAGAAGTCCTGCCGCCTGCTCGATCAGCCGTTTGCTGTCTTCAGATAAACGGACGTCCAGCCGGGCGTTTTGGGAAGTTGCAGTCACGTTGAATTCCTCCTTTGGACTGAAAAGACTCCGCGAGCCACCCCTGAATTGTACCATCGTGTACGGAGATTTGCCACACATATCATCTGACCATCTTGCAGGATTTTTTCCGAGGAAGATGGGGGCAGGACTGCTCGCGCCATGCGGGAGCACCGCATGGAGGATCCGCTATTCGGGGCAGCAATCGCGACGATCCGTGGCGGCCGTGGTATTCGGAATGGCATCCCGGGCAGGGCGCATGTCAACAGGATTTCACGGCACGAGACCTGCCCAGGGCCTTGGAGAGGGCCGATTCGGCGTCGCGAAGCAGCGGTCGGCAATCTTCGCCGATATCCCCTTCGTTCAAGAGGACTGCCTGCACGCGCAGCAGCCCGGCACAGAGGCACTCGACGGATTCCTCGCCAGCACCGTGATCGGCGCAAGCATCGGCAGATCCTGCCGCATGGGAGGGCATAGTCGTTCTGCCGGCCGCCTGGGCTGCTCCATAGGCGACCGACAGCTCGACGAAGGACATGCAACCGGTCTTTTCGAGGATCGAACTGCGAATGCGATCGACGGTTCGCGTACTGAGCCCCAGCCGGCACTCGATGGCTCGGTTGCCTTGCCCGGCCACGATCATATCGAGGGTCAGACGCTCCCGGGCGTCAAGGGAGCGGAGCCGATGGACGAAATCTCGTCGGTGGGATTCATTTTCACGGGACTTTCGGTTCTCCTCGACGGCATCCTGAACGGCGGAGAGGAGATCGTCTTCATGATAGGGTTTTTCTAGGATACGGTAGATGCCCTGGCGGACGGCGGCGACCGCAGAACGAACCGTGAGATAGCCGCTGATGAGCACGACCGGCAGCGTGCATTCCATCTCGGCGAGCAGGCGGTGCAGGTCGATCCCGTTGATGCCTTGGAGGCGGAAATCGGCGACAATGCAGCCCGGTCGCGACGAATCGTAGTGCGTTAGAAACTCCTCTCCGCTGGAGAAGGTCTCAACGGCCAGTCCCTGGGAAGTGAACAGAGCCGCAAAGCTTTCGCACATTTCTGCATCGTCTTCAACGACAAATACGGTGGGGCTGTCGGTACTCATGGGATCTTCCGTCGGAGGCCGGTTCGCGGATCTGGCTGGATGCCGCGCCGCAGGAGATGCGGTCGCGGTTTCTGGTTCGTCAACGCCCCGGATTATGCATCGTCGTGGATCGCAGGCCGCGGCCAGGAAGAGATCCGCACGGGCGTGCGGGAAGCCGCACGGCACAGCAGTGTCGGGATGACGCGGTAGACTCGGCGGTCACACGGAGTCGCGGATTTCCAGAAAGAGAGCCACCAGTTCAGCCACGGAACCGACCTGCATCTTGGTGAGGACATTATGGCGTCGCTTTTCGACCGTGCGGAGAGCCGCACCCGTCTGGTGGGCAATCGCCTTGTTGGAGTGGCCGGCAACGACGAGTTCGGCGACAGCGTATTCTTCTTCGGTAAGATTCTCCAGCCGACTTCGGATCTGCCGCTGCCGCTGGGCGGCCGTCCAATCCGCCTCTTCCTTCTCCAAGGCGGTGCGGATGGCATCCCACAGGTCGTCGTCGTGATAGGGCTTGTCGATCGCCGTGACGGCTCCGGCCTGAATAGCCTTGACGATGGTGTGGGTCCGTGCGAAGGCGGTGAGAAGGATCACGGGCATCCGGCTTCCCCGGCGTGCAAGTTCCTCTTGCAGTTGGACCCCGCTCATTCCCGGCATACGGAGATCGACGACGGCAACGCCCCTTTCCGCGACCGAACAACCGGCCAGGAACGCCTCGGCGGAGGGAAAGCCTCGACAGGGCAGGCCCAGCGAAGTGACCAGAGCGGCAATCGAATCGCGCAAATCGGCGTCGTCGTCGACCACGAAGACTGTTCTGTTCTCAGGCATCTTCTGCAGGAAACGTGCGGGTTGGCAGAGTAAAACGGAATGTCAGTCCGCCGCTGGAATTCAGCGTCGCGGTGATGTTCCCGCCATGATCTTCGATGATCGTTCGGCTGATGGCAAGCCCCAGTCCCAAGCCCTGCGGCTTCGTGGTGTAGAAGGGTTCGAAGAGCCGCGACAATTCGTCATCCGATACTCCGCTCCCGCTGTCCGCCACGGATATCTCCACACGATCCGCCAGGCGTTTGACAGCCACCACGATTCTCTTCTCGACGGCATCTGCCGCAGCAAGCGCCTCGATGCCGTTGCGCAGGAGATTGACCAGAACCTGTTGAATCCCCACGGGATAGACGGGGACTTGAGGATCGTCCTCGGGCATTTCCACCTCAACGGCGACGCGGAGGGATCGGGCCTGGTGTCGCACCAGAAGCACGGCATCCTCAATCAATCGCCGGACCGAAACCAGTTCGCAAAGGGCGGCTTCTCGGCGGGCAAAACCCAACATGCGGTGGACGATGTCCCCCGCCCGATTGGCCGCTGTGGCGATCGCGTCCAACCACTGGCGAATCTGATCGAGGTCCGCCGGTTCTCGGCAGGCCAGATTCCGGCAAGCCTTGGCGAAGTTGACGATCGAGCAGAGGGGCTGATTGACTTCGTGGGCGATGCCGGCTGCCAGTTCGCCCATAACCGCCAGTCGCGAGGTGTGCTGCAACTGGAGCCGCATGGCATCCAGCCGGTTCTCGTCTTCCCGGCGTTGGGTGACGTCGGTGACCATGACAAACGAACCGGCAAAACGGCCTTGGTCGTCCGTCATGGTGGTCGCGGAGACGGTTGCCCAGAACGTGCTACCGTCCTTTCGTCGAAGACGGCGTTCGTACTCGCCGCTGCGGCCGCTGCGCCGTTCAGCCACCCGTTCGGAGTGTGCGGCCAGATCGTCTTCAAATACGAATTCTTCGAACGACCGTCCGAGCATTTCTTCGGGTTCGTATCCCAGCATGAGTGCCATGCGGGGATTGACAAAGTACGTTCGGAAGCCCGCGTCCATTGCCCAAATGCCTTCGCGGGCTGTCTCGACGATCGTCCGATAACGGTTTTCGCTTTCCTGCAATTCGTGCTGGCTGCAGCGACGCGATTCTTCAGACTCCTGCGCCTTCTTCCGATCGCGCATCGCGACGATCATTGCGGCGCAGGCGGTCGTGAGCGGCTCGATGAAAGCGACCAGTTGCTGCGTGTACCCCCCCGCACGATTGGCGACTCCGGCGACCCCCACGATCTCGCCTCCGTAGCGTATGGGGATTCCGAGATAACAACGGATCGGCGGATGGCCGGATGGGACCCCTCGGGACCGCAGGTCGTGAACGGGATCGTTGGCAATCACCACCTGGCCGGAGACTGCGGGGGCACCCGCCAGATTCTCCAAGTTCGGGAACACGAAGTCAGACAACGCGAGTTGCTCGTACAGATGGCGCGAGGCCTCGTCCCAGGAAATATCCGATAGGGCCAAGCTGCGCTTGCGAACGGGTCGGCCCCGGTGATAGGCCACCTCGTCGAGAAAGCCATATTCACTCTGGGTCGACTCAACCAGAATCTTGAGGAGCCCGGCAAAGACTGCCTTGGGATCGCTCTCGGTGGTGAACAACGCTTGGGCATTCTTGACGGCCGTAAGGAGCATGACCAACGGGTCTGCGGCATCGAGCAGTCGGTCTCCGGCCACCGTGTTGGCCTCCTGAGTGCATCGAATTGCGAGTCAGATTCGCAACCTCTCCGACCCTGGTCTGCAACACAAGTCTTTCACAAATCACGGGGGAGGGCAACCCCGCGCGACGGGTGGTGTCTCCCACGACCGCCGAATGGCCCCCGAAAAGGTGTTCGTGTGGCATATACCTGCCATCTCCGGATCGCGACGGCACCTGTCGACCTAGCTTTGCATGGCACGTAGTGACCGGCCGCCTGGCCGAAGCGATGCGGGGATTGCAGAGCTAATCGACCGGAAAGCGGACGGTGCCCGGTTTCACCGCTTGGCGATGGAAGCAGCCGGTCTTGTTAGTCCGATTCGAGTCTATTTGGGAGGTGCGTGTAATGGGATTCTTCTCCAGAATGAGTACGAAGTGGAAGTTGATTACCGGTTTCTTGACCGTCGCGGTGATAACCGCGGGCGTCGGCGGTATCGGTTTCTGGGGCGTCTCTCGCCTGGCCGGCAACGTCCGCGAGATCGGCGAGGTGCGTCTGCCGAGCGTCGACAGTCTCCTGGAAATCAAGCAGAACGCCGAGAGCATCCGGGGCACGATGCGTGTGCTCAACATACCCGGCCTCTCGAACGAGGTGCGCGAGCGCCAGCACGACAATCTCAAGACGGCTCGCGAGAACTATGAAGCGGCTTGGGCCGTCTACGAGTCGCTGCCCCATACCGCCAAAGAGGCCGAACTGTGGCAGCAGTTCGTACCCGCCTGGGAGGCCTGGCGGAGCGAGAACAACAAGTTCATGGAATTGTGCAAGCAGCTCGACGAGAACGGCATCGCCGACCCGGTCGATCTGGCCCGCAAGCTGGAAAGCTTCGCCAAGGACCACCGGGAACTTGCCGAAAACGTACTGGTGATGATTCAGTCGAAGGAGCCCTTTGACGGCGGCGAAGACTACACCGCCTGCGCCTGCGGCAAGTGGATGCCCACGTTCAGCACCGACAACCAGGAATTGGCGGGCACACTGCGCCAACTCGAGGAGCCCCACAGGCGATTCCATAATGCCGTCAAGCAGATCAAGCAACTCGTCGCCGACGGCGATAGCGAAAAGGCTCTGACGACCTACCAACGCGACATGGCGCCGGCGGCCAAACTGGTGTTCGACCACCTCGCCAAGATGACTGCCGTTGCCGACCTGTCGACTGCCATCCAATTGGAGGCTCGCGAACAGCTTGTAGGTCCGATTGTCAAGGCTCATCGGGCTGCCAACGAACTGCTCGACCAGATCGTCGAGATCAATCAGGACATTGCCACCAACGAAGTGGCGAGCGCACGAGCCATGGCAACGAGGGCTAAGCTCTTCTCGCTGGGCGGCGTGGTCGTGGGGGTTGTGCTGGCGGTCGTTTTCGGACTGGTACTCGCCACGGCCATCGCCAAGGTGCTTGCCGCATTGATCGGCGAGATGAAGCGTCTGTCCGAAGCGACCGTGGCGGGAAAACTGGAGACCCGGGGCAATCCCGAACTGGTCACGGCGGAGTTCCGACCCATCATGGCAGGCGTGAACGAGACGCTGGACGCCGTGATCGACCCGCTCAAGATGATGGCCGAATACGTCGACCGCATCTCCAAGGGCGACATTCCCGAGAAGATCACCGACAGCTACAACGGCGACTTCAACGAGGTGAAGAACAACCTCAACGGGTGCATCGACGCGCTCAACGCCCTGGCCGACGATCTGGGCGCGACGATCGAGTCGCAACAGGCCGGCGACCTCGAGGCTCGTTGCGACGCCAGCCGGCTGCAAGGCGTCTACGCCGAGCTTGCCGACGGAATGACGAAGGCCCTCGACGCCGTGGTGCTCCCCATGCGCGAAGGCATCGACCTGTTGCAGAGCTACGCCAAGGGCGATCTGTCCGAATCGATTCGCGACCTGCCCGGCAAGCAGATGATACTCACCGAGTCGATCAACGGGCTGCGGGCCAGCGTGAACGACCTTGTGGCCGACGGCATCGAACTGTCGCAGGCGGCGGCGGAAGGGCGATTGGACGCCCGCGCCGACGAGAGCCGGTACCAGGGCAGGTATCGTGAGATCATCCAGGGCATGAACAGGACCCTGGAAGGATCGGCCACGCCCATGCGGGAGATCGGCGCAGTCTTGACTCGTCTGGCGAAGAAGGATTTCTCGCAAAAGGTCGACACGGAATACCCCGGTGCCTACGGCGAGCTTCGCGACAACGTGAACGCGGTGGTTGCCAACATGCGGGACGCGATCGTCCAGATTGCCGAAAGCGCCAGCCAGTTCGCCGAGGGATCTCGGGTGATTGCCGAAAGCTCCCAGTCTCTGGCCTCCGGGGCCCAGACCCAGAGTTCGAGCGTGGAGGAGATCTCGGCCTCGATCACGGAACTGACCTCCTCAATCGACCGCGTCAA
>ENA-UOXR01001513-UOXR01001513.1-bioreactor-metagenome-genome-assembly--contig:-NODE-1513-length-24188-cov-8.148096_pt1 | contig 24188 bp, 28 predicted proteins | sample MGYA00238164_ERZ764825 | MGnify/ENA primary metagenome ERZ764825 (study PRJEB28920, sample SAMN05720171) | bioreactor metagenome | isolation source: Anaerobic biogas reactor | place: USA:Washington...
TAAGCCCCAAACGCACCGCCATAAGTCGAGGCACTATAACCCCACCCATTTATCAGGTCACCGATTCGCACCTGTTCTCTAAAATTTGCGATAGTATCGGAATGAGAAAATACAGATATTCGAGGCGAATCATAGGCGTTCAGTTCAATTCTGCCATCGCCAGTTTGTCCATAGTTCGCGAATACAGTTCCAGTCTGCCAGTCGTTAGCCCCTGTTCCATCTAAATCCCGGGTGACGTTGTAAGTCGTCCCGGAACTAAGCGAGACGACTCTTATATATTCAACTTGCGGATTACTCCCGATGACCCCCCGGAAAACGAGGACATCGTTTGCTTCGTAAGTGCCTGCGCCTAAATCAATAGTTGTATCAGTTGAAAGAATGTCAGCAGGCAGAACGCCTTCGCCTTTCGAGACAGTAAACCAGCCCCCCAAAAGCGTCTGTTCGTATTGTGCGAAAACCACCGCACTCAATTCAGACCCCCATATTTTCCGCCATAGGCTTGCGCTACTGCCTAAATCGTAAGTGTCGGAATTGTGAGGCATTATCGACCCGGCATACATTGTTTGTGTAAAACTATGATTTCCTGTCCAAGCGTAGTTTTCGGTCAAATCGACGATAACAGCACCGTTAGAATCAAAGTCGATTCCAAGTCCGGGCAACACATCTACGCTATCCGCATATACGGTGATTCCGTCCCCGGCCACGACATTGAACGTGCGATTCTCAGATAAATTGCCTCCCCCAGTTAAGCCATCCCCGGCTGTTAGGGTGATAGTTTTATCTGCTTTCAAAGCCAAAGCCAAATCTATTTCAGTTTCGGTGTAATAACGTCCATCGTGGTCGTCACTTTGGCTATGAGTAGAAAATAGGTTCGCTATTTCAGTTTCGGTGTAATAACGCCCATCGTGGTCGCCACTTGTCTTATGAGTTTCTAACGCCAGCAATAAGGCGGAAACGTCCTCGCCTACGGTATCGCTTCCAACATCGCCAGACGCCCTCGCAATAAATGGTAGTAATTTTCTGTATTCGCTTGTTCGTCTAATATCAGCCATCTTGTACCCTCACAGAATTAGGATTTTTCCAGTCGGCAGGACGTATCGAGGGCTTTCCCTCGCTATCCCACTCGCAAGCGTCCACGAAATAATTCGCCATTCCGTTAATGGCGGAAAAATACGAACTTGATTTCGTGATAGGGATTACACTCACCCACTTGCCAACCGGATCAAAGCCCGATTCGACTTCCGTCCCTGCGAGATAATAAATCCTCCCGTCTGGTCTATATTCAATTTCCGGTGTATCCGATTCATCTGTCTGTTCCCATACATCGATTGTTCTATCTACGTTCACCCGGCTTAGAACACGCCTATAATTTGATGTTCCAGTTTCTAAGTGCGCTTTCAGTTCGTCGTAAACAGTTGTGTCACCACTTCTGTAACTTTCACTGTAAATCCCAGAACGGACGTCCATTCTTATTCGGGATAAATATTCGCCATACTGAGTAAAATAGTTTTGAATCTGCTGAGTCGTTTCTATCAGTTCGTTGGCGTAAAGTTGGAAAGGCGTGTCTGATTCCTGTTCCACCCAATCGTCGTCAACTGAACTATCGTACAAAAACAAGTTTCCGCCTGAGTAAGTGTTATCAGTATCTGCCGGGAACGTATAATAGTTATTCGCGTCAGCGTTGTTGGTAGTTACAACGATGAAATATGTAGTGCCAGAAACCAGCGCATAAGTTTGATTCAAGGGAACATTTACCCAACCATAGTTAGTGCCAATTAATCCAGCGAATTTACTCCCTGAAGCCAATTGAGAACCGGGGAATCCGTCAATTTCCGAGAATAGCGCAACGGATAAATTACCCGGACTTCCTGTCCGTTTTGCGAATACGGATATTTCGCCTAAGTTGATGTCTGAAACAGGCGTGAATGACTGCGCCCATTTTGTTTCAACGTCAAAGGAAATTTCGCCTTGCCCAACTTTTGTATAAGATAAAGCCAACGTAGTCGGTACTTCGCAGTAATAACTGTCGAATAAGTGAATCCAACCTTTGCAATAAATCCTTGCACGATTTTCGCCAGAATTCTCACGAGTTGTTATCACCATTTTTGGCAGTTTCAGGCTTTGCAACTTTTGGTGCGCAAGGGCGTTTGCAGAAACAGCGTTCATACTTGCGCCAGTAATTAAAAGCCTTCGTAAGCCATATTCCTCAACGGAATCATCATCACGAATCCAGTCGGTAGTCTGCCTGATTCCAACTGTGCTACCACTCAAATCAACTTTCGTATAAGCAACCGCAACCTCGTTCGCCATATTCTCATAATCAACCGTTGCGACAACACCCTCGACCTCGACCTCGACCCGACTCACATAACCCCACCATAAGGGAACAGCCGATTCAGTATGCACAGTTACGCCAGTCCGAACAAGGTTTAGCAATAAAAGCAAACTCTCTTTACTGCCCTTGACATTAAACTCTGCCTCGTCGCAACCACCCAGCCACGTCTTGGAGTGACGGGTCAAATCAAGTTTCAAATCACCCGGAATCTCGTGTTTATTATTCAGGTATTTAGAACGTTGCCAAAAGTAAACATTCATTAGGGCGTAAGCCTCCGGGGTCGGTAGTAAACCTTTATCGAGGCGGTATATTCATCGAGGTAACCGCCAGTCATCGAGTTAGTCAGAAATAGAAGTTTTTGACTCTTTCCCGGAACGAGAGTAATCCAGTCACCGTACCCGTTATAGTGCCCTGTTTTTCCACCGCCACTCCAACCGTCCGTCCAGACTGTTTCTGTAATCCCGTCGTCTGCCAAAGTAACACCTGTCGCAATTCCATAACCTCTCGGAATTAATTGCCGAAAAGCAGTCGCAGGAAATAAGAAATAATCCAGAAACGTCTGATTGAATCCACCAGCACGCCTTGCCCCAAGCCTTAATCCAATAGGGCTGAAATCCGTTATACCCGGCAACCACGGGGGAATCTGTAACGTGCCCAAGTCAACAATATGGGCGTAATTCTGAACGACTTCCGGGGCTTTCTGCATAGGGGTCAAAGCCACACTCGCAGGATAATAAAGCCCAACGTTCAAACGCAAATCCTGATACCCATAATGTACCTTTGTAAACACCCGATAATGCCCACCCTTTGCCCCTTTTAGAAATGTAGAATCCAGTTCTGTAAGTGAAATTTGGGCTTCATTATCGCCGGTGTAGGTTCTCGCTACATTATGAGGGATATACCACTCAAACGGGTTTGTAGTGTCATCAATAGACCTGCCAATCCAAAAGTTCGACAGTCGGGTAGTGCCACTCGAATATGTGTTCGTAATCTCAATTCTCGGCGGTGTGGGGATAGAACCATCAACGTCATCACCGTCAATTCCGACATAATTCACGCGTTTACTCGGCGCAGCCCCAGTACCGTCATTCGTGTTATAGACCGTCAAGCCGGTTGTGTTGTCTGTGCCATTTTCATTTGTCAGCGGAATCTGTGCTTCACCGCCCTCCCAATAGTTCTTGCGTTTCACCCAAATTCTGGCTGGGACGTGATTTCTCGCCACCCGGTCAAAATAATCAGTTTCGGTGTCTAAAACCCCGTCAAGAATTTCCGACCTAACGTACCCGTCGCCAGTATCGGCTTCGAGATAAATCTTAGGCAGGGTCAAGTCTTTTTGCGCACGCCTCGCGCTGTCAAAATAATCTTCGATCTTGCTTACGGTTTCCTGTACAGTACTTCGTGTACCTAATAACAAGATTCCTGCAATCGTTTCGACTTCTTTCGTTTCGACTGGGGCACTCCCCGGGGTAAACTCGACAACAATAGAATTCGTACTGCTTAGGACTAAATCAGTTTTTCCTGACAGTTTCAGCTTCATAGATTTATCCTCCGCACGATTTCCCGGGTCAATTTGTCTAAGTCAAAATCGTTGGCAATAGTCGCATTCACAACAACCGAAACGTTTTTCCGAGGGTCAGGTTGCTTGTAATAGCCGCCTCTTTTATCTCTATAATCTCTATCGTAGTCAGGTCTTAGCGCTTCCCTCAAAGCCATTGCGACTTCGTGCTGGTTCATTACTCGCCCATAGGTTTCGGGGATAAATAATTCACCCTCTCGCCCGGGTTCTTGCCATAAGTATTGTTGCCCGGGATAAACAGCACCGCCTAACGCCTTAGGAATCGCATTGTTAGGGATATAATTCACACCCACATTAATCGAACTCGGAACGTTCGGCTTAAACGGGGTATCGTAATAAACCGCAGTAATTTCAACCTCTTTCGGTTCAGGGTCAGGCAGGTTCGCCAGTTCCCTCAAATAAGGCATAATGTCTGCCAAAATCTCGGCAATTTTAGGGTCTAACTCTGCTAAGTCAGCCTCAGTCATACCGTCTAAAAAGTCAGTTGTGTCTGCTAAAATTTCGCCTGTTTTGCTGTCAATGAGTTTTCCGTCTACGAGTTCGACTCCCTCCTCGTATCCCTCAACGTTCGCAAGGATTTCACCGACCTTTTGTTCCAACTCGATAGCGTTCGCAGTATTAATGGCGGTCATATAATCTTGCTTCATTTTCTCAGCCGCCTCTGCGCTTATAAGCCCTGCGTCCACCATGTACTGGGTCAAAGCGTCAATTTCACTTTCGGTATAACCGTCCACTTCCATTGAGGCTTGCATAAGTGACAAAGTCATTTCTTTTGCCATTCTATCCATTGCCTCGCTTGCGCTTTCAGAAACCCCCTCCAAGTCAGCAATAGCCTGCTTTACTTCCTCAGCCGACATTTTCACGCCATTCAATGTGCCACCCGTTTCAGCGAACGGGCGTAATTGTTCTAATTGCCTTTCCGTTTCAGCAATAAGATTCAATTGTTCATCGTACCCATAAGCCATAGACTGCATTGCCCCAAAATCAAGTGCGAGTTCGTCATAAACCGCACTCATAAGCCCCACCGCAAGCGCCGCCTCGGTGTTTGCGAGGGTGAATTCTTCCATTTCAGCAATGCCTGATTCAATTGCGGCGTTTGCCTGTCTCTGCGCCTCTTCCCCTTCGTAGTTTGCGTCAGCCCATTTCTGTGTGCCCTCAGCCGCCGAATCAATTTTTGTTCCGTACTTTTCAACAATGGCGGTGTAATCCTCGGTAGACAGGTTGCCCCAAACGTTTTGAAGTTCCTTTACTTCACCCCAAAATCCCTCGGTGTCCAGCCCGGCTTGTTCCATTTGTTCTGCTAAATCAGCAAGCCCTCGGTTTTGCGTTCCAATTTCGGCAAGTCTCGCCAGACCGGTTGCCGCTTCGTCTACACTTGGAACAAGCATGTCTGCGAGGTTCTGTTTTGCGTTCGCACCAATTTGTTCGAATGCCGCTTCTAACTTCATCAGACTTCCGGCACTCGTTTCAGCAATTCCACCAACTCTGGCAATTTGTCCTTCTGCTTGTTGCAGAAAGGCCTCGGTGAAGGCTTCTTGTACGCCCATTCCGCTTGCTTTCAAAGCCTCGAATTTTTCCTCGAATCCGGCTACGCTAACCCCCAGCGTGTCAAAACGCTTTGTAGTCTGGTTCGTCAGGGTCAAAGTGAGTTGATCCATGTTCATGCCCAATTCACCTGCCACGTTAGTCAACCGGACTGTTTCATCGTGGGTGTTAGTCAAGCCCAGACTCATCATGTCCGTTGCAGATTTCATCAGTTCTGCATCAGACATCGTTCCTTGCGTTGCGTTTCGCAAGTCATTCATTAAAGCAAAAGAATTCGTTCCGATAGACGCTGTCAGATTATCAAATTTTCCGGCAACATAATCAAGTTGTGCGCCCTCGTGGGTGAAGTCATATACCGCTTTCCCGGCGTTTATTGCAGTCCGGGCAATACCCATAGCCTGATTAATACCAGTCGCCATTTGAGTCCATGACTCTTTAATGCCCCCAGTTGCGCCCTTTTGGTCGTCTGCTGATTGTTTTGTTTTATTTGCGAGTTGAGTTTGTGCACCCTCAATGTTGCCCAAAGCGGTCAAGACTTCATTTACTCCCTCTGCCTCAACCGCTACAATAATTTCAGTTAGTTTTGCCATTTATTTTCCTCGCCTGTTCTGCTTGTATCCTCCTATCAATTGCCAAAATAGTCCTGTATCCATCGAGTACCCAAGCAGGCTGTTCCAATAGTTCCCAGACGGGGATTTTGGTCTCTAACGCTATTTTGAACAGTTCCCAAATTTCCAGTTCTGTGTCGTCCGGGATTTCATAAACTTCTGGCGCACACAGCCACGCCTCTAATCTTTTTTTGACTCAGTCGCAAAAAGTAGCCTGTCTTTTGTAATTGATTCGATGATTGTATTCAACAAATAAACCGGAATTGAGTTGGCTTTTATTGCCTCACTTGTAACAGGGATAATTTTGTCGTCATCGTCCTGTAAATCCCAGTTTGCCACCAGTTTTTCTAATTGGAAAATCAGGCGTTCTGTTGTTCCGAGTGACTTCAACTCGTCCAAAAATCCAAGCGTAATTACTTGAGGGCGGTATTCCAAGTTGATCACGAAATCACCGCTGGAAGTTTTATAGACTACTTCAAGCTTCTTAGTTTCTTTCGTCAAATCTCTTAGTTTCAACTTTGCTCCTTACTACAACGCGCTTACGTTTGTGATTACTTCGATTTTCACCGACTTGCCCCAAGTTGAATCGTGAATGGGCAGCAAACCGAACTGGACCGTATAAACGTTGTCCAGGCTGGAGAAGTCACCAACGCTCTTAACCTGCGCCGGGAAGTCGATCGTGAATTTGTGATTGTACGGTGAGGCAATCTCCGCGCCGGTCGCTTCAATCCTGAACCACTTGGTTGACGCGTTTCGCAGAGTCGTGATCAGTCCCATCCCTGCGGTGTCGGTTGCAACGGTGATCTTGCCCGAAGCGTTCGGTTCACCTTCCACCGCTTCCGGATCCTGGCCCACAGGCCATGCCAGCCCAAACTTATCGGTCAGGCTCCACTCCATGCTGAATGAATTGGTCAAAGCAGTTGCGCCAGACAAACCCGTTTGCGTGTCCGCCATGTAGAACTTCAGGTGACTCGGTAAGATTGGCACAGGTGAAAGCGAGGTAGGGGCTGCGGTCAGCGTGATGCCAGTTTCCAGCGCCTCACCGATACCGGATCCATTCACGGTAATGTCATTGCGGCCAAAGTTGAAGGTCAAGCCGCTGATCTTCGCCCCAGCCACGCGCCATGCGCTGCTCGCGTCACCCTGTTCGATTGTGAAGCTCTTGCCCACATCTGCCTCGCTGGTGTTCGAAGCGAACGTCCATTTGTACGCGGCTGTGGCGCCCTGCTGAACAGGAGCGGCATAGTGCATCAAGCCCGAAAGCAGGTACACGATTTCGTTGTAGGTCGGCGCACCCTCGATGTTGATGCTCGACCATTCCTTGTTGAGTGTGGCGAAGCTGGCGTACTTATTCCCCATTGCTCTGAAGGGTTTTGTCTCCGCCTGGGGGGATGGGGTCATGCTGACTGCCAATAGTTTCTTATTGGCTGCTACGGAAGTTCCGGCGGTGCTTTCAACTCCTACTTGAATTCCCTGAAAAACAGATGCTGGTAATGTCATTTTCTAATCCTTTACTGGGTATGCACCCTAAAATCTAAAATCATTGATTTGTATGTGTTGCCATTGTCTTTCTCGGACATTGGCATCTTGAATTCCAATACGCTGCTTAGTACATTTGAACCACGTGCTTTGTGCAACAAGGTTTCAACAAGCGCCGCGATTGAATTGACCGTTGTATAACTGGTCGCCTTGTTGACCGCCTTGACCTGCCAGCGTTCACCGTCCATCAGCTTGTCCTTGAACGCATTCTGCACTGGCACCGCGTCGATCTGCTGTATCACCACGTAAGGAAACGTTGCTCCCTCTGGCGCTTCGTCCCGGTAAATGCGCGTGCTGACCAACGCCGCCAGTGATGTGCTGCCTGTCAATACTGAGTAAATCCACGCGGATCCGTCTGCCATTACATCGCCTTCACAATCTGGTCGATCGCCTCAACGAATTGAGGTTCAATCTTGTCAGCAGCTGGCCGCATATATGGCTGTGCTCCCATTTTGTAGGTCCCAAACTCAACGTAAGCGGCGTACTCAGTATGCGGGGAAATGGTCGCGCTGAATTCCTGGATTTCTGCCTTGATACTGCGCTTCAGATCGCCGGTAACAACTGGAACCTGATCTTTAGCTTCTGCCTCAATGTCCATCGCGGACTTCTTCACTACCGCGCTTACCGCGCCCGGGAATCTTCCAATGATCCCAGGAATTCGGTTGTCGTGGATGGTCGTCTTTACTGTGATGTTCATGCGCTATTCCTCGAACTTGACCGGCGATATGCCAGCCTCTTCCAGTTGCCTAATCAACCGTTTTGCCCAACGGCGCAGCTTCACATTCTCGCTCGCTATCTCGGAAATCTGCGTGGTGGTCGAGTTCTTGTAAGAGTCGAATTCGTTCCTGAGCGCGTTGTAGCGGTTATCCGACTCCACCTTGAAAGCCTGGTATCTGCCTTCCTGCTTGTCAATCAAATCGTAGAGTTTTGAGATAGTGTCCGCGTCCAGGTTCTGCTCATCGTGTTTCTGTTTCCTTGTCGCAAAGAACAGCGCAATTGCAGACGAAATAAAGGTCAATGCCATGATTGCGTTATCAAGTGTCATCGGTCAAGCCTCTTTAGTATTCGTAACGTCATCAGGGCATTTGCCCCTACCAAGGTAACTGTCATCAAAATTCCGGATCGCACGAACGTCTGGTGCGTTGGCAATTGCGAAATGTCAAATACCGCTCGGTAAATCGAATAGCTGTAGTAAACAGCCCAGTACACGCCCATGAAGCCCAACGCGAACTTAACCCACGACTTGCGGTGCTTGAAGTACTGCGCGAACTCCGCGTAAGCCATGATCAGTGACACTAATACAATGGCGTATTTCTCGAATTCGTACAGCCAGCCCATGTTCATCGTTAACCTTGAATATCTGTCGCGCTGCGAATCGCATCATAGACCTTGCTCGCCACTAGTCCCAGTCCCAACCCGAAGATTGCGGACCCGAACCATCCGGCAAAGCCAACCGGCATACCCAGGCTCACCTGGTACAAGACGCCCAGAACTGCGCCAATCAGGAAGCTGATCAATGTCAGCACTTTCCCTTCCGCGCCAAACGACTTACTGAGCTCCACCAACCCCATCACAACAAGGATCAGCGGTACTCCATTAACAATTTGATCAAATTCCATTTCATTCCTTCTTTCTCATCTTCACACTGTGGTCACAATCACCCGTAATGCGGTGATGTGTGATTTATCTTTATTAGTCCAGTGAACCTTATAGTTCACCGAGTTGATTTGGATCTGGTCCGTGTCCAGCACGTCCGTCCCGACTGGCAGTGTGATCACATTGACTTTGCCAACAGTGATCGTTGCTGCAACCGATTTCTCCAGCTCGCCCTTCGGATCACCCAAACGCGCGTTCACCGTCGAAACAGTCGTCCAGGCCTCACTCCATCCATCCGCGCCACTTGTAATGCTTTGCCTCTGGATATATGCTGTCTCTGGCAGGTTGGATTCCTGCGTAGCCTTCATTTTTGCCAGATTTTCCGCGTTAATCAGTGTTGTAGTCATCTCTTACCATCCTCACGGTCTGAATCGCCCCAAAACGGCTGCTTTTTGCCTTATACTGAGAGGCAAGTTTCAGCTTTGCGTTCCTTACACCCTCAAATTCATACGAGGACCCATCCGCGCTAAATTTGACAATATCCTGCTCAATTCTGCCCGCCCACAGTGTCAGCAACACCGCGCTTGCGGCATAAACGTCATAGCTGAATCCGGTCGCGTAAACCGCGTCCTGCGATGTCGTGAACGTAAAGTAGCCGCTCTTCGTGTCTGAGGTAGTGGGATTAAGTACAGTGCCAGCAGAATCTGTCAATGAAACGTCGGTTTCCCAGTACTTGTAGGGGGATTGAAATTTCAGCTGTGTCGTACCGTCCGGCTCGGCATATGGCGTGAGCTCATCGAGCAGAATATACTCGCGCTGTTCGTCCAGTTGTTCCTGGATGTCTTCATCGTAGAACTCCTGCGACGCACCTGCTGGGTCATTGATCAGCCCGCGTACCAGTGTGATCAAGCCTGTCATTGTTGCTCTTGCCGCCATAATTTCGCTCCATTGGGCTCGGGGTGAGAGAGTGAATTCTTTTCGCGGGAGTCACCCGCCCACCCCGTTCAGCCGTTTTTTAGAATACGATCCAGTTGATGACGTCGTCAGCCGCAATCTTGTAAGTCGACCCGTCTTCAACCTTAAGAACGCCAGCAGTCATGCTAAGTTTTGCGTCAGCCCCATCCACAATGCCGCCATCGACAATCTGTACGATAAAGCCAACCGCGTCCGCTTTGCCAGTATCAATCAACTTGTAGCCAGTGTCGTCATCCGCCTGAACGGCGGTGTAAGTGCCCGAAACGGGCATTCTGCTTACCCAGTCAATTCCAGAAATAGAACCTGCCATTATTCACCTTCCATCCAGATGATGTATCCGTTGATCTTGCCAGCTGTGAGAGCTGCCGCTCCAACAGTGACGGTCACAGCCTTTTCCTCTTCCAATTTGATTGGCTGAGCAATAACAGCCGCTAAAGGCAACTGATCTTTAATTGCCAAATTTGCTTTGCCCGTTGCAGCCAATAAGTCAGCCGCGTTTACCAGGCTAATTGCCACAGTCGCGTCGCCGGTCGATGTAACCGCTGCGATAACGTCAATAGAACCGCCGATCACAATCGCGTTGTCAGGGATAGTGACCGCCAACGGGTGAGCTGCGACGGTCTTGTTGCTCACCGGAGTCGGTGAGGTCGCATCGTTTGCCGCCGTGTCAAACACAAACGGTGTTACATGTAAACCGGCCAGTGACTTCAAAGACTGGAAGTTGTCGTCCGCATCCTTGAGCCAACCTGCGCCGGATAATGATTTGATTTCACTCATTTTTCCTCTTTTCTCTCAGTATGGAAGGAGAAGTGCCAATCTCCCGGCCTCTCCTCCACAACTTAACTGAGCTTCATCCGACTAAGCCTTGCAATGCAGGTAGATACCGTTGAGTTTGTTTGCGTACACAAACGCGTCATGGTACAAGCGATATTGCATAAGCCAGCCGTCGGTGGTCTGGTTTTGTTCCGGTGTGAACACCTTCAGGGAATCATGCTTTGCGACCTGGAGCACTGCGGTTGGGTGGATGATCATGAAGTTGATATCCTTGCCAGAGCCCTTAGAGTAGCCGCCAGCATCCACAGTTACACCGTCATCGAGGGTGATACCCTTGTAGAAACGGGTCTGTGGGACCATGATCACTTCCATGCCGCTGTATTTCGTCACGCGTTTGTCAACGGCGTTTTCGTTGCCCAGGAAGCGGCTGACTTTACTTTCGAGGAGGTTCAAACAATTGTCCGAGATGTAGAGCAGACGTCCTTCGCTTGGGACTTCGTCTTTGTCTAATTCCAACTTTGCATCATCCAGGGCCTTAATAATGCCATTGGCATCGAGAGTGCCAGGAGTTGCAGCATTGATGTTTGCGGTCGAGGCGTACTTGCTGAAGCGATAGGCGTCAATTTCAGGAACAACTTTAGTGCGGATAAACTCTCCGGCCAGTGTTCCAAAGGCCATACCGAGAGTTTCCTCGTCATCCATGCGATCGATGACGAATGACCGACCGCGTTCAGTAGCCAGGGTCAAGGTTTCCCATGATCCTACAACTTGGCCGGCAGGATAACCACTTACGCGGTCGTATTTACCCAAACCAATGGGGTCGGTTTTGAAAACCTGCACCACGTTCGCACCGGCAAAGTTGACCGGTTTGATTTTCGCGTCCATGCGCGCAGTGAGGGAAGATGCTTTATAAATTTCATCCAGGATAGGTTGAAATTTCTGTGCTAATGCGATTGATTGTGTCATTATTTAGTTTCCTTTCAAACTATTCCAATCCAGCGGCTTTTCTTGCCGCATTCGTGATTGGATCCAACTGGTTCCCCGACTTTGCCGGGTTCATTGCGTTTGTACCGGAACCAACAAGATAAGGTTTTGACTTTACTAAGGATTGCAATAGCACCTCAGTATTGGCAGGATTGCCAGCTTCATCAAATTGAATCTGCCCCTGGTCCATGAGCTTGAACGCTGCATCGGGATCCACGATCCCCAACTTTGCGGCTTTCATAGCGACGTCATACTGCAAAGTCTTGGTCTTGTGAGAGGCGAGGATTGCTTCCTTTTCTCTCTCGAGAGCCGCGGCTTTATCCAACGCCTTCTGCAATTCGCTTTTCTCAGCATCCTCTTTTTCCTTACGCTGCTGTACGAGGGTCTTCAGCTCGTCAACACTCTGGAATCCGATCTCGCTAAGCATCTTCTGCAGCTCGCGCTCAGATCTTCCCTTGATCATCTTGTTAACTTCCTCTTGGGAAAACATCTTCTCTGCCCCGCTGCCGTTTACGGTCTCTTCTCCGGCATTTTCGCTTTGGACGTTTTCTGTGTTGTTTTCTTCTTCCATGTTTCCTCCACCTCTTACCGTCGGTGTAACGTAGAAAATTGATTAAACGAAAAAACCCAAAACTGCAGACCATTTTTTGATCCACAGCTCCGGGTTAAGTTCCTCGTGAGCTAAGTAATTACTCGTATTCGATTACAATAACAATTTTAGCACATTTTCATTATATACGCAAGTCTATCTCATTAGTTTTACTCCTTTCTATTTCGGATCTCTTCCAAATATCTCCTCGCTTCTTCTTCGCCCATCAGATCCTTCAAACTTGCCACACGCCGACCCTCGCCCCAAATGGCACTGTAGGTTTTCCTGGATAACTGATCGAATTCAAACAAGCCATCATTCCATGCCATCCACTTTGCGGGGCCAAGGATGTTTCGCTGTTCCTCCGCGCTCAGTGTCTTGAAAAACTGCTCACCTGTCATCTTGTTGGTTTGATACCGAGAGATCTGTTTCTCACTCATGTTGTATTTCTTTGCAAGCTCATCAAATGAGGGGCCAACATTTTCTATCCCACTGAAATCAATGCCATACTGAGCGCCAATTTCTTCCCAGCTCATCGTTATGGGACTTTGTGCACACCTGCAGTTCGGATGTGAACTCATCTTCTCAGTAAGAGGAAACTCCCTCCCGTGCATTGCCAAACATGACGGGCACGCACCCGTGACTTCTGCAACCCAACGCCAGCCTTTTACAATGTCAGAGTTCGCATTGTAGTTTTGCTCTGTCGCGATCCTTTGCGCGCGCATGGTTTCCGTGCGTGAAATTGTCAGCGCCCGGTTCAGTTGCACTCCCAGCGCATCCCGGATCATCGGCGCGATCTTACGCGGGTTATATCCCAACATCATGCCTTCAACCAGGGCATCTGAAGCTTTTTGCGATCCCTCGATGCTTATGCTGTCAAACAATGCTTTGAGTGGTGATCCTTGTTGGTTCGAACCCACCATGGCAATCACTTCATCAGTTGGTAACGATCGTATTCGTCGAATGTCACTGACATCATACTCAGGACCAAGGCGCAAGATCATCTCGTCCCGGCTGAATTCCAGTGACATTTCAATTACACGCCGTTGTTCCTCAGTAATGCGCCCAACAGCATAGTTGGAAAACTTCGAGAGCTCATTACCAATGAGTTCCTGCATATCAGCCAGTCTGCTATTCTGGTATATCCACGCCTCCGAGAGCTTTGAACCGGTAGCAATCGTGCGATCATACTCAGCTTGTAATTGGTCTAATCTTGACCTTACATTTTTCCATCCCTCCGCGTACACGCGCACCATTTCAGAAGCCGCCCTACGTTCGTTTCGTAGAATTCTGTTCTGAAACTTAGCAACAATGTTATCGATAGTCGATGTCGGCATTACTTACGCTACCAGCCTTGTCACATCCGCACTGACAATCAGTGATCCTGTTGTGAGTGTGGTTACCTCCGCTGCTTCAATCAGTTGAATATCATACACATAGGTTCCAGGTACCAGGTCGTCCGTCACGCCTGCTTTGAGCATGATAGTAATATCGCCTGTCGGCGCGTCGTTGATCGTGATCGAGCCATCCGTGCCAGTTGTGTGAGCGGCTCCGTTCAAGCGCAACAAGCCATCACCCGTTCCGCTTGCATTCTTGCGGATCCGGATCACCGCATCGTCATCCGACTGGTACGCGCTGGCTTTAACCGTGAAGTCCAAACTCACGTAGCTTTCCATACTTCCCAGATTGAGCAGTGATGCTGTTAGCGTGTCGCCGCGCAGGATCGTGATTGTCGAGCCAATTACAGCGGTCACAAATTCAACCGAGCTCACATTCAGCTTGTCCAAAACATCGTCTACTTTTTCGCCGATGATTTCAAGCTCCTCTGAAGTGGCAATACCTGTCGGGTCAACTGTTGCAGAAGCGTCAATCTTATTGGCAACCGTGAATGCCATTTGATCAGTTTTCTCTTTGATTGCATCCACATTTTCATCTACAACCGCAAGATCAGCTGAGGTCGCCAGTCCAGTAGGGTCAATGGTCGCACTTGCATCCACCTTGTTTAGTGTGGTGAAAGTGAGCTGATCGGTTTTGGTTTTAATAGCTCCAATACCAGCATTATCCGGCGCGGTGTAGTTAGCCGCCAACAATGGCGTGGTAGGGATAGCGTTTACACTTTCCTGCGTTGCTAATCCGCTTACATCCGCTCTATACTGAGCGGGATTATTCAAATCTGCTTGAATGGCGGACAATTGTGCATCATATTCATTAGCAGGTGCAAGTCCTGAAACATCAGCCTTATAAGCCGCTGCAGCATCTGAATGAGCTAAAGTGCCTGTCACATTCAACTTATCTAAATAACCCGCTCTTGTGGCAGTAAGGCGTGTTTCGATTTCGTCCACATAGGCTTTGAGCGTTACTAAGGTTTCAGTTGTCCAGCCCGCGCCCTTGATGTCAGTAAGATGGGTGATGATACTGTCAATGAGCAAGTCAAGCCGTCCACCATTTACAAGGTCGGTCTGCAACTCGTTCGTGTCAGCTAGAATAGCCGCCACTTCCGTGTCGAGGAAGTTGTCAATCGTGTCCACCTTGCCGTCAAGCGTTGAGAGTGCGCTTGCCGTAGCAGCTAAGTCTAACTGGTCTGATAGCGTTTCCAGCGTGTCCGAGTCAGCCCCCACAATATCGCTAACGAGCGCCGTGTCCGCCTGGTCGCTTGCCACAATGCCAGCGGTAGCAATCGTGTCAATCGTTGCGGTGATGTACATGTCCACCCTTTGCCCTGCTGTAAGCGTCGGCAATGTGACCGCAAACTTATACGGGTTTGAGCCTGTGATTGTGACCGTTGCCGCGTTACTTGTGCCGTCCACATAGAGCGTGCCAGTCGGTGCTGAATCAGCCGCGCTTGCCGCTCCTGTCGCATCGAGCGTGACGAATAAACCTGCCCATGCTTGTCCTGTTTTTATCATAGTGAAATCCTCCCAGATAAGGGTTGAATAGATACCGCTCCGCCACTGCCACCGCCAGATCCTGCTTCAATATCGAGCGTGGAGTCATATTCGAGCGCGCCCCACTCTCGTTGTGCGCCCTGAACGGTCGTGCCGCGCATATCGGCTGTCGTTGGGCTTGTTCCTGCCACGTTGATAAGCCCTGAGTAGCTCGCCAAATCAAATGGCGTGAGCATCGAGCCGCCGTTGACTGCCTCGAAGAACCAGCGCGTGTCTGGCAAGTAAATATAGGCATTAGATTGTGCACCTACATCCACATTACTTCTTGCTGTTGTATTCCCATAAAACGAATTATAGTTTTCGACAGTACTATTAACACTGGACGACATAGCTATCGCATTACCCTTGAATATGCAGTTATTAACGACTAATGGATTATTTGTATTAATATTTACTGCAACAATGCCAGCACTGTATTGGTTTGCTATAAAACAGTTTTTAACTATCGTGTCCCCGATTTTTATTACCTGAATCGCCTGATGTCCTGACAGAAATATACAATTTTCAACGAGATTACCAGAATTATTAATTTCACTGGTGTGAGTAAATACGATGCTAACCGAACTGTTCCCAAATATGCCAATATCGAATATACAATTTCTAATGATATTGTCATTACATATCCCACTCGCTCCAGAGATAAGATAAATTGCTTGTGTATTTCCGCCAACTGCCCCAAAATAACATTGCTCGATAATCCATGACTTAGGATTTATAACACGTACCATTTTTGCATCGGCGCTGTCTATAGTAAAGCCTCTGAAGGTACGATAATCTTTGTCATCGCTATAAATACAATTGTCACGTCCAGAAACTGTGCTGTCATTATCACTACCGGTTATTCTAACTATGCCCCCAGTTCCGTCTGTATTCGCGCCCGTGTAGTCGCCGATGTAAGTGATAGGCGAACCAGACGAGCCGCTCACATCACAAGTCAGCAATTCCCGATAAGTGCCAGCACCGACATAAACCGTGTCGCCTGCCGCAACTGGAATATCCTCAGCCCCGTTCAAAGTCAGTTTGCGCTGTGCCCAAGAAAGTCCGGTATTGCTATCATTGCCGCCTGCTCCAACGTAATAAGTAGCCATTAGCCCACCCCCAATTGCTGACGCGCTTCACGAATCATCAAATCGGTCAGCCATTCTTTCAAGTCAGCCGCTCCAACGTTAGATAGGAAGTTCGGGAACTTCAATGTTTCGCTTCGGGTATGCGCTTCACCTTCATTATCAATCCAGTTGAGTGTCACATCCACCGAGTATTGAGGCACGCTGATATTCTTGCCTGTCGCCTGCCAGTTGTTCACAAATAAGTTAACTTCACGAGCCATTATTTCCTCCGATAAGCCCTGATGCGGAAAATCCAGCGGGCAGGGTCGCCATAGGTCTGTCTGAAAGACACCTGCTTGCCGTTGATAGGGGTCATGCTTGCCTCCGATATGAAACCACTCTGAAGATGTACCTCTTCGCGTCCTTGTACCTGCTCACGAATGAACCCTGCCAGCCATCCATAGAAGCCGTTCGTAACTCAGTATAAGCTGTCATTCCGTCTCTTGCGCATCCTGGTCGAACGCCTGCATCAATGCCTGCCCCAACACCAGCTCCTTCGACTTCTTCCCCCGTTCCACGTCCGGATCATACCCAAACTCCTGGATCAGCGTGTCGCCCGAAACACCCAGCTGCTTCAAACTTAAGGCTGCATTCGCCTGGATCTGTGCGTCCTTTGGCAGCATCTCCTGCCAGCGCAGCTCAGTAAGGTTGTCGTCGCCATAACCGCCCAGAGCCAACAGCCGCCGGTTGAGCTCCACGATCATTTCGCCGTAAGTGACGCGCTTTGCTTCCGTTTTCTCAATCAACGGCTGGTACAAGATCTCCAGCGCCACCCCGCTCAACTGCCCGATACTTTCCACCTTCCCGGTAGCCACTTCAGGAACGCGTGCTAATTCGTGAACAAACTGCTTCAGCTCCTTGTGCATCTGGATCGAGCTTACAAGATCGCTTTGCATCTCCAGGTTCTGCAGGGTCGAGTTGTCGTTTGGCAGCAGGATCAACTCGTCCGCGTTCACCCGCACATCCGCCTTGCCCACGCCCCTCGCCCATGTCTTCGGATGGGCATGATAGCGCAGGATCTTCAGGATGTTCGACACGGTAAAGTTCTCTTTGTCGATCGCCTCCACCAGGTCATCTTCAATGTCGCTCATGCCCCAAAACTCATGCGGCGCGATCATGTTCTGGCAGTGCACCACGGGCGAGAATGTGTATGGCCATCTCTGCTCGCCAACCGTCTGCATTGAGCCGCCGTCCACGTTCCCGCGCTGATCCGTGATCATCCACCCCGCGCCGTCCTGCTCAATCAACTGCTGAATGGCAATCGGCTTCTTCGTTACCGGATCCACACTCGGGTAGCGAATCTTGTACGCTACAACCCGGTCAATATCATCCTCCGCCAGCGTCACGCTCACCGTCTCCGGATCGCAGATGATCAAGCGCGGATCCATGCCTGGCTTCCAGTGGATCTTGACGAATGCCGTTCCGCATACCGCCCCGGATGTCGCCAGCTTCTGCAGCAGGCTCATTTTCCGGTTCGCCTGCCACACCTGGTCAAGATAGTCCTCTTCCGGCGTAGTCTCTCCCTCTGCCAACTCAAAACCCACGTCCTTCCCAAAAAGGAACGCCACGCCCTTGTCAATGAACATTCGGCCGAAATTCATCCGCAGATTATCGTCCGCAGCTCCAGCTGCTACTTTCAGCGGCTTCTGGCCCTTGCCGTAATAGATCTCCCAGTTGCGCCGGAACTTCTCCAGCCGGTCTTGTTCCGTCATGCGCACTGTATCTTGTAATGCCGTCATCAAGTAATTTTCCATAGTTTGCACCTTGTATCTATCGATAAAGTCCTGGTAAGTATTCAACACGCGCCTCAAGCATGTCATCTTCGTATGCATAGCGGAGGCCATCGATCAGATGATTATTTCTGTCTACAGGTTGCCTGATCGCGTTTCCGGCTGAATCTTCCCGCCATTTATACTGAGAGAGCTCGTTCCTCATATTCACACAGTTTTTATCCACGATAATCGTGTGTTGTTGCAGCCATTGGATGCCAAACATCACGCTATCTTTGCCTTTTTTAGCTCCGTAAATATTGACACCGTCTCTCTGCAATTCCGCAATGGACTTGGGCTCCGCAGAATCACCCTTGAGATAGTCGGAACCAGCCTTGCTCTTGATCACCCCAGCGAGGACGTCATTGGTAAGGCCGCGTTCATAGATTTCATCGTAGACATAGATTCGTTTCTTCGCGCGATCGTAGTGAGTTATTGGCACCGCAGCAGGATCGCTCGAAAAGCCAAAGTCCAAACCATGCCGGCGATTGGTACGTTGTGCTTCTGGTAAGTAATACTCGTCACCTGGATCACTCAAATCAGCTACCTTCCAATCCGTGAAGATCACATTGCCGAGTATGCCCCAATTCCCCAGCGTGTATACATTGTAATAATATGAGTCACTCTCATTTTCCAAGTCCGCAATGTCATCAGGAGTTAGAAACTTATTGTCTTTATAAGTCGTCTTGAGAATGCTTAGGTTGTCACCCTGGTATCGTTTCTGGTCATCTGCCCAGGCAATCCCCTTGAAATATTCCTCGTAGATCCAATGGCTCTGCAGGATCGGGTTGAAAGATAGTGTCATTCGTTTGGCAATCCTTGGATCCCCGCCACGTTGCCGCTTCAGGATCTGCTTTACAGCATCCTTTTCGCACTCAGTAGCCTCCTCAATGCGCGCGTCTGTAAACACTCCCTTTTGCGGCGTGATCGACTTCAGCTTTTCCACATCATCCAGGCCAGAGAATACGATCTGGTAGCCATTCCCACACGTGATCGTTCCGTCCGTTTTGTTGATGTCGAACAGGTCACTCAAGCCCCACTCCCTGATTACCTTTTTCATTTCTTCCACCACAGATCCTCGCAGCGTTCGTCCCACTTGCCGGCAAACGAGGAAATTCCGCCCGCCCTTCATAAGATCGAGAATATCCCGTTGAGCGAGAAACACTGATTTCCCTGAACTCGATCCACCAAAGAATATCTGCGTCCTTGCATTGTTTTCCAAATACGGTAAATACACCGGGTTGAATACCTTGGGGTCAATTGAAACTTCCACATCACCAGAATACATTACTCAGTATCCGACTTCCCATTCAATGTTACGCTGATCTTCAGACCGCTCTTGTCACCGGCCTCAATTGACTGCGTTGGCTTTCCCCAACGGCGATCAAATAACATTTCCATCGCCTTCAGATTGCCACTCGCTGCCAACTTTGTGAGCACTTTTATAAACTTCTGCCAATCCTCATCTGAGATCACATCATCAAGTAGCGCCGTAATCCCCTTTGGTCGGCCCCCTGGATTACCGCTAAAACCCTTTACAAACCTTCCAGTTTTTGGATCTCGAACTGCCATAGTAGATTCCCTAATCAATTCCTGTTCTGAGGCCTACTCGTAGCCTCGATACAAACAAAGAAACCCGAAGTCATAGTCAAATAAGACTAAAACTCCGGGTCAAATTCCTCATGAGTTACAAAAGTAACAATATTCAGTTTGCTTTAGTTTAACACACAATAAGGTTCTTTTCAAGTTATTCTCGGGTTGCCTTCATCCGCGTGCTGAAATTCACATAAGTAACCCTTCGATCTGAGATTAATATCTCTACTGATCCATAACCAGCCGGTCCATCAATAACACCTTTTAATGCTAAGGTAAGTAATCTCAATGCTTCATCGTCCAATTGACGGCATAACTCAAGCTCAATATCTTGCCTGGTCATTGTTCTGGACGAATTATTACTCATCAATTGTTTTCTCAAAATCAATTGGTTCGCATTGATTTTCTCATTTATTACTCAACTCCCTGATTGCATCTTCATTACTCAGCCCATTTAGCCTCGAATATAAGTTGATCACATCAAGCGGTTTCGCCGTACATCCGCTAAAACACCCGCATAACTGCCGCTCAGTATCTACCCAGAAGCTCGGGTTTGCATCCTCGTGAAATGGACATTTTGCCACGCCCCAATGATCGCCAGTGAAGGTGATATCGCTAATGTAATCTTCAATCCTGTGAGATCTCTTCACTTCTTCAACATTCACACTCACTTCCATGTCAAGGACCTGAGCAGTGGAATATTCGATGATGTCTCTGTCTATCAACATCTTACGTGGCACCTCAACTCTCTCCATGAGTTTCAGCGTTTCTTTTGGAAAAATCTCTTCCAACTTCGACCATATCGGAAACTCCCCAACTTGATACTCGGTATAGATAGCTCCACTGGGGTGAATGGAGCCAGGAAGAGTTACTAACCCACCCCTTCCTTTGACGTCGATCTTGCCAAAGTGAAGGTTCTTGATTTCACTTGTGCAGCGAGTATATAAGTGGATACCTCGTGCAGTTCTCACTTTGTAAGAATCGTAAAGTACTTGCCTTGCTGCCGCGCTTCCCTCCGTCCCCGCCCACAAGGACCACCTCAGGTACTCAGTAAGGTCGTCGAAGTCGATCACCACAAGGTTATTGGTGCCTGTCACCACCGCGGCGTTACTCGGTATCCTGAACCACCGGATCAGTTCCCCCTCAGTAGGCAGCTGCTTCTGATATTTACCCCACTTTATTTTTGGGATCTTCGTCCCCAGGTGACAGGGGATGACGGAAAAACCGCGGGAAACAAACCAAAAAACAAGATCAAGCTGGGTGCCGGAGTTTTTAACATTAGTCATGGCAGGCTCCAAAGTGGGGGGTTTGGGGGGTTAAAAGTGCCATTTGGAAAAAGTATAAAATTACACTGCAATTCTTTAACATCGTCAATCTTTGGGCTGGCTGCGGGTTGCAGGAATTGTGTAAACCCCCCACGTCAACGAGAGAGTATATTAAAAGTGGTTTTAGAAACTTTCTGGAAAACGCCTTCCAAACCCCCCAAACCCCCCTCATTCCAATTGTTAACAATACAAGTTGGGCGCTTTTGTTTTTCATTTGTTTCCAAACCAATACTGGAGTTGCTTATGATCAATTCGTGTTGCCATACCGTAACGTGATTCCAAAACACTCTTAATATTCATCAACCTTTTCCCAAACGCCTTCACGCTCCGTGGCCAATCGCTGTCCGGTTTATTGCCATTGAATAGTGTCGTTTGCGCCTCGGTGTAGATCTCCCGGGCGGTCACCCAGCGGTTAAGGTTGCTGGTTGAAGTTGCAGAATACAGCGAGTTATTCAACCATGCGTCGATCGCCTCGATCACGATTTCACCGTCTGCCAGGAAGTTGGTTTGCGCGAGCTTCAGGTCAACGACGATTTCATCCCACAAGTCCACCTGGTCGGCTTTTACACTCATAAGTCGTCCCAGTGCTTCCCAGTCCGCCATGCGGAGGGTCGAATATGCGGGGAGGTCGCCGTCCTGGAGTTCCTTGACAACATCGTTGAGACTTGTCAGCATATCCCCCCACCAGGCGTTTCGCAGCTCGTCAATTTCTTGCAAGAATAGCGATTCTCGCTTGCGATCATCATCATTGACGCGGTTGAGAGGGAGTAAGAGTAGGCGATCCGCTAAGTCATCACGCCGTAGCGTATCGGGTGTCCTCGCTGTCACTGCAATCCAACAACGGTATTTGAGAATCCCCAGTTCTTTGGATGTATATAATTTTCTATACTCGTCCATTGCGCCAGTACTGATCCTCGCCAATTTATCCTGCAGCCACGGCTCCAGGGTATCGAGATTATCCATTGCGTACAAATGGTAGTGACTCGCTGTTACTGAGAAATCATCGGGTTTTACGGGCACGCCGCTCACTTGCGCCCACTGGCCAAAGAGTAACCTCAGTAGAAGACGGAGCGCCATGGACTTGCCGGATCCTTTTTCACCAAGTAGGACCATCATCGGTTTAGTAGGGCACAGTTCGTTGAAGAATAAACTTTGCGCCCACACTTGGTATGCCCAGGCGTTCTTTGCTTTTGCCCAATTGGGAATGCTCGCTACGGTAGCGAGCGCGTCGTTGTGGTCAGTCAGATCCGGCTCATACGGCTCCCAAATATGCAGATCGTCAAAGATCACTGGACCATCACCATTGACTTTGAGAGTTATGGAATCGCCATCAAGGCAATAACATTTGCCGTCAAATCTGCTGACCCACAATAGTTTTGTGTCATTATCGTAGTACGCCATGCGGACCACGTTTTTGATTTCAGAGTTCAAAATCGCCGCTGTCTTACAGGCATTACTGAGCACACTGAAGCCGGTGCTTGCGGGATTTACGCCGGTCAGTTCATGCAGCCAGGCATGCCACAGCTCAGTATCAAGCTCAAATAAGCGGTGTTTATCATGCCAAAGGTAAAATAATTCCCCTTCCGGTGTGCGGATGAATTTTCCATTATCATCAAGCCAGGTAAGCAAAAGTGACTCTGCATTACTGAGTCGTATCCCAGCGGATACACCCTTGAGCGGTGTCAATATATCTTCCAAAACTTCCTGGAATTTGACGTCCGGCGGGTTCATCAGGGGATTGCCCAGGCGTTTTGCTCTATTTGCGCTAAAACGGGCGCCCAGCTTCAATCTCTGGTATCCGGTGCTAAGTTTCTGCTGCATCTTTGCCAGGGCACCTTGCAGGGCGATATTCAGCTCAGGGGGCAGGCTGCTCAGTACATCAATGATCGATTCCTTTACGGATCTCCCGTTATAGTACATCTCAAGCCAAATTTCCCGCCAGGGTTCACACACCGGCGCGGCTCCACTTGGTGGTTGATCCACGTGTAAAGCCATGGCAATCAGCTCAAGCTCCCCCCACCAGGTATCAGGGTCAAGGTTGCCATAAGCTCCGATGATTTGCGCCTGATCACTGGCGGGGATATTCAATTTGCCTAATAATTCGTCTATCGACGTGGTTTGCATAAGGGTGCTTTATCCCTTCAAAAGTAATGTTTCAATTGTTTTACTGAGCGCAATTGCTCGGTCTGAAGTCAGTGTTTGACCACCAGTGATGTTCGCGAGCTCGGTTAGGAATTTTTGACCATGAGATCGATCTTCCGGGCCACAGTAGATCGTGGAGATTTTGTTTTTGTAGGTCCGTGCAACCGCTAATGCTTGCTCTTTACTGTCTGGTTCGCCGTCGGAAATAACGATGATATGTATCCCGGGAACATCTGCAATCTTTGCATATCGCAATGCTCCCGCAAGGTTGGTCCCGCTGCCTTCATATATCGGGATACCACCAGGGCAAAAGAACGCATTGTTTGAGAAGGAAATAACCGCCACTTTACCGGGTTTGTTTTTCTGTATGGTAGCGAGTTCTTCGCAAGCAACCTGGTATCGGGATTTGCCATCTTTAGAATCGTGTTGCCCCATGGATCCGGATACATCCACGATGGTTACAATTTCAGCGTTGGTAAACAACTGGGCGATCGACTGCCCGGTGCTCTTTGCAATCGCGCTGATTGATCCGGGTACGATTTGAGTGTTAGTTACTGTCATTATTCACCTCCGCCTCACCTGCTGCCCACCACAACCACATACCGAGCAGCAGCAGAACTAACATTACGCTTATGCCTGCGAGAAAACCTGCAACGAAGGTCATTCGGCCACCTCTGGCGTCCATTCATAAACCACGCGCGCATCCTTCCCAGTGTGCAACCGCCACACCTTGCCGTCAAATGAGGGTACAAGCCCTGCGTTCCAAAGATTTGCTACAGACGAAAAG
>ENA-UOXR01001517-UOXR01001517.1-bioreactor-metagenome-genome-assembly--contig:-NODE-1517-length-24119-cov-8.034658_pt1 | contig 24119 bp, 14 predicted proteins | sample MGYA00238164_ERZ764825 | MGnify/ENA primary metagenome ERZ764825 (study PRJEB28920, sample SAMN05720171) | bioreactor metagenome | isolation source: Anaerobic biogas reactor | place: USA:Washington...
GGCTGTGGATGATGATGTTCATCTCCATTTCATAAGAAGTCACCGCCACCCGGCGCAGGGTGTTATTGTCAATACCCAATTGCTTCAGCCGCCGCTTGATATCCCCGGAGGCATCTCCTGCGCGGTCATAAGCGCCGCTTAAAATCTCATACTCTGTGCGCACCGCTTAATCCGCCGCCTCTTCCCGGCAGGGCCAGCACATAGGCGCGCCCCTGAGCCCACCCTGATACAACAGCCCCGCACAGGTGAACATGGTCTTGTTCACCGTCATCGTCACCAGGCCCGCTTCCCGGGCCATTTCGATCACCTCGGGCGTAGGCACCTTGCCCCGTACAAAAACCACGCATTTTAAGTCTAAAATGGAAGCCGTGCGTACCACATGAGCATTGGTGATGCCGGTCAAAAGGGTGGCGTTTTCATGGATAAACGCCAGGGCGTCGCTCATCAGATCCGAACAGCACGCACTGGTCACACTTTGATCCAGATGCTCTTCACCACAAAGCACACGGGCATCCAGACACTTTACTATTTCCGTTATTGTCATATCAAATCGCCTGCCTTAAAATCCTCCGTCCGCCGGCTTCTCACGCATCCACATCGCTGTTGCCTTGATTTCACCCCGCCGGGCGGCTTTTGTCCCAGCAACAATTATAACACGGTTTGAATCCCTTGTGAAGGGGGTATAAAATTTATTTACATCTATTGAGTGGGCTGCCTCCTGCGAGTGAAAACGAGGCTGCCGCCCGAACGCGCGACAGCCTCGTTTAGGCAAAAACCGCCCAAGAGATATCAGGGCTTGGGCAGGGGTGAGGCACCCATCAGGACATTCCAGGTTTTGTTGCCGACCACGCCGTCAACCGCCAGCCCGTTGTGGCGCTGGAAGCTGCGCACAGCCAGATAGGTGGCGTAGCCAAAGGCGTTGTCCGTAGCACCCGTGTAATAGCCCAGCGCCCGCAGCCGGTCCTGCATCTGCCCGACTAAGGCGTTGTGATCGCCATACTTCAGGCGTTTGGCGGGCACGGGGGTCGGGGTGGGCGAGGGTGTCTGCCCAGTGGGGCTTGGCTTAAGGGTTGGAACGCCCGGATCCGGCGTGACGGTGGGTTTGGGCTTGGCGCTGCCGTCAAACAGCTTGTTCCAGGTGTTGGGGCCCACCACGCCGTCAGATTTGATGCCATTGGCCGTTTGGAAGGCGCGCACCGCCTGCACCGTGCTATAGCCATACTTGCCATCCACGGGGCCGCCGTAATATTTAAGCGCGATCAGCTTCTCCTGCAGCTGCTGCACCTGAAGGCCGCTTGAGCCCATCTCAAGCCGGAGAGTATCGGGAGCCGGCACTTCCGGAACAAGGGGCGGGGCGGTGGGGGTGGGCTTGGCGGTGGGCACGGGAATGCCGCCGGCCATCAGCCTCTGCCAGGTGATGGGGCCTACGATGCCGTCCACCTGCAGGTTATTGGCCCGCTGGAAGGCGCGAACCGCCAGGCTGGTGGAATAGCCGAAGGTGCTGTCCAGATTCCCCGTATAATAGCCCAGTTTTTTGAGCTCTTCCTGCACCATCTTCACCAGGTTGCTCTTATCGCCATATTTCAGGCGGAAACCCTGGTCCCCCGGCGCCGGTGTGGGCAGATCCGTGGGCGCCGCGCTGGGATCCGGCTTGGGGAGGGCCCCGGAATCATACAGTTTAAGCCAGGTGCCATCCCCAACGATACCGTCCACCGCAAGCCCGTTGACCCGCTGGAACTCACGCACCGCCAGGTAGGTGGAGTAGCCGAACTTGCCGTCCACCGCGCCCGCATAATAGCCCAGGGTCCGAAGCCCGCCCTGAACCAGGGTAACCCCGGGGCCCTGCTGGCCGTACTGCACCCGCACGCCCGCCGGGCTTGGGGAAGGCGGCAGGACGGAGGGCTTGGGCACGGCGGTATCGCTGAAAAGCTTCTGATAGGTGGCCTCGCCCACGATGCCGTCCACCTGCAAACTGTTGAGGTATTGGAAATTCCGCACGGCGCGGTAGGTGGCGTAGCTGAACTTGCCGTCCAGGGGATCCGTGTAGTAATTCAGGTTCCTCAGCCGCACCTGCACGCTGGTAACAGCGCTTCCTGAATCGCCGTACCGAAGGGTCAAGGGGGCTGAAACTGTTGTAGCGACCGCCGTAAGACTTGCCGCCAGCAGCACAGCACATAGCAGCGATGCCATCAGTCTTTTTTTCATGGTGTCCTCCCTTTTTGTTCTTGATCATGTTATCACTCATTGTCTGGAATCAATATACCCAATTTCGGTCAATTAGGCAAGAGAAATAATGACTTTTTCAGGCCACAAACCGATAAGCCGCCAAATCCGGAAAAAACGGCCCTTACGAGGCCCCTGTGGCCAGCAGATGCAGCGCCGCCACCGCCTGGGACAGGGTGGACACAGGCATCAGCTTCATCCCCGGTGGCGCCTTCACCCGGCCCAGCCTGTCCTTGGGGCAGATAACCTGGGAAAAGCCCAGGCGGGCGCACTCGCTCAGACGCCGCTCCATATGGGGGATGGCGCGCACCTCCCCCAGAAGCCCTACCTCCCCCATGGCGGCCACGTCCTGGGGCAGGCTTTTGTCAGACAGGGAGGAGGCCACCGCCAGGCAGACCGCCAGGTCCGCCGCCGGCTCATCCAGGCTCAGCCCCCCCGCCACATTAATGTATACGTCCTGGTTATAAAGCTTAAGCCCGGCCCGCTTTTCCAGCACCGCCAGCAAAAGCGCCACCCGGCCCTGGTCGATGCCGTTCACCGTGCGCCTGGGCACCGCGTAAAAGGACTGGGCGGCCAGCGCCTGCAAATCCACCAGCATAGGGCGGCTGCCCTCCATGCCGCAGAACACCACGGAGCCGGAGATGCCCGCGGCCCTGTTTTGAAGCAGGGTTTCAGAGGCGTTCTCCACCGCCCGCATCCCTTCCCCGGTCATCTCAAACAGGCCCAGTTCATTGACGGAGCCAAAGCGGTTTTTGTTGGCGCGCAGCAGGCGGTACTCCCTTTTGTAATCCCCTTCAAAATACAGCACCACGTCCACCATGTGCTCCAGCACCCGGGGCCCCGCCAGGGCGCCTTCCTTGGTCACATGCCCCACCAGCATCACAGCGCAGCCCGTGGTCTTTGCAAAGCGCATCAGCATGGAAGCGCTCTCCCGCACCTGGCTGACCGAGCCGGGGGCGGAGGCCATATCCGGCCGGTACATGGTCTGGATGGAGTCCACCACCACATAATCAGGGGCCAGCGCCTCCAGCTTGGCGCTCACCGCATCCATGGCGTTTTCCGCCAGCACCATCATGGGCTGCTCCCCCACCTTCAGCCGGTCCGCCCGCAGCTTCAGCTGCCTGGCGCTCTCCTCGCCGGAGACATACAAAACCCGCTTGCCAATTCCCGCCAGATGGGCGCAAACCTGCAAAAGCAGGGTGCTTTTCCCCACGCCCGGCTCCCCGCCGATCAGCAGCAGGGAACCCTCCACAATGCCGCCGCCCAGCACCCGGTCAAACTCCGGGATGCCGGTGGGCTGGTGAATCTGCTCCCCGCTTTGTATGTCCGCAAGCAGGGTTTCGTCCGCGCCGGTTCCCCCGGGGCGCTTGTCCGGTTTCCTGTCAGAAACCGCATTCTCCGCCAGGGTTTCCTCCAGGGTGTTCCAGGCCTCGCAGCCCGGGCACTTGCCCATCCAGCGGGGCGTTTCATGGCCGCAGGCGGAGCAGACATACAGGGTTTTCGGGGTTTTTGCTTTCAAGGGCATTCCTTTCTGAGGGGTAATCCGGGTATAATGTAAAAAACAACGGAGGAAGCGCATGAACAAAGGCACGGCCTATATCGTGGGCGCGGGCGATTTTACGCCCCGGGGCCTGCTGCCCGGGAAAGGGGATATCCTCATCGCCGCGGATGGCGGCTTTGACGCCCTCTTGCGCTTTGGCATCCGCCCGCAGCTGGTCCTGGGCGATATGGATTCTATCACAGCCTGTCCCCGGGGCATAGCGCGCCTGCGCTTTCCCGCCCAAAAGGACCTGACCGACCTGGCCCTGGCCATCCGCCTGGCCCGCGCCCGGGGTTATCGGCGCTTTAAGCTGTATGGCGCAACCGGCGGGCGGCTGGACCATACCCTGGCCAGCTTCCAGACCCTGGCCGACCTGGCCAGGGAAGGCCTTTTTGGCATGATCATCGCCCCAGACCTGGTGGCCTATGGCCTAAGCCGAGGCCGGATGGATTTCCCGCCGCTTAAGGCGGGTACGGCGGTGTCTGTGTTTGCCGCAGGCGGCAAGGCGGAGGGCGTCAGCCTGAAGGGCCTTGCCTACCCGCTTCAGGACGCTTCCTTAAGCCCTTTTGTTCCTCTGGGCGTCAGCAACAGGGCCACTGGACGGGCTTTCTCGGTGTCCCTGCGCCAGGGGCTTGTGATCATCACCCTGGGGTCCTCGCCGCTTTAGGCGTCAAAGCGTTTGACGCCCTCTTCCACCATGTCATACAGCGCCGCCTCCCGGCGCTCCACATCCCTAAGCAGCGCCATCTGCGCCCGGGCGCGCACCAGGTTGTGCTCTGGGTAGTCCACCTTAAAATACCGGTCCCCATCCAGATAATCCGTTAAAAAGCGCATGGCCAGCTCCGCTGTGATCACCTTGATGCCAAGGGGCAGCCGGCTTAGTTCCTCCCGGGTTAAAAAGCCCGCCGTTTCCGCCACAAAGCCCTGGGTGAAGGCCCGGGCCTTGTCCATATTCAGGGACACGCGCTGAAGGTCCGGCTCGTCCTCCGGGGCGTTGGAGGCGCCAAAGCGTACCGCGTCCCCGTAGTCATACAGCGAGGAGCCCGGCATCACCGTGTCCAGGTCAATCACGCACAGGGCCTTTCCCGTCTGTTGATCCAAAAGAACGTTGTTGGACTTGGTGTCGTTATGCGTCACCCTTAGGGGCAGCACCCCCTGATCCAAAAGCCGCACAATCTCCCCCAGCATCCGCCGGCGTTCAAAGAAGAACTCGATCTCCTTTTCCAGCGCCGGCACACGCCCCATCCGGTCCTGATCCACCGAACGGACAAAGGCATAGAACCGCCTTGTGCTGTGGTGAAAATCCGGGATGGTGACAAACAGCCTGTCCGCCGGGAAATCCGCCAGGTGCCGCTGGAAGCGGCCAAAGGCGTGGCCCACCTCCTCCATCTGCGAAAGGCTCTCCACCACGTCAAGGGCCAGGGCGTCCGTGATATAGGTGTAGGCGCGCCAGGTGCCCCCCTCGCCGTCCAGGTGCATCACATCCCCATCCGCTGTGCGGATTACCTCCAGGGCCATACGCCTGGCGTCCGCCTGACCCTCCCCCAGGTTGCGCCGCAGATGATCCGTGACGGCTGCGATGTTGGTCATCACCGAGCGGGGGTTTTTAAACACATAGGTGTTGATGCGCTGCAGCGTATAGCTGCGCGCCTCCCCGCCGTTTTGATAGCGGAGGATGTAGGTGTTGTTCACATTGCCGGAGTGCACCTCCCGGGCCCCTGTAAACAGCCCCTGAAAACGGAAGTGCGGCAGCACATGCTTGATCCGGTTGTATACCATCGGACCTCCTGTCTTTCTATTGCTATTTTCAGATATTCTACCCTTGCCGTCCGCCCCTGTCAATCAAGGTATCAATCAAAAAAGCCACAAGCCTTTACACTTCCGCCCAAATCCGATAAAATAGCCCCGCGGTCTCCCGCATCCGGAGAGGTATCGAAGTGGTCATAACGGGGCTGACTCGAAATCAGTTTGGGAGCAATCCCACGTGGGTTCGAATCCCACCCTCTCCGCCACCCGGGGGCTCAACAAATGATGGAACGATTTCTGTCAGCGGTTGAGTCCCTGTTTTATTGGTGCCTCCGGCTCTGCTCAGGAGATAGAGAACGCCTTATGATTTACTTATTGCCCGTTTCATTCTCAAGGAAAGCGGATAAGCCCAATATGTTCACAGCGTCCCGCAGGCCGGAATCAATCTCGCCGCGGGAAAAACCAGCCGAAGCCAGCTGGTCATCAGTTAGAAGGTTAAGACGATAATAAAAATCCAGAGCAAGAGACAGGGCGTTTTCAAAGCCTGCTTCCAGGTGTTCAAACAACAGGTTTTCTGCTTCGTTCATCCGATTTGAATCAATAAGCGCCATTAGTTCGTCATGCAGCTGATCTGCGGCTGTTGGGTTGACTTCGTCCTGCCGCTCGTAAACCGGCACTGTCTTACCCACAAGCATTTTGGCCAGCACCATCACCAGGGAGTCTATCTGCCGCATGATATAGTCATTCCGAAACACGCGGGGCTCCTCCTTATTGGGGAATGGACTTATCCATTCCTTTTACTATCTGTGCCGCCCGGCTTGCGCACAAACCGTTTGACAACAGGCGCATCCTATCATTCTTGGCTGAAAATCCCCTCAGTCTCAGCCCTTCAGCAGCTCTTCCGCCAGGCGCAGCACATTGTCCGCCGTGAAGCCGTACTCCTTAAAGATGCGCTCCGCGGGGGCAGAGGCGCCGAAGTGGTCGATGCCCAGCACCCGGCCGTCCAGGCCTGTGAAGCGGTACCAGGGCATGGTGGCGCCGGCCTCAACGGCCAGGCGTTTTCTCACCTGGGGCGGCAGCACCTGATCCTGATAGGCCTTGGGCTGGGCCAGGAAGATGTCCATGGAGGGCATGGAGACCACCAAGGCGTGGATGTCCTTCTCCTTTAAGGCTTCCCAGGCCTCCACCAGCAGGCTTACCTCGCTGCCGGAGCCCATCAGGATAAGCTCGGGCACAGCCTGCCCGGGCGCGCGCAGGACATAGGCGCCCTTGTTAGCGCCGCCCTTGGTTTCCGCGTACTGGGTCAGGTTTTGCCGGGTGAGGACCAGGGTGGTGGGGTCCTGGGCGCTAATGGCCATCAGCCAGGCGTCCGCCGTCTCATTGGCGTCGCAGGGGCGGATAAGCCGCATGCCCGGCGTGGCCCTGAGCGCCGCCAGGTGCTCGATGGGCTGGTGGGTGGCGCCGTCCTCCCCCACGCCGATGGAGTCATGGGTGAGCACATAGATAACAGGCAGCTGCATGATGGCTGAGAGGCGCATCGCCGCCTTCATATAGTCTGTAAAAACAAAGAAGGTGGCGCAGAACACCTTAAGCCCGCCGTGCAGCGCGATGCCGTTGCAGATGGCCGCCATGCCGTGCTCCCGCACGCCAAAGCGCAGGTTGCGGCCCTGGCGGTTCTCAGCGCTGTAGTCGCCCCCATCTGTGATATAGGATTTGTTGGAGGGGGCCAGGTCCGCGGAGCCGCCCACCAGGTTGGGCACGCGCTGGGCCAAAAGGCCGATCATATCGCCGGAGCTGGCACGGGTGGCCTCCGCCTTTTCCTTAAGAGGGCTTAGGGCCTCGTCCTTCAGCAGCTCCTCATAGGACAGCTGGCTGTGCCACTGGCGCCATTCCCGGGCCAATTGGGGATAGGCCTTCTCATAGGCCGCAAACATCGCCTCCCACCTAAGCCTGGCGTCCTGGCCGTGCTTTAGGCACTCCGCCGCATGGTCATAAACCTCAGGGGAAACGGTGAAGGCCTCGCCCGTCATGTTCAGGGCGGCCTTGGTCTGGGCCAGGTCCTCCGCCCCCAGGGGCTCGCCGTGGGCGCTGGCCTTGCCCTGCTTGGTCAGGCTGCCAAAGCCGATGAAGGTGGGGCAGATGATCAGGGTGGGCGCTGCGGCGTCCTTGGATTTCTCAAGCGCTTCCAATATCTGGCGGTAGTCGTTGCCGTCTTTCACCTTGATCACCTGCCAGCCATAGGCCTCAAAACGGGCGCCCACATCCTCCCGGAAGGCCAGGTCCGTGTCGCCCTCAATGCTGATCTCATTGTCGTCATACAGCACCGTCAGCTTGTTTAGCTTCAGCGTCCCCGCCAGGGAGGCCGCCTCGCTGGCGATGCCCTCCATCATGCAGCCGTCCCCCGCAAACACATAGGTATGGTGGTCCACCACCTGGTACTCCGGCTTGTTGAACTTGGCCGCCAGCATGCTCTCCGCAATCGCAAAGCCCACCGCGTTGGCAAAGCCCTGGCCCAGGGGGCCCGTGGTGGTGTCCACGCCCTGGGTCAGCCCGTGCTCCGGATGCCCCGGCGTGATGGAGCCCCACTGGCGAAACTGCTTGATCTGCTCCATGGGCATCTCATAACCGCCAAGATGCAAAAGGGAATAAAGCAGCGCGCTGGCATGCCCGTTGGACAGGATAAACCGGTCCCTGTCCGCCCAGTCCGCCTTGCCGGGGTCATGCTTCATGGTTTTAAGCCACAGGGCATAGGCCATGGGCGCCATGCCCATGGGCGCGCCGGGGTGGCCGCTGTTGGCCTTCTGCACCATTTCGGCGGAAAGGACGCGCAGGGTGTTGATGGTTTTTTCCTGAATGCTCATCTTTATGCTTCTCCTTAAAAAATATCACGATGTAAGAGGCCCTTGCGCAAAAGATTCAGCCCTTTGCGCCGCGCCTACAATACTATCATAAACAGCCGAAAGCGCCTAATACCATGGTTTTTTTGTTTCTTCTCCTTAGCCGCAGGCGCAGCCGGTTTCAACCGTAATCCGATGCTCCTGGCCGTCGTCCTTCAGCTTGACGCGTATCTCCTCCCGGGCTACGGCGCTGTCGGTCAGCACCTTCACCTGAATAATATACAGCGCGGAACCGTGGCGGTAGTGAATGTCAAAATCCCCAAACCGGGCGGGCACGCAGGGGAAGAGGATCAGGCTGTCCCCCTCCCGGCGCAGGCCCAGGAAGTATTTGAGCATCCCCTGATACATCCAGCCGCTGGAGCCGGTGTACCAGCTCCAGCCCCCCCGCCCCGTCCAGGGGGCCTTGTAGGAGATATCCGCGCTCATCACATAGGGCTCGTTCTCATAGACCAGCGCCGCCTCCTGGGTCAGGGCGTGGTTGATGGGGTTGAGCATGGAAAACAGCTGCCTGGCCCGTTCGCTCTCCCCCAAAAGGGCGGCCGAGGCGGCCAGCCAGATGGCCGCATGGGTGTATTGCCCGCCGTTTTCCCGCACACCAGGGTAATATTCCTTGATATAGCCAGGGTTTTTCTCCGTTTTGTCAAAGGGAGGGGTTAACAGCAAAGACACGCCCTCCTTTTCCAATACCAGGTGCTCCCAGGCGGAGGCAAAGGCCTGCTTTGACTTTTCCGGGTCCCCCGCCCCTGAGAGGATGCTCCAGGACTGGCTGATAGAGTCTATCCGGCATTCCTCATTCTCGTGGGAACCCATCTTGCTGCCGTCATCATAAAAGGCCCGCAGGTACCACCGACCGTCCCAGGCGTTTTTGTCAATGCTCTCCCTTAAGGCCGCCTTCAGGGTGACCAGGCTTTCCGCATAAGCCCCCTCCCCCATGTGCTGGGCCAGAGGGATAAAGCGGTCCAGCACCGCATAGAAAAACCAGCCCAGCCAGACGCTCTCCCCCCGGCCTTCAATGCCCACGTTGTCCATGCCGTCGTTCCAGTCGCCCCCGCCCATAAGCGGCAGGCCATGCTCCCCCATATGGGTGCGCGCGATGGCCCGCTTGCAGTGCTCATAAAGGCTGTCCTGCTCCTGGCTTACCTCCGGGGTGAACATCATGTCCTTTTGCCCCTCCGCCAGACCAGGGCCCGTGATGTAGGGCGTCTTTTCGTTTAGCACCCCCAAGTCTCCGGTGGACTGGATGTATTCCGCCGTCACATAGGGCAGCCACAGCAGGTCGTCGCTGATGCGGGTTCTGACCCCAACGCCGCTGGGCGGATGCCACCAGTGCTGCACATCCCCTTCCGGAAACTGGCGGGAGGCGGCCACCAGCAATTGCTCCCTCAGCATGTCCGGGCGGGTGTGCACCAGGGCCATGGCGTCCTGCAGCTGATCCCGATAGCCATAGGCGCCGCCGTTTTGATAAAACGCGGTCCGGGCAAACATCCGGCAGACGATCGTCTGATAAAGCAGCCAGCCGTTAAACATGATATCCGCCGCCCGGTCCTTAGAGCGCAGCTGAACTGTTCCCAGCTGGCGCTCCCAAAACTGCGCCACGGCCTCATAGGCCCACTCCACAGCCCCCGGGCTTTGATATTTGGCGCACAGGGCGGGGATGTCGTCATCCCGGCCATAGCCCAGGCCAAAGACCAGCCTGCGCTTCTCCCCCATCCCCAGACTTACGGACACCTGAATCGCCCCGCAGGAATCAAGCCCCACGCCGGTGGTGTTGGAAAGGCCCTCTTCAATTTTCAAAGGCGATTGCACGCTGCCGCCGCGCCCGAAAATCTCCTGCCGGTCCCCGGTGTAGCCCACCACGCGCTGTGAGGAAAAGATAAAGCCGCTGTACTGGCGGTATTCCTGGTGATAGACGTTTTCCGCCGCCAGATACTCCCGGGCGTTGTTAAAGGAGGTGAGGATATAGGGGTTGGTGCGGTTTCGGTCCTCGCCCAGCACCCACTCCACATAGTAGGTCAGCGTCAGGCTCAACTCCCGCCCCGCGCAGTTCTCCAGCTCCAGCTCCCAGATCTTCACCGGGTCATCCACCGGCACAAACACCTTCAGGTTCTGGTTTATCCCGCCTTCTTCATGGGAAAACAGGCTGTAGCCAAAGCCATGACGCACCCGGTAGTGGCCGTCCCGGCGTCCCAGGGAGGCGGTGGACATCACCCGCCCGGTCATGTTGTCCCGGATATAGATGGCCTCGGCCGCCGGGTCGCTCACCGGGTCGTTTGACCAGGGGGTGATCTTGTTCTCCCGGCTGTTATAGGCCCAGGTCAGCCCCGCCCCGGTTTCAGACACGGTGCAGCCAAAGTCCCGGTTGGCAATGACATTGATCCAGGGCGCGGGCGGGCGCTTGTCCCCTTCCAGGCGGATTTCATACTCCCGCCCATCCCGGGCAAACCCTCCAAAGCCGTTGAAAAATTCAAGGTCTGTCTTGCTGTCTGGCAATCCAAATCCCTCCTTTGCCCTTAGCGGGCGGCGTTGCTCTTTCTGAAGTAAATGCCTGTCTCGCCGGTAAAGACGACGCTGGCCACGGTGTATAAAAGGTCCATGTCAGAGGGGCTTAACTCATAGGAGTGAATAAAGTGGATGCCGGATTTCTCCCGGGCGCTGTCATAAATCCTCAAAGCGCTGGTCATCCCGGAGAGCATGTCGCTAAGCTCACTCACATAGCCGTATTTCCCCTCCGCTAAAATCACCAGATCGGCGCGCACCTGGTTAATGCCCATGTACTCATAGATCTTCAGCACATCCCGCACCAGCCCCGCCTCATCGGTGGACTTCACCTGCAAAAGCATGATGGGGTTATCCCCGGAGATGCCAAAGCGCCACAGCGCGCTTTGCCCGCTCCAGTTGCGCCGGATGTTCTCCGCTGGGCCCCTATAATGCCTGAAGGGGTAATAGATCTGGCGGATGATGTTCTGAAAGGCCTTGTACTGGCTGCCCCGCATGTCCAGATACTTAAGCTCTATCCGGCTCTGCTGGCGGAAGCGCTCCATGGCGTCCTCCACCCGGTGGGGAATGGAAAACACGTCGCAGGCCCCCAGCGCTGCCTCCCGGCTTTCAAACAGGCCGCTTAGGAAGGTGACCGTGGCCTCCTCCCCGGGGTTTAGGGTGAGCTGGGCCTGAAGGCTCATGACAGGGTCGCTGGAAAAGGCGGTGCTATTGGACAAAGGCGCCCCTTCGCTGATGGCCCGAGGGTTTCTCAGGCTGTTGTTCCGGCCCACAAAATGAAGGCGGCTGGTTTCATAGGCCAGGGTTTCCTCAATCCGGGCGTCCGCGCACAGCATGTGCAGCCCGAAGGGCCCCTGGGCGCTGCCCCGGCGGCGCCAGGAGACAAGCGCCCGGCGCTCCGGCAGATACTCCGACTCCAAAAACAGCTTGTTAAAAGCCGGGTGGCTGGACTCAGCGCTGTAGGAGTCCAGCGCCGTCTCCATCAGGCTGGTGATCTCCAGCTTCCGGGGCCTTGTGGACAGGTTTTTCAGCTTCACCCGCCTGATTTCAAGGCTGTCGCCGGGCGCCAGGCTCACCACCGTGGAGGTGGCGATGCCCTTGTCCTGCCGCAGAAACTCCGACTGATGGGGCGAGAAAATCACCTGGTACTTGTCCGGCTTTATCCGGGTGGGATGGAAGGAGGTGCTCCAGTAGGCGTTTAGTTCGCTGTCACGGATGTAGATGAAATGCCCCGTGTCCGCATAGGCGTCCGGACGCCAGCGGTAGAGCATCTGTCCCTTCCAAAGCCCGAATCCATCGCCGTCTGAGGTGATCAGCATTGAATAGCTGCCGTTTGACATGTGATTGGCAGAGGGTACGGGCAGGTTGGTGGACTTGATATAGCGGATGTTGCTGCCCTCCTCCTCCGGGATATCCCGCTTTTTAAACTGGATGGTATAGCCCCGGCGGGAGGGGGAGGCGAAGAGGGACTGGTGTTTTTCCTCAAGAAGCGCCTGGGCCGCCCGGATCATCGGCGTCTCATGGAAGCGGCGGCGCAGAATGCCCTGGTTTAGATAGTTGTCAATGGCCCCCAGGCTCATCCCCTGATGATGGGCCATGAAGGACTTTACGATGCAATATTCCTTCAGCGTAACCGGGTCCGGCACGGTGAAGTCCAGCGCCTCATAAAAGCCGTACTCCCCAAAGGCGCCATGCTCCTTTAAGGCCTTTAAGTTGTCTATCCCCTTGTCCCCGGTGTATTCCAGCGCCAGCATGGTGGAATAAGGCGAGATGATCTGCATGTCCTTATACACCGGCTGCAGGCGCAATTTGGGCACGCCAAAGGCTTTGTACTGATAGTTCTGGTTGATGTCAAAGCGGTAATACTGGGATTCGGACATTCCCCAGGGGATGTTAAAGCCCTTGGCGTAGCGCATCTGCTGGATGACTGCGGCGTGGGAGGAATCCTCAAACACGCTGCCGGGGAATTCCCGGATGATCAGGTGGTTCATCAGATACTCAAACATGGTGCCGCTCCAGGACACATGGGCGGGCCGGCCCTTGATGATGGTCAGCGGCCGCCCCAGGCGCTGCCAGTGGCGCACGGACACATCCCCCTTGGCGATGGCCAGCAGGCTGGTCAGCATGGATTCTGAGGCGATCAGGTCATAGCAGCTGTGGTCATAGGCCTGGGAGCTGGCATTGTAGCCGATGTAAAACAGCTTGCGCCTCATGTTATACAGGCTGCGGAAGTCGGTTTGCTCCACTATATGCTCAATGGTGTTGACCAGGGCGCGGTTGCGGACAAGCAGGGCCCTGGCCTCCGGCTGCCCTTCCTGGGCCAGGTCAGAAAGGCTTACGCCCTCCACCGTGGCCCGCTCTGTCAGCGCCAGGCGCTGAACCTGCTCACGCAGATCCTCCGTCAACCGGGTAAAGCTCTTAAGCGCGGGGCTTCCAGCCAGCTCCGCCCGCTGGATCAGGGCCTCCTCATGGGTTTTAAGGTCTTCTATGAGCTCGCCATAGCTGGCATGCCCCTCCTTAAGCTCTGCCGCCTGATCAAGGCCCAAAAGCAATGCCCTTAGCTCCGCCACCAGGGCGCCTGACACCAGAGGGGCGGTGCGCATCTCAAGCAGGCCGTTTTTAAGCGTGATCAGATACCCCAGGAAATTCCCGCTGTCCACGGTGGAGATATAATGGGGGTTCAGAATTTCCAGGCTGCGGGTGTCATACCAGTTGTACAGGTGCCCCTGCCAGGTGGGCAGCTTCACCACGGTCTGCATCACCGCTTCCACATAGTCAAAGGCCCCAATCTGGGTTTCAAGGCCCAGATCCCAGGCGGAGAGGGCGGAGAGGAACTGAAGCCCTATATTGGTGGGGGAGGTTTTATGGGTCAATTGCTCCCGGCGGCCTGACTGGAAGTTGTCCGGGCATAGCATGTTGTTCTCCGCCGTGGTGAAATCCAGGAAGAAGCGCCAGGTGCGCCTGGCAGTCTCCATTAAAACGCGGCGCGCCTCCGGGCTTACTTCCCACTCTCCTTTTCTCTGCCGGCTGATGTAATAGGCGATATAGAAAGACAGGCCCCAGACAGCCGCCGTCAGGGCATAGACCAGCCGGCCCGGAAGGGACAGCGGCACCGCCCTTAAGCCCAGGATCAGGGCCAGGGCCGCAAGCAGCGTGGGCCACATGCGGGCAAAATAGCGCTGGGGGCTGTTGGCCGCCGTGCGCTCCGCCTGATCCGCGGTATCCCAGAGCAGGAAGTTCCGCTTGCTGACCAGATAACGGTACAGCGTGCCCAGGATGGCGTCCAGGGCGTAATACGCCTCAAAGGGCACAAACACCAGGTCAAAGACCGTCTGGGACAACAGCAGGCCCAGCTCCTGGATCAGCTTTCGGTAGAGCAGCACATAGCGCCGCCCCTGCATCCAGTGAAGGGCCAGGTCCAGGGCCAGCGTGATCACATCAAGGGCGGGCGGCAGAGCCAGCGCCGCCAGCCACAGCCACCAAACAGAGGGGAAGAACAAAAGGTTTAGAAAAATCACCAGCAGTTTGCTGATCGGCACCAGGCTGGCCCTGAGATCATCCAGAATTTTCCATTTGGTCAGCGGCCCCAGATCCCGCTTGAACAGCCAGGGCATCAGCTGCCAGTCCCCCCGTATCCAGCGGTGCTGGCGCTTGGCGTAGGCCGCGAAGCTGCCGGGGAAGTTCTCCACGATATGCGCCCTGCTGGTAAAGGCGGTGCGGGCATAGCCGCTTTCCAGAAGGTCGTGGCTTAACACCCGGTTCTCCGGGAGCACCCGGTCCAGCACCTGGTGGAACACCCGGGCGTTATAGATGCCCTTGCCCACAAAGGTGCCGCTGCTGAACACATCCTGATAGATATCAGAAATCGCCATAGAGTAGTTGGGCAGCCCGGTTTTCCCGGAATAGACCCGCTGAAACAGGCTGCTGCCCACCTCGTTGATATGGTTCATCACCTGGGGCTGGATGATGGCATAGCCCTCGACAACTTTTTTCTTAACCGGGTCCACCACCGCGCGGTTAAGGGGATGGTCGATCAGCCCCACCAGGCGGGAGGCGTTGTCCAGCACCAGATCGGAGTCCGCGTCCAGGGTGATCACATAGCGGGTGCTCTTCAGCAGCGCCGGGTCTGAAATGATGTCAACAAAGCTGGTGTTCTCCGGCTTCTCGCCGCTTAGCAGGCGGTTGAACTCCTCCAGCTTTCCCCGCTTGCGCTCCCAGCACATATAGCAGCCCTCGGACTTGTTATAGCGCCGCTCCCGGATCAGGAGGGAGAATTTGGGCAAAGGGGAGGCATATCCCTGGTTTAACTCCTCCACCCGGGCGATCAGCGCTTCCCTGATCTCCTGATCCCCAGGCGTCTCCCGCTGGTCTGCGTCCGCGTAGTCCGCCAGCAGGGCGAAGTGCAGGTTGGCCTGGCGGTTGGCCAGATAGTGCTTGTGCAGCCGGTTTAGGTATTCCAGGCCCTGCGCTTTCGCAGAGATGATCACCGGCATGATCACCAGGGTGCGGGCCTCGTCCGGGATGCCCTCTTTATAGTCCATGGCCGGGAGGCTGCGGGCGCGGACACCGCGGGTAAAGAAGCTGTTGGCGACTTTAACCGCAATGCCCACCACCAGGGGCAGGGCCGCAAGCACCATCAGCGCAAAGCGCCCGGGCCAGATAACTTCCTCCGCCTTTTCCAGCGCCAGCCACAAAAGCCAGAATAAAACGAGCGTCAGACCCCCTAAGATCAGGAAATACAGGGGCCCTTTGATGTTTGCGGGCTCCTTCGCCTCCGCCACGGGCTTTTGAAGCACGGCGCTGCGAAAAAGCTTTTCTCCCTTGCCCACCAGATAGGTGCCCACATGGTGGGGATGGGTCAGTTTGGAATGGCCTTCACGGGCCAGACGGAGACAGGTGTTTGCGATCTGAGTCTCCGGAATGCCGTGGCGGATGGCCAGTTTTTCCACCACCTGCCGGTAGGTCCCCCGGCTGGCGCTGTCCATCTGAGGGTAGACGCCGTCCGGGTCCTCCAGCAAGATCCGCTCCACCGCGGAGAGCTCCTCAAAGATCGCCTCCTCGTTGATCTCGTTTAGCTCCCTTAAGCTGGCGATGGGGTTTCTGATGGCGGATTCAAGGAGGGACTCCTGCCGGCTCTCCTCTAAAAAGATATCGACTGCCCCCGCGTTTTCCCACTCGTCCTTAAAGTGGAAAGCGATATAGCGCCGGATAAGCTCCTGATCAAGAGAAAGATTTCTCAAAAGGTAGAGCACATGGCTGTGGAAATAGATATCCCCCCCATACCCGATGCTTTCGCTCAGGAGTTTTGAGATATCCGGATACTCCTGCTCCGGCTGGAAATTCTCCTTCACAAAAAGGTCCGCCGCTGCCTTGGCATCCGCCACCGCGGTGATCTCCCGGGTCACCCCCAGGATATGCTCCAGCATCGCAAGCCCCGCCATCTCCGGCAGCACCTGCAGCTCCCGGTCCGTCAGGGGCTCTGCCTCCTGGTAGGCCCTGAGCATGTGGATGGCCCCTTCTTCGCTTAAATAACCGCCGGACAGCTCTATCATCAGCCCCGCAATCACATAAACCCGGGGCAGGCCCTTCCATTGGCCCGCCTTCAAAACAGGCAGGGGTGAGCGGCCGGTAGAAGAAAAATTCAGCTTCTTGATCTCCCGGTAGATCATCTGAAAATTATCAATCAGCCAGCGGGCAGAGGGAATCAGGGTCAGCAGGTCGCTTGGCATCTCCTCAATCCGCTCGCGGATCTCATTCATTTGCTTATGAATCTTTTTGCTGTGGCTGATAACGAGGTTGTGCTTCTGCCAGCGCACCTGTGTCAGCTTGCCGGAAAGCCGGGTCATCTGCTCCGCCCACTCCTGGGGGCCCGTGCCCTCCGGCAGCTTAACCCCTGTATCCGCCCAGCGGGGCAGTCCATTCTTTCTGGCAAACATCCATTGTCCCCCTTTCCCAAAAAAGCATAGATATCTCCACAGGTAGTATAACCATTTTTGTGCGGGACGCTTTTTTGATCAAAAAAACGCGCCGCTTCCGGGCGCGTTAAAAGGGGGTTTCCAGGAAAACTACCGGGCTGTCAGGCCCTCAAGGATCTCCGCCATCCGGGGCCATTTGGCCTCCATATCCTCAAGCAGTTTAAACTGGCTGCGGCAGCGGTCCAGATTGTGCCGCGCCCGGCGGATGCGGTAGTAGGTGTCCCCCAAGAGGTAGTCCGCCAGAAAGCGAATCCCGCATTCCAGGGTCATGGCCCAGGCCCCCTCCGGCAGGCAATCAAGCTCCGCCTGGGTGAGGCTTTCCCCGCACTGCGCTAAAAAGCCCTGGGCATAGGCCTGATACATCTCAAGGGACAGGCTGACCAGGCTCAGGTCTGTCTCGTCCTCTGCTGCGGTGGAGGCGCCAAAGCGCACAGAATCACCAAAGTCATGGGCGGCCAGGCCTGGCATCACGGTATCCAGGTCAATCACGCACAGGGGCTCCCGGCTTGCGGCGTCCAGCAGCACGTTGTTGAGCTTGGTGTCATTGTGGGTGACCCGGCTTAACAGCTGCCCTTCCTTTTGCAGGCGCTGAAGCCTGCCCCCCCGCTCCCGGCGCGCCAGCGCGAAGTCTACCTCCGCCTGAACGCCCGAAAGCCTTCCCAAAGGGTCCGCAGCAATCGCCGCTTCAAGCTGCCTGAAGCGCTCCGGCGTGTTGTGAAAATCCCGGATGGTCTCATGCAGGCTGTCCGCCGGAAAATCCGCCAGCTGGCGCTGAAAACGGCCAAAGGCCTGCCCGCTGCTGTAAAAATCCCGGGAGGACTCCGGCGCCTGAAGGCAGAGGCTGTCCCGGACAAACACATACACCCGCCAGCATTTCCCTTCAGGGTCCTGGTGATAATCCTGCCCGCTATGAGTAGGCACCAGGGTCAGCACGCGGCGGGGGTCTGCGTCATGGCGGGCCAGATGCCGGGTGACTCGGCCGATGTTTTCCATCAGGGCGGGGATGTCCCGAAACACCCGGGGGTTGATTTTCTGCAGGATATACCAAACCCCCTCGTCCGTTATCAGCAGGTAGGTCTGGTTAATGTGGCCTTCCCCGTAGGGCCGGCAGCTCTCAGGGTTTCCCTGAAGCTGAAACTGTTTTGCCGCTTCAAGCATATGGCGTCCTTTCACAGGTGAGATGGCGCATAGGTGGGCAAGCCGATGGCAGGGACAGGCAGGACTGAATAGGATTAAGTCAGCCCTTCAGGCCCCCGCCTGTCACCCCGGCGATGATCTTCTCGGACAGGAAGAGATAGAGGATAAACGTGGGCATGAACAAAATCATCACCGAGGCGAACATCCCCGCCCAATCCCCGGTGTACTTCATGGAGTTGATCATGGAGTAAAGCCCCACTGCCACCGGCCGCGTGGCATCCTGGTTGGCGAATATCAGGGACATGAAGTATTCGTTCCAGATGTTGATGAAGTTAAAAATGCTCACCGTCACAATGCCTGGCTGGGCCAGGGGCAGCATGATCTTCCAGAAGGTGCGCATGGGCGGACAGCCGTCTATGGCCGCCGCCTCCTCATAGGAGCGGGGCAGGTTTGAAAAAAAGCTCAGCAGGAAAATAGTGGTGTAGGGCACGTTGATGCCCACATACAAAACGATCATCAGAAGCCGGATGGTGACGGTCTGCCTTAAAAGCTGAAGCTGGGTCACCACCGCGAACAGCGGCAGGATGATCATCACCACCGGCACCCCCATGGCGGCCACAAAGCCATTCTGGATCGGGTGGTTAAGGAAAAACTTGAAGCGGGACAGCACATAGGCCGCAGGGGCCGCCACCAGCACCAAAAGCACGGTGGAAATGCTGGCATAGCCCAGGGAGTTGGCAAAAAAGACGGACACATTCTGTGAGTTCCAGGCCTTTACATAGTTGCCGAAGTTAAGGCCGTTGGCGGCGAAATGAAAGACCTCCCCCCGGTAGATGGCCCGGGTGGTGGACAGGCTGGCCGCCGCCACCCAGCCGATGAGGATGGTGGTGAACACCACCCAGAGGATCAGCAGGGTGTAGCCCGGAATCAGGCGGGCTTCGTGCTTCCAGTTCAGCTGCCGGGAGCGCCGGAGGGTCTTTTTATTCATGGTGGTCATTGGGCCCTCCTTAATACTCCAGCTCATCATCCCGGATGAACAGGTTGGTCAGCACAAAGATCAGCACCACGCACAGCCCCAGGGTGACGCCCACCGCGGCGCCCAGCCCCGCCTCGCGCGTCATGACGGTGTTGCCGGTGGAAAACACCTGAAGGTAGAGGTAGACCATGGGCGTGATGGTGTCAAGGTCCGTGGTGACGGTGGAAAACAGCTGGGACCAGACAAAGAAGCCCACCGAGGTAATGGTCCACATGGTGATGTTGGTTTTGATAACCCCTTTAAGCAGCGGCAGCGTAATCTGGGTGAACTGCCGGGGCTTGCTGGCGCCGTCTATGGAGGAGGCCTCATAAAACTCGTGGGGGATTTTCTCAATCCCGGAGGAGAAAATCAGCATATGGTAGCCCACCATGCCAAAGCAGTAGGCAAAGGTGAGGGCCCAGAACTTGTTGCCGGCAGCCGTCCACTGGGTGGCCGCCAGGCCTTCCAGGCCCAGCCAGCTGAAAAGGTTGGTGAGAAAGCCCCAGCGGGGGGCATAGACATACTGCAGCCACATGGTGGCCAGCGCCACGGCGGAGATGATATTGGGCAGATAGATGACCGCGCGGAAAAAGCGCTTGAAGCGGATCCCGCTGTTGAGGATGACCGCAAACAGCAGGGCAAAGCTCATCACAACCAGTCCCCCCACCAGCCAGATGCGGAAAATGTTCCACATGGACTGGCGAAACAGGGAGGTCTGGACCAAGTCCCGGTAGTTTTTTAAGCCGGTGAAGGTCCATTCGTTCATGGAGGAAGTGACGTTCTCCACGCTAAACAGGCTCATCACCACCGTGCGTGCGATGGGATAGACAAAAATCGCAAAAAACAGCAGCAGGGCAGGCGTTAGAAAGACGACCACCATGGTTCTGTTTAATTTCATGCGGCTCCTCCTTTTCCGCAGATCAGTGCCAATGAAGAAGGGGCGGGCGAAACGGACGCCCGCCCCAGGGATAAGGCATTAGTTGGAAGCGTTCTCCAGGGTCTCCACAAACTGCTCGGGGCTTAACTGCCCGCCGCAGAGCTGCTGGAAAGCCTGCTTGATATAGGCGGTCATGTTGATGTTGTTCTCAATGCCGGCAGCCCAGCTGTAGCGGACGCTGAGGTTATCCATGACGCTCTTGGCAGAGGCCAGCATGGCGGGCCACTCGGTGTTGTTGGCATCAGCCGGGATGCCCACGGATTCGATGGACAGCTTGGCGTCAAACTCGCCCTTGGTGAGCTTCACGATCAGATCAAAGGCCTCCTGGGCCACCTGGCTGTCCTTGTTGATGGCCAGCACCTGGGAGCCGAAGTTGGCCGCCTCCACGCCGTGGATGCCGCCCTCAACCGCGGGATAGGAGAAGCAGCCCCAGTTGAAGTCAGGCCCGGTCATCTCCTTAACTTCGTTGGGCAGCCAGGAACCGTTGAGGTAGATGGCGGACTCGCCCATGGCGAACTCGCCGTTCTGGTTGGTGGGCCACACGGAAGAGGCGATGGTGGGAGACAGATAGCCCTTTTCCGCCAGGTCCGCATAGGCCTCAGCGGCCTTGAGCACAGCGGGCTCCTCCGCCCACTCCCCGTTGTCCACCACCCGGCGGACGCCTTCCTCGCCGATGAGGCGGGCCATGTGATAGCCCAGGTTGGTGATGATGTAAGCGTCGTCCGAGGTGATCGGCACATAGCCCGCGGCCTTGATCTTTTCGCAGGCCTCAAGCAGCTCGTCCCAGGTGGCGGGCGGCGCTTCGATGCCGGCTTCGTTAAAGATATCAATGTTGTAGAAGAAGGCGAACACAAAGGGCTGATAGGGGATGGATTTGAGGGTGCCCCCGGTGATCTCCCGGGCGGCGCCAATCAGCCCGGCGTTGGCGGTTTCCTCATAGTTGGCGGCTTTGGCCATCTCCTCGATGTCCAGGAGGTAGTCCACCCAGGAAACGTTGACCCGGTCCATGTCCTCATCAAACAGGTCGATGACGGTGCCTGCATCCAGGGCGGGCTGGAGCCCTTCCCGCATGCCGGTGCGGCCCTTGAACTGCAGGTCCACGGTGTTGCCGCTCTCCGCCTCATAGGCGGCCACGGCTTCCTTGATCACCTGGCCCTGGGGTTCGGTGGATTCCCACATGGTCCAGTAGACGATGGTCTTTCCCTCAGCCAGCGCGCTGACGCCTGTCAGCAGAAGCGCTGCCAAAAGCAACATGGCGATGATCTTCTTCACGATGATTCCTCCGTTTCGAAATTATTCGCGCAACAGAGCGCTTTGTTATGGTTATTATAATCCCATTCAATACAGTATGAATAGAAAAAAATCATCCATTGATAGCAATATCTTCCTGTTATGTGATTTCTGTCCTAATTGTATGATATACTCTCCATGGAAGGTGAATGCCATGCTTAATAAAAACAGACTGCGCGAACTTCTGGGTTACCTCTATGATGTCAAACGCATCCAGTGCTCCCTGCACAGCCTGGATGGCACGGAGGTTTTTTCCTCAAACGCCCGCAGCGCCTATTGCGATATGATCTGCGGCGCCCCCGGCGGCTATGCCCGCTGCCTGGCCTGCGACCAGAAGGCTATCCGTCAGGCGGGGCTTATGCAGGCGCCTTTTCATTATCGCTGCCACGCGGGCGCCATTGACGCGTCCATCCCGGTGATCATCGGCGGGGAGAGCAATGCCGTCATCCTCTTTGGCCAGATTCTGGACGATTCTCCCCTGGAGAGCCAGTGGGAAAACGCCAGACGCCTCACCCGCTGGCACCCGGACCCGGAGGGCCTCCGCCAGGCCTTCTATCAGCTGCCCCGCCTTAGCCAAAGGGAGATCAGGGGCTGCTATGAGCTGGTCAACGCCTGCGTATCAGAAACCCTGATGGAGCAGCTGCGCTCGGTGGGGGTGGTGTCCGCCAACGCAAGCCGGCTGGAGCTTTACCTGGCGGAGCACTACACCGAGCCCCTGACCCTGGCGGGTATCTCCAGGGCCCTGAACCTAAGCCCCAGCCGCCTGTGCGCCCTGGCCTCCTCCCTGGGGCCCGGCGTCACCATCGGCAAGCTCCTCACCCGCCACCGGATGAACGCGGCCCGGCATCTTCTTAAGGAAAGCGCCCGCAGCGTGCGCGAGATCGCGGCCATGGTGGGCATCTCGGACTACAACTATTTCACCAAGGTCTTCAAGCGAGCAACCGGCAAAACGCCCACCGCCTTCCGGCAGGAGGCCCAGGCGGAAAAGCCGGTGAAATAAAACGACAGGAGCTGTGCCTATGCGTCTTTCTTTGGAAACCATGTCCCTGCCTGTGGCGCCCTTGGGGCCTGATAGCGTGCTGCCCTCCATCTTCACCCAGATGAATGTCCAGACCGCAAAGCGCCTGGAGCTGGGCGAGGAAGATGAGATTTTCTTTGATCTGGGCCGGCTGGAGAACATCCTGCCCTATCAGATGAAAAGCCTGTACACCCGCAGCCGCAAAATCCAGAGCGTGCCCACCGCCGTATTGGAAAACGAGTTTCTGCGCGCGGTGTTCCTGCCGGATTACGGCGGCAAGCTCTGGTCGCTGTATGACAAGGCGGCGGGCCGGGAGCTGCTCTACGTCAACGACTGCCTCCAGCCCTGCAACTTAGGGCTGCTGGACGCCTGGATGTCCGGGGGCGTTGAGTGGAACATCGGAATGATCGGCCACTCCCCCTTCACCTGCGCCAAGATGAGCATGGCGGAGGCCCCCTGGCCGGGAGGCGGCAGCGCCCTGCGCTTTTACGCCTATGAGCGGCTGCGGGAAGCGGTCTTTCAGATGGATTTCGCCCTGCCCCCCGGCTCCCCTGCGCTTTTGTGCCGCATGCGCATCAAAAACCTCCTGGGCAGCACCATCCCCATGTACTGGTACAGCAACATCGCCGTTGCCAGGCTGCCCGGCGCGCGGGTGATCGTGCCTGCTGATTCCGCCTACTTCAGCGACAAGCAGCGCATCAGCAGGTGCGGGGTGCCCTTAGGCCCCAAGGGCCTTGACATCACCTATGCGGAAAATTCGCCGGAGTCCGTGGATTACTTTTTCCGCCTGGCGGACTGTGAGCGCAAGTTCATCGCCTACGCGGACCAAAAGGGCCGGGGGCTTTACCAAACCTCCACCGCCCGGCAGAAGGGCCGCAAGCTCTTCGTCTGGGGGGAGGGGGAGGGCGGCCGCTCCTGGCAGAAGTGGCTGACGGAAAACGCGGGCGAATATGTGGAAATCCAGGCCGGCGTTAACCGCACCCAGTATGAATGCCTCCCCATGCCACCCGGGGCGGCCTGGGAGTGGATGGAGGCCTACGGCCCTTTAAACATGGATGAAAAGACCGCCCACGGGGATTATCCCAGTGCGGCAAGGGCAGCGGAAGCGGCCATCGAACACCAGGTGCCGGCGGCTCATCTGGAGGAGCTGCTGGCCCGAAGCAAGCCCGCGGCCAAAACGCCGGGCCGCCTTCTTCAATTGGGGGAGGACGCCCCCTGGGCCGCGCTGGAGCAGGAAAGGCGAAAGAAAGAGGGCCAGTCCTTATTTGAAGAGCACCTGGACTTTGGCCCCATGGGCCTGGCTCAGGCGCCCTGGCTGTCCCTGCTTGAAGGCGGGGTTTTCTCTGCCCCGCCCATAGATCAGATCGGCTATCTGGTGTCCCCTGCCTGGGAGGCGCTGCTTCGTGAGCCCCGCCATCAGGACAACTGGTACGCCCGGTATCACCTGGGCTTAATTGCCCTCTTTAAGGGGGACAGGGCCGTCTGCGAAAGCCGCCTTGGGGAGGCGCTGGCGCTTCAGGAAGCGCCCCTGGCCCAATATGCCCTCGGGGTCTGCCTGTATCTGCGCCGAGACCCAAAGGCAATAGAGGCGCTTCGTCTGGCGGCAGAAGGGCTTAGGGGTTACCTTGAGTTCAACCGGGAGCACATGCAGGTGCTCTGCGCGCTTGATGCTCATGAGGAAGCGCTGGCCACCCTGCGGGCGCTGCCGGAGAAGATGCGCAGGGACGGGCATCTGCGCTACTGGGAGGCGGTGGCGCTTTCGCGCCTGGGCAGCCTTGAGGCGGCGGAAGCCATCCTGATGGAGGAGAACACCTACCAGATGCCCGGAATGCGGGAAGGGCCGGA
>ENA-UOXR01001539-UOXR01001539.1-bioreactor-metagenome-genome-assembly--contig:-NODE-1539-length-23833-cov-5.766086_pt1 | contig 23833 bp, 25 predicted proteins | sample MGYA00238164_ERZ764825 | MGnify/ENA primary metagenome ERZ764825 (study PRJEB28920, sample SAMN05720171) | bioreactor metagenome | isolation source: Anaerobic biogas reactor | place: USA:Washington...
AGCGGTGTTGCCGTCCATGGTTTTCCAGTTTCTTTTCATTAAGGTACCCCCTCTTGAATTTCAGGCAGGGGCACCTTGAGCCCCTCGGCCTGATTATTATTCCTTCGGAAAAAGTGCGAAAGGTGATTCCGGACTGCCATACCTTTTTATTTTACATCAAAAAAGGGATTTTGCATTCTGTATAATCTGAGCGCTGGGAAAAAACGAAAACCATAAAACATACGTTTTCACGTGCTGATCTTACCATAAAGACACGTCCGGTCAATTTTGTGAATCCATAGCGAGCCGGAGCCCTGCAGAGAACTTTTCACAGCAGGGAAACAGGTTCTGCGGCGGTAATTGGGTCCGGTTATCCAGGGAGAGAATGGTTTCTCCGGCACCGGTCGTACGGAGCCGGTGACAAGGCTGTTATAATTGTAGTCCTGAAAACCTTGAACTGAACGAAGAGGGGTTCCGAATGTGAGCGATCTGAACAGAACCATTGTCTTGCCGGAGAAGGAAATTCTTCCCCTTGAAATGGACCGGGGGAAAAAAGGAGCGGAGGTATTTCTGGAAATCGGATTCGGCAACGGAGAATTTCTTGAGAACCTTGCCGGTGAAAACAGCGACGGGGTATTCTGGGGCGTCGAAATGTCAAGGGCATGCCTGATGAGAGCCTGCCGGAGAATTCAAAAAAAAGGGCTCCGCAATGCCTTCCTCATCTGCGGGGATGCCAGGTTTATATTGAAAGAATGTATTCCGCCCCGTTCCCTTCAGGGTATTTTTATGAATTTTCCCTGCCCCTGGCCGAAGAAGAAGCATTCGAAGAGAAGGGTTTCGAGCGGGGAATTTTCGGCGGAAATCGCCAGGGTACTCAGGCCCGGAGGTTTTTTTGAACTGGTCACCGATGAGGAAAGGTACGGGATGGAAGTCCGGGACGCCCTTGCATCTCACCCTGCTCTGTCCCTCAGCGTGTGGGAGACCAATCCTCCGAGAGAGGTTACCACGAAATATGAACGTAAATGGCTTGAGATGGGGAAAAAGATATTTCTGTCACGTTTTTTGAAACGGGACGGAAGCTGCGAAAGGAAGTCCGGTTTCTTTGGGAGGTCTGAAGAAGTGCATGTCCGCGTGATGGGAAAACATGATCTTGATTCTTTCCTCGGCAGTCTTTATGGCACAGAAGGCGGTGTTCCGGAGGGGCGCTGGGTATTCAAGAAACATTATGTTTCGGAAGACGGCGCCCGCCTGATTGAAGTGGTCACTACCGACGGAGGTTTCGAACAGAAGTTTTTTCTCCAGGCCGTTCAGCGGGAGGAAGATGTGCTTATCAAAGTGTCGCCCTATTCCGCTCCTTTTCTGACGCCTTCTGTCAAGGACGCCATTGAAAAACTCGCGGAAAAACTCGGCGCCCCCGCGGGCGAAGAGTCACTCTGCTGGCAGTGCTGAGGAGGTGCAGGTCAGGTGAAGGAAGCCCGTCCGACCTCCGGGAAGGTGCTGCAGGCCCTTTTCAACATTCTCGGTGACATCCGCGGCAAGGCCTTCCTCGACCTTTTTTCGGGAACGGGAAGAGTTGCCCGTTCAGCGAGGGAATGCGGAGCGGATCCTGTGGTGGCTGTTGAAACCCTTCCCCGGAGGGTGAAGGACATCAGATCCCTTTTTCCGGGAGATGAAGGTGTTACCATACTGTCTATGGATGTCAGGAGAGCCGTCGGTTTCCTGCGGAGAAAGAGTCTTGTTTTCGACGTGATTTTCGCGGATCCCCCCTACGGGGCAGGGTGGCCCTCCGTCCTCGGCCCCATCCTCTTCCCCCCCGAAGGTTCACTCCTTGCCCCAGGGGGAGTGGCGGTCGTGGAACATTCAGCAAAAGAGGAGATACCGGAAGGAGAAGGATGGAGGGTTATCGACCGCCGCGAATACGGAGACACGGTCCTGACATTTCTCTCGTCTGCCGGGAGAGGGGGAGAAAAATGAAACGATCCATCAGCGCGGTGTACCCTGGTTCCTTCGACCCGATTACGAACGGGCACATCTACATTGCGGAGCGGGCAGCCGCGCTTTTCGACGAGGTTGTGGTCAGTGTCCTGTTGAATCCCCAAAAAAAGGCGGCCTTTACCGTGGAAGAGCGGAAGGCGATGGCACGGGAGGCTTTAAGCCATCTTTCCAACGTAAAGGTCGACTCCTTCTCGGGGCTCCTCGTGGACTTTCTGAGGCAGGAGCAGAGCCGCATCATCATCAGGGGGCTCCGGGCCCTTTCGGACTTCGAGTACGAATTCCAGCTCGCCCTCATGAACAGGCAGCTTGCCCCGGAAATCGAGACGCTGTTCATCGTGACCGAGGCCCGGTATTCCTACCTGTCAAGCCATGCTGTGAAGGAAATATACCAGTTCGGAGGCGCAGTTCACGACATGGTTCCCCCCGGGGTCTTCCGGAGGCTCAGGGAACGTTTTCCCCTTCCGAGAAACATTCTTCCATGAGGGGATGGCGTTTCTTTTCCTCTCCCGGAGAAAAAACTGCCGTCAGCTCTTCCCAGACGTTGGCCGCCGACTCCTCGATGCCCGAGAGAAGAAGACCTTCTCCCCTCAGCCCTGCGGGGGCTTTCCCCATCACCGGAAGGCGGGCCGCTGACCGCATTTTCCGAAGGATCTCCATGCCGACAGAATCCGCCCCGAGAACCCGTATATATTGAGGACCCGAGCGCTGGAGCTCCCTGTTTTCCTGGTGACCGATCCCCAGAAGGAAATGGACCAGCTGGCGCTGTATTCTGCCCCGCGGATAACGGGCCGTGGTGCATTTCGAAACGAACTCGGACCAGGAAGAACAGAGAGCAGCATATTTCAACAGCCGGTTTTCCATCCCTTCGGTCATCTCGGAGGACAGGGCAAGTTCTTCCGCCGGAGTCCTGAGAAGAAGAAAACGGATCAGCCTCCAGAGCATTTCCCTGGAGAGGACCACATTCCCCCTCCGGATGCACCGGTTCAATATACTGACGGTAGAGGAGGGAAGAGCTTTTTCCGCCTCTTTCCGGTTGCCCTCCTCCAGGGCTTTTCTCACCGCGGAAGCGCTCGGGAAAACACTTGCGAGATCAGGGTCATGAAAAGCCGCTCCCATCCGCTGAACGGGCCTGCAGGCAATGGAGTATCCCTTCCTGAGAATCCTCTCCATGTAGGAGAGTGCCAGGGTATTGTTGGGCCTCGACACGAATGTCCCCCATCCACTGTGAATTTCTTCCAGTGCTGCAGCCCTGGCCTTGACGTAGGAAAATCCCGAATTCAGCTTTTTTTTCAGATTATCCTTGAAATGCGAGGGTTCGTGCACTAAAATATCAAGGATAGGAGCCGGCTCGAATTCCGGCTGCTCCATTCCGAAGGAAAGGGTCTCAACCATTCCTGTGGCGGCAAGAATATCCACGGCGCCGGCGGCAAAAATTCCGGCGTTATGGCAGGAAAAAAAAGCAGGCAGTTCAAGCACGAGATTGGCCCCTGCCCCGAGAGCGGACTCGGCACGGTCCCATTTGCTCATAACGGCAGGCTCGCCCCGTTGGGTAAAATAGGACGACAGCACGACGACTACGGCATCGTCCTTGTTTTCCCTTGACTTTCCCAGATGGAAAAGATGACCGTTATGGAACGGGTTATATTCGGCCACAATACCTATTATTTTTTTATATATTCCGACCATCCGCCTTTCACCGGGCTGCACCATACGATACAGCCGGGAAGAGGCGGCGGTCAAGCAGAAGAGAGGAAGGGGTCGCGCAATGAAAATTCTGGTGGTCAACTGTGGTAGTTCATCCCTCAAGTATCAGCTTTTTGACATGACCGACGAATCGGTGCTCGCCAAGGGACTTGTGGAGAGAATAGGCATAGAGGGAGCCCGTATCAAGCATACGAAGACCGGCATGGATTCCGTCATCAGGAACACCGAAATTCCCAACCACAAGGTGGCCTTCAAGGTAGTGGTCGAGGCGTTGCTCGACGGCGACCATGGGGTTCTGAAGAGCCTCGATGAACTTTCCGCCGTGGGACACAGGGTTGTGCATGCCGGTGAAAAGTATGCCGGTTCCGTCATGATCACCCAGGACGTCATCGATGCCCTTGAAGAATGCGTGCCCCTCGCGCCCCTTCATAACCCCGCAAACCTGATGGGAATTTACGCCGTCACCGAAGCCCTTCCCAACATACCCCAGGTCGGCGTTTTCGACACGGCGTTCCATCAGACCATGCCCGGGTACGCCTATATGTACGGAGTTCCCTACCATTATTACGAGAAGTATAAGGTCCGCCGCTACGGCTTCCACGGCACAAGCCACTTCTACGTGTCCAGGAAAGCTGCGGAAATCCTCGGAAAACCCGTGGAGTCACTGAACATCGTCACCTGCCATATGGGGAACGGGAGTTCCATCGCCGCCGTCAAGGGAGGAAAATCCATGGACACCAGCATGGGATTCAGCCCTCTTCCCGGAGTGATCATGGGCACGAGGTCAGGAGACGTGGACCCGCTCCTTGTTTCCTTCCTCTCGGAACAGGAAGGAATTGACAACAAGGCCATGAGCCACGTCCTCAACAAGGAAAGCGGTCTTCTCGGCATCTCGGGCGTGAGCAGCGACCTCAGGGACATTGAGGAAGCGGCTGATGCCGGCAACCCGAGAGCACGGCTTGCCGAGGAAATGCTCTATTACGGCGTCAAAAAGTACATCGGATCCTATGCGGCTGCCATGGGCGGAATCGATGTACTGGTCTTCACAGCCGGCATCGGGGAGAACAGCGCCCGGGCCCGGGAAGGGATTTGCTCCGGCCTCGAATTCATGGGAGTGAAGCTCGATCTTGAGAAAAACCAGATCCGCGGCAAGGAGCGCATCATCAGCACGGACGACAGCCGGGTTAAGGTTCTCGTCGTTCCCACCGATGAAGAACTCGTCATCGCCAGGGATACGAAGAAGATCGCCATGGACAGGAACTAGCGGAACCCTTCCGGGAGGCTCTTCAGAATGCTGACGGAAAAGCCGGCTTCATGGAAATTCGAGCTTGAAACTCCGGAACTCGGCAACCCGGAAGCCGTGACATTTCTTCATGACGAAGCGGAAACAGGGCAGCTCGAGGGCATTTTGTACGACGGCCTGACGTTCAGCTTCGAGGGACCGGTCATCGTGGATGCAGAGGGGCGCTGGCTCGACAGCGATCTTGCGGTTTCATTGAAGATTTCCGCGACCTTTTCCGCCCCATGTTCACGATGTCTTGAACTTTCACGTATTGAAATTCTGAACGATTTCCTGTATCTTTATTCATTGCGGAAGAAAGAGTCTCCAGAGGAAGCTCCGGAAGATGAAAATTTCCATGTAGTACTGGTGTCGAGATGGCAGCGTTTTTTCGATATTTCGGATCACGTGTGGGAGAGCGTTGTCGTATCCCTTCCCAGCAAGGTTCTTTGTTCATCCGGCTGCAAGGGATTATGCCCCCAGTGCGGGCGTCCTCTCAAGAACGGCGATTGCGGCTGTTCAGCGAAAGAGCTTGATCCGAGGATGGAAAAGCTTCTCGGCATTAAAATTGAAGAGACGAAAGAATAACGAAAAGGAGGGAAGTCCAGAATGGCAACGCCGAAAAGCAGGGTATCCCATGCCCGTACACATAAAAGAAAGTCCGAGTGGATCGGGGCTCTTACTGCTCCGGAAGTGACGACGTGCCCCCATTGCGGTGAGGTGATCCAGAATTACCGGGCCTGCGGTGAATGTGGTTTTTACCGGGGCAGGCAGGTAGTAAAAACCGCCTCGGAAGAAAAGAAAGAGGCTTGATCTGAAGAAACCGGGCAAGAGGAAGGGAGACCTTCCTCTTTTTTTATTTTTCCGTCTTCCCCCATATTGACCGTTCGCCCCCCTGGTACTATACTTTCCACATCTTAAGAGCAGATAATATCATCAGGTGCCAAAATGGAGGGGACATCCATCAAGTCTCAGAAAAAGAAAAACAGGCAGGACAGGCTCTTAAAACTTATCGAACAAAATCCGCTGGCCACCGATGAGGAACTCGCAGCCTCTCTTGAGGCGAGCGTGAGCACCATCAGGCTGGACAGAGCCGTTCTGGGTGTCCCTGAGTTGAGGGAGAGAATGCGCTCCATGGCCCAGAAGGCCACCAGCAGGCTTCGCTCGCTGAAACAGAGCGAAGTGGTCGGGGACCTTCTCGAACTCGAGCCGAACAAGTGGGCCCTTTCGGTGCTTGAGACCCGCAGAGAGATGGCTTTCCGGAAAACGGACATGGTGTGGGACCATTACATTTACGCCCAGGCCAGTTCCATAGCCATCGCCGTCGTGGAAGCCGACCTGGTCATAGTGGATTCCATGCGGGGGGAATACAAGGGACACGCGAGAGTTGGAGACTCCCTGGTCGCCAGGGCAAAGGTCGGTGTTCAGAAAGACGGAAAGTACATCGTCAGCGTGAGGACAAAGGTCGGCGAAAAAGAAATTTTCGTGGGGAGATTTATCGCTGCAATTGTTTCGCAAAACGGACCGGCGTAGCGTGAGAGAGGTGATCTTCATTTGATTCTTGCCCTTGATGCCATGGGCGGTGACCATGGCCCTTCAGAAGTGTGCAGGGGAGCCATAGCCGCCTGCGAAGAGCACTCTGATCTTGAACTTGTACTTGTGGGCAATAGCTCGGATATTGAACCTATGCTCGACGGAGCGTCCCCGGACGTTTCCGGGAGGATTTCCATAGTCCACGCCGAGGAACGTATCGGCATGGATGAGCATCCCACGGTCGCCATTCGGAAGAAGCGCCATTCAAGCCTTCGGATAGCCATGGAAATGGTCCGGAGCGGCGAAGCCCTGGGGTGTGTTTCCGCCGGCAACACGGGAGCTATCGTCGCCGGCGGAGTGCTTGTCGTGGGGAGGATTTCCGGAATTGACCGTCCTGCCCTTGGCGTGGCGCTGCCTACGCTCAACAAATACACCTTCCTTCTTGACGTCGGAGCGACCGTACGGAGCAAACCAGAAAACCTGTTCCAGTTCGCCCACATGGGCAACGTGTATTCAAAGAAAATACTCGGAGTTTCCGAACCCCAGGTTGCCCTCCTGGCCAACGGATCCGAGGAGATCAAGGGCGACGAAGTCATTGCCGGAGCGAAAGCCCTCATAAAGGCGAGCACCCTGAATTTCACCGGATATGTTGAGGGCGACGACATACCCTATAGCCGCGCCGACGTGGTGGTGTGCGACGGCTTTTCGGGAAACGTGGTGCTCAAGTTTGCGGAAGGCCTGATGTCGGCCGTGTATTCCATACTCAAGGAAGAGATGGGGCACAGGATAATGCCCAAGCTCGGAATGGTCTTCATGATCCCGATGATGAAGGATCTCTGGGCGCGGTTTAATTACGAAAAACACGGAGGCACCCCCCTCCTTGGAGTGAACGGGATCGTTGTGAAAGCCCACGGGCGCTCAAAGGCTCCGGCAATCACAAATGCCCTGAGAGTCGCACGGAATTTCGTTCTGCAGAACGGCGTCGAACTGATCAGAGAAGAGTTGGGGTAAAGGAGGTTTCCCCTATGGGTTTTTATTCCGGTATTTCCGTTTCCATAAAGGGCACGGGAATGTACGTACCAGAGAAGGTGCTGACGAACAACGATCTTTCGCAGATGGTGGAAACCAGCGACGAATGGATCCGGGAAAGAACCGGCATCTGCCGCCGCCACATTGCAGCGGAGGGAGAACTGACGAGCGGGGTAGCCGCCAAAGCTGCCCGGAACGCCCTCGTGAATTCCGGCACCGATCCTCTGGAGCTGGACATGATTATCGTTGCGACGAACAGCCCTGATACCCTTTTTCCCGGAGTCGGTCCCAAGGTCCAGGGAATTCTCGGAGCTGGAAAGGCCGGCGCTTTTGACGTCCAGTCGGGGTGCACCAGCGGCGTGTATGCCCTTTCTCTGGCCGCCGGCGGGATCGCGTCCGGAATCTGGAAAAAAGTTCTCGTCATCGGAGCTGAAGTCCTTTCCCCCATTATCGACTGGACCGACAGGAACACATGCATTCTCTTCGGTGACGGTGCGGGGGCCATGGTGCTGGGGGTATCAGGAGAAGGGGAAGGCCGTTTCATTTCGGCAGACCTGAGGTCAGACGGAACAAAACACGACCAGATCACATTATCCGGCGGGCTTGTGGAACATCCGGCTTCACCTGAAACTCTTGAAAACAAGCTTCACTTTGTCTCAATGAAAGGAAATGATGTTTTCCGTTTCGTCAACAGGATCATTCCGCCTTTTTTGCGCCAGTTTTGCCTCGATTCCGGGATGGAGCCGGAAGATATCGCCTGGTGGTTTTTCCACCAGGCAAACCAGAGGATTATCGAGCGGGCGGCGGAGCGTCTTGGGATTTCTCCGGAGAAAGTTGTCATCAACATAGACGAATACGGAAACACCTCAGCGGCTTCGGTTTTCATCGCCCTTCACGAATTTCTCGGGACGGGCAGGGTGCAAAAAGGAGACAGGCTGCTCTTTACGGCTTTCGGAGCGGGCATGACATATGGAGGTATCATCTATGAAGCATGACTCCGGCGCTGCATTCAGCGACAACAGGATTACCCGTCTTCTCGGGTGCGACTATCCCCTGGTCCAGGGAGGCATGGCCTGGGTGGCGGATGCCAGCCTTGCCGCTGCGGTGAGCAACGGCGGAGGACTCGGCCTCATCGCCGCAGCAAATATGCCGCCGGACCTTCTCGAGCTCCAGCTGCAAAAAGTGAGGACCCTGACGGACAAGCCCTTCGGTGTCAACATCATGCTCATGTCGCCCACTGTAGACCAGGTGATCGACCTCGTGGCCAGGTACAGGGTACCCATCGTGACCACCGGAGCGGGAAGCCCGGGAAAGGTCATCGAGATCCTCAAGCCCCTCGGGACGATAATCGTCCCCGTCATTGCCTCCGTTGCCCAGGCGAAAAGGGTTGAAAAGCAGGGAGCCGACGCAGTGGTGGCCGAAGGGATGGAAGCGGGCGGGCATATCGGTGAACTCACCACTATGGTGCTCATTCCCCAAATTGCCGATTCCGTGGAAATACCCGTCATTGCGGCGGGCGGCATTGCCGACGGCAGAGGGGTGGCGGCGGCCTTCGCTCTCGGGGCTGAAGGCGTTCAGGTCGGGACCCGGTTTATCTGCTGTGAGGAATCCACTGTTCACCCGGCCTACAAGGAAGCCGTCATCAATGCCAGGGACCGGAGCAACGTGGTGACCGGCCGTTTTACCGGCCACCCCGTCCGCTGCCTGAAGAACAAGCTGACTGCTAAATTCGAGGAACTCGAAAAAAGCGGCGCCTCGGTAGAAGAATACGAACGGCTCGGCGCCGGGAAACTCCGGGCCGCCGTTGTGGACGGCGACGTGGAGTGGGGGTCGATCATGGCGGGGCAGAGCGCGGCTCTCGTAAACGACATTCTGCCCGCGGCCGAGATCATAAGGGAGCTCTTTTCAGGAGCGGAGCGGATAGTCAGCTCCCTCCCCGGAAAGGTCTCCAGGTGAGGTGATAGGGGATATGACCTACGCGCTGGTCTTTCCAGGCCAGGGGTCCCAGGAAACGGGGATGGGGAAGGATTTTTACGATGCCTTCTCCTCGGCAAGGGACGTTTTTCACCGCGCCGACCAGGCCCTCGGATTTTCGCTGTCGAATATCATCTTCAACGGCCCTGAGGAAGAACTCAGGAGAACGGCTTTTACCCAGCCGGCAATCCTCACGGTCAGCATAGCCGTCCTGGAATGCCTCAGACGGGAAGCCGGCATCTCGCCGACTCCTCTTTTCCTTGCGGGACACAGCCTCGGCGAGTATACCGCCCTTGTGGCCTCGGGTGTCCTTTCCCTCGAAGACGGTGTGCGGCTGGTTCATCTTCGGGGCAGGCTCATGCAGGAGGCTGTGCCGGAGGGAGAAGGCGCCATGGCCGCAATCCTGGGACTTGCACCGGAGTCCGTCGCGGCAGTCTGTAATGAAGCAGCTCCGGAAGGCGAGTGCCAGCCGGCCAACTTCAACTCCCCGGGGCAGGTGGTTATTTCCGGCAGCACCGCATTCGTCCAGGCAGCCATGGAAAAGGCAAAAGAGGCGGGGGCGAAAAAAACGGTTCTCCTGAACGTCAGCGCCCCTTTCCACAGCAGGCAGATGCGCCCCGTTGCGGATAAGCTGCAGGAGGCCTTCAGCTCCATGAACTGGAGCGAACCGTCTGTGCCGATTGTCTGCAATGCCCTGGCGATCCCCGTGCATTCGGCCGGCGAAATCCAAAAGGCCCTTTTTGACCAGACCTTTATGCCTGTCCTCTGGCAGAACTCGGTCATCAGGATGGCTGACGACGGCGTGGATTCTTTCTTTGAGATCGGCCCCGGAGCAGTGCTCACCGGGCTGGTAAAGAAATGCAGAAAGGGCGTTGCAGCCCAGGCCTGCAGTTCAGTTCCCGAATTTGAGGCTCTTTCAAACAAACTGAAGGAGATGGTGTAGAATGGCTGATGCCAGGATCGCACTTGTGACCGGTGCAGGCAAGGGAATCGGCAGAGCAGTTGCCCTTCGACTTGCTGCAATGGGTTTCCTGGTCGCAGTGAATTACAACCGGAGCGAAAAGGCGGCAGACGAAGCCTGCCGCCTCATCAAGGACGGAGGCGGAACTGCCCTTCCCTTTAAGGCAGACGTTTCTTCCGGAAGCGACGTTAAGGCCCTGTTTGCCGATGTGGAACGCGGACTTGGACCCGTTGCCGTACTCGTCAACAACGCGGGAATAACGAAAGACGGCCTTCTCATGAGAATGGGAAGCGAAGATTGGGATTCCGTGCTGACAGCAAATCTCTCCTCGGTGTATCATTGCACGAAGGAAGCGATACGCGGAATGGTTCGGGCGAAATGGGGAAGGATCATCAATATTTCGTCGGTGGTTGCCCTGATAGGCAATCCCGGGCAGGCGAATTACTGCGCATCCAAGGCCGGCATCATCGGTTTTACCAAGGCTGTGGCGCGGGAATACGCCGGCAAGGGCATCACGGCGAACGCCCTGGCGCCTGGGTATATTTCAACAGAAATGACGGATTCCCTTCCTGAAGCCGCACGGAACGCGCTTTTGCAGCAGGTTCCCGCCGGCCGGCCGGGAACGCCGGAAGATGTGGCCGCTGCGGCCGCCTTCCTGGCATCCGGGGATGCGTCGTATATTAACGGACAGGTTATCGCCGTTGACGGCGGTATGACCATGTGCTGAAATACAATGGAAGGGGGTGAACGAGGATGAAAAAAGAGGAAATGCTCGCCCGTTTGAAAGAAATCATCATCGACAGGCTTGATGTCGAAGAGGACCAGATAGTGCCGGAAGCCTCCTTTGTGGAAGATCTCGGTGCAGATTCGCTGGACATCGTCGAGCTCATTATGGGCATCGAAGAAGAATTTGACATTGAAATTCCCGACGAAGACGCTGAAAAGCTGACCACGGTGGGAGAAGCAATGAACTACACCCTCGGCAAACTCGGCGTTGACGAGTAAACCGGAGAGGAAGACGGTTTTGGCGGGAATCCCGATGGATTTCCCGCCAAAATCCTTCTTTTATCAAGTTCCAATCCTGCTGCGGAGGAGTGAAGCGTTTTGAGAAGGGTTGTCGTTACCGGGCTGGGAGTGGTGAGCCCTATAGCAACAGGAAGAGAAAATTACTGGCAGGCATTGAAAGAAGGCAAAAACGGCATCGGGCCGTACACCACTTTTGATGTCACGGATTGCCCTGTCCCCTTCGGAGCGGAAGTCAAGGATTTTGACCCGTCCCAGTGGATGGAAAACAAGGAAGCCAAGCGCTCCGACCGGGTCATTCAATTTGCAGTGGCAGCCGCGGATTTGGCCGTCGCTGATGCGAAGCTTGATACGGCAAGCCTGGATCCCCATAAATTCGGAGTCTATATCGGAAGCGGACAAGGTGGCATAGAAACGACATTCAACAACTTCAAGACCATGATGGCAAAAGGGGCGAAAAGGGTCAGTCCCTTTTTTATTCCCATGATGATCAGCAACATGTCCACGGCTTACGTGGCCATCAAGCATCAGGCCAAGGGACCGAACATGTGCGTCGTCACAGCCTGTGCCACGTCGGTCCACAGCATGGGCGAGGCATACCACACCATCATTCGGGACGACGCCGATGTCATTCTTGCCGGTGGCACTGAAGCCGCCCTCAGGAGCATAAGCATCGCCGGCTTCGCCGCCATGAAAGCGATCTCCACGCGGATGGACGCCCCCGAAAAAGCGTCCCGTCCCTTCGATGCAGACCGTGACGGATTTGTCATGGGCGAAGGGGCAGGAGTGCTCGTCCTCGAAGAACTGGAACATGCGCTGAAAAGGGGCGCCCATATTTACGCCGAGCTTGTCGGCTACGGCTCCACCTGTGACGCGAGCCACATCACAGCTCCCGACCCTGCGGGCGACGGCGCGGCCAGGGCGATGCGGAAAGCGATGGCCCACGCAAAATGGCTGCCGGAAGACGTGGATTACATCAATGCCCACGGGACTTCCACCCCCCTCAACGACAAGATGGAGGCCCTGGCTATCCGTTCGGTTTTCGGGGAACACACGGACAAAGTGCTGGTCAACTCGACCAAGTCCATGATCGGGCATTGCCTCGGCGCCGCAGGTGCGCTGGAAACAGTGGCCGCCATGCAGTCCATCGAGGAGGGCATAATCCACCCGACGATCAATCTTGACACTCTCGACCCCGAGTGCGCCATCAATGTCGTCCGCGCCAGGGCGGTGGAAAAGAATGTTTCAAGATTCCTTGTCAACAGTTTCGGATTCGGCGGACACAACGGCGTGGCTGCCTTCCAGAAATTTGAGGAGTAGGCGCATCCTTTCTCCATGAACTATGCTGCCTGGTTTTCCGGAGAACTGGAAAAACTCCAGGATCGTCTTGGGTATCGTTTCAGCGATGTCGGGAAACTGGAGAATGCTCTTGTGCATTCTTCCTTCGCATACGAAAAGGGCAAAACGGTGCATAACGAGAGAATGGAGTTTTTGGGAGATGCCGTGCTTGAGCTCGGCGTCTCCCGTTTTCTGTACGATTCGTTTCCCTCCTTCGACGAAGGCAGGCTGACCCGTTCCAGGGCCGCCATTGTCTGCGGAAAATCCCTTGCTGAGTGGGGAGGGGAGCTTGGACTGAGCGAACTGCTCAGGACGGGAAAAGGCCTAGAAACAGAACAGGTGCGGCACAGCTCCCTGTGTTCCGACGCGGTGGAGGCACTTTTGGGGGCCGTTTTTCTTGATGGGGGATACTTACCGGCCATGGCCTCAATCGACCGATACCTGGCTTTCCATCTTTCACGCCACCCCATCAGCGGCACCGAGAACGACCCGAAGTCGGCACTCCAGATGATCGCTCATGAAAAAGGCCTGCCAAGCCCTGTTTACGAAATCCTTTCAATCTCAGGCCAGCCTCACTCACCCCGTTTTTCGGTCCGGGTCATGGTCGGGAATGAAGAAGCGGCAAGGGGTGACGGCAAAAACAGGAAAGACGCGGAGTTTGCCGCCGCCCGAAACGCCTTTTTTTTGCTGAACCGGGAGGGCTCGGAGCCGGAATGAAAAAAAACGCCGGGAAAGATTCGCTTTTTTCTGCCGTCCTTTTCTCTCTTTTCCTCCTTCTCGTTCCGGCATCGCCGGCACACTCATGGGAACTGTACGTGTCCTCGCCATGGCTTTCCACGATCGCCCGCTTTATCGGCGGGGTGAACGTGTCCGTAAAAGCGGTCCAGGAATGGAACGAAGAAGGAATCCCCATCAGGAAGATCCGCAGCCGGAACATCCCTGCCAACTCCAGAATCGTAGCCCTGGACGCATTCGAGGCCACTTCGCTCGGTCTTGACGAAAAGCGGTTCACCGGTCTTTTCATGCTCTATGGAACAGTGCCTTTCGACAGGACAAGAGCTGACTATCACTTTTCCGATCCGTCGGTACTCCCCTTCATTGCTCAAAGAGTGCTGACCGCACTGTCCCAGTTCGATCCCGGGAACTATTCCTATTACCAGAGAAGATTGTCGGAATTCCAGACCAGGCTCGACAGCACAGTCCTCGTGGGAAGGCAACTCCTGAAAGATTACCCTGTTTTTGACCTTTCCGGAGGGTTTTCCAGCATGCTTTCTGCGGCGGGATGTACTTTGCTGCCCGGGGACGAAAAGGTAAAAACCTGGAGTAGGGGAGAGGACCTGCAGAGCCTGCAGGCTGCCGTCAGTGACGCAGTGAAGCGGAGAATTCCCGTGATAGTCGACCCCAGCACTCCTAAACCGGTCAGGGAAGCGCTGAAAGGGAACAAAGACGTCCTGTTCCAGGGACGCCCCGGCCAGGAACAGGACCTGCTTCTTTTTTTCCATGACCAGTTTCTTCTTTTGTGGAATCGCCTCGCCCCACTCAGGCAGCACCGGCAGGAAGGAAAAGAGAACTCCTGAAAAAAAGAAGCTATCCGTTTTTTCTCTTCGTTCACCGTGCCTCTTTCAGGGAAAGAAACGGGCAGGCGGCGAGAAGAAGCGCGGCGCTCAGAAGATAAAAGGGGAGCCCTTTCCCCGTATGATCAAGAAGCATCCCCATGACCACCGGCCCCGTGGTCATTCCCAGGCTGAAGGAAATGTTGAAAAAGCCCATGATTCGTCCGGAACCGTATGTCTTCCCCCTTGAGGCAGCCAGGGCCGCCAGGGAAGGAGAGGCGAAGGCGTGGCCTATGCCGAAGGCGACGCTCGCGATGGAGAGGCTCCATGGAGTTCTCAGGTTTGGAAGGCCCAGCAGGGTAACTGCCGAAATGAGTCCTCCCGCGAGGATAAGCCTGTGTTTGTGCAGGTTGTCAGCGAGCTTGCCGGAAATTCGCTGAAGCGCTCCGGTCGAAAGGGAGTTCAAGGAGACTACGAATCCGATTTCCGAAAGGGACAGGCGAATGTCCGAGGCGAGGAGGGGAATCATCATCACGAGCACCCCCCGGCACATGGCAGAGCAGAACTGGAAGAAAAAAACGACGAGCATTTCATGATCTGTAAGGATTTCCCGAAAAACCGAACCAAGCCCGCTGAGAGCTTCGTGCCCCCGGCCGGACGGGAGGTTGCCGGGCAGGAAACGAAAGACGAGGATGATGGAAAGGAGGGTCAGCGAGGTCATGGCATAGAAAGGGGCGTTGAAACCGATCGTTTCAGCGAGAATCCCGCTTAAGAGGGGTCCTGAGCCGATCCCGAGAAAAAGGGCCCCCTGAAGTGAGCCGAAAAAAACACCCTCTTTCCCTTTCGGCGCCACTTCCGCTCCGATAGCCATGGTAATGGGCACAACCATGGCCGAACCTATCCCATGACCTATCCTGATGGCGATAAGGCTTTCCGTCGTAGACGCAAAGGTATAGGCAACGGAAGCAAGGGCATAAAAAGCAAGCCCCGCGAGAAGGAGCACTTTCCTATTCATTCTTTCCGCCAGTTCCCCGGAGACGATCATTCCGCCGGTCCTTGAAAAGGAAAAGGCACCGATGATCATTCCAACGGCAAGACCGCTCGCCCCAAGCCGCTTCGCATAGAGAGGCAGCACGGGGGCAATGATGCCGATACCCAGCATGGCACAGAACATGGAAAGGCTGAGGACGGTCAAAATTTTACGGTAGGAATCATCTGTCGAAAACAACGAAAATACACTCCGATCGTTCCATGTCGATTTTTATTCGTGATCTTTTATATCGGCCATTATACTATGTTTTGTCTACAATTTCAACGCTTTCCCTGGCCATGCATCATCAAGGGCAATTCTCCACCGAGACAGGGTGCCGTGATGCATACCGTCACCTGTTCCTCCCCGGTACAAACGGGAAGAAAGCCGACAAAAAAGCGTGAATCCTCTTTTGAATTCACGCATTGCCGTGAAACCACTGGCTTTACTCTCGTGTTTTTTCGTTGTTCAAGAACTCCCGATCTGCATTTTAGGGATTTTACACGTCAGGGGTCGCATGGACCACATCTGCGGCACAAAACGATCTGACTGCGTCCTTTCCTTCGACAAGAAGCTCTCCATTTTCTCCAATTCCAACGGCTCTTCCAGAAAAAGAGCCCTCTTCGGTCAGGACTGAAACGTCTTTTCCTAAGGTCGAACATTCAATCCTGTACCGGGAGAGGAGGGAATCTCCCCCGTCACTGCAGAGCCCCGCGACAAGGCGATGGAATTGTTCGATGACTGCCGCGCAGAGAATACCCCTGTGGAAGGGCTCGGTTTCCGAACCCAGGGAGGCGGCATTTTCGAGACCGCGGACTGCGAGATCCTCCCCGTTCAGGGAAATGTTGAGGCCTATTCCTGTGGTGCAATCCCGTATCCTCTCCGGATCGCTCGAGGCCTCGGAGAGGATACCGCAGATTTTCCCACCCTCGTACAGCAGATCGTTCGGCCATTTGAGGGACACCTTTTTGCCGCAAACGGCCCCGATGGCATCCATTACCGCAAGCCCGGCGGCGAGGTTGACCAGCTGCAGCCGTCCGGGAAGCATGCGGGGCATGAAAAAGACGGAAAAGTAGAGTCCCGTCCCCCGGGGGGAAAACCATACTCTGTCTCTCCTCCCCCTCCCCTTTGTCTGCTCCTCGGCTATGACAACAAGGCCGTCAGTTCGGCCCTGCCGTCCGATCCTTTTCGCTGCCTCCTGGGTTGACGGGATACTTTGGAAGACATGGATTTCCTCACCCCAGGGACATTCCGGTGAAATCAGGCTTCCGATCAGTGAGGGAGAAAGATCGTTCGAGGGCAGTTTCCGGAGTATGTATCCTTTCTGGGGCACAGAGTCCACCGCGAAACCTTCTTCCTCAAGATCACGGACAGCCTTCCAGACAGCCTGCCGGGAGAGAGAAAGAACCCGTGAAACAAGACCTCCTGAAACAATGCTTCCCTTGGCCTCGCGGAGAAGGCGGCAGAGTTGAATAGTTGCACGTCGGGATTTCATGGAATTGCCTCCTTATCTACCTTACCGAATGATATAATGAAAAATCGCGCAGCACAATAACAACGAGGGGGAATCGACATGGCGATAACTTCGAACGCCACTGTTCTGGAGGAACTGCGGGCTTTGAGAAAAGACCTGCAGGACAGTCTTTGACCTGGATTCAATAAGAGAAAGAAAAGAGAAACTGGAGGCTTCCGCATCGGCTCAGGATTTCTGGAATCGGGATGACTGCCATGTTGTCACCAGGGAAATTGCAAAGCTCCAACAGAAGCTGGATACCTGGGACAGGGTGGATGGTATTTTTCAGGATCTGACCGTTCTCTCGGATATGCTTTCTGAAACGGACGACGAAGAACTCCAGAACGAGTTTACAGCTACATCGGCACAGTTCAGGAAAATCATCGAAAAAGAGCAGCTTCTTCTGCTGCTTTCCGAAGAATATGACGGCAACAACGCAATTCTCAGCGTCCACGCCGGTTCAGGCGGACTGGACTCCCAGGACTGGGCGGAGATGCTTCTCAGGCTTTTCCTCCGCTGGGCGGAAAGGGAAGACTTCAAGACCAAAATTCTTGAAATCCTCCAGGACGAGGAAGCTGGAATCAAGAGCGCCACCGTACTTGTGGAGGGAGAATTTGCCTACGGTTACCTGAAGTCGGAAAAAGGGGTTCACCGCCTTGTCAGAATCTCTCCATTCGATGCGGCCAGGCGCCGCCATACGAGCTTCGCTTCTGTGGATGTGGCACCGGAGCTGCCTGATGACGTGGAGATCGAGATTCGCCCCGAGGATCTGAAAATGGACACCTACAGAGCGAGCGGGGCGGGAGGACAGTATGTCAACAGGACGGATTCCGCCGTGAGGATAACCCATCTTCCGACCGGAATAATCGTCGCCTGCCAGAACGAAAGGTCCCAGCACATGAACAGGCAGACCGCCATGCAGGTACTGCGAAGCAAACTATTCGAGAGGGCCTGGCAGGAAAGGCAGCAGGAACTCCTGACAATTCAGGGAGAAAAGAAGGAAATCAGCTGGGGAAGTCAAATACGAAGCTATGTTCTTCATCCCTACACCCTGGTGAAAGATCACCGGACAGGACACGAAACAGGAAACGTTCAGGCTGTTCTCGACGGCGATATTGACGAGTTTATCATGAATTTTCTGCGCTGGAAGAAACAGAACTGACGATTCTTATTCGGGAGGATTAAGCCCATGAAGCCTGTTCGATGTTTTTTGTTTCTCCTCGTGTCGGTCGTTCTGCTGGCTCTCTCTGCAGAGGCTGCTCCTTTCAAGCCGTCCGAACCCTTTTTGAGGACATCTTCGCTCAGGCCGGGAATGAAGGGATACGCACTGACAGTCATCTCCGGACGGGAGATACTCCGATTTCCTGTAGAAATCGTCAGCATCATTCCCAGAAAAGGATCTCCAAAAAACCTCATTATGGTACGGGCTTCCGGTTCCGTGATATCCAAAACCGGAGGAATAGCGGCCGGAATGAGCGGCAGCCCTGTTTACGTAAACGGCAAACTCATAGGCGCCGTGGGCTACGGCTGGAACTTCAGCGATCACAACCTCGGCCTTGTGACTCCCTTTGAAGACATGGCATCGGTGTGGGACTGGCCGGAAAAAAAAATTTCCCTGCCAGGTCTTCCTCCCTCGGGATCCGAACCTGATGATGAAGACGGCAAGGGAAAAGAAAAGACTCCGCCCCGGAATGGGGCTCCGGAGAAAAACGGCAGCGTAAATACGGATGGTCCCGTTCTGAAAGGAGAGGTTTCGCCTCTTTTCATCGATGGAATCAGCCAAAGAACGGCGACGGAAATTACCACCCTCCTTGGGAAGGAGCGCTTTATACCGAGCGGGAGCTTTCCCGGCGACATACCGGTCGAGATGAATGCCAGGCTTGTTCCCGGAGAAGCGATAACCGTCCTCCTCGCCTGGGGGGATGTAACCATAGGGTCCACGGGAACTCTCACTGCGGTCGCACCGGACGGCCGGTTCATAGGGTTCGCTCACCCCTTCCTCGGGCGGGGAGCCGTAAATTACCCCGTTGCCCGGGCGTATATCCATAATGTTGTGCCCAGCATCGAGGCACCCTTTAAGGTGGCCAGTCCCCTCAGGATCGTCGGAACGGTGACCCATGACAGGCCCCAGGCAATTGGAGGGAGAATCGGCTATTTCACCCCCTCCGTTTCAGGGACACTCAATTTTTCGGACACCGACAGAAAATCCGGAGGGAACAAACGGTTCCATTTCGTGCCCGATCCTTTCATGGGAGCCAAGCTTTCCGCAGGCATTTTCACAGGCCTTATCGACGATCTCTGGGGAAGAAAAGGACAGGGGACCGCAGTTTTCACCCTGACGGTGCACGGAAGGGGCCTGGGGCAGGGGTGGACCCGGAAGAACATGTTCTTCTCCGACAGCGACCTTGCAGCCGACGCACTAAAGGAAACCGCTGAACTTCTCGATGTCATCTTCCTCAATCCCTTTGCTGAAGTCTACCCCCTCGGCGTGACAGTCTCGGCGGAATTCACGGAAGAGCCAAGGCTCATGTTCATAGAAGGCATCGAGGTCAAGGGGGATTCGTTCTCCGCGGGAGACACTGTCGAGGTGGAAGTTAACCTTCGGCCTTACCGGAAAAAACAGGTGAAAAAAACCTTCAAAATTGTCATACCGAAAGATGCCGACGGGTTTTGCGAAATCCTTGTCCGGGGCGGGGGGATTGAACCTCTCCACCAGTCTGCCGTTGTCCAGGGATGGAAGACCATCGCCAACTTCCGCCAGATGTTTACGGAGATGTCGGCCCTGGAAACCAATAACGAACTGATTATTGAATTCAACTACGAAAAGGTATCCAAACGGGGGAAGGACCGGAAGGATTCCGACGATCCGGTTTCCAAGGAAGAGCAGGAGCTATTAAGCGAGATGAAGAAGCGGCGGCTGGAGGACGGGACCCTCCAGATTTTCAAATCGGAATTCGTTGTGGAGGGACTGCTCAGAAAGATCGTGGACGTGAAACCCGACAATGGAAAAAACGGTGATCAGCAAGAAGATGAGGAGGAATAAGGGAGTGTTTCTCACCCTTGAAGGTATCGACGGATGCGGCAAAACAACCCAGGCCCGCATCCTGGCCGGGAACCTGGCTTTACGGTTCGGAAGGGAAGTAGTTCTCTGGACAAAAGAACCGGGAGGATGGCCGGGGGGGGAGAAAATCAGGGAACTTCTCCTGGAACATGGAATGCAGCACCCCTTGAGCGAACTTTTTCTTTTTCTCGCCGACCGGTGCGAGCATATCAGGAGGGAAGTCGAACCTGCACTCTCTTCAGGACGGATCGTCGTCTGCGAAAGATACACCGATTCCACCCTCGCCTACCAGTCATGGGGGCGGGGAATTTCCCCTGAAAAGATCGAAGAGCTGTTCCGCTGGTGCCGCTTTCCCGTCCCTGACCTGACCTTCTGGATTGATTTGCCCCCGGGGAAAGCCTATCATAGAGTTTCCCGCCGGGGAGGCCCGGACCGAATGGAAGAGGAAGGGACATCCTTTCTGGAAAAAGTCCGCGAGGGTTTTCTTTTTCTTTCCCGCCGGGAACCGGAGCGAATAGTTTCGCTGGACGGAACCAACGACATTGAGGCTATCGCCCGGGAGATTCAACGTAGGGTGGAGGTGTTTCTTTCCCCTTGAAGGTCAAGAAAAAAGCCGAAGAACGCATTTCCGGAGGAGAATCGGGATTTCAGGCAAAGAAAAAAGGACTTCTTTCCCCTTCCCGGGAAAGTGAATTCCGCCCTTTTTCCCAGTCCCTTGAAGATGCCGAGACCCGGGAACTCATCGAAAAACTGGATATCTTCGGCAGGAAGCTGACGCACTTTCCTGCGGAAAATACTCTTCTTCAGTACAGAAACCTGGTGAAAGAACTCCTTCGAAGGGCAATCACCGGCCTCCGTGTCAGAAGGGACATGAAATGGAGGCGCAATGACCGGAATCTTTTCGTAACAGTGGAGAAAGTTGAATCCATCATGGCGGAGCTGGAGGGCGTTTTTCAGAGAGAAGGGGAAAGGACCCGCATGTTTCAGCTCATGGAAGAGGTGAAGGGATGTCTCATCTCCCTGCTTCTTTGACTGCCTCCGAATCCTGGGGAAGGCTCCGCTCCCTCGCCGCTCTCGATCGCTTTCCCCATTGCGTTGTTCTGTCAATACCCGAGGAGCTTCACGGATCCGTCGCCAGGGAGATTGCGGAAATCGTTCTCTGCCTGAACCGGACAGGAGGCGACGACTGCAATGCCTGCAGGGCATGGTCCGGGGAAGAGCACCCTGACCTCGTCCGTGGCGGTGAACCAGGGAAGGCTCCCGCCATCGATGCCTGCAGGGACCTCATACGGGCTATGGCATACCGCCCGGTGGTTTCAAAAAAACGTTGCGCCGTAATTTTTTCTGCGGAACGCATGCTTTTGCCTGCGGCAAACTGCCTTTTGAAACTTGCGGAAGAACCGCCGGAATACGGAGTTCTGTTTTTCCTCGTTTCAGAGGAAGAGTCTTTGCTCCCCACCCTGAAAAGCAGGGCTTGGGCGGTTTCCCTCCAGGGAGTGGGGAGGAGGGGAAAAAAGCCATCTCCATCGACACAGGAAGAATGGAGCAGGTGGGTGGAGAAAAACAGCGGCGTTGAGATCGATGATCTGATTCCTCAACTCGAACCATGGATCCGTTATCTCGTGGAATCCGGTGACCACGAAGGCGCAGGAAAAATGGAGCACCTGCGGATTTTACTGGAAACCAGGCGTCTTTCCCGAACCATGGCTCTTGATTTTACAGTGTTGGCTCTCAAGGAGGGTATTGCTTTTGAGCATTTTTTTGGCGATTTTTGGTAAACCAAGGTATCTCGGCCTTCTCGACCTTCAGGAACCGGTACCTCCGAGAGGTGCCTGGCTTGTGACGGAAACGATGAGGGGGACGGAACTCTCCCTTCTGGGCGGTCCTCTTTCCCCCGAACAGGAAGAACGATACAGGAATTCATGCAGCGACGATTCTTCGGACAGCCAGGTGAAAGGGGGAGAACCTCCGCTTCAGGAAATAACTTTTGTCAGGGAAGCGACGGCGGAAGATATGAAAGACGCCGAAGCAGAGCGCGAGGAGGAAAACTCGGTCCTCCTGAAAGCGAGGGAGCTTCTTCGAAACCACAATCTCTCCATGAAACTCGTGGATGTTGAATTCCTCCTCGACAGAAAAAAACTCTTCTTCTATTTTACCTCGGAACAGAGAGTCGACTTCAGAGCCTTCGTCCGGGACCTGGCGAAAGAATTTAAAACCAGGATAGAACTCAGGCAGATAGGCGTGCGAGATGAAGCCAAAGCGGTTAAGGGACTGGCTCCCTGCGGGCAGAGGTGCTGCTGCAGCTATTGGCTTCACCGGTTTACCCCCATCTGCATCAAAATGGTGAAGGAACAGAACCTTGCGCTGAATCCCACAAAGATTTCGGGTATCTGCGGTAGGCTGATGTGCTGCATGTCCTACGAACACCACCTGTACGGAGAATTGTGGAAGGGACTGCCCAACCCCGGTTCCAAGCTCAGAACGCCGGCCGGTACATACCTTACCGACGGTGTCGATCTTTCAAGCCAGTCCGTCCGGATCAGGACTCCGGAAGGAAAGGAGATCCTTGTCAAAACAGCAGAATTTCAGCGGTTTAAAGAAACCGTCATGGAAGGGAGCCCCTGGGAAGAAACCGGCCTGAAGGAAACCAGAAGCCTACGGGACGACAGTTTCCGGCAGGGAAGAAAAAAGACAGCTGAACCCAGGGAGGAAACGACTGGAGAAAAAACTGCTCCCTCCCGCCAGGAGAGGCGAAAAACGGAGGAGAAAGCCCTTCCGGAACAGGCAAAAGAAAAGGAAGGCACCCCCCAGGCGGCACCAGCGAAGAAAAAAAGACGAAGAAAGAGAAAACCATCCGGAGGTGAAAAGTCCGAGGCTCCGATGGCTCCTTCTCCGGAAATACCATCCCCTGCAGCTGAAAAACCAATACAACAGCAGGGGCAGGAAGGTAAACCGACCGACGCGCAGAAGAAAAAGAAACCGAACAGCAGGCGCCGGCGCTCCCAAAAGGGAAACAGGGATACGGCCCAACAGGGGCAGAATACCAACAGCAGCTCTTCTCCGGAGGTGTAGAACGGCGTGGCTTTTTATGAAAGGTTGAAACAGGGGCTGAAAGGCGTCCGGGAACGATGGAGCGGAGGACTGTCTCTTCTTTTTTCGGGAGGCGTTGTGGATGACGCTTTCTGGGAGAATCTCGAAGAAATACTCATCAGCGGCGATGTGGGAGTGGACCTGACGCTCCGTCTTATTGATTCACTGAAGAAAGACTCCAGGGAAAAGAGGATCGGCAAACCCGAAGACCTTTTCAGGCTGTTCGAGGAGATGATTTCGTCCCGGCTGCTTGCCGTACCGTCTATGGGGGAGCCCCTCCCCGTCACTCCGCCTTCCCCCACGGTCATCCTCCTCGTGGGGGTCAACGGAAGCGGCAAAACCACAACGGCGGGAAAACTCGCTTCACGGTGGACGAAGGAAGGGAAAAAAGTGATATTTGCCGCAGCGGACACTTTCCGTGCCGCTGCCATCGAACAGCTGAAAGTGTGGGGAGACCGGTCCGGAGTCCGCGTCATTTCCCAGCAGCACGGCAGTGACGCCGCCGCCGTGGCTTTTGACGCCCTCCAGGCTGCAAAGGCCTCCGGGGCGGATGCACTCATTGTGGATACGGCCGGAAGACTTCATTCAAAGCACAATCTCATGGAGGAACTCGGGAAAATCCACAGGGTCCTTGACAAGGAAAAAGGAGACTCCCGGATGGAAGTGCTGCTTGTTCTTGACTCCGTCATGGGGCAAAACGGCCTTGCACAGGCGGAAACGTTCAACAAAATGCTCCCCCTGACCGGCGTCGTGCTCACAAAATACGACAAC
>ENA-UOXR01001547-UOXR01001547.1-bioreactor-metagenome-genome-assembly--contig:-NODE-1547-length-23769-cov-6.646960_pt1 | contig 23769 bp, 17 predicted proteins | sample MGYA00238164_ERZ764825 | MGnify/ENA primary metagenome ERZ764825 (study PRJEB28920, sample SAMN05720171) | bioreactor metagenome | isolation source: Anaerobic biogas reactor | place: USA:Washington...
AGACCATCACCGCCATGCGCAGGCGGGCGGTGGAGAGGTGCAGGCTCCACTGGATGCCCCAGGGTTCGGCGAGCGGCCGGAAGGCGGCGGCAAAGCCGTCCATGGGCAGGGTGAACCCGTCGAGTTCCCATTCCATCCGCGCGAAGAATACGCCGTTGGCGGTGTCCACGTACTGGTCGAGGGCGATGATGTTGCCGTGGTGTTCGGTGATGAAGGCGGAGAGGGCGGCGACGATGCCGCGCCGGTCGGGGCAGCAAATCAGCAGGATGGCGGCGGGGGAGGGGGAGGTCATGGGGAGGGGGAGGTCAGTCGTATTCGGGATATTCCACGGGGCGGCGCTCCGACAGATCGGGGGCGCTCTCCGGCCCCTGCTCCCGCGCGGCGAAGGTGGCGATCAGCGGACGGTGGGCGGTGGCGTTCCGCAGGCCGGGGGTCTGGAGGATGCGGGTCTTGTCGGGCAGGACTTCGTTGAGCATGCCGTTGTTGACGAGGAGGAAGCTGGTGCGCAGATGCCGGTCGGCATCGGCGCGCCGGGTCCAGGCGTCGCCATCGGGGTCGGCGGGGCGCAGGTCGAAGAGGACGGGCTTGCCCTGGTAGAAGAGGACTTCGCGCAGGGCGCGGGAGCCGGGTTCGTCGCTGAAATCGCCGGCGACGAGGAGATTCAGGCCGGGATTTTCCTGGAGCGAGGCGCGGATGTGGTTGGCGAGCAGGCGGGCCTCGTTGCGGCGCATTTCGGCCTGGCCGTATTCGTGGAAGCGCTTGGATTTGAGGTGGGCGACGAACAGGCGGAAGCGGTAGCCGGGATCGGGTTCGATATCCAGTTCGATGAATCCGCGCAGGACGGGGAACTGGCCGGGGCCGATGGTGTAGCGGTCCCGGATGCGCGGGGAGCGGGAGACGATGGGGTGGCGGGAGAGGACGGCGAGGCGCAGTTCCTGGTCGTCGTCGCGGGAGAGATATTCCTCGAAGCGGTACTCCAGACCGGCCTGGCGCAGGCGGAAGCGGAAATCGTCCCAGGCGTCGGGCGGGCCCATGCCCTGCACGGCCAGGACGTCGGGCGAGGCCTGGCGGATGGCGCGGACGATGGCGTCGGCACCCGGGGGGGGCGCGGCGGGAGCTGCGTCATCGAGGCCTTCGGGCGCGGACAGGGCATAGCGGTCCAGGTTGAAGGTCATGACGGAGAACTCGCCGTCGGCGGGCCGGGCGGCGCCGGGGAGATCCTCCGCGGACGGCGCCGGGGCGGATCGGGAGCACCCGGCCGTTCCCAGACCGGCCGCAGTCAGCAGGGCCAGGGCAGACAGGACGGCGGCGGGGCGGAGCGTTTTCATGAGCCGGGGGCCGATTTTTTCTGGTAGGCGGTTTCGATGCGCTCGGAGATGTCGCGGTACTTGATGTCCACCGAGTAGATTTCCTTGAAGAAGGCGAGGGCTTCGTCGGGGCGGCCCATCTGGTCGGCCAGGACGCCCATCTGATAGACGACGTCCTTCTTGGTTTCGTCCATGAGCGTGAGTTCGGAGGCGGCCTTCTGGAGCTGTTCGAAGGCGATGTCGAGCTGGCCCTTCTGGGTGAAGCAGAGGGCGAGGTAGTAGAGGGCGCGGGTGCGGCGCTGGGGGTTGCGCTGGGCGAGCTGGAACTCCTCGATGGCTTCGTTGTACTGCTTGCGCAGGTAGTACTGGAAGCCGAGTTCGTAGCGGAACTGCAGGTCGTTCGGGTAGCGTTTGGCCATGTCCACCGCGTCGTTGTAGATGAAGTCTTCCTTTTCCTTTTCGACGGCGGCGGCCTTGGCGTCGTCGCCGGCCTCTTTGGCGGCGGCGATGGCGGCATCGAACTGGCGGACCTTGATCTGGGAGGCGGTGCGCTCGATCTGGGGGTCGGAGCGCCCGGCGGCCTTCACGGCTTCGTCGAGGGACTGGAGGGCTTCGTCGAAGCGCTCGGCGCGGACGTAGAGGTCGGCCAGGGCGCGGCGGAAGTTCATGTTCTGGGGTTCGCGCTCGATGTCCTTGAGGCGCGAGGCGATCAGGGTGTCCACGTCGGCATCGCCCTTGACGGACTTGGCCTGCTGCTCGAGGAGGATGGCTTCCTTCTTGTCCTTGAGCTTGCTGCGGAAGTCGGTCTTGGTGTCGTTCCATCCGCCGATCTTCATGGTGTCGAGAGCGGCGGCATCCTTGAGGTTCTTGATGGCGAGCTGGTCGTTGGGGAGCAGCTCGGCGACGGCGGCGTAGCAATCCTTGGCGCCGCCGGGCTGGTTGGTGGCGATGTAGAGGCGGGCGAGCAGCCGCAGGAATTCAACGTTCTTGGCGAAGTAGGGCTTGGCGATTTCGAGCGTCTGGACGGCCACCTCGGGCATGCCGGCGGCATCGGCGGCCTGCGCGAAGAATTTCAGGAAGGAGAGGTTCAGCGGATCGATTTCGAGGAGCTTTTCGGCGCCTTCCAGGGCGGCCTGGGGGTTTTTCTTCAGCTTGCCCTGGGCGCTCATCAGGGTGAAGGCGCCCTTGAGGGAGGCGAGCTGATGCGTCATGGCGTTGGGTTTTCTGGCCATGAGGGCCTTGACCTGGGCGATGCGCAGGTTTTTCCGGGCGAGGAGAAAGCGGGGTTCCACGGCCATGACCTGCTTGAGCATGTCCAGGGCGTAGCCGGCGTTGCCGCGCTCCAGGGCGGCCATGGCTTTCTCGTACAAATCACGGATCTTGCGGGGGATTTGTTCCAATGTGACTTCTTCCATGATGCGCTCCTTGGCCGGCCCATGCGGCCCGCCGAATGCAAAGCCATATAGTCAATTACCGAGTACCCGCAGAATAGGCCCGGGGGGGCGCAAGCGTCAAACCTGAAAATGGGCTGCGGGGGCTGCGGGGGCGATAGGGGCGGGGATGGGGAGGGGGCGTCTACGATTCGGTGCATGCCCAAGTCATATTGAGCGAAGGCGCGCAGCGCCGGAGTCGAAATAACTTGTCCCGCCACCGCGGGATCTCGGCCTCATCCCAAAGGCCGGCCTGCGGGGCCAAGCCGAGATCCCTCGACTCCGCCTTCGCGCAAGGCTTCCTCCTTCGCCAAGGCTATGGCGGACAAGTCGGCGGACAAGTCTGCTCGGGATGACAGCCGCACAGCCTATTGCCTTCGTGGCATGCGGCTCATGTCGCGTGCGGTTGCAAGAATCCGCGCGGGACAGGAGCCCCGCGCTACGAGAGCCAATTCTGACGACACCGAATCGCAGATGCGCCCACGGCGGTTGAACCGGTGCGCGGGTCCAAGCCGGGGCGCCGGCCGTCGCGGGGGCCTACAGGGCGGGATGGCAAATTTTTGTCTTTGTAGGCCACGGCGATGACGTGACGGATCGGAACAGCCAAGGGATTCAATGTCCACTATTCAATGTCCAATATCCAATGTTCAAGTGAACAGCCGGACGCGGGGGCCTACAGGGCGGTGGCCGCGGTAGCCGCCAGGAGTTTTTCGAGTTGTTTTCGGGCGTAGGTGCGTCGCTTGCGGTCGGGAATCTGCGCGATCATCGCCGCGAGGCGCTTCCGGCTGAAGCTGGCCGGAAGCGTCAGTTCGGGCAAGGCGGCGAACAGCCGGGATTTGGCGGTGCCGAGATACAGGAAGTCCGCCAGGGCTTTTTCGGGCGTGGCAATGGCCACGGCGCCGTCGGCGCGTGGATCGAAGCCGAAGAAGAAGCGGGCCGGCACATGGTGGACCGACACCGTTCCCGCGGGAAACCGGTAGCGCCGTGTGCGGGCCAGGGACACGCAATACACGACGTCCGGAATCTGGGAGATCATGCCGTGGACATAGAGCGCGGATTGCAGCGAGACGTAGGCGGGCAGCGGCGCGGTCAAATGCGGCGCGAGCGCCAGCGGATCCGTGCCGGCCACCGCCCACAGGCCGCGCTTGATGCGGACCACGTGGCCGTGCCGGGCCAACCGCGCCAGGATCTGCGAGGCGTGCGGCGAATCGACGGCGAGCCGGAGCGCGGCATCCGCCGTGCGGAAAACCGGCAACCCGAGGGCGCGCAGCCGTTCCCATGCGCTGACGAGGGTCATGGATGATCCTCCAGGGCGGCGACCACCCGCAGCACGAGCGATTCCCACACGTCGGCGGAGTCGTATTGGTTCTGATGGTCGGGGTCCAGGAACGACACGACCTGGGCCTTGAACGCGGGGAAGGCGACAGTCAGCGCGTTGTCCAGCGCCTGCCGGCGCAGGGCGGCATCAAGGGGACCGGGCGCGACGCCGGAGTTCAAGAGAAGATCGACGTCGAATACGTCCCGGGCCTGGATTTCGCGGCGGGTGGCCAAGGCCCGGATCTTCTGGTCCAGCGCGGCCTGCGGCGCGTAGTGGTTGGCCAAAATGGGCGTCAGGCCGTAGGTGCGGATCAGCAGGGGGTCGATGGGACCGAACGCGGTCCCGGCATCCATGCCCCGGCGCGAGAATTCGATTTTGGTGCGCAGCGGCATCAGGACGCCGTCCACCTGGAGGGCGAATTTCCAGCGCTGGGTCGTGTCCGTCTGCTTGGGGGCGGACCGTTCGGCGAGGCGGATGCCCCGCAAGGCGAGCACTTCCGCGAACGGTTTCGAATCCAGAATGCGGTTCACGAGATCCGCGAGCTTGTCCTTCGGCAGGCCGGGACCGACGTCGATGTCCATGTCTTCCGAGTAGCGGATACTTTTGAGAAAGAACCGCAGGTTGCAGCCGCCCTTGAGGGCGTAGTGCTGGCGGTCGGTCTTCCGGCCCAGAAGATCGAGCAGCAGCAGATGGAAGAGTTCCACCGTGGTTTTCGGGGAGGATGGGTTCATGTAAATACAATACGCATAGATGATATATGTGTCAACTATGCGTATTGTATATTGCTGCGCGGCCGAGGTGGGGAAAATTCAACGCCAGCGGCGCAAGGGGCGCAAAAGGAACGCAAGCGCCGGATAAATGGATTGGGGGGGGGGCCTCGGCGCGGTGGCCTACAGGGCGGAACAGCCCGGCCGGCAGCGGTGTGTTGTCCCGACCGAATCCGTCCGCGATGGGAGCCGCACGCAGCTCCACTTCTATTTCAGCAGGGTGCCGAGGCCTTGCAGGAGCTGGAGGCCTTCCTGGATGTGTTGTTTGTCGGAATCGGAGAGTTTTTCGAGGCGGGGGGCGAGCTCGTCGGCGAGGGCGGCGCCCGAGAGCGCGTTTTGCAGCAGGATGTCGAGATCGGGCAGGACCCGGGGACGTTGCAGGGAGCCCCGGATGAGGAGGGGAATCATCAGGCCGCCGTCTTCGTAGGGCAGGCGGTCGGAGCGGTCCTTGCCGCCGGTCAGGCGCAGGGTTTCCTCGGGCGAGGCGACCAGACGGGCGGCGAGATCGAGGCGGTCGTCGAAGGGCCGGATGGCGCCGTCGAGATGCAGGCGGTAGCCGGGCATGGAGAGGCGGGCGTCGGAGAGCGCGGCGGCGCCGTTGCGCAGGGAGAGCGTGGCGGAGGCCTCGTCGTAGCGCGAGGTGGTCACGGTGGCGGCGGCGGCCCGGGCCTGTTCCACCTTGGGCTGGATCCGCGGGGCCCAGCGGAGCAGGAGCGGATGGTCGAGTTGCAGCCAGATTTGGTCCATCAGCGAGCCGCCGGTGCCGATGGATTGCAGGTCAGCGATGCGGACGGCGGCATCGGCCTCGAGCGACCGCAGGGCGGGCTCGGCGACGGCGTGGCCGGCGAGGCTGGCCTCCAGGTTTATGCGGCCCGATAGGCGGGCGAGGCCGTCGAGCCCGTTGGCGGCCAGCGCCTGGGCCAGGTCGAGGTTCTGCGCCGACAGCCGCTCGAGGCGGTACGAGAGCGGGCACGCCAGCAGCTGGACGCTGCCGTGCGCGGTCAGCGTGCCGCCGCAGGACGCCGCGCGGGCGTCGGGAATCGTCGCCACGCCGCCGCGCAGGTGAAGGGTGGCGGTTCCGTCGGTGAACAGATTCCGCCCGTAGGCGATTTTCTCAGCCTGCAGCCGCGCGGTGGCCTGCACGTGGCGCAGGAACAGGGCCGTGGCAGGGTCGTCCGTCAGGGCCATGGCGCCGGGCGGCGGGGTGCAGGGGGGCGGATCCGATCGCCATTCCTCCGGCAGGGGCTCGCCGGCGAACAGGTGTCGCAGCACCGCCGGGGGCAGCGACACGTCGGCCTGCATGTCCGCCTGGATTTCAACCGGATGCGATTCGGACGCGGGCGAGGTGTTCAGGCGGAGCAGAATAGTGAGTTTGTCGGCCAGGGCGCCCTGGATGTCCAGCGCGGCTTCCAGCCGTTGAAAGGGCAGGATGTCCGCGGGCAGAAACGCCTTCCAGTCGGCAACGTCGCGGATCTCGAGGTGGGCCTGCACGGTGACGGGCCAGGCGCCGGGCCGGCCGGCGTAGTCGGCCGGGGGCGGCCCGGCCAGTTCGAAGGCGAAGGAGGAAGCGCGGCCCAGGGCAGCCTGTCCCTGGAGGTGAACCGGGCGGTCCGCGGCGACATCCCGCAGGGTGAGATTCAGATCCGTGGCCGTGAAGGTTTCCTCGCCGCCCCCGGCGTCCTGGACGGTGAATTCAACCCGCGCCTGCTCGATCTGAACCAGGCGCAGGGCCATGGGCGGCTCCGCCGGGCGGGACGGGGCCTTTGCCGGGGCGGGCGCGGAGCGTCCGGTGGACGGCTCGCCGGGGGTGCCGGGCCCGTCCGGTCCGGCCTCGGGGTCCGGTGCGGGCAGCCAGTCGGAGATGTTGAGCGTGCCGTCGGGGCGCTGCACGATCCGGATGACGGGCCGGGCCAGCGTCAGCGACGTGATTTCGCGGGCGCGCCAGTCCACGTGGACGGAGAACGCCTCCATGGTTGCGAAGTCCCGGGTTCCGCCGGGTTCCTTGAGGGCGGCATGGCGCACGACGAGCGAAAACGGGAAGAGGGTGTAGCCGATGCGGTCGTAGTCCGCGGGGCGCCCCGTGGCGCGTTCGACGAATCCGGTGGCCGCGGCCTTGAATTTGGGCGTATTGAGGGCGTGCCGGAGGGTGAAATGGGCGGTGGCGAGCAGGAAGACGGCGACCGCCGCCAGCCACGCCAGGAACTTGAGCAGGGCTTTCATGGCCTGAACCGTATGCCAGAACCGGGGCGGAATCCAATGCGGAAGATGTCTGCGCTTGATTCCGGCGGCGGTATCATGGACGGTAGGGCGCATGAATTCCACCCCCAAGCCCATTCCCGTCCGCAGCGAAGTGCCCGAAGCCCTGACGTGGGACCTGTCGCCGCTGTATGCCGCCGCGGAGGCGTGGGAGGCGGATTTTGCGCGGCTCGACGAGGTGGCCGCGCCGGTGCTGGCCCTGCAGGGGAAGCTCGATTCCGCCGAAGCCGTGGCGCGGCTGATGGCGGCGGAGACGACGCTCGACCGCCTGCTGGAACGCCTGCACACCTACGCCCATCTGCGGCACGACGAGAACACGGCGGACAACGGCCATCAGGCCCGCGAGGCGCGCATTCGCGCCCGCTACGCCGAGCTGGCCGCGGCCTGCGCCTGGATCACGCCCGAGCTGCTGTCGCATCCGGAAGAGGAACTGCGCGCCTGGATGGAGGATCCGCGGCTGGCCGACAGCCGCCGCACGCTGCAGAAGGTGCTGCGCAACAAGCCGCACGTGCTGTCCGCCTCGGAGGAGACCCTGCTGGCGCGCGGCTCGGAGGTGCTGTCCGCCTCCGAACAGACCTACAGCCTGCTGACCAATGCCGATCTGTCGTTTCCGGACATTCCGGGGCCGGGCGGGGAAACGCTGCCGCTGACGGAAGGGACCTATCGCACGTATCTGGAGCATCCGGAGCGGGACGTGCGCCGGGCGGCCTTCGAGACGCTGCTGACCACCTACGGAAAGTGGAAGAACACCCTGGCTTCGACCCTCTCCTCCACGGTCAAGGCCCACGCGTACATGGCCGATGTCCGTCATTTTCCGTCCGCCCTCGAGGCGGCGCTGTTCGACGATCAGGTGCCCGTGGCGGTGTACAACGGATTGGTTGACGCGACGCGCGAGGCGCTGCCGCTGTTTCACCGCTATCTCGCCGTGCGCCAACGGGCGCTGGGGCTGGCGGACCTGGACATGTACGATCTCTACGCGCCGCTGGTGCCCTCCTGCGCCGTGGACGTGCCGATGGAGGAAGCCCGCGACTGGGTGCGGGAGGCCTGCCGCCCGCTGGGGGAGGAATACGGCGCGGCGCTGGAGACCGCCTTCACCGCGCGCTGGATTGACTGGCGGGAGAACAAGGGCAAGCGCTCGGGCGCATATTCCAGCGGATGCTACGACAGCCCTCCCTATCTGCTGCTGAACCACCACGACCGGCTCGACGACGCGTTCACGCTGGCGCACGAACTGGGGCATTCCCTGCATACCTGGCTAGCCAACCGCGCCCAGCCCCACCGCATGGCGCACTACCCGATTTTCCTGGCCGAAATCGCCTCCACCGTCAACGAACTGCTGCTGACCCATCAGTTGCTCGGGCGGAATCCGGCGCCCGCGCTGCGGACCCACCTGCTCAATCATCTCTGCGATTCCTTCAAGGGCACCGTGTTTCGCCAGACGATGTTCGCCGAATTTGAACGCGACCTGCACCGATGGGAGGATGAGGGCACGCCGCTGACCGCCGAATTCCTCTGCGAGAAGTATTACGAACTGAACCAAACGTATTACGGACCCGGGTTAACGGCCCATGAGGCCATTGCCTTCGAATGGGCCCGAATCCCGCACTTCTATTACGATTTCTACGTGTACAAGTACGCCACGAGCTTTTGCGCGGCGCTGGTTTTCGCCCGCCGCCTGCGGGCGGGGGAGGGCGTGGATGCCTATCTGGGCCTGCTGCGGTCCGGGGGGAGCCGGGATCCCCTCGAGGCCGTGGCGGCGGCCGGCGTGGACCTGCGCGATGCCGGGGTGCTGCGCGAGGCCTTTGCCGAATTCGGCGGGGTTCTCGGCGAACTGGAGACCGCGCTGGCGGTCCCGGAGGCATGAAGGCGCGCGAGGCCATCCTGACCGCGCTTGATTTCGAGTCCACAGGCGCGGTGCAGGGGCTTCCCGACGAACCGTGGCAGGTGGGCATGGTGGAGATGCGGGAGGGGCGCGTGACCGGGCGTTTCCACGAAAGCTACCTGCGCGTGGCCGCGGGCCGTCCGTTCAATCCGTATGCGCCGGGACGCCATGCGGATCTCCGCGAAGTGCTGGCCTCCGCTCCGGCCCTGCCCGACCTGTGGCCGGTGTGGAAGCCCTGGCTGGAAGGCCGTCCGCTGGCCGCGCACAATATCGGCACCGAGCGCAAGTTCCTCTGCCGGGCCGCCCCCCTGCACCGGCTGGGCCCCTGGGTGGACACGCTGCGGCTGGCCCGGCGGGTGCGGCCGGATCTCGAAGGGCATTCGCTGCGCGAAGTGGCCGAGGCCCTGGGCATCGCGGAGCGGGCGCGCGCGCTGTGCCCGGGCCGCGACTGGCATGACGCCCTGTTCGACGCCTTCGCCAGCGCCCTGATCCTCGAACACTGCCTCGCCCTGCCCGGCTGGCAGGAGGTCAGCATCGAAGCCCTGGCCCACGGCCTTTGCTGACCCCGCCCCCCGTTGGCCACCCTCTGATTTTCCATGCTGTGGAAAAAAGTTTTCCATGGCGTGGAAAATCCGCGGAAAATTCTTCCATGGCGTGGAAAACGGGCCGCCAGCATGGCGTGGTATTGTCTGGCGGTGGTCGTCAGAATTGGCCTCCGTAGCGCGGGGCTCCGTCCCGCGCGGATTCAACCAACTGCACGCGACAGGAGCCGCGTGCCACGAAGGCAATCGGCTGTATGATTGTCATCCCGAGCGGAGTCGAGGGATCTCGGCTGGGTCCCGCAGGCCTGCCTTTGGGATGGAGCCGAGATCCCGCGGTGGCGGGACAAGTTATTTCGACTCCGGCGCTGCGCGCCCCCGCTCCATATGACCTGGGCGGGCACCGAACCGCAGGTGCATCCGCCACGTGGGCGAGGACGGACTCCAGTTGATTTCCGGGGGCGTCTCGGGTACGTTGGGCCTTCGATGAGCGCAAAACGGAAAATCGCGGTACTGGTGGGCGACGGCATGGGCGACGAGCCCGTGGAAGCGCTGGGCGGCCGGACCCCGCTGCAGGCGGCGGACATTCCGTCCATTCGCCGCGTGGCGGGGCTGGGACAGGTCCGGCTGGTGCATACCGTGCCGGAAGGCCTGGCGCCGGGCAGCGACGTGGCGAACATGGGACTGCTGGGCTACAACGCCCGGGAAAATTACACCGGGCGGGCGGCCATCGAAGCCGCCGGTGCGCGGATCCCCCTCGACCCCGGCGATGTCGCGTTCCGCACCAACCTGGTCACGGTCGAGGAAGACCGGATGCTGGATTATTCCTCCGGCGACATTTCCAGCGCCGAGGCCCATGACCTGATCGCCGCGCTGAACGAGGCGGTCACGCGACCCGGGGTGCGCTTTCACGGCGGGGTGAGCTACCGCCACCTGCTGATCTGGCGCGATGGCCCCCAGAAACTGGCCCTGACCCCCCCGCACGAGATTTCCGGAAAGCCCGTGGCCGATCATCTGCCGCTGGGGCCCCGCGCCGAGGAGGCGCGCGAGCTGATGGAACTGTCGCGCCGCGTGTTCGCGGACCACCCGGTCAACCGGGCGCGGCGGGACAACGGCCTGCGGCCCGCCACCCAGATCTGGCTGTGGGGCCACGGCAAGGCGATGTCGCTGCAGCCCTACGCCGAACGCTACGGGCTGCGCGGCGGGGTGATCACGGCCGTGGATCTCGTGCGCGGGCTGGCCGAACTCTGCGGGCTCGAAGTGATTCGGGTGCCGGGGGCCACCGGATGGATTGACACCGACTACGGCGGCAAGGCCCAGGCGGCCATTGACTGCCTGCGCCGGTCGGATTTCGTCTATGTGCACGTGGAGGCGCCGGACGAGTGCGGGCACAAGGGCCTGGCCGAAGAAAAGGCGCGTGCAATCGGGAATTTCGATCACCGGGTGGTGGCGCCGGTCTGGGCGGCGCTGGAGGCGGCGGGGGATCCCTACCGGCTGATCGTCTGCACCGACCACCGCACTCCGGTGGCCAGGCGAGGCCACACGTCCGATCCGGTGCCCTTCGCGTGGGTGGACGGTCCGCTGGGGCCCGACGTCCCCGACCGGGCGGCGGCGTTCGACGAGTTCATTCCGGCGGAAGAACCGCTCCCGCTGGTGTGCGACCTGATCACGGACCTGCTGCAACCGGGCTGACGGAAGCCCTGTCGGGAGCAGGGGGATTCAATCCAGACCCGAATCCGGATCATGCGTTTTTCCGGTTTCAATTGTTGCAACAAGTGAATTCACTTGTTGCAACAAATGAACCACCTTTCATGTCACGGATCTGTCCGCGGCGGCGGGGGACGGACGGGAGGGGAATCCACACGCGAGGGGTTTCACCGCAGGGCGCGGAGCAGGGGAAGGAGCAGCAGGGCGAGAAGGATCAGGGCGATCCACCACAGGTGGCGGTGGAGGGTGCCGCGGACGGGGAACTCGTAGCCGCAGATGGGGCAGCGGTTCTCGTTGGAGGGGACCTCCATGCCGCAGCCGGGGCATTCTCGCACGGGGAACTTGCCATGAGGATCAATGCGCATGTCCCCAGGATACCTCCGGACGGGGACGCGGCGCAAGGAGACAGAGCGAAGCCCCGTTCCGGAGGCCGCATCTGCGATTGGGTGCACCCTTGGCGTCATCAGGACGTAATGGCTTGCCTTTGTGGCACGCGGCTCCTGTCGCGTGCGATGGGCAGGATCCGCGCGGGACGGGAGCCCCGCGCTACAAGGCCCCGGTCCGGAGAACGCCCGAGCCGGTGCGCCGCGGGGTGAAAAAAAAGGCCCGCAGGGGGGCCGGTGCCGCTCCGCGGGCCTTTCGCCGGGAGGGGGGTTATTCGCGGCGGCTGTCCTCGCCCTTTTCGGCCATGGCGGCCTTGCGGGAGAGGCGGACCTTGCCGTTGTCCTCGACAGACAGGACCTTGACCCAGATCTCTTCGCCCATCTTCACGACGTCATCCGTGCGGTTGACGCGGAAGTCGGCGAGTTCGCTGATGTGGACGAGGCCTTCCTGGCCGGGCAGGAACTCGGCGAAGCAGCCGAAGTCCTTGATGCCGGTGACGGTGGCGCGGTAGATCTTGCCTACCTCGGCCTCCGCGGTGAGGGCTTCCACTTCGCGCAGCGCCGCCTCCAGGTTGTCCTTGTTGTTGGAGAAGATGGAGACCTTCCCGGAGTTGTCGTCGTCGATGTCGATCTGGGTGCCGGTGGTTTCGGTGATGCGGCGGATGTTCTTGCCGCCGGGGCCGATGAGGGCGCCGATCTTTTCCGGATTGATCTGGACAACGACGATGCGCGGCGCGTAGGGCGAGAGGTCCTCGCGGGGCGCGGGGATGGCCGCCAGCATCGTGTCGAGAATCTGCTGGCGGGCCTTTTCGGCGCGGTCGAAGGCGCCGGCCACGAGGTCCCATTCCAGGCCGCGGAGCTTCAGGTCCACCTGGAAGCCGGTCACGCCCTTGCGCGTGCCGGCGACCTTGAAGTCCATGTCGCCGCAGTGGTCTTCGGCGCCGAGGATGTCGGTCAGCAGGACGGGCTTGTGGCCTTCGCCGGTGACGAGGCCGATGGAGATGCCCGCGACGGGATTCTGGATGGGCACGCCGGCATCCATCAGGGCGAGGGTGCCCGCGCAGACGGAGGCCATGGAGGAGGAGCCGTTGGAGCCCATCACCTCGGAGACCACGCGCACGGAGTACGGATAGTCCTTGGGAACCATCGGCTCGATGGAGCGCTCGGCGAGCGCGCCGTGGCCGATTTCGCGCCGGTTCAGGCCGCCGAGGCGGCGGACTTCGCCGACGCAGTAGGGCGGGAAGTTGTAGTGGAGGGTGAACCGCTTGGAGGTGTCCCCGCCGGTCAGGCCGTCGAGGTCCTGCTCGTCGCGGCCGGTCCCGAGCGTGACCACGGCCATCGCCTGGGTCTCGCCGCGGGAGAACAGGGCCGAACCGTGCACGCGCGGCAGGATGCCCACATCCGCCACCAGCGGGCGCAGCTGATCCATCGCGCGACCGTCCATGCGCTTGCCTTTTTCCAGGACGCCCTTTCGGACGATCTCGATTTCCACCACGTCGAAGAGCTTCTTGAACAGCTTGTCCGTCATGATCTCTTCGCCGTAGACCTCCTGCATCCGGGCAAAGGCGGCGTCGAACACCTTGGACATCTTGGCCTGGCGCTCGAGCTTTTTGACGGTGAAGAGGGCTTCTTCGAGATCGGCGCCGGCAAGTTCGCGCAGCTTGGCGACCTGCTCGGCGTCCGGCAGCGTTTCGGTGAACGTCTTGGGGGCCAGGCCCATTTTTTCGCGCAGCTCGGTCTGGGCGTCGCAGATCCGGGCGACGGCTTCGTGGCCGAACTTCATGGCGGCGACCATGTCGTCGTTGGGCACTTCCAGCGCGGATCCTTCGATCATGACCGGCAGGTCGCGGCGGCCCACGTAGATCAGATCAATGTCGGAGTCCTTCATCTGGACGTGAGTGGGGTTCAGCAGGAACTGGCCGTTGACGCGGCCGACGCGCACGGCGCCGATGGGGCCAAGGAACGGCAGTTCGCTGAGCATGAGGGCCGCGGAGGCGGCATTGATGCTGAGGATGTCGCTCTCATGTTCGCCATCCACGGTGAGCAGGGCGTTGTTGACCTGGACCTCGTTGTAGAAGCCTTCGGCGAAGAGGGGCCGAATCGGGCGGTCGGTCATGCGCGCCGTGAGGATTTCCTTCTCGGTGGGGCGTCCTTCGCGCTTGAAGTAGCCGCCGGGGAAGCGTCCCGCCGCGTAGAACCGTTCGCGGTATTCCACCTGCAGCGGGAAGAAATCAATGCCTTCGCGCGGCTTCTGGGAGTTGGTGACGGCGGAGAACACCATGGTTTCGCCGAGCTGGCAGGTGGCCTGTCCGGCCGCCTGGCGGGCCAGCAGACCCGTTTCGAACGTCATCGTTTTCTCGCCGAGGGCGACGCTGACGGAGGTCGTATTCTTCATTTCTTGCTTTCCTTCTTCCTTGCTGTCTTCTTCTGTCTTGTCACATGGATGCGCGAGGGAGCGCGCGGCGGGCGGGCCGTCGCGGCTCAATGAAGGAAGGAGCGGGGGGCTCGTCCATCCACGGCCGCCGGGGGCCGCCCGCGGGGGAGGAAGCCGCCCCCGCGCGGGGAGGGCATCCCCCGGGGAGGCTAGCGGCGCAGGCCGAGCCGTTCGATCAGCTTCTGGTAGCGGGCGAGATCCGAATCCCGCAGGTAATCCAGCAGGCGCCGGCGCTTGCTGACCATGAGAATCAGGCCGCGACGGGAATTATGGTCGCCTTTGTGCGATTGAAGATGTCCGGTCAGGTCCGAGATCCGCTTGGTCAGGAGGGCGACCTGAACCTCGACGGATCCGGTGTCCTTCTCGTGCTGCTGATATTCCTGCCTGATTTCCGCTTTGACTGAACTGTCGATCATAGGGGTGAATCCAACTTTTCTGCTTTGACTTCTCTGGTTGATTGAACGCCGGACTATACGGACGGCGCGGAGGGGATGCAAGGAAATTTCCGGGCGGGAATTTTCACGGTGCGGCGGAGCCGCAACCAAAAGAATCGGAACCCAAGGGGACAGCCAAGCAGGAAAACAGGAAACACAGGAACACAGGAAAACCTCGAAATGGAGGGCTGGAGGGGCAGGCTCTGTCCTGCCCGGTTTCCGGCTTGTCAATATAGCCTCGTAAAAACGTGCACAAAAAAGATGGAGTTGGCAGATAATAGTACGGCGCCGCCGGAATCCAGGGGCTTGCTCCCCGGGGGGCGGCATGGCACAGTGACAAAGGTTTCACTGATCACTCAACCCCCGCCGCTTTGCGGCGTTTGGAAAGGATGCACGTCATGAACGAACTGATTGCCCAGCTGGTTGGCCAACTCGGGATCAACGAAAGCCAGGCGGGGGGCGGGGCCGGGCTGCTGTTCAAGCTCGCGAAGGAGAAACTGGGCGGGGATTTTTCCAAGGTGACCGGCGCGCTTCCCGGCGTGGCGGAGCTGATCCAGAAGGCGCCGGCCGAGGCGGCGCGTCCAAGCTGATCGGCGGCCTCATGGGGTCGCTCGGGGGCAAGGCGGAAGGGCTGGCATCGCTGGCGTCGCTGGCGGGCGGATTTTCCAAGCTGGATCTCGATCCCGGAATGATCAGCAAATTTGTTCCGGTCGTTCTGGATTTCGTCAAGACCAAGGCAGGGGGTGACGTGGTCGGCCTGCTGAACAAGGTATTGAAGGCATAAAGCGGCTACGGGGGGGGCGGACGCGCGGCATTTCGGCCATGGGCCGGAGTGCTGCGTTTTGCTTGCGGATTGGATGGAAGGGGACATGATTCACCTAAAAAGAGACAATCTGACACACAAAAGAGGTCAAAAACAAGACAATATGGCCCATATACTCTTGACTTTTGTCCGGTATTTTGCATTGTACTCATCGGTCATAATATACATAACCAAATGAATAAGAAATAATAATATAGATTCATATCTGCCGATGGTTTCAGGGGGGGCTTAATTGGCATGGGGAATGCTCACAAGAGGGTGGAAAAGGCAAATGGAAGCCAATCCAGACAGAAAGGAGAGCAGAAGCCATGTTTGAATTCGTTACCGCAGGTCCTCCGAGTCCGTGGACCTTGTTTGAAGAGCTGGAATCGCTGCAGTCGGACATGAACCGCCTGCTGTCGGCGCCGGAAGCCCGGCCGGGACGCCGGAGCCGCACGTCGTATCCGCCGTTGAACGCCTGGACATCGGAGGAAGGGTTGACGCTGGATGCGGAACTGCCGGGCGTGGACCCGGCGGAGGTGGATATTTCCGTGGTGGGCGACGAGCTGTCGCTGCGCGGAAAGGTCAATGTCCGGGAACCGGCCGAGGGCGAGACGGTTCTGCGTCGCGAGCGCCCCGCCGGAGAATTCCAGCGGACGCTGCAGCTGCCTTTCCGGGCCGATACCGGCGCCGTGAAGGCCACGTTCAGGAACGGCATTCTCCGGATCCGGATTCCGCGGTCCGAAGAGGAAAAGCCGCGGAAGATCGCCATTGAATCGGCCTGAGGCCCGAAAGGAGGAAGCATCATGAGTGAAACAAAGGTCATGCCAAACGAAGCGTCCGTGCCGTCGCCGGAGAGCGAAGCCGTCTTCGTGCCCCGCGTGGACATCCGCGAGACGGCGGATCATTTCGAGGTCGTCGCGGACATGCCGGGCGCGGATGACAAGTCGGTGGAAGCCACGGTGCAGAACCGCGTGCTGACGATTGAAGGCTGGAGCTGTCCGGAAAAGCCCGAGGGGCATGAGCCCTTGGGGCAGGAATTCGGCGGCGGCCGCTACCGCCGGGATTTCACCCTGCCGGATTCGGTGGAGGTGAACGGCATCCGGGCGCGGGTGCGCAACGGAGTGCTGTCCGTGCGGATCCCCAAGAAAGAGGACGTGAAGGCCCGCCGGATCCAGGTGACGGGCTGACGACGAAATGGATCACCACACACAGGAAGGAGGCGACAACATGAGCATCAAGGACATGGTTCCCCGGTTCGGACGCAAGCCCCTGCCTGTACGGCAGGAAGAGGCGGATCCCTACCGGGATTTCCAGCGGCAGATGAACCGCCTGTTCGACGACTTCTTCGGCGACTTTCTGCCGGCCGAACGCCCTGACGGGCCCGGGTGGGCGCCGGGGGCGTTCGTGCCGCGCGTGGACGTGGCCGAGACGGACACGGAGGTGAAGGTGACGGCCGAGCTGCCCGGGATGGACGAGAACGACATCACGGTGGAGCTGCAGGACGGCGTGCTGACCCTTCGCGGCGAAAAGAAGTCCGAACAGGAGGAGAAAGGAAAAAACTGGTTCCGCCGCGAGCAGAGCTGGGGCGCGTTTCACCGCGCCATCGAGCTGCCGGCCGGCGTGGAAGCCGACCAGGCCAAGGCGCAGTTCAAGAAGGGCGTGCTGACCTTCACGGCGCCGAAGCGGCCGGAAGAGCAAGCCAGGCGCCAGCGGGTGGCCATCGAGGCCGGCTAGGCGGACGCCGGCGCACCCGGGCCCCGGAGATCCCGGGGCTTTTTTGTTGCATTCCCGTGCGCCTGTCGCGAAGCGGGGAGAAACTGCCGATGGCCTTCGTGGCACGCGGCTCCTGTCGCGTGCGGTTGAAAGGACCCGCGCGGGACGGGAGCCCCGCGCTACGAGGGCCAATTCCGGCGACACCTGATCGCAGATGCACCCGTGGGGAGAAGGGGCGGGGGATTTGGTTCGGATTCTTGTGCCGGATCGGAAGGATTTGATAGGATGCCCCCTGATCCAGGAGCCATCCGGCGGCGGCCGGAAGAATCGAGAGGGTGCGAATGAGGACGAGGACAGCGTGGCGGGCGGTGTGTGCGGCGGTTTTCCTGAGCGGCGGTGCGGGGGCGTGGGGCGAATTTGTCCAGGGGGAGATCAGCGGCTGGACGGCCACGACGGGAATGGACACCAACCGCGCGTTTGCGGGCGACCTGGTCTGGTCCGTGACGCTGACGAGCACGGCGACGCGGGCGGCGTCGCAGTTCCAGTTCACGCAGACAACCAATTGGACTCCGCAGTGGGGCACCGGCACTTCTTCGACCAACGCGGCGGTGAACAGCACGATTGGCCAGGCCCATGGTGATCTGGACAGCAGCAGCCCGGGCAATCTGACCTTCGCCGAAACCAGCGGGATGAAATACACGTTCCGGCTGGACGGCGATTCGACCTGGTGGTACCGGCCCTACACGATCCAGGCTACGACGAACGATCCGGTGTCGGTGTCCTCGGTGTCCGACGACAGCGCGACGGCGGGCACAAACCCGGTGACGGTGACGGCGACGCTGGGCGCGGCGCCGGGCGGCGAGCAGGTGTATGCGCGATGGACGACGAACGATTTCGGGGTCAGCGCGCTGGCCACGGCGGAGGTCTCGGGCACGACGGCGACGATCACGATCCCGGGCATGCCCTCCGGCCGGACGGTGACCTATTATGTGCTGACCAGCACGATGCCGACCAACGTCCTCCAGGCGAACTGCGACCTGTGCACGCTGCGGGCGAACAACGCCGGCGGGACGAACTACGCCTACCTGGTGGGCGAGGCGGAGCCGGTGTTCGGCAACTGCTGGCATTATCCGGCCAACGCCGAACCCGTCGGGGCCTACATGCGCAATCCGCGGCATCCCTATGCCTCGAACGATGTGGTGATCTACACCGGCAACCAGTTCGCGGGGGACGGCAACGCGGCAGACCAGAGCGGCGGGACGCTCTACTACCGCCTGGCAGGCGCGGGGGGCTGGAGCAGCGCCGCGCTGACGTTCGACTCCGAGGCGGAAAACAACAAGTACTGGCGCGGGGCGATCGCGGCGGGCACCTTCGGCAAGACCCAGACGGTGGAGTATGTGCTGGCGGTGACCTATACCGATCGGGACACGACCTACCTGGGCGCCAGCGGCACCGCCAGCCAGACCTTCGCCACGCTGCCCGCGGCGCAGGCGGAACCGTTTGCGTTCACCTACGGCGACGATCCGGGGCTGGAGCCGGGCTTTGTCTATCACGGCGGCAACGCGGTGCGCATCGGCAGTGATTCGGTCCAGATCTGGGTGAAGATCGGCTATGAAGCGACCAACGGCTATCGCTGGGCGGACCACGCGGAGGTGCGCTATGTGGTGACCAACGAATCCATGAGCCCGACATCGCGGCAGGGGGTGACGCGGCTGAGCCGGCTGGAAACCAAAGGGACGGCCCCGGAGGACCTGGTTCTGACCAATGCCATGACCTACAGCCATTCGGAAAACGATCCGAGCGAGAACGGCAACGCGATGTGGTGGGTGGCGACGATCCAGAACAGCGAGCTGACGAACGCCGAGGCCCGGCTGCAGTACCAGGTGGTCGCGTGGAATTCCGCCACGAACGGAGGCAACGGGGTGGTGCGCAAGGCGGAATACCAGGCCGACGGCGCCAACGACGAAATCTTCGAGTACCGGATGTTCAGCGGCGGGTCGGGAGCCCTGACCGTCAACGGGCAGAACGCCGACTACACCACCACGAAGTTCTTCCTCGACGAGGGCGAAAGCGAAACCGCGACCCTCACGGTAAAATACACGCCGGAGGACGCCGGGGCGACCAGCGTCGAGGTTTTCTCCAACGTCGGAAGGCGCGATCTCGTGGACGGCGACTGGGACTCCGACGGGGTGCCGGACGGCATCCGGCCGCCGGACGGCAACCTGATCACCACGAACGACACGACGGCCTATTTCGCGGCGTTTCCGATGGCGTGGGACGCGGGCGAAGGGGCCTATGTCTGGACGACGAACGTCGGCCGGTGCGGGGCGTACCGCCTGACGGCGCGCTATCACGCCAGCGGCCAGACCGGCACGAACTGGACGTGGTACAGCTCCGAGGGGCGCCGCGACCACGCCATCGTGGTCTCGCCGAAGAAGGTCCTGCAGCAGACGATGTACGAGCTCAACACGCTGACGGTCAAGGCCAGCAACAACACCGAGACCGGCCGCAGCACCTTCGACGACCTGATCGATCCGCTGGTCGCCAGCAACGCGAACACGTTCAACGAATTCAGCATCGAGTACCTCAACAAGCTCCAGGCCAACTGCCTGTGGTTCCAGCCGATCCATCCGGCCGGCATCGACCGCTCGGAGGACGATCCGTCCACCGGATTGCGCTACAATCCGGGCAGTCCGTACGCGACACGTGACTATTTCGCGGTCAACCCCTACTTCGGGCGTGCGGGCGGCACCAATGAGGCGGCCGCCCTGGCGGAGTTCACGAACTTCGTGGCGCATTGCGACCGGGGGACGAACCGGCTGGGGAGCAGCAATGTCATCGGCACGATCAACGTGATGCTCGACGGCGTGTTCAACCACACCTCGTGGGACGCGGAGTTCGGGGAGATGGGCGTGGAACTGGGCTTCTGCACCAACAAGGACGACCGCATCGGGTGGTTCCGTCCGCAGTGGTATTCCTACTGGCAGGACTACGGCGAGCCGGCGACCTACTACCACACGGCCTGGAGCAACGACATCGCCACCGCGCCCGACCGCGGCGATTTCGGCAAGTGGGCGGATGTCGCGGAGCTGTACTACGGCAAGTACTCGGCCCTGGTGCGGCACAATCCCGACAACAACTCCGACTACCTCAACGAGGAGGATGTGTACGACTTCGCGGGCATGAGCACGAACACGATGGATCTGTGGCGCTACATCGGCCGGTACACGGAGTACTGGCTGGAAAAAACGGGCCACAGCCTGAGCAACCGGCCGGGGCAGGTGGATCCCGCCACCGGCGTGGCCTACGACGACTACGGCATCGACGGCCTGCGCTGCGACTTCGGCCAGGGCCTGCCGCCGCAGCTCTGGGAATACATCATCAACCGCACGCGTTCGATGAAATGGAACTTCCTGTTCATGGCCGAGACGCTGGACGGCGGCGTGCCGGGCTACCGCTCCAACCGCCACTTCGACATCCTCAACGAGAACATGGTCTTCCAGTTCACGCAGGCGCACCTGAGCGATCCGGGCAGCCTGCGCACGCAGCTCGAAAACCGCCGCACGGCCTACAACGGCGGGGCGATCCTGCTGAACCTGACCGGCCACGACGAAATCATGCCGTGGAGCGATCCGTGGGTGACGGCGTCGCGCTACGCCATGGTGTCGGCCGTGGCGGGCGTGCCGATGATCTTCTACGGCCAGGAGCAGGGCATCGGGCCCTACGCAGGCACCGCGGACAAGTGGACGGGATTTGCCGATTTCGAGCTGAACTTCGGCAAGTACATTCCGCATTTCAAGCGCTGGAACAAGCTGCGCGTGTGGGAGGAGCCGCCGCTGGACGCCGCCTCGCGCGAGATGGCGCAGTGGCACGGACGGGTCAATTGGGCGCGGCTCAACAGCCCAGCCCTCCAAAGCCCCAATCAGTATTTCCTGAGCCGGACCGGCGGGGGCGACAATTCCAAAATATTTGCCGTGGCGAAGTACGAGGCGGCCGGCGCGGTCTCCAACGGCCAGGACGCGGTGCTGGCGTTTGCGCTGTTCGTGAACGACGGCGACCATTCCGGCGCGGGCGACACCTACGACCTGACCGGCTGCTGGGATCTCCTGGGCCTGCAGAACAGCACCGGGGTGTACTACAACGTCCGGAACCTTGCGGCGAGCGACGCCCTGGCGGAGGTGTGGGCCACGCCGAAGACCGGCGCGGAGCTGTATGCCGGCGGCATTTACGTCGGCTTCGACTCCGACGACACGGGCAACATCTACGACGACGGCCACATCGTGCAGTACCTGAAGATCGAGGAAGCCCCCGCGCCGGGCACGGCCACATCCAACTCGCCGGCGGCGGTGCCGTATGCGTGGCTCGACACGTACTACGGCAGCGGCCACAGCCCGGCCGAATACGAAGTCCTGGCGATGCAGACCGCCTCCAACGGCGTGATGACGGTCTGGCAGATGTACGTGGCCGATCTCGATCCGACGGACGAAGAGGCCGTTTTCGAAATGGCGACGGAATCCGGTTCCGGCGGCGCGCGGATCGCGGTGACGGCGGCGGACGGCCGGGCCTACCGCGTGGAATACCTCGACGGCGAACTGACGGTGAACCCGCAGGTCTGGAGCGGATTCCTGGCCAACGGCGCCTGGACGAACACCGAGCCGTACACCAACCGGCACGTGTTCTTCGACAACGGCGCCGCCACCAACAGCGGCGTGCCGGTCCAGACCCAGCGCTATTACCGCATCGAGGTCTGGCTGCCGTAAGAGAGCGAGTATTCAGGATTCAGAAGTCAGAATGGGTCTGTTTGCAGGAATGGAACCGGGCCTCCTTGGTCCCCGCAAGACGGAGAACTGAAGCATGTGGATTCTGCGCGGATTGCTGGGGATGGGGGTGCTGCTGCTGGCGGCGTGGGCGCTGAGCGAGAACCGCCGCCGGGTGGATTGGAAGGTGGTGGCGTGGGGCGTGGGCCTCCAGTTCGGCATTGCGCTGCTGCTGGTGCACGTGCCGCTGTTCCAGCGGATCCTGATGGTCCTCAACCGGGGCGTTTCGGCGATCGAGCGCGCCAGCCGCGAAGGCGGTTCGTTCGTGTTCGGCTATCTGGCCGGGGGGGAGGCGCCGTTTCCGCTGCAGGAGGGTTTCGCCGCGCCGCCGGCCCTGTTCTTCTTCGGCCCGCTGATGATGCTGATCGTGGTGGGGGCGCTGAGCGCGGTGCTGTTCCATTTCGGCATCCTGCAACGGGTGGTCGGGCTGTTTGCGCGCCTGCTGCGGCGCACGATGGGGCTGGGCGGAGCGGAAGGCGTGGCGGTGGCGGCGAATGTGTTCATGGGGCAGAGCGATGCGCCGCTGCTGATCAAGCCCTACGTGGCGCATCTGGGGCGGGCGGGGCTGATGAGCGTGATGGTGGCGGGCATGACGACGATCTCGGGTTCGCTGATGGTGGTCTATGCCGCGATGCTCGAGCCGGTCCTGCCCGGCATCGTGCTGGGGCATCTGGTGACGGCGTCGCTGATCAGCGCGCCGGCGGCGGTGATGGTGGCGCGGCTGATGGTGCCCGCCGCGCCCGGGGAAGTGGATCACGAGACCCCCAAACTGCCCGTGGACACGCATGGCGTGGTGGATGCCCTGCTTGTGGGCGCGAACGACGGCGCCAAGGTGATGGTGAACGTGGCGATCATGCTGGTGGCGATCATCGCGGCGGTGTCGCTGGTGAATTCGGCGCTGGGGCTGCTGCCGCTGGAAACGCCGCTGACGCTGGAGCGGATGGCGGGCTGGATCATGGCGCCGGCCATGTGGCTGGCGGGGGTGCCGTGGGCCGAGGCGCAGGCGGCGGGGGAATTGATGGCGCTCAAGACGGTGTTCAACGAATTCGTGGCCTATCTGGCCCTGGCGCGGCAGGATCCCGCCGCGCTGTCCGTTCACAGCCGGTTGATTGTGATCTACTCGTTGTGCGGGTTTGCCAATTTCAGCAGCATCGGCATTCTGGCCGGTACGCTGTCGGCGCTGTGCCCCGAGCACAAGCGCACGATTGCCTCCCTGGGCTTCAAGGCGATGGTGGCCGGCACCCTCGCCACCCTGCTGACCGGCGCCGTGATCGGGATCATCATCAAGCCCTGATCGCGATCGAACCGCCGGCCGCCACAACGGCTCACCGCAAGAATCGGAACCCAAGGGGACAGCCAAGCAGGAAAACAGGAAACACAGGAACACAGGAAAACCTCGAAATGGAGGGCTGGAGGGGCAGGCTCTGTCCTGCCCGGTTTGCGGATCGGGAACGGGACAGCCGGAACAGCCGAGCTACGGATTTCACGGATGGCACGGATTTGATCCTCTGATCGTTGGATCGGATCCGTATAATCCCGGTTCCATCCGTAGCCGAATGGATTTTGATGGTGGGGGGAGGGCAGCCCAACCACGAATCCCGTCCTCTTGCAGAGTCGGGACGAGTGGGGATCGGGCAGGTAGGGCGCACCCTCCGGGTGAGCCGGGATCGGACAGCCGGAACAGCCAAACTACGAAACACGCGAAAGGCACGAAATGGGGAAAGGTGGGGGAACAGCCAACAGCCGGAACTACGAACCTGCCACGCGGCAGGCGTGGTCACACGAATTACACGAAAAGGAAAGGTAGGGCGGGCTGGCCCAGCTCGCCGCGACTGTAGCTGCGCCCGCTGGGCGCGGCGGATCGAACAGCCCGTTCACCACAGATCCCGACCTCTTGCAGAGTCGGGACAGAGGGCCACAGCGCGGCGGAGCCGCAACCAAAGAAGCAGGGCCACGAAAAACACGAGAAGCCACAAA
>ENA-UOXR01001551-UOXR01001551.1-bioreactor-metagenome-genome-assembly--contig:-NODE-1551-length-23751-cov-15.005402_pt1 | contig 23751 bp, 25 predicted proteins | sample MGYA00238164_ERZ764825 | MGnify/ENA primary metagenome ERZ764825 (study PRJEB28920, sample SAMN05720171) | bioreactor metagenome | isolation source: Anaerobic biogas reactor | place: USA:Washington...
GAACCCGAAGGCGCGGCTCCTGCCATGCCCCCGGGCGGCGGAATGTACTAAACCGATTGATGAACACACAAAAAGCTGGCTTCCGAGCCAGCTTTTTTCATCCCATAGGCGGCTTTAGATTGAATTGCAAATTGATTGCGAAACGAAGTTGACGAAATATTATGGAATCATAATGTACAATAAATCCAGGAGAGGTGGATTTATGTTTGAACCAAAAGTTATGGCAGCAATAAAAGAATTCCAGCAAGCTGAAATCAACGATCATGTGACTTATACAGAAATATCCAAGCGGCTCAAAAACGAGGACGACGCAAAGAAAATCAGAATTCTCGCGGCAGATGAACTGATACACGCCAGATTTTGGGAAGAATATACTGGCGTTGTCGCAACACCGCAGAAGTTGAAAATTTGGTTTTTTACATTTCTTTCAAGACTACTTGGCTATACCTTTGTGATTAAAAAGCTTGAGGAAAACGAAGAGAGGACTATCCAAAATTACAAGAGTCTAGAGGGCGTGGTGCCGGGGGTAGACCGGCTGATCCGTGACGAGGAACAACATGAGATGAGTTTGATTTCGGTCCTGGATGAACAACACCTGCAGTATACAGGCTCGATCGTGTTGGGGTTGAATGACGCCCTGGTGGAGCTCTCCGGGACGTTGGCGGGCTTGACGCTTGCCTTTCAAAACACGCGCATGATCGCTCTCAGTGGTCTGGTGACAGGTATCGCCGCAGCGCTGTCCATGGCTGCTTCAGAATATCTATCAACAAAAACTGAGGAATCAACAAAAGAACCAGTTAAAGCAGCTGTCTATACAGGAATCGCCTATATCGTTACGGTCGTTTTATTAATCTTGCCTTACCTCGTTTTTAGCAACTATTTTGTCGCCCTGGCAGTAATGATGACAACTGTTTTTGGGGTCATAGCGTTCTTTAGCTTCTATATGTCAGTGTTGCGAGACGAAAAGTTCAGCAGGCACTTTTTTAGCATGGCAGCCATCAGCGTGGGCGTCGCCCTGATCAGTTTCTTGTTTGGCTCGGTGATACAGAATTTTATTGATATATAAAGAAGGTCTCTATCGTTCTATGAGCTGAGGAAAGAATCTCAACGACGGGAAATATAGATCCTTTGCAGAGCACGCTTCGTGTCCCACCTGATGTTCAGGATGACAAATATCGCCCAACCTAATGATGTACCTATGCTTTTACCACACCCCAGGCAGCAGGCGGAAGCGAACTTTTTTTGCATATTCGCTGTAGCCTGGCAAGTTAGCCTGTAAGAAGCGGTCTTCGAGGCGAGTGCGAAGGACAAAAAAGTAGCCAAAAATAAGCACTGGAATAAAAGCCCAAATGGACTCGAGCAGCAAGGGCATCCCCAGGCTGGCGATAAGGCTGCCCAAATAGCCAGGATGACGCACCCAACCATAAGGTCCGCTTGAGACCACGCGATGACCCCGCTCTGGCTGCAGTCGTACGGTGCCGGAGAAGAAAGCATTGACGACAAACGCGTACGATCCCAACGAATACCCGATGAGGATCAACGCAAGCCCAATCAACTCCCATGCCAGGGGGAAATCAGGAGACCAGTTGAACAATTCATCCAGCCCGGCAGCCAGCAGGATAAAGACACTGCCAAACGCCACCAGAGGGGAAAGCCATTTGTCCCACGGTTGGGTGTTCTCATGAGTGTCGTAGTTAGCCCGCTCTTTAAGAATGTCCGGGGTTTTTCGGGCTGCGATGGCACGGCTAATGATGAAACTCAGGATGAACAGAGCAAGCATCACCCAAGCTTGCCACCAGTTCCAACGACCTGAAATGATCATGGGCAACATAGGGAAAATGACCAGGACCAACAGCAGCATAAAGATGACCCGAACTACAGAAGTTTTGTTATTCGATTCCATGGCGACCTCCAACATAGTCTGAAATAGAATGTAAGAGATTGAAAAGTTCAATAAGGGTGTGAATAGATGTGTCAATCCGATCGGACTCACACGACACAGAATGTACTATGAAGTATACTGCGTATGCTTCTTTTCATTGATGAAAAACGTTTATGCTGAGCTAACCTACAAAGCAAGCTTTGTGTTGTATCAGTCCACACAGGATGACAAATATTATTTGCCAGGTAAGGTCATAGAGAAAAAATGCTGGTGAACATACCAGTACAAGTGACTGGGAGAAACAAAAAGGGCGATAATCATCGAAATGATCACGCCCTATTTTCGGATCTAAGCCATCGAGGCGTAGTTGTTGGAAATCTTACTCGAGGGTGATCACGACATGCTCACCGTCTTCTTCGTCCTCAACATCCACAAGTATGCCTTTTTGTCCTTCGTTCAAAATATTGTCATTAAGCACACTTTGCAGGTCGAGATCTTCCATCGCACCGCCGCCAAAGCTGGCTTTACTGCCCATCTTCATGCCCCAGCGAGCCAAAGCGAGTGGGATTCTCAGGTTCACCTTCCTCTTACCGCTGGTGAGGTCGGTGACGATAATTTTCAGCCAGTGAGCTTTGCCATTTGTGCTTACTTCCATATTTGGAAGTAGTTCGCTGTTAGTGGATTTCTGCTCAGGGTTATAATCGAGTGCTTCGAGCAATTTGACTGCTTCTTGTGCGCTGAGTTTGCCTTCCTGTACCATGTTCAGGATGCGCATTTTTTCGTCGTTATTAGTCATGATTTACTCCTTAATCTAGATTGAATTCGTCTTCACCCTGCAGGTAGCGAAGAGCTTGGGTACTATCGATTCTGCCATTTTCCAGGTCATCCAAGATCTGCTTGCGTTGGGAATCGCTTAGTTTATAACGGACTTCTTTTTCGGGTTGGAAGCCGAGTGCCATGATCACATCATACAAACGGTTTTTTAGGGTGGGGTAGGATAGTCCCAGGATCTCTTCCATCCGGTTCAGGCGACCTTCGGAACGAACGAAGGTCAGAAGGAAGTTCATCTGGTCAGCTGTCAGGTTTTGGAATGGGCTGTGTTGGGCGACGAAGCTGCCTTCCACAGAGGTTTGGCAATCCGGGCAAAAAAAGCGGGTCACAACCACATTCCCCTGGCAAATTGGACAATTTTTCGGCAATTGGTTCATATTTTCCTCTTTTTTCTCTTGTCTATAAAGATAATACAATATTAAATAAGAAAAGTCAAGTCAAATATGAAAAAAATAAAGAAAAATGAAGGAACACATTGAAAATATTCAATTATTACTAAAAACTGAGTTTTCTCTTTATAGGAGTGACGAGAGGTGAATAGGCTAGATATGACATAACAAGGTCCGGGGACAACTGAGGAGATGGAAGGCAGAAGAAAGATCCTTCACTTTGTTCAGGATGACAACATAAAAGATGAAAGGCAGATCGCCACGGTCGCTAACGCTCCCTCGCGATGACAGAATCCAGGGAAGGATGACATGTAAGAGATGAAATGCAGCGAGGGGAGTTATTTTTCGAGTTTAGAAAGCGCTCACTTCACTTTGGTTGATCTCGTCTACCAGAGACAGAATTTCCTCATTGCTGGGGATATCGCTCATGTCGTGTCCATAGTGGACATACCGGGCGACACCTTCTTTGTCGATCAGGACCTGGGCAGGCATACGACCCAGCTTGAATAGATTGACCTCTTGCCCGTACAACTTAAGCACACTGGCTTTGGGATCTGGAAGACCAATAAAGGGCAGGGATTCTTTTTGCCAGTAGGCGGCAAAACCTTTAGCATCCTCAGGACCGACAACTACGACAACGACATCCCGCTCTACGAATAAATGATGATCATGACGCAACTGCGCCATATGTTTTTGGCAGAATGGTCAGGCAAAGGTACGGTTGAAAACCAAGAGGACATTTTTCTGTTCTTTCAAGTCACCCAGAGTAAAGGGGTTTCCTGAAAAATCAGGTAGTGAAAAGTTGGGGGCGGGTTGATTCAGTGATACACGGGGCATGGTTGCTTCTTTTCTAATTGGATACGTTCTTTAATTATAAATTACAAATTTTTGCGAAGCAAGAGCGAATTTTCCAAAATGCGATAGTCTGGGTGAGATGAGATCAGCGTAATAGGAAAACCAACCATCTGAATCAGGGCTATCCAAGCGTTCCGGCTTCTCAATCTTCCCGGCTTGGTATAATGAACACACTTGAAATAAGAGAGGCTGGCTCATGAAAATCATCGAATGCATCCCCAATTTTTCCGACGCACGCAGACCCGAAGTAGTTGAAGCGATCATCAATGCGGTGGCATCTGTCCCTAACGTGCACGTCCTGGACCGCCATTCTGACATGGATCACAATCGCACGGTCCTGACCTTCATTGGCGACCCAGCTGGCGTGGAAGAAGCTGCTTATCAGGGCATCGCCAAAGCCGTCGAACTGATCGACCTCAATGATCATCAGGGTGAGCATCCCCGTTTGGGGGCGGCCGACGTGGTGCCTTTTGTGCCGATCTCAGATGTGACCATGCAGGAATGCGTCGAAATAGCCCGCCGTCTTAGCAAGCGGGTTGCCGACAGCCTGGGAATACCAGTGTATCTCTATGAAGAAGCTTCTGTCAGACCTGATCGTGTCAACCTGGAGGATATTCGACGGGGCGAGTATGAAGGTATTAAAGCCACTATCGCAACTGACCCATACCGCGAGCCCGATTTTGGACCGAAGGTGATGGGACCAGCCGGCGGGGTTGTGATCGGCGCGCGTGAGCCTCTGATCGCCTACAACATCTTTTTGAATACACCTGATGTAAGTATCGCCGAAAAAATTGCCCGCCGTGTGCGAAATTCTTCCGGTGGTTTTCACTTTGTCAAAGGCATGGGGGTGCTGGTGGACGGGTTGGCACAGGTCTCTATGAACCTGACTAACTATCGTCGTTCGCCTATGGCGCAAGTGACGGAATTCGTTCGCCGTGAAGCCCAACGTTATGGGGTTGGCATTCATCATACTGAAATTGTTGGTCTGGTCCCCAGCCGGGCGATCATAAATGCGGGACGTTACTATCTACAGTTGGACGGCTTTGAGCACGAGCAACTGCTTGAAAACCGTCTGTTTACCCAACAGGACAGCCAGACAGGAGACTCCCAAGTGAATTTTCTGGACCGGGTTGCCGAAGGGACTACCGCACCGGGTGGTGGTTCGGCTGCTGCCTATGCGGGTGCATTGGGTGCGGCGTTGGCTGTGATGGTCGCCCGTCTCACGACCGGGAAGGCAAAGTATAAGGATGTAGAAGAAGAATGCTGGCAGGCAATTGAGAAGGGCGAAGAACTACGTAAGAAACTCACGGAAGCAATCGAATTGGATGCTAAATCTTTTGAGGGGATCCTCATTGCCCGGCGCCTGCCGCGCGATACAGAAAAGAACAGTCAAATTCGTGAGAACGCCATCATGCAAGCCAGTTTTGCTGCTGCTGAAGTGCCATTGAACTCCGCAGCCATGTGTCTGCAGGTGATGAAGTTAGCCTTGCGAATGGCGCAAATTGGAAACTTGAACGCCATTTCCGACGCAGCGTCTGGGGTTTTTCAGGCGCGGGCTGGATTGGAAGCAGCTTTCTTAAATGTCGAGATCAATCTGATGGGTTATGAAAATGAAACCGTTGCTGCTGGTCTGCTTCGGGACGCGCGGGATTTGCGACAGGAATCGGAGGGCATCCTCACTGAACTCAAAACCCTGCTGAAAACCCGTGCTGGACTTTAATGGCTGAAATTGTCGTCATCGGCGCTGAAAACCCAATTGGACTGCATGCAAGTTCATCGGGTTTTCAGGCTGCTATCCCTTGGGTAAAACTTAAGCGAAACGATATTTCACGTTGCTGTTGGAAACAAAATTTCTTTCTCAGGGAACAAGCACACCGTTGAAATCACGTGACGTGAAGCAGCCACCAGCCGTGGATGAAATCGTTCCATACACGATGTTGGCAGTTTGTCCACCTTCAGAATTGCCGAAGAAAAAATAGAAATCTAAACTATCGCCGGTACCTGGGATTTCATATACTCCGGTATATTCTGCAATAGGATTTTCATAATCGAGCCACAATGAAATCTCCGGATTACCACCAAGATTGTTTACATTTAATGCATCCATCGTAGGAGGAGGTCCTGCCTCAAATTCAACGACTTCAATTTCACCATTACCAAATGTTTGAGAAAGGTTTCCACAATTTATTACGCCATCCTCGTGGGTGATCTCCCAATTCGATTTTCCTGCTGGAGGAAACACTTTTACGTTGTCAACAGTGAGCGGTGGCAATTCGTCCTCTTCAATAACAATTTCCGGGTCACCTTCTTCACTTCCAGGTTGAACTTCATCCTCAGGTATCACAAGATTACCAGCATCTTCTGGCTCCTGAACTTCGTCTTCGATAAACACAAATCCTTCATTCTGAGGGACTGGTTCATTTTCTTCAGAGCCATTCGATGACTGATCACCAGATACCCCGGTACAGGCCGAAAGGGCAAAGATGAGGATCAAAAAGATACTAAAAAGTGTATTTTTTTTCATGGTACTCCTAAAAGAATATTGATGTTAAAAGTATTATATAATCTGATTTTCTTTGTACATAGTTTTTATAATGTTTGAGATTAATTGAGGGTGACTGGACATTTTCATGCCAGGATCGTCAAGAAGTAATAAAAAAAATCCCTCTGGATACATTAGATTACAATTAACTCGAGCAGATTCCCCGAGGGTTTTTGATACATATAACCCGCCAATGTACATAATGATGAAAGATTTACCAAAAAAAATGATCCGACACTTGCCGTTTGACACTACCGAAAAAAAAGGAGACAGGGCTGGGATTTAGACCTCAACGCTGATTATCGTTTATGACAGAAATTGTTGTTATCGGTTCTGGAAACCCGAGCAAACTCCAGGCAGTCCAATTAGGTTTTCAGGCAGTTTTCCCGGAACGTGAGTTTGATTTCCTGACTACTGAGGTTGGTTCAGGCGTAACTGATCAACCCATGAATGATCAGGAGACGCTTAGCGGCGCTCGCAATCGCGCTGCGAACGCCCGAAAGGGTTGCCCTGAGGCAGACTGGTGGGTGGGGCTCGAAGGTGGATTGACCATTTTGGACGATGCGGATCACAGTTTGGCAGCGTACAGCTGGATTTATATCCTGGGAAAACATCAGAAAGGATTCGCGCGCTCTGCCAGCTACATCTTGCCGAAAAAAGTTGCCGATCTGATTCACCTGGGCATGGAACAAGGCGAAGCGGACGATATTGTTTTCGGGCAGGCGAATAGCAAGCAAGCCAGCGGTGGGGTGGGACTGCTAACAAATGATCTGATCACCCGGTCTGAATTGTACGCGATGGCAGTAAAACTTGCCCTCATTCCTTTTTTCCAGGAAGATCTCTACCCGTGTTTTTTTGGTAAAGAGCAAACATGAACCAATTTTGGAGAGATAAGAGCTTTGAGCAGATGAGCCGCGAAGAATGGGAATCTTTGTGCGATGGCTGTGCCAAATGCTGCCTCATAAAACTACGGGACCCCAAAACAAAACAGGTGCAATTCACTAATGTTGTGTGCCGATTTCTCGACCAGAAAACCTGCCATTGCAGTGATTATCCTAACCGACACGAGAATGTGCCTGAGTGTATCTTTTTGACTCCAGAGCTTGCCAGGCATTTGGACTGGCTACCCAGAACCTGCGCGTATCGTTTGGTTGCAGACGGGGAAGACTTGCCCTGGTGGCACCCGCTCAAGACCGGAGACCCCAATTCAGCCCGCAGAGCAGGCGGAACAGTATATGGCAAGGTGGTCAGTGAGACAGAGGTTGATGACGCGGATTTGGAAGATATGGTCGTCAATTGGTTTGAGTAAATAGGAAGCAGGCTTGATTACTGCCGATGGATCCGGTAATGCAAGGCGACGGAGGGAGACGTGTATTGCTTGTTTCGCTCCCAACATCATTACCCCCTCCGTACTGTCGCATTTTCTTGTGTGGAATGAATGCGAATCAGTTATCGATTTGCAGATTTTTTTTTGGTTTTGATTGCTTTCGACTGGTTCGGCAGTGCAAGGTTGCGGAGGGAGACGAGCCCCCTCCGTACTGTCGCATTTTCTTGTGTGGAATGCATGCGAATCAGTTATCGATTTGCAGATTTTGATTAAGGTTTTGATTGCTTTTGACAGGTTCGGCAGTGCAAGGTTGCGGAGGGAGACGAGCCCCCTCCGTACTGTCGCATTTTCTTGTGTGGAATGCATGCGAATCAGTTATCGATTTGCAGATTTTGATTAAGGTTTTGATTGCTTTCGACTGGTTCGGCAGTGCAAGGGTGCGGAGGGAGATGAGCCCCCTCCGTACTACTGGTGTAATTTCGAGGGACAGCATATTCGAGGTAAGGTTATTGTAGTGATTGAATTCGTGAGTTTTTCCAACTCGTTTGGGAAATCGATGATTTTACGTTAGAATATTCTTAGCAAACCTATTCCGGTGGAGGCATATGACGCAAATTGACACGCAAGTTACCCGGATGATCCTGGCGGTGGTTCATTGCCAGGATTGTGAGATAGTTGAGCTGGCATTGGAAAAGGAAGGCGTCTCTTATGCCAAGTTTCCAAGCACTGGCGGTTTTCTGCTTGAGAAGAATGTGACTTTTCTGATTGCCACAGACGAACCCTTGAAAAAGGTGATCGTTGAGCGTCTGTCAGCAGCTGCAAAAAAGCGCATCAGTTATGTAGCTGCAACCATGGATTACACTCCCTTTCCCATGATCATTCCTGCTGAAACCATGGTTGGCGGTGTAACCATCTTCATCTTGAAAGTAGACCATTTCGAGGAGTATTGATATGAAATTGATTATGGCAATCATCAAAGACGAAGACAATGACCACGTCTCCAAGAAATTAACTGATGAAAAATTCAGAGTCACTTTCGTTGCCTCGACTGGAGGTTTCTTTCGGAGTGGGCGCAGTACCCTCATCATCGGCGTGGATGATGACCGTGTTGAGAGAGCTCTCCAGATTATCAAGGAAAACACTACCATCCCCGAAAATACGCAAGAAAAACGAGCGACTGTATTTGTTCTGGATGTGGAAGAGTTCAACCAGCTTTAATTCTGTAGTCGGCAAAAAAATCTACCTGATCAATACCTGCAGGACGGCACAGTCAGTTCAGTGCTTATCCAAGGGTTTATAATGGATGTGTTTTGTTACAAAGATTTTTTAGAGAGAGGTTGATATGATGAGTTTTGGGAAAGCGTTTACATTCATTTTTGATGATGAGCGTTGGTTTGATAAATTGATTGTTCCGATCCTGGTAAGTTTGATCCCGATCGTTGGACCGCTGGCACTAAGCGGTTACGTGATCCGAACTATTAAGAATGTTATAGAGAACGAGAACGATCCCCTGCCTGAGTTTCAATTCGGCGAAGATCTGGGACGGGGTTTTCGATATTTTTTGATTGGATTGGTCTACGGTCTACCAATTATGCTCGTTATAGGAATAATGATGATTCCTTTGTTGGCATTAAACAATAACGAATCAATTTCGGCCTTAGGCATTATCGTCCTGATCTTTGGCGGTTTGTTGTTATTCGTTTATGGATTCTTCCTGATGCTTATTCAACCCATTTCCATGGCAAATTTTGCGATGAAAGATACATTCGCATCCGGCTTTGAACTCGGAAATTTCTTTAAACGACTTGGAAAGAATTTTCCTGCCTGGCTGCTTGTCCTGGCTGGAATGCTGATTGCGAGCATCATTTCGCCGATGGGTTCCATTGTGTTCGGGATTGGCGCATTTGTCACAATCGCTTACAGCCAGCTGATGGTTGCCCATCTGACCGGGCAGGCTTATGTCGCGTCAGACAATTAATGTTGGGAATTACGATGAGTGGAGCGAAGGCACATGCCCTCGCTCTTTTTTTATTCTGAAAATTCTTCTACGTGGTAAATTTCCACATCAAGTTTTTTGTGCTCCCAATAGGTAGAACTACAGCCCATCTTGCGGCATAATTGCGAGAGAAACTGGCTGGGGTCGGGTAGTTCATCCCAGACCTGAGGTAAAAATGTTGCCCTGCGGTAACCCTCAGAAATGATGACACCGTCCTGGCCTGGTTTCAGCAAGTGTAGGAGATCTTGCGGATTGTCATATGGCAGCGGTTCCGGCTGGGACAGGCGGGAGACCTCGATTTTTACCATTGGTAATTCACCCGGAGTGAGCGGACTGAAGCGAGGGTCCTGGCTGGCAGCCTGCATGGCTCTTTTTTGAACATCCAGGTACAAGGGCTGGTATGCCTCCAGGGTGCCGATACATCCACGCAACCTGCCGTTGATAGTCAGGGTCACAAAACTGGCACCATTTTCCGTCAGGATCTGGCTGAAGTGATGGGGGTCGAGCCTGGGCAAAGGCTGTTCCAGGGCGGTGGCGTTGACTGACTCACGTGCGATGGCGAGCAGCTGCTTCTTTTCATCTAAGCTGAGTTTCTCTGGCATAGGATTTGCACCATTCCTTTCAGACCCATTTGGGTTAAGTCAATTATACAAAGATTACGCGGCATTGCCTACTATTGTTTTTACACAGGAATAACTATGACCAAGCAGATGCACCAGGTAGATGATGAGGAAAATCCCAGCAGTGCTGGTTTCTGGCACCCAAAGCAAAAATCAGAAGGAACAGCTTCAGATTCCGGTTTCTCTTTGAAAGCAGAATCGCCGGCGCGTGCTCCGAGAAGCACGGGTCCATCCGGACAGGAAGAGCACGGGATGGGGAAGCAAAACCCTTTTGAAAACTGGCGGGTTAAGGCGCCAAGTGAGGATAAAGAGGTGGTACTGCCGCCGAACAGCAAGACGATCAACACTGCCCTGGGGTTGATCTGGCAGGCGATTTCGACAGTCATCCTGGCGGGGATCATCACGGCGACCTTGTTTTCGTTGTGGATGCCAAGCAGCTTTATACCCGGCAACCTGGGACAAAAGGTGGCAGATGTGGTGGCTGAGGGAGAAGGGGTCTCCCAGACCGAAGTTGCTGAAGGAATCTTGCCTGCCAATTTTCCAACCAATAAGGTGGGTATCGTGGTGGGGCATCTCGGACATGACAGCGGTGCGGTGTGCGCCAATGGCTTGACCGAGTTAGAAATAAACAGTAATGTTGCCACCTACCTCCAGCAGAAACTGCTCGATGCAGGTTTTGAGGTGGAATTGCTGGATGAATTTGATGCCAGGTTAAAAAACTACGAGGCTGGTTTGCTGCTCTCGATCCATTCCGACTCGTGCGATTACATCAATGACTCTGCGACGGGTTTTAAAGTCGCAGCCGCTTTCTCCCAAAAGGGTGATCAAAGCTCTTCCAGGCTTGTGCAATGCCTTTCGGACCGGTATGCGAATATCACTGGTTTAAGGTATCATTACCAGTCAGTAACAACGGACATGACCTCTTATCATGCATTTGATGAGATCAGCCCTTATACTACCGCCGGGATCATTGAACTTGGTTTTATGAACCTGGACCAGCAGATACTGACCACCAAACCAGATCTTTTGGCGGAAGGAATCGCGGAAGGGATCAGTTGTTACATGAATAATGAAGAGGTATCGCAGCCATAATACGTTGGCTAAGAAAAACTGATGACCGAGCAGGACAATAGCGCTGGAAACTTGATCCACCAGGCAAAGCAAGCCATCCTGGCTGGCGATGCCGTGCTTGCCAGGCAACTGGCAGAGGAAGCGCTGCAACTTTCACCCTTAAGTAATGACGCAAAACTGATTTTGGCTGCCTTTTCTGATCCTGTAACCAGCCTGGGTCTTTTGCGTGAAGTGCTTGAAAGCGACTCAGAGAACCCCTATGTGCACAAAGCCATGCGTTGGGTGGGAACCCGTACCCGCCAAGAGAATGCGGCTCAGTGGGCTCCGGCGGTCCTGCCCGAAGCAGCTCCAAGCGCGCAAACTCTGCCGGAACACAAAGTTGTTGTGCCGAGCAAAAAACGACCGGCCTGGGCAGTGGTCCCATTATTGCTATTGGCTGGGTTGATTATCTTTGGTCTTTATTCTGTTGGTATTATTCCGGACAGACCGGTCGCCGGGCAGCAGTTCTTAATCAAGAATGAAACCACCTTGTTGGTCAAACCAAGCCTGACTCCCACCAACACTGCCACACCCACCAATACGCCCACTAACACTCCCACGCCGACACCGACCAACACACCCACGCCGACAAATACGCCGACGCCTACACCAACACCCACTGAAACACCAGTTCCCACCGAGACGCCCGTTCCCACGGTGGAGATCATTCCCTACGTGTACGAGCCTGACCCGTTTTTGCCGCCAGGTGTGGAACCTTTGGGTGAAAAATGGATTGACATTAATTTAAGTGAGCAAAAACTTTATGCCTACGAAGGTAATGAATTGGTGAGTTGGTTCTGGGTTTCAACCGGCCTGCCCGACACTCCCACGGTCACCGGAACGTACTCTGTTTACATCAAGTTACTCTATGATGACATGACTGGACCCGGTTATTACCTACCGGATGTCCCGTATGTGATGTATTTTTATAATGGATATGGAATTCACGGCACGTATTGGCACAGCAACTTCGGTTACCCAATGAGCCACGGCTGCGTGAATATGGAGACCAGCGAAGCCGGCTGGTTATACAACTGGGCTTTCGTTGGGATCCCAATTAACGTACACTATTGAATATGAAAAATTTGAAACTGACTCGTAGAAATTTTCTGAAATCTATGGGGTTGGGAGCTTTGGGCATGATGATGACTGAAGCCTCACCCGCCTCTGCCGCATTGTTTGGATGGGGTCCGGACACTCGTTTGGGACGCATTTTACGCTTCAAATTGCAGGTCAAAAAAGAGCCGGATCATTTGGCTGATACGCTCGATACACTCATGTATGATGAAGTTCATCCTATTTCCAAGATGATCTACACCCGCAACATCTATGGTCAGAAACTGGGCTGGTACGAGCTTGGATCGGGGTATGTGGATGCAACCTGGGTCCAACCGGTTTTCAACCGACCGAACCCAATCGACCGCCGACCGATCCCTGACGAAGGCTGCCTTGGAGAGGTGACAGTACCGCTTGCTCCTGTTTATAGCAAGCCCAATGTCCGGGATATTCATCGAACTTTTTATTATGAAAACAACTTTTGGATAAAAGGCAAGACAAGAGACGAAAGAGGCTTTCCCTGGTATGAACTTTGGGATGATCTGAGCGGTGTTTCCTATTTTGTGCATGCTAATACCATGCGAAGGATTGAACCCGAAGAAATCACACCGTTACGAACAGAGGTTCCCCAGGATCAGAAACGACTGGTATTGGAGCTTGGTTACCAGGTTGTGCGTGCCTATGAGTACAACAAGCCTGTTTGGGAAGCGCCTGTTTCTTCCGGAAAAATAGATGGTTCCACGCCTATCGGGCGGTGGATGACCAACCGAAAACGCCCATGCCGCCGCATGATCAATGAACCCCATAACCCCAACGTCTACGACCTGCCTGGTGTTCCCTGGGTCAGCTATATCACCATTGAGGGGGTTGCTTTCCATGGAGCGTTTTGGCACGCCAACTGGGGTAAAGTGATGAGCAATGGCTGCATCAACATGAAAAATGATGATGCCAAGTGGCTCTACCGCTGGACAACCCCGGTGGTGCCTTTTAACCAGTATTTCCAGGAAGATGTGCTTGGAACCCGGGTCGACGTGGTTACCGGTTATGGTGATCTACCAAAAGAGTAATTGTTAACCGAAAACTTATAGAGACCTTCTATAATAATGTCAGAGCAGGATGAAAGGATTTCTGTGAAAAAGGCAATATTTGAAGGTATGGTTTATGATTCGCTTGGTCGGCAACTGCCCGTTGTCTATGTTGGCAATGAACCTACCTATGTGATCGATGACAGTGGTTTTGAACGCCATGTAGCTTCCGGTGAAGTCGACCGGCAGGTTTGGGATTTTCTCTCTGAAGGTATTGAAGGTAACGAAGATATCCTTACTGAACAGATTGCCAAAATGAGCGGTCAGGACGATATTTTCTCTCTTGCGATGATCCGCAGGCAGTTTGAAAATCGTGATGAGCAATTCTTTGAACTGCAGGAAAAAGGTTTTCCGTACGACGCGCGCATGTATATGATCATGATCGGATTCCAGGTGATCGTGAACCATCGCGGTGAATTACTGGAAGTGAAGCAGCCTGCTGTTACCAACGGGGATGAGGAAGAGTAAGTTCCTTTTCTGGTCGCTTTTTTATCACAGAGACTGATAAAATTGAATTGAAATGATGATGCCAATCAATATTATTGACGTTAACGAGGAGACCTTTGAGTTCGAGGTCGTAAATTACTCGTCTCAGAAGCCAGTGGTAGTTGACCTGTGGGCTCCCTGGTGTATTCCCTGCCGGGTGCAATCGCAAATTCTTGCGCAACTTGCCCAGGAAGGGGATGGTGAATTTCGCCTGGCTCGAATTAATGTTGATGAACAAACCCGCCTGGCAGAACGTCTGAAAGTGACCAATGTACCAGCTATCAAAGCATTTGTAGATGGACGCGTGGTGGCAGAGTATATGGGTGTGCTTTCTGAGAAGAATCTGCGCCTGTTTGTGGACCGGATCATGCCCAGGGCTGGCTCGCTGCTGCTTGTTAAGGGCAACAGCCTGATGCTTTTAGGTGAATTTGAAGAAGCCGAAGCGGCACTTGAACTATATGTGATCGAAAGCCATGGCGACCCAGCTGGTTTGCTCGCCTATGCGCGCGTCATGCTTTACCAGGGCAAAGGCAGGTCGGCTATGGAGATTTTGCAGCATTTTCCAGTCAGCCAGGAATCGACCTTGAGTACAGTATTGCTACCTTTGGCAAAAGCCTACACTGACCCGGAATTGGAAAAAATTGTGCTGGATAATCCGCTCGAATCTGCTTTCCGCAATGCTATTCGTTTGGCTAAACGTGGAAAAATCCTGATCGCGTTGGATGGTTTGCTGGGTATTTTGAAAAAAGATAAGAATTACCGCAATGGGCAGGCGAAGGCGGTCTATTTGGGTTTGTTGGAAGTTCTGAGTGACGCCCACCCCAATGTTCGCCAGTACCGCTCTGACCTTTCAACGGCATTGTTTTAATCGAAAAATTCGCAAATCCGCGCCCCCAATTCAAAAGGTTTGTAAGGCGAGATTGAAAGCAATGTGACCTTTATCGGAGAGGAAGGTTGAGGTGCTTTCTAGCTTCCATCAAGGAATCCTTCAAAAAATGTTAAAGCACGGCGGATTGAGGACGGGATACTTTGTAAATTTTCCAATGTACAACCGTCCTCAATCTCGCCCTACAAAACTCTCCAGAGTTCTTCTTTCCAGGTAAGCTTGATCTAAGTCAATTTCTCCAACCCCAACGCGATTCTTCGCATTGTTTCGTCTTTGCCCAGAATGGCTGCCAGTTCAGTGGCGCCGCCGGGAGAGGTTTCCTGACCGGAGAGGGCGGTTCGGATAGGCCACATGACGGTGCCGACCTTGACGCCCTTGGAACCAGCCAAATCTTTGAGGACCGCGAACAAATTCTCATTGGTCCATTCATCTATGCCAGTGAACAATGGCTGGACAGCCAGCAAGACATTTTTTGCACTTTCAAGAGTAGATTTCGATTTATCATGAACGAACAAATCCGCTTGGTAGGGAGGTAATTTTTCAAAAAAGCCCACCAACCCTGGAATATCAGCCAGGTTTTCCGTGCGTACCTGGATCAGTGAACTCAATTGCTGTACATTGAAACGCTCAAACCCATCTGGGTAGAAGGGAAGGGCGCGTTTGTGAAATTCCTCAGGGCTTAAGGCGCGGATGTGCTCACCGTTCAGCCAGCGTAATTTATCAAAAGAAAAAGCGGCGTTTGACTTATTGATGCGGTTCATGTCAAAGGTTTTAACTAAATCGGGCAGCAGGAAGTACTCCCTTTCGTCACCCGGGTTCCAACCCAGCAAGGCGACATAATTGACAATGGCTTCCGGCAGGTAGCCCATACGAACCAGATCCTCAAAAGAAGGATCGCCTTTGCGTTTGCTGAGTTTACTGCCATCTTCCTTGATGATGTGGGGTAGGTGCACATATTCCGGACGTTGCCAACCGAAGGCTTCATAGAGGAGGTTGTACTTGGGCGTGGACGTCAGATATTCCTGCCCGCGGATCACATGGGTGATACCCATCAGATGATCATCGACTACGTTGGCAAAATTATAGGTTGGAAAGCCATCGGACTTCAACAGTACCTGGTCATCCAGATGGGAATGGTCGATGCTGATTTCACCATAGACATGGTCAAAAAAACTGCTGACGCCAGGCTCGGGGATGCGCTGCCGAATGACTGGCAGAATGCCCTGATCAAATTTTTCTTTCACTTCTTCCGGACTCAAATTGCGGCAAGGGTCGCGATAACCCTGCACGCGCTCCCCGGTGATTTCCAGGGCAGGTTTGTCTTCTTTTTGGCAGAAACAGTAATAAGCGTGCCCACTTTGGATCAATTTATGGGCGTATTCCTTGTAGATAGGTAAACGCTGGCTCTGAACATAGGGTCCGTAACCGCCGTCCTTGTCGGGACCTTCATCGTACTCGATGCCAGCCAGCCGTAAACCGTTGTAAATCGCCTGGACAGATTCCGGAACATTGCGGTTTTGGTCTGTATCTTCAATGCGCAGGATGAAAGTGCCTCCGGCTTGTTTGGCGGTCAGGTAGGCATACAGCGCGGTACGCAGGTTTCCGATGTGCATATAACCAGTGGGGCTGGGGGCAAAACGAGTTCTAAACATAGTCACTTCCGATGAGTAAGATGCCTTAAATCGTACCATAAAGTGTTGGCGATAAGCGAGAAAGGATAGGCAAAAAGGTGCCTACACTATTAATTTGGCGGAACGGGCGGGTGCCCGTTCCCTACTCTCACCTCATCCAACGCTTCGCGGACCCTCCCCCTTTAAGGCGAGGGGGTAAGGACATCGTACACAGGCGTTTCATTGGTACGACGGTGAAAGATCGTTCCTGTTAATACTATTCACCTCGTCGAAAGAGTCTTATGCGATGATCATATTGGCACGATCAGTGTCACTGCTTACAGGCTGCCTTATGATGATCCAAAACGTATTTGTGCAGATACTGACCGGTGTAGCTCTCAGGATTTTTACAGACCTGTTCTGGCGTGCCCTGGGCAATGATCTCTCCGCCGTTCAACCCGCCATCGGGTCCCAGATCAATGATCCAATCCGCCACCTTGATGATGTCCATGTTGTGCTCGATGATCAGGACGGTGTTGCCACTTTCCACCAAAGCTTGAAGAACCTCGATCAGCATGTGCACGTCTGCGGCGTGAAGTCCGACTGAAGGTTCATCCAGCACATAAAGCGTCCTGCCAGTTGCGATGCGGGAAAGCTCCTTTGCCAGTTTTACTCGTTGGGCTTCGCCGCCCGAAAGCGTGGGGGCAGGCTGACCCAGGCGGATATAGCCCAGCCCAACATCCTGGAGAGTCTGCAAGCGGCGCTTGATCTTGGGAAAGGCATCAAAAAACTCAATAGCAGTTTCGACGGTCATGTCAAGCACTTCAGCAATGTTCTTGTCTTTGAAGCGTACTTGCAGGGTCTCATGGTTATAACGGGTGCCGCGGCAAACTTCACAGGGAACGTAGACATCCGGTAAAAATTGCATCTCGATCTTCAATTGTCCTTCGCCCATACATGCTTCACAGCGTCCACCTTTGACGTTGAACGAAAAACGACCTTTTTGATAGCCCCGGATCTTTGATTCAGGTAATTCCGAGAAAAGATCGCGGATATTGTCGAAGAGTCCGGTGTAGGTGGCAGGATTGGAGCGGGGTGTGCGCCCAATGGGGGTTTGATCGATGTTGATGATCTTGTCCAAATGCTCGCTTCCCTCTATGCCCTCATGTTTACCCGCATTGGTATGGGCTCGCATTAGTTTTCGAGCGAGTGCATTGTAGAGGATATCGACCATCAGGGTCGACTTGCCCGAACCGGATACGCCAGTAATGCAAACCAGTTCACCCAAGGGGATCTTGACATCAATGTTCTTGAGATTATTCTCCGCTGCACCTTTGATTGTCAGGAAATTTCCGTTGCCTGCACGGCGATCTTGCGGGAGAGGTACGATCTTCCTGCCTGATAGGTAATCGCCGGTAATGGAATTTGGCTCAGCTTCAATATCCTCAGGCGTACCCTCGGCTACCAACCAGCCGCCATACTCACCAGCCCCCGGTCCGAGATCGACGATCCAATCAGCATTGCGCATAGTCTCTTCGTCGTGTTCGACTACCAAGACGGTGTTTCCCAGGTCGCGCAGACCTTTGAGGGTGTCCAATAATTTATCGTTATCACGCGGATGAAGACCAATGGAAGGTTCGTCCAACACATATAGAACACCCATCAGCTTGGAGCCAATCTGGGTTGCCAGGCGAATGCGTTGCGCTTCTCCACCGCTGAGGGTGGAAGCGGAACGTTCCAGGGTGAGGTAATCGAGCCCTACATCAGTCAAAAAGCTTAAACGAGCCTGAATCTCGCGCAGAATACGATCTGCAATTGCCTGGTCGCGTTTTTTTAAGGGAGTGTCCTGTTGTGATTCAAGATGGTTGATCCAATGCAAAAGCTGGTCGACGGGTTGTTGGGTCACTTCAATAATGTTTTTCTCGTCCACAGTCACACCCAGGGCTTCTTTACGCAGACGTTTGCCGCCACACTCCGGGCAAGGGCTTTGGGTGATAAATGAGCCCAGTTTGATACGGATCCAGTCCGACTGGGTTTCCTGATAACGGCGCTGCATGTTGCCTACCACACCTTCGTAAGCGGTCCTAAAAGTGCCGCTGCGCCCATGTCTGCCTACGTAATGGACTGTAATTTCCTTGCCTTCGGTTCCAAACAAAATCGCGTTCTGCTGCTGCTTGTTTAGTTTCTCAAAAGGGGTATCCAGGCTGAATCGATATTCACTGGCAAGGGCTTCAATCATCTGCCAAAGGTATCCACCCACATCTTTCGGTTCCCATTCCGGATTCTTGATGGCACCATCTTTCAGGGAAAGGCTTTTATCAGGTACCACCAGCTCGGGATCGATATCTTCCCGAAAACCCAGCCCCTGGCAGGTTGGACAAGCGCCATGGGGCGTATTAAACGAAAATGTGCGCGGTTCGATCTCGATCAAAATTGAGCCGTGCTCCGGGCAAGCCAGGTTCTCAGAAAACTGGCGGTCTTCAGGAGGGTTGCTACTCAGGTTTTGGATGGTGACATAGCCCTCGCCGATGCGTAAGGCGGTTTCAACTGAATCGGTCAGACGAGTGATCGTGTTCAGACGGTCTTCTTCGTTCTCAAAGGCATGGATCACCAGGCGGTCCACAACTGCTTCGATGGTGTGCTTCTTATAGCGGTCCAGATCTATTTCTTCATCAAGCGTGCGCACTTCACCATTCACTCGCACCCGGGTAAAACCTGATTTTTCGATCTCCTTAAAGAGAGCCTGGTAGGTTCCCTTTCGTTCCCGCACCATGGGTGCCAGCACCAACAGGCGCGAGCCTTCCGGCATTGCCAGGATGCTATCCACAATTTCCTGGGCTGATTGCTTTTGGACCATCCTGCCACAAACCGGACAATGAGGTGTACCAACCCGGGCATAGAGCAGACGCAGATAATCGAAAATCTCAGTAACCGTGCCTACTGTAGAGCGGGGATTGTTTGAGGTCGCTTTTTGATCGATGGCGACCGCTGGTGAGAGCCCTTCGATCGAGTCGACATCCGGCTTGTTCATTTGCCCCAAAAACTGGCGCGCATAGGAGGAAAGCGACTCAACGTAGCGGCGCTGACCTTCAGCGAAAATGGTATCAAAAGCCAATGAGCTCTTGCCTGAACCGGAAATGCCGGTCAGAACCACCAGTTTATCCCTGGGAATTTCGACATTAATATTTTTTAAATTATGTTCACGCGCACCGTTAATACGCAGATTTTCTTGACTCATTTCTTTGTTTGCTCCGCGCAATATTATATCATTTGTTCTATATTTAGAGCGTTTGATCTGTGGAAACGGCGGTTTCCCTTGCCTGTTTTCGATTGATCAGGAAGTAGACCAGGAAGCCGACCAGGATCGGGATCCAGAATGAGATGAGGCGATAACCCAGGATAACCACCACAGCAATGTCCTTTGGAACAGCCAGACTGGTAAAAAGAGCTGCCATGGAGGTTTCAATTACCCCCAAGCCACCTGGCACGATGAAAGCCATTTTTGCCAGAAGGAGCGGAAGACCGTAGCCGGCAAAAAGGATCCCCAGGTTGATCTTGTATCCAGCCGCCAAAAAGATCAGGTACATGGTCAATACATCAAAACCATAGTATCCAATCGTGCCCAGGAGCGGTCGCACCCAATTGCCTTTTCCCATCTGTTTCCAGGCATTAAACAAAATATTCAAGCGCAATTGCGTTTGTTCCGGGTCGTATGGATTACCTCTGAAACGATTCCAATTCCAGAGAACCCAGTTAACTACCTTGAAGGCTGCCTTTGGGAATGCCAGACCAATCAGATAACCAAAAGAGATCAACAGGAGCAGGAGGATAAAAATTGAATATTGGATCAACTGACTTTCAGATAAATGTCCTGATATCCGCAGTGTAACAATTCCTGCGATCGCGATCAGGATCAGGGGAATATTTGCGAGCATGGAAGGCAACAAACCAGCTACGACCGAGTTCGACTTCCTGACACCCTTCCTGGCAAAAAGACCGAAAGTAGTGGCTGCTGAACCTATCCATCCGCCAGCCACAATCCCAAAACTGTACGATGACAGAAAGATCGCTGTACATTCGAGTACCGAAAGGTTATGACCCTGAATCTCAAGGACCGATTTCAACGAATAGCCATAGGATAGATAAACCATGCATTCTGTAATAACCGCTATCAGGACAAGCCACCAGATCATGTCCTTAAGGACAGTGACAGCCTGGTTGATATCCATCAACTTCGGCAAAACCAGGTTGACAGCCAAACCAAGAATTACGATGAGGATCAATATCCGCCACGTTTTTTTCTTTTTTCCAGGGTTTGTCTCTTCCGTTGCTTCCATTTCTGCTCGATTGTCCACATAAATACACCGGAATACTCCGGTGGCAAAACACACTCATTCTAATCCCAATTGGCTGATGTTGCAGAAAGCATTTCACACGCATTGGGCAATCTTCTCCAGAATTATTCAACCTTATCGACTTGAGAGTCCTTCACGGTTACAATCATTAAAATTTGGACAATGGAGATATGATGGAACAAACGACCTCAGACCCCCTTTCAACACAATTTCAGAAAATATCGGCAAAAACCCGCATTTTTTATGGTTTGGCGGGCATGGGAATGGCAATCGTATCGGGTATTTACGGCGTATTGCTGACCATTTATTACCAGGATTATCTTGGTCTGGGCGCAAATTGGATCGCGATTGCCATGGTGGTTTATGCGGTTTGGAACGCGCTGAATGATCCGATTTTTGGGCAAATCACTGACCGAACACGCACCAAGCTGGGTCGCCGTATCCCTTATCTTCGTTTTACCGCTCCATTCTTTGCGTTGACCTTCAGCCTGGTTTGGTTTGCACCACAGAACGCCCCCGACGCATCCCAATTTGCATGGATGCTGGTTACGATGCTACTATACGACACCTGTTACACCATACTGGGGCTGGTGCACGGCACGCTTATGCCTGAACTGAGCGAATCGGACCAGGAACGAGGCAAACTTTCGATTGTCTCGAGTCTGTTTGGGCTTTTGGGTACCCTGATCGGCTTCCTGGTGCCCGATTTTTTCCGCCCCAAAGCCGGCTCTGCCGATGTTTCCATGTTATCACTGCAGATGTCCATGATCGCGGTGGGAATCATCGCTGCATTTTTGATCATCCTGGCATCATACAACATTAAAGAGCGCAAGGAATTCAGCCAGGTTGATAAGCCTTTGGATTGGTGGCCTGCGATCAAAAGTACTTTAACCAGCAAGTCCTTTATCGTTTTTGTGATCGCGAATTTTATGTGCACTTTCATGTTTTCGATATGCATGGGCGCGGTCTATTACATCGCCGATTATGTGATGCAGGCAGGTGTGATCCCGCTCCTGGCGGCATTGTTTATCCCTTTGGCTGTTGGAGTTCCCTTGGTTCAATTTATCCTGAAGAAGGTGGAGCCGGTAGTTGCTTTTCAGCTCTATCTGCTTGTATGTGGTTTGAGCCTGATCGCGCTCACTTTTATGCCAGCCGCCTTGATCCCGCTTAGCATTGGTATTTTTGGATTCGGCTATTCTGGAGTCCAGGTGATCAACTATTTACTGCTTGGACAGGTGATCGATGAGGATGAAGTGCGGACAGGTGTGCGGCGGGAAGGTTCTTTTTATGGAGCCAATGCCCTGATCACCAAACCTGCCCAATCTTTAGCCGTAACCATTACCGCCGCTGCGCTGGCAGCGGGGCAGTTTGTCACCCGTGATTCCAACGCCGGTATGATCTTCCTGGATCAGCCTGAGAGCGCCCTTTTTGCGATTCGGGCAGTGATGGGCTTGATCCCTGGCGCAACCCTCCTTATTGCCGCCCTGATTCTGTTTGCGTTTCCTTTACGCGGCAAACGGCTGAAGGCGATCAAAGACCAGATATTGGAGATGCACTACGAGAAGCACGAAAAACTGGAAGCGCTTGAAACTAAAATTTGAGGAGGATTTGTTCCATGAAAAGTTTTCGGAAAGAACTGGTTTTGACCGTGCCGACAAGGCGTGCCTTTGTGAACATCACCCATGAGGTTGAACACGCTTTGGCAGAAAGCGGCATCCAGGAAGGGTTGGTTTTGGTCAACCCGATGCATATCACGGCTTCGGTTTTTATTAATGATGAAGAACGTGGACTACACTCCGATTACGAGAAGTGGCTGGAAAAAATTGCCCCTCACGCACCGACAGAACAATACCGTCACAACGATACCGGAGAGGATAACGCGGATGCCCATATCAAGCGCCAGATCATGGGGCGCGAAGTGGTTGTCGCTGTTACACGGGGGAGGTTGGATTTTGGTACCTGGGAGCAAATTTTCTATGGTGAGTTCGACGGGAGAAGACCAAAGCGGATTTTGATCAAAATCATCGGCGAGTGAACTTGTGTTTGCTCAGACCTTGTACAAAGACTCGCCAAAGCACCATGCATTTTTTTATAATCTGATCAACATTAGAAATTAAAACAAGGAGATAAAAAAATCATGGCACACAAAGAAGATTGGATGAAAACACCGTTAGAATTACCTGAATTACCCTACTCCAAGGACGCATTGGCACCGGTAATTTCAGAACAAACCATTGAATTTCACTATGGCAAACATCACAAAGCCTATTATGACACCACCAAAGACCTGGTGAAGGGTACCGAACTGGAAGGCGCAAGCCTGGAAGAAATCGTTGACGTTTCTGGAAAAGATCCTTCCCTGAAAAAGCTTTACAATAACTCAGCCCAAGCCTGGAATCACAACCTGTACTGGAAAGAATTTGTTCCTTACGGTGAGAGTAAACTGCCGGGCGAGCTGGAAGAAATACTGAAAAAAGCATTTGGGTCTGTTGAGGAGTTCAAAAACCAGATTGTCACCAAAGGTGTTAGTCAGTTTGGCAGCGGTTGGGTTTGGCTGGTTGTAAACGGTCAGGATCTGGAAGTATACTCAACCCCCAATGGAGATAATCCCTGGAAAGATGGCAAGTCCCCGGTATTCGGTCTGGACGTCTGGGAGCACGCCTATTACCTGGATTACCAGAACCTGCGCAAAAAGCACCTCGAAGAAGTTCTCGAGAAGAT
>ENA-UOXR01001563-UOXR01001563.1-bioreactor-metagenome-genome-assembly--contig:-NODE-1563-length-23676-cov-5.524618_pt1 | contig 23676 bp, 20 predicted proteins | sample MGYA00238164_ERZ764825 | MGnify/ENA primary metagenome ERZ764825 (study PRJEB28920, sample SAMN05720171) | bioreactor metagenome | isolation source: Anaerobic biogas reactor | place: USA:Washington...
GGGCCAATCCATGGCCTCAAAACCATCTTCTACTTCCGGCTCGATGATGAGCAGTCCGAGTTCGACGAGTTCTTCCTCGTCATCGACCTCTCCAATCTCCCCGGCGACGGGACTCACCACGTGAATAGGTCCGACGTATTGAACAATGAGGTTGAGAACCGAGCGGTCGACTTTGAGGAAATCGATCAGCACGTCAGCATCCATGATCATCAGCCGGAGCGACGCATCAGGCCCCCTGGTTCGTTTCAAAGAACCGCTCCCCAGTTTTGCATGAGATCCCGCATCTCTCCCAGGCTGATACCGAGCAGTTCGGCCCCCCGGCTCGTTGACACCGTTTCTTTCTCGATTGCCTTCCGGGCTAGGCGCGTGTACCGGTCCTCGACAAAATCCAGAGTCTTCAGACGATCAGGCTCATCCCTGAAGGAAAGACTGCGCTTGAAGAGCCGTTGATATGCCGACAGAAAGTCTTTCCAGACATTCTTTTCATCAACGGCCCCATGCTCGATAAGTCGATACAGGACGGTCTTGTAGCTGACACTGTAGATCCTTTTGACTTTGAGGACCCTTTTGATCCAGTGAAGGCCGGCGGTGCTGTTCCATTCCTTCAGAAATCCCGCATCGGGCATGAGGAAATGACCCGCGAAGAGGTCGCTTTCACGCTCTTCCTCCTTATCTTCAGTGGTTTTCCGAACGTCAAAGGCCTCCAGATGCAGCATGAGATGACCAAGCTCGTGGGCGGCACTGAAAATACGTCTTTCTACCGTAATACGTTCCCATACGTTCACGACTATCGCAGGCCCGCCGTCCTCTTCCCCGATCGAAAGACCAAAGAAACCATCGGACGCCATTTCGATCGGGTAGATTTTGATGCCGGCGCTTTCCAGAAGTCCGCAGATATTGCGAATGGGCTCGTCGGTTTTAAGCCCGAGTTTTTCGCGGCACAGGGCTGCCGCTTCCACCGTATGGTTCCTCGAGCACTTTTGCCTTATTTGTCCAAGCCCGAAAGGTTGCTCATCCTTAAGAGCTTTCTCCAGATAATCGAAATCATCGAGCCATCTTGACGCCTTTGCCAGAATGTTCTCGCGATTCTGCATCCTTCTGCTCGAACGGAAACGGACCACCCGCAGCTCCCTCACCGGAAGAAAAAGTTCCTGCAGATTGGCCCCGAGGGCCTTTGCTATAGCAAGCAGGGTGTTCATACGAGGCTTCGCTTTGGAATTCTCCAAGCCTTTGATGGCTGGCAGGGAAACTCCGGATGCTTCCGCAAGGTCGCTCTGGCTCATTCTTCTGGCTATCCTGAGGCGCCTTACGTTCTGTGCAAGCACCCCCATGTTCATGGCTAACCCTCCTCCCGTGGTGAACGTACCATAAATATACCACATATCTAATTCTTGTCAAGTGGGATACTAAGAAGTGAATCCGCAACGAAGGCGAACCCAATCCATCGCCTTATAGAGGGAGCCTTTCGGAGATCGGCCATCTTTCCTCCCGCTCCAACGGCTCCAGCGGTTCTAACGGCTCTAACCGTCTTTCAGTCCAATATCTCCTCTTTAATGTCCAACCTCCTCCCACAAACGCTGCAATAGTACGTCTCCACCCACACCCTCACCCCATCCCTGTTGATCTTCTGTCCCCCATCATAGCGGACATGTTCCTCGCAGTTATGCTCTTCCACTTTCTTGCTGTTTTCGCGGTCTTCCATACTTTTACCTCCCTTGTCATTGTCGGGCGTTCAACGCCGTTGCGGGGTTGTCGGGGTAATCGGGCGGCGGGCCGGGGCGTTTGAGGAGCGGCAGGGGGTTGAGGACGCCTGAGCGGTAGAAGGACTCCGTCAGTTCGATGCAGACCCATTCCTGTGTGTCGCAGTCGATGAGGCGGCGGGCGATGGGCTGGATGAGCTTTCGCTCTATGAGGCGGGCCATGTCCCGCGCTCCGGCCCAGGGCCGTCCGGTGCCTGCGAGCAGGTGGTCGAGGAGACGGTCCTCGTCGTAGATGAGAAAGATGCCTTTATGCTTGAGGCGGTTTATGGCCTCTTTGAGCTTCTGGCCCATGATCGTCCTCAGGATGGGCGCCGTTGGTGTTTTGAAGATTATGATCTCGTCGAGCCTTCCCAGGAACTCTTCGGGGAAGTGTTTCGCGAGGAGTGCGTAGGGGTCTGACGGGTCGTCGCTCGCGGAGAAACCCAGTTTGACCCGGTCGATGTCGCGGTGCGCGAGGACGTTCGTGGTGAGGATGACGACGCAGCGGCGGATGTCGAAACGCTCTCCCATTCCCGAGGTCACCCTTCCTTCGTCGAGCATTCCAAGAAGAAGCCTGTGCACATCGGGGTGCGCCTTTTCTATCTCGTCGAAGAGGATAACGCCGCTCGATCTCTCCTCGAGCCACCTGGTGAGAAGGCCGTCGGCCGTGCCGAAGGCGGAACCGTAGGGCGTCCCGATGAGCTTGTGCACGCCGTCCTGCCCCGGGTACTCGGCGAGGTCGATGTGGAGAAAGTCCTTCTGGCTCCCGAAATACTCCCGTGCCAGGGTCCGGGCAAGCTCCGTCTTGCCGACGCCCGTGGCGCCACAGAAGAGGAAAGTCCCCAGCGGCCTCCCCGGGGCCGTCTCCCCGTACCTTCGGGAGACCAGGGTCGAGACGACCCTGCCCACCGCGTCCTCCTGTCCGATCACCTGGCTGTTGAGAGCGTCCTCGAGGCCCGTCAGGTCCCTCGTCGTGCCCTCTCCGAGGGCGCTCATCATCCTTCCTGTCTGGCGGGAGAGGACCCGGTAGAGGTCCTCCGTTCCCATCACGTCCCTGCCTTCCCTTTCGACGAGACCCGCGGCGCTGTCGAGGAGGTCAACGCTCTTGTCGGGCTGGGTGCGGTTCGTGAGGTGGCGCTCCGTTGCGTGCCAGGCCTCGGAGAGGACATCGGTCCCGATCCGGATCCCGTGGTGGCTCTCGAGGCCTCGCGCGTGGCGCGCGAGGATGGCGAGCGTCGTCTCCCTTTCCGGCTCTTCTATCTTTATCTGCTGAAAGCGTCTCGCCAGGGCCGGGTCCCGGGTGATGTAGCGGTGGTACTCACCCGTCGTCGTGGCGCCGATGACGGAGACCTTCGATCCGGCGAGGATGGGCTTCAACATGTTCGCCGCATCCATGGGCGCCCCTTCCGCCCTGCCCGCGCCCCAGAGCAGGTGCGCCTCATCGATGAAGAGGATCGCCGGCTGACAGGCCTGAAGGGCCTCTATCACCTTCGATACCCGTTCTTCGAACATGCCGCGCAGTGTCGTCCCCGCGAGGAGGCTCCCCATGCTGATCTCATACACCCGGGTCCGAAAGAGACGTGCCGGCGCGAGGCGCCGGGCGATGCGCCGCGACAGGAGCTCGACGAGGGCGGTCTTGCCGACGCCCGCGGGGCCGGTGAGCATGGCGTTGCGTTTCTTCTTCCTCAGAAGGACCTCGAAGAGGCGGTCGATCTCGTCGGGCCGGTCGGAGAGGTCGTCGAAATCCCCGTTTTCGGCAAGCTTCGTCAGGTCCCTGCCATACTGGAGGAGGACACCGTCGTTGCGCAGGGCGCGCTGCCCACCGAGCAGGGTCTTGCGATGTGCCGCGTAGCCGGCGTGCTTCGCGCATATCGCGAGGATCGTCATGTCGATGCCTGCGGACTTAAGGGCCCGGTATATGCGGTGGTCCGGGCTGTCGCAGAGAATGGAGAGGACGTCGTATGCCGTCACGGGTTTCCTGCGTGTCTCGATGACGGTTCGGGTGAGGAGGCGCCGGTCCTCCTCCACGCGGTCTTCTATGAAGCCTTCGACGGCAAGGGAGAAGATGCTTACCTTCGTCTTCGCCTGCGCGAGGAGCTGGGCGAGGCTGCCATCCTCGTCGTGCATGGCCCAGACGAAGAGGATCCGGGGAAGGGTGCGTTCGCCGTCCGGGTAATACCGGCCCACAAGTTCACAGAGGTCGCTCAAGGTCATCGCGCCTCTCCTTCCGGGCCGAAAAGGGCATTGTAGTCCCTCTCCAGGCGTTCGGCGTCGCGTCTTATCTCCCCCGTGCGGGCCGCAAGGTCGGCCCTCACCCTGTCGTGACGGTCCGGGTCTTTAAGGATGGCCCGCTCCCTTACCCTGTCCTCATCCTCAAAGAGGGCCTGGAGTTCCGCCTTCGCGGCGAGCACCTCATCCTCGAGCAACTTCACTTCCCTCTGGAGCCATGTGAGTTTCTCCGGGAGAGTTTCACCCTGTATGGTGAGCCGCTCGTCGACCTCGACCCCCGGGTTGCCCAGGATGGCCTCGACGCGCGTAAGGGCGCTCTTCAAACCTTCCAGTGAGCGCATGTCGTGGAGCATGTACCCCTCGGGATAGCCCAGTTCCTCGGGGCGGACCTCGAGGGCGGCGAGCAGCATCTCCTCAAGGCGTTCCTTCTGGCCCTCTGTGAGATGTCCGTAGGAGGGGTGGTGCATCAGCCTGTCGGGATGCAGCAGCCTGCGTATCTGACGGAGCACCGTCTTGCACTCTTTCAGGTACCGGTCGGGCTCGACCGTCTTCCCCTCCGCGCCCGTTTCCCCGGAGATCCTCACGAGGTGGGGGGCCAGGGCCGCGTCGGTCTTAAGCCGCGTGAGCTCGAGCTGTCTTTGCGCCTCCTCTCTCTCTATGTGCTCTTCGATGTCTTCACGGGACCAGCTGGGGTTCACCTTCTTGAGGTTAAGGCGCATATCGCGCCGTTCCAGCATGAGGGCGGCCTCCCTGAGCCCGATCTCCTCCTTTCCGAAGAGGGAGAGCCACTCGCGGCGGGTGTGGGCGTTCCTTATCCGCTGGTTCTCGATGAGCAGGTAGACGTCTTCCAGTTCCTGCCGCAGAGATACCCACCGTGCCTTCTCGATGGCGTAGGCCTGCTGCTCTTTTTCGGTGCCTTCCACGAGAAGGAGGAATTCCTTCCGTGCCCGCGCCGCGAATTGGGAGACCTCCGCGCCCACTACCGAGTGGAAATGATACCTTCCCATGAGCATCTCTTTCACCAGTTCCCCGAAGGTGGAAGGTGTGTGCCCCTCGAGAAAAGGCCTGCCGGTGTCGAATGCCGGCGCGTGGCGGGCGGCAAGGTCCCCGATGAGTCTATAGAGGTCCTCCCGGGGTTGGAACCGGGCAAGGGCCTCCCTCAGGTCATGCTCGTTCCTGTCGAGAAGAATATCGGTCAGGCTTGTCCCGTCCGCCGCTCTCCAGCCGTTCACCTCGTGGGCGAAAAAGCGTTCCCATTCGGCTTTCAGCACGAGCGCCAGCGTTCGGTAAAGGTCAAGATGCATGAAAAGGCAGAAACGGGCCACGTCCTCCACCGGCGGGAAGACATGCCATCCCGCGTAATCCCAGAACCGGCGGGCACTGTTCTTCTTCAGGGAGCCCACCGTTGTGCCGTCTTCGAAAGCAAGGGCCTTTTCGTGGTCGCATCCGAACATGTCGTGGGTGATCGCCTTCTTCTTGCCGTCGGCCCGCCAGATGTTTCTCTGCCATTTAGTGACGGCGGGGTTCGTATGAAAGGACCGTATGACCGCGTCCATGTCGTCGCCGAGTTTGCTGTAGGGTGTCATTTTCCATCTCCTTTCCTTTTCAGCGGAAGAGGGTCGCAAATGAGCGGTTTCCTTCTAATCGTATATTATTCTTGTCGCTTCCGCGAGAATTCTCTTTACCGTCGCGGCGATCCACCTGCCCGCCTTCGAGTCCGGCCAGATGAGGTAGATGATAAAGGCGTAAAAGCATGCACTGGCGCAGAGATACCAGAGAAACGTGAGCGGACCTTTCAGCGCTTCCGCCATCGCGCGTACTCCCTCCATGAAAAGCTGGGAAGGGGCTTTGCCAAGGCGATGAAGGGCCAACCGTCGTGTCCTTCTGTTCCTACCCATCCGGCAGAGGCGCTCCCAGTGCGGAACGAACACCTTCTCTTCGCCCATCAGTTCACTCGCCAGGTATATGTACCGCTCGTCGGAGAGTACGAGGGCGACGAGAGCCTCGGCGGCATCGGACGCGCGCCTCTCGTCGAGGACGGTCCGGGGGACATCCTTGTAGATGGGGTCCTGGTGGATCTCGTACATCCCATCCGACGTTGTAGGATAAAGGGTGCCCTCGGAGACAGACATGGCGGGATTGGGCTCCAATCGCTCTGTATAGCCGACCACTTCACTCCGCATGACCACCTCTGTGGACGTGATCTCTTCCCGTATCCAGGCGATGAGCCTGTGGTGTCCCATGTTCCCCGGTCCTCTCGTGTGTTATCGCTTCTCTTCGGCGCGGGGCTTGCGGAAGGCCTCCGCCTGCTCCCTAAGATCGTTGCCAGCGTCCCGTCGACCCTCCCCATCGAGGATCCGCGCCACCGCTTCAAGGCATTCGGCGCAGATGAGCCGGTGCTCCTCGAGGGGAGACTCTCTCAACTTGTTAAAGGCGATCCAGTAGCTCTCCTCCACACCGGCAAGGTCTTCCCGTGTGGAAGCCCCGGCCGCAAACCGCAGGGCATCCCTGTATGCCTGAATCCCGTACTGTATTTCTTCATCTCTTGTCATGGTTACCTCCATTGACGGATCATAGAGCGTTTTCTAATTGGATATCAGTCAAAGTCCCGTGCACGCAATGGCAAAAGAGAAGGTGTATCATGCACAAAGTGGGGATTGCGGGGCGAAGAACGGATGGCAAGAGAGGTCAAAGCCCCTGCCCTTTCCCGTGATGGTCGGAAGGGGCCACAACCCGGGCCGGCACCCGATAATGGGAAGGGGCAGGGAGACAGAAGCCTTAGAATGAGGGCACGCAGAATGGTGGTGCGGGAGGCATTGGAGATGATGTTGTGTTCCTTGGGGGTCGGTCCCGGTGTCGATGATGCCCATCAGGTCAGGGCGGGGCGAAGACCGACGGAGCCGTTGCCGATCCGTGCCCTGTCGAGGACGCGGGCGTGGAGTGCGACCTGTTGGCGGTACTCTTCCTTCCCCGCGATCTTCGCCGTGACCATTGCCCGGTTGTTGTATATCCTCAGGTAGGCCCTGTGCTCGCTTACCCCTTCGCGGAATATCCTCGTGCCGCCATCGTTCCCCGACCGGGCCGTGACGGTGATAAGGTCTTCCCTGTCCGTAAAGAGCCAGCCCGAAGGGGCATGGTCATCGGGCGGGGTTTCCCAGAGGAACCCTTCGGGCAGTATGTGAAGGGCGGCGAGGACCTCCCCGGTCTCGATGCTCCTCACCTTTATGGTCCCGGTGATATCCGATGTCGCGAATCGTTTTCCATCGGGAAAGGTGACAATCTTTCTTATCCGGTTCTCCTCAAGGAAGTCGTCCCGCCACAGGAGCCGGTGTATCCGGGTGTCCCACAGGGCGATGTAGTACCGGCCCCGAAGAATGATACGCGTTTCGCCGGGCGACAGGGATGGGAGTCCGCCGAATGTGACGATGCCGTCCACGTTGCCCGGCTTTTCCGTCAGGGGTTCCCCGTCTTCCCGGTCCCAGAAGTGGAACCCTCTCAATCCCGCGGCGATCACCTTTCCCAGCGACGGGATGCAAAGGATGTCGTTGATGTAATCGTTGTGGTCGCATGTCCTCAGGAGGTTGCCTGTTCGTCCGTCCCGGAGCGAAAGGAGAGTCCGGTTCGCGGTGGCGAGGACCTGTCCGCCCATGCAGAATGCCTGGAAGGGGTCCATGCCGGCGAGAGGGAAACCGGAAACGGGGGCGCCCGTTCCAAGGTCGTAGGATCCCAGAAAGCCTGTGTGTCCCGCCACTGCCATCAGTCTTTTTCCGTCCCCGGTCACGTAGAGGGCACAAGGGCCTCCCGTTTTTTCTCCCAGGGGGAAACCCCCTTCATGCCGACCCGTCGACAGATCATGGATGGCGACACCGTTCTCGGACGGCAGAACCAGATGTCTCCCGTCGGGCGTGACTGCCATCACCGGCGCGCCCTGCGGCAGGTCATCCCAGAGTTCCATTCCGGGAACATCGAATTCCCTGAGACATCGGCCGCTTGAGAGCTCCCAGTATTTCACCGTCCCATCGAGCATCGTCAGAAGCGCTTTGCCGTCCGGAGTCGCCAGGAGGTCCCTGACGGGTTGTCTGGCGGGGAATGTCCTTGCCGGGCTTCCGGAAGCCGGGTCGACGAGGCGCACCACGGATTCCTCCCGGGAGATGGCGATGCGTCCATTGATGGTGGCGATCCTGCTAAACCCGCCCGCGTAGCCGTGGTATTCCCGGCTTGTCGACAGGGAGGCCGTCATTTCCTGGCTTTCCATGTCCCACACGTCGATCCAGCCGTGGCGGAACCCCAGGCAGAACCGCCCGTCCTCCGTCAGGGACTCAAGTTGCATCGCGCCCGAGAAGGTGTTCGTGTACAGGGTCTGTCCCGTTCGGATATCGATGACGCGGATATGCGATAAGGGATCGACAGTCGACAGGTCTATCTGGTTTTCGATCAGCCGGGAACCCCTCAGCGCGTACCATGCCCGATAGGGCTGTTTGAGAGACGGCATCGCGACGGTGTAAGAGGTGCCCGGCCCCGTTACGTCCCGTACCTCGACCCTGTCGGTCCAGTTCAGAACAACTGACCGGCTGTCGGGACTGAAGCCAACGATCGCCGGCCACCTGAACCCCCGGCGGGCCTGGTGAAGCATGTCCTCCGACGTGACGTTCCATATCCGGACCGAGTGGTCGTCGCCGGCGGCGGCGATCTTCCCGCCGTCGGGGCTTACGACGAGGGAACTGATATGGCTTCCCTCGATCCGGAACGTTCGGACTCTCTTTCCTGTGTTCACTTCGTAGACGAGGGCCTCGGACCTTTTGGAGTCAGGACCTTTCCCCCTGAAGAAACTCCGGACATTCCAGTTCTGCTTGCAGAAAATATGGTCGTCGTTGCAGTGCACGGGATCGCCGGGATGGTCGGACAGGGTCGCCAGGCAATCGCCCGTTTCAAGGTCCCAGACCTTCTTGGTGCCGAAGAGAAAGGCCGTTATCATGCGGTTCGTCCGGGGTGTTGTGAAGATGCCCGAAAGGGTAGGGCCTCCGCAGGAGAACGTCCGTACGCATCTTCCGGAGGCCATGTCCCACAGGCGAACTTCACCCCTCGAGGTTCCCGTGAGCAGGTGGGTGCCGCCAAAGGCCCCCGCGAGCGCGGCGATCTGTCGTTTGTGGAACCCCGCGTCGTGGGTGAGACGGCTCTCCGGGGCGGACCTCTTGAGGACGCCGGTCACCACCTTAGCCGGGAGATTCCCGGGGCGAAAGGATACGACCGAGGAAGACGACGGTGTTCCCGCTGTCTTACGCATCATTATCTTTCCCGGTCAGCATCGGGCGCGGGCGGGTCTCGATCCTGTCCTGTCCGTCCGCAAGGGCACGGGTATAACGGCCCGCGACGCGCGCGTATTCGTCGAGGCCCTTGAGGCGCGCCTGTACGATCGCCGCATTGTTGCGGGTCATGATATAGGTTCCTCGTCTTTCGTCAGCCAGGGGTACGGCACCAAGGACCCTGCCCTCGCTGCCTTCTTCGACGAGATGGAGCAGGTCTTCCCTGTCAGTCCATACCCAGCCGTCCGGGGCGTGCTCGTCGGGCGGCGTGAACCAGAAGAAGCCGTCATCCACGTTCCAGAGGGAGCAGACGAGGGCCGTGCTCTGTCTGTCTATGATCCTCACGGTCCCGTCGCTGAAGGAGACGAAGAGCCGGCTTTCGTCGGAAGAGAGCGCGAGCCCCGCCACCGGACTCCCTTCAGGAGGCCGGCAGATCTCACGTTGCCCGCTTTCGAGGTCCCATCGCTCCAGCCCTCCCGCATAGGTGCCGATGACCACATGACGTCCGTCGTTCTCGACGGCCATGGAGAGGATCGAACTGCCCACATTGATAGACCGCGCGGCCTTGAACGTGGAGAGGTCCCAGAGGATAATAAGGCCGTCACGGCCGCAGGAAACAAGACCCCTTCCCCGGGGGAGAAAACGAATGCCCGTGATGATGACGGAGAGATTGCCGTACTTATGTGCGTGGTCCGTCAGCGTGGCAAGAATATCGCCGGACCGAAGATCGCAGACGAGTATATGGTTCTTCCCCTGGCGACGCATCGCCACGCGTTGCGTGTCTTCATCTATCGCGGTGGTGTCGATGTCAATGTTTCCGGCCGTGTTATGGATCTTGAGACAATTGCGTTTTTCCGTGTTCCAGAGCTTCGGCACTCCGTGCCGGGTGAAGGTTGCAAAGGAGGCGCCTGATTCCAGCGGCAGGACGCAGGCGACCGCGGATGAGTAGGCCTGTAAGACCGCCCCGGGCTTCTCGTTGCCGCTCTCGATGTCCCAGAATCGAACTCGGCCGTCATCATGCCCGGTGGCAACAAGACGGGCGTTTTCGAGAAAGGCGACGGACGTTGCCCCCGGGAACTTCGCCCGTTGGGAACCGTCCGTGAGGTTCCACAGCTTGACCGTATCGCCTTTGTCACAGGCGGCGAGATACGTGCCGCTGCTGGAAAGGGAGAGATGGTGCACGCTCCGGGTGGAACCGATGGCTTGCAGGCACTCGCCCGTACCGATATCCCAGATGTTGCATGTCCGGTAAAAGCCCACCGTATAGAGGGTTTTTCCATCCGGCGAGAGTGTCATGTCGGTGACGAGCCTCGGACCGGTAAACTGTTTCTCGATAGCGCCCGTTCCGCTGTCCACCACGAGGACGGTCTCCCCGGGGCCGCAGCAGGCCACAAACCGTGTTTCGTCGGAAGAGGTGGTCACCTTGTAGGGCTTGTGCGGTTCCAGGGAATAGAGCCTCTTCCGGGCGCCGGTGCGAACATCGAAGCAGGAAAGGCCATCCCTTCCGGCGGCCACAACCTCTCCATCCCCCGCAAGAGCGATGTCCCAATAATCCCCGCTCGCGACAAGAGAGGGCTCGCCGATGCCGGGGAAGTTCCATCGAAGGATATCATGGTGTGAGTCCAGTGTCAGCATCGTGTTGCCGTCCCGGTTCACAAGGATCCTCATGACATTGTTGATCCCTGCCGCGGAATGTTCGCAGGTACCCTCGGGAAGGGACCATACCCTGAGTGCCCAGAAGCTGTCGCTGCTTGCGATATACCTGTCATCGGGGCTCACCGCCAGGCCGGCGACACGTCCATGATGACCTTTCAGGACGAGGATGCAGGCGCCCGTCGCGCAGTCCCACAGGCGCAGGGTGCCGTCATCGTCGGTCGTGACGGCCCGGTCCGCGTGGTTCATAAAAGCCGCCCGCACCACCTCGCCGGTATGCCCCCGAAACACCATGAGGCACTGACCGCTGGCGATGTCCCACAGGCGGGCCGTTCCGTCGCGGTTGGCAGTGATCAGCCGCGACCCGTCGGGCGAGACCGCCGCTCCGTGATACCAGTCCGTGTGTCCCCCTATGCGGTGGGTGGTCCTTCCCCCGGGGACAAGGGTCCCCAGCGCCTCACGCACGACGTCATCGGATGCCCGCCGTACCTTCCCCGCTTTGTCCGAAACCTTGAGTTCCTTCATGACCTTCCTCTAATCGTATATCATTCTTGTCGCTTCCGCGAGGATTCTCTTTACCGGCCCGGGAAGCAAGCGACCCTCCCCGGTCAGGTCCTTGCATCGCGCTATCAATGGGATACCAGTCAGGGCCCCCTGCAGGCAATGGCAAAAGAGAGGGGGCGTCATGCACAAAGAGGGGACGGCGTGATGTTGACTTTCGCTGTCGATATATGCGTATATATATAACGAAGTTGCGAGTGAGCCGTTACATGAATTGAGGACCATGAACATTTTGCGCGGGAAGATATCTGAGCTGACGACATCGGGGAACATGACGCTGGTGGGCATCGACGTGGATGGAACCAGGATGACGGCGATCATGATCGGAACGCCGGGAAAGGTCTCCTATCTGCGCATGTCGGGAGATGTTGAACTCCTGTTCAATGAAGCGGCGGTTTCGATAGGAAAGATGATCGGGGGGCAGATGAGCCTCAACAACCAGCTTGATTGCACCATCGAGAGGCTTGTGACGGGGGAGATATTGACGCAGGTGATACTGTCCTTCAGGGGTGAACACCTGACCTCCCTGATCACGACGATGTCGGCGAGGAGACTGGACCTTAAAGCGGGCGACCGCGTGACGGCCTTCATCAAGACGAACGAAGTGATGCTGAAGGAGCCGGACGAGGCAGGGAATGGAGATTGAACTGTCGGTAAGGAAAAGGCTGTTCACGGCCACGGGAGAGTTTCCTTTCACCGCGGAGCTGAGCATCTGCTCCGGCGAGATGGTGTCTTTCTTCGGTCCGTCGGGTGTGGGCAAGACGACGATGCTGCGTATCATCGCAGGCCTGACCGATGCCGAGGAAGGGTTTGTCAGGGTTGGCGGACAGACGTGGTTCGATTCGAAGGACGGGACGAACCTGCCGCCTCGTCAGCGCAAGGTCGGGTTCGTGTTTCAGGAGTATGCCCTGTTTCCGAACATGAGCGTCCGTGAGAACCTGCGCTTCGCGCAGCCGAAGGCGGACAAGAAGCACATCGACGAACTGCTCGGCATCTTCGGGTTGTCGAATCTGCAGCACCGCAAGCCGGGGTTTCTTTCCGGTGGCCAGAACCAGAGAGTGGCTATGGCGCGGGCCCTGGCACGCAAGCCGGATCTCCTGCTCCTTGACGAGCCTCTCTCTGCCCTGGACATGGAGATGAGAAGCACCCTTCAGGACGAGATCCTGGAGGTCCACAGGCTGTGGGGGATCACGACGATCCTTGTCAGCCACGACCTGCCGGAGATATTCAAGCTGTGCAACCGGGTGATAGGGTTCAGGGATGGACGCGTCGTCGATGACGGCAATCCTTATGATATCTTCGGCCGAAGCAAGGTCAGCGGCAAACTGCAGTTCGTCGCGGAAGTGCTGAAGGTAGAGAATGAGGACATCGTGGACGTGCTGACCCTCCTTATCGGGAACTCGCCCGTGAAGGTCGCCGTGTGCAACAACCGGCAGGAGACGTTCGTACCTGGCGACAAGGCCCTCGTGATCTCCAAGGCCTTCAACCCCATCATTCAAAAACTGAATTCCAACGGAAAAGGAGGCAATTGAGGAATATGAAAAGAAAACCCGTTGTTATCGGAACGGTCCTGTGTCTTCTCCTTCTCTTCCTGGGCGCGTCCCTGGTGTCGGCCCAGACCCTGATGATCGCGTCGGGGGCCGGATACAAGAAGCCCGTCACGGAGGCGATGAAGTCCTTCGAAAAGGCCACCGGGATAAAGACGGACGCCGCCTTCGGGAACATCCAGATGGTGGCGAGCCAGTCGAAACAGACCGGCGAGATAAGCTGTATCATCGGCGACAAGAAATTCCTTACCGCCCTCGGTTCCACGGTAACATTTGTTTCCTATGAACCGATAGGAAAGGGCATTCTCGTCCTCGCCTACCGGAAGGGCGTGAGCCTTGACAGGGTGGAAGACATGGCGTCGGACAAAGTGAAGACGGTATTCATGCCGGAGGACAAGAAGGCCATCTACGGCATTGCGGGGACGGAAGCCCTGAAGTCCTATGGCTACGCATCAAAGCTCGCCGGCAAGATAACCCAGGTGGCCACCGTGCCCCAGGTCGTCTCCTACCTGCTGGCAGGAGAGGCGGACGCGGGGTTCATCAACCTCACCGAGGCCATGGCGAACAAGGACCGGTTGGGCGGCTATATCGTCGTGCCGGAAGACAAGTACACCGAGATACTCATTGTCGCCGGGGTGGTGAAAGGCTTTCAGAACAAGCCGGAAACGAAGAAATTCACCGATTATCTGAAGACGAAGGAAGCGAAGGATATTTTCGGGAAATACGGCGTAAAATGATATGCCCCACGTACCGCTGACGGACTACCTGACACACCCGGCCATCGCGCTCACGCTCAAGGTGACCCTGCTGGCGCTCATCGTGCAGCTCGCGGCCGGTCTGCCCCTTGGGTTGTACCTTGCCGGAAAGAAGAGCCCGGTGAAGACCGTAGTCGAGATCATCACCACCCTGCCCATGATCTTCCCGCCGATGGCTCTCGGGTTCTTCCTGCTCCTCATCCTTGGCAAGAACGGGCCTCTCGGACGTTTCTTGATGGAGGTGTTCGCCTTCAAGATAATATTCACACCCTCGGGGGTGCTCGTCGCCGTGTTTGTAGTGGGTCTGCCCTTCATGGTGAAAAGCGTGCAGGCCGCGCGGCAGCAAATGGACGGCACGCTGATCGAGGCGGCCGCCACCCTGGGAAAGACGCGGGCCCAGACGCTGTTCAAGGTTGTCCTTCCCAACATCAAGGGCGGCATCGTGACAGGGCTCCTGCTTGCCTTCGGACGCTCCGTGGGGGAGGTCGGCATAAGCCTCATGCTCGGCGGCAACATCGTGGGGCGCACGGAGACGCTGTCTCTCGCCATCTACAACGCCGTTTTCGAGGGCGAGTTCTTGAGGGCGGCGATATTCTCCATCATACTTACGGTAATAGCCATCGCCGTGCTCCTTGTCCTCAACACGATGAACAGAAAGAGGATCCCGGGCCTCGGCATTTAACGCCCCGGGGTGTTCTATCCTCGCTGTCCTTTGACGGCCCGGCGACATGTCGGCCCTGGCATCGGGGCCGACATGCGGCACTCTCGCGGATCGTGCCGGAAAACTTCCTCACTTAGGTATTCTCGCGATAATGGTGAACCTGTTCCGGTTCAACGCATCGTCATGCACGACGCGCCCATGGCACTCGGTCCAGGCGTGCGCGGAAAAAGGGAAGGGCCTCACTCCGATGCAGTGGCACACCGGCAGGCCCGTGCGCCTGAGGAACGTGAAGAGCGCCAGCGATCGAGGAAGATGGTCGAGCCGAGCCTTCCCCAGGGGAAAGAAGCTCTCCGCCGCCGCGAAAGCAGTGAGGGCGCGTTCGAGTGCCTCACCCCCAGCGTTGTCCCCCGAGGTCTCTCCGGGGTATGCCATGGCGAGGGCGCTGTTGTAGGTGGTGCAAAAGCCCTTGCGCGACAGGGAGAGCCTTGTTCTCACAAGGCTCCACCATGCCCTGAAGGTGAGGAAGCGCTTCCAGGCGCGTGTCGCCCGCGGCGCCTCTTCTCCTGCGGGCGCCTCGGGCGATTCCCTCATCAACCCCCTGGCAAGGCATTTTTCGGAGAACGCGTAAAGATCGTCCTCTATCTCTTGTGGCGTTCCGGAGATCTCCTCTCCGAGTCGTCGCAGACACTCGTCCCTTCCACGCCCGGCGATGAGCTCCTCCCACATGAGCGAAGCGACGGGATCGAGGGCGAAATAGGATTCCGAGCGGATGTCGAGGATGATAACCCGGTCCCCTACCCTGACGTGACGGATATGGGAGGGCACGTGATGCCCCGTGTTGAGGTTGCCTGACGGCCTTGTCCGGTCCATCCCCCTCCTCGATGAGATCCGCGTTTCACATGGCGCGGAGCGGCGCGCAGAGGTTATCGTGCATGTCGGGAACGACACGCTGTCCGAACTTCCATCATCCGAAAGCACTGTCATTGTACCACATCCGGCCGTGACCCGACATCCACTGCTGTCCAAAATAATCCATTTCCCGGAATACCCTCCTTATGGAACAAGGGATGAGGACAGGTAGATCCTCCATTCCGGACGAGGTTGGTCTCTTCTTTCGTGCGGTCAGGGTGGATTGGTCATTGGTCAATTGGTCATTATCTTTCTCATTGGTCATTGGAATTTGGTCATTGGTTATTCCTGTTTCCCTGGATTGCTCTGGAGAGTCCGCGTGTCCGTTGCAGTAGACGTATCTTGGACAGATGTGACCCGACGTCCATGACCGGGCGGGATGTTGCAAAGACAGGGGAAAAACTGGTATCATTCCCATACGATAAATGGTCCAGATGATTCGACGATCTTGACAGGCCCGTCAGTCTTTACGGAGGAGACCGGATATGGATGTTCAGCCTCGATGCCACGATAAGGTTGTGCAGATGATCAGGAAAGGTGTCGACATCCCGAACCCGCTGACCCTGGATGTGGGTGACGAGGTGAACATCGATCACATATCGGGGACTGACGTCAGGATCTACCCCGGGTGCAGGATCTACGGTGCGAGGACGGTCATATCCGCCGGTGCCAGGATCGGCTTCGAGGGGCCCGTCACCATTGATGATTGCCGGCTGGGACAGAAGGTGGAACTGAAGGGGGGCTACTTCGCTGGGTCTGTCTTCCTGGACAAGTCGAACATGGGCCTCGGCGCTGAGGTGCGCGAAGGCTGCATCATCGAGGAGGAGGCCGGCGGGGCGCATTGCGTGGGCCTGAAGCAGACGATACTCTTTCCTTTCGTGACCCTGGGGAGCCTCATCAACTTCTGCGACTGCCTGATGGCGGGAGGGACGAGCCGCAGGAACCACAGCGAGGTGGGAAGCTCCTATATCCACTTCAATTTCACACCCGACGGCGACAAGACGACGCCATCCCTCATCGGGGATGTCCCGCGCGGGGTCATGCTCAACCAGCCCCCCATCTTCCTCGGCGGCCAGGGGGGTCTCGTGGGTCCCATCAGGATGGGGTATGGGAACGTGGTCGCCGCCAACTCGGTGCTGAGGAACGATTTTCCGGCAGACAACAAGCTCATCGTGGGAAAGACGCATTCGGCGAAGACGATGGATGTCAGGCCGGGGACCTATCCGAACCTCCACCGCATCATGGGGAACAATGTCATCTACATCGCCAACCTGGTGGCGCTGGAGCAGTGGTACCTGCACGTGCGCCGCCCCTTCCTCGAGGCGCGTGAGTTCGGGGACCTCATCTTCTCGGGGCTCATGGATACGCTGACCCTGGCGAAGACGGAGCGTCTCAAGAGGCTTCGGATGCTGGCGGAAAAGGCGCAAAGGCCGGAGCACGGGGCGAGAGCAGGGAAGGACGGCGACGGGAGGAGCGAATTATACGAGAGGTTCGGAGAGATGGAAGGGATCTTCATGTCCCCGCCGGAGGACGACCTCGCGGGACGGTCGCGGGACGGTTTTCTCGCCCTCGCCGGGAAACTGAAGAGCGCCGGCGGCGCGGACTACGTAGAGACCGTACGGGGGTTTGATACCGAGACCTCGGGCAAGGGCACGGCATGGCTGCAGGAGATCGTGGATACCTTTTGCGGGAAGGTGCAGGAGCTGCTGCCGTCCCTCAACATGTTCGGCAGATGAGGCGGAAAAGGTGCGAGGCGAGTGAGGGGTGATCATGGGTAAACTTTTTGGTACCGACGGTGTCCGGGGGGAAGCGAACCGGTATCCGATGAACGCGGAGATAGCCTTTGCCATCGGACAGGCCGTGGTCTATCTCCTGAAGAAGACGCATGATCGTCCCCGGATCGTGATCGGGAAGGACACGCGCATCTCCGGGTACATGCTCGAGGGCTCACTGGAATCGGGGATAACCTCCATGGGGGGCAACCCCTATCTCGTCGGCGTCCTGCCGACGCCGGGGATAGCCTTCATAGCCCAGAGCATGCGCGCCGACGCGGGGATCGTGATCTCCGCCTCCCACAACCCCTATCAGGACAACGGGATAAAGATCTTTAACGGCAGCGGCTTCAAGCTCTCCGACGAACAGGAGGAGGCCATCGAGGAGCTGATGATGAGCAACACCCTGCACGGCCTCGTCCCGCCTGTCCGGGAAATGGGACAGGCCTTCCGCCTCGAGGACGCCCACGGCAGGTACATCGTCTTCGTGAAGAACAGCTTTCCCCGCGACCTCTCCATCGAGGGGATGAAGATCGTCCTCGACACCGCCAACGGGGCGACGTACAGGGTCGCTCCCGACACCTTCTGGGAGCTGGGTGCCGACATCGAGGTCATCCACAATGCCCCGAACGGTATCAACATCAACGACAGGTGCGGCTCGCAGCACACGGAGGACCTCAGGCAAAGGGTCGTGGAGACCGGCGCGGCGGTCGGGCTCGCCTTCGACGGGGACGGCGACCGCCTCATCGCCGTCGACGAGAAGGGGCGGGAGATAACGGGCGACCAGACCCTTCTCATCTGCGCGAGGATGCTGAAGGATCAGGGCAGACTGAAGAACGACCTCCTGGTGAGCACCGTGATGAGTAACCTCGGGCTCAGGGTCGCCTGCAGGAAATATGGTTTCAGGTACCACGCGTCGAAGGTCGGCGACCGCTACGTTCTCGAGGACATGATACGCCTCGGCGGCGTGGTGGGGGGAGAAGATTCGGGGCACATGATCTTTCTCGACCATCACACCGCGGGTGACGGCATCATCACCGCCCTCCAGCTTGTCGCGGCCATGGTCAGAACAGGCAAGCCCCTGTCGGAGCTGGCGAAGTGGATGGACGTCTATCCCCAGAAGCTCATCAACGTCGATGTCAGGAGCAAACCCGATATCGCCACCATACCCCAGGTTATGGCGGTGATAGAGGGGGTCGAGAAGGAACTTGGCGACGAGGGACGCGTCCTCGTGCGTTATTCCGGCACCCAGAACATGTGCAGGGTGATGGTCGAAGGACCGACCGACGCGGTTACGGAAAGGCACTGTGCCGAGATCGCGGACGCGATCAGGGCCCACCTCGGTTAGAGAGGCGGGAGCTTCCCGCGCGTCCGCGCGTGGCACGGAAGATCAAGGAAATGAGCGGTATTGAAGAAGCAATTGTGGGTCTCATCGGCGCGAGAGGCCCCCTGACGGGTTTTGAGATCCAGAAGGAGATGCGGACGGACAGCCTGCTCCTGTGGAGGGCGTGCAGGACCTCAGATAGACTCGAGGTCCGGTCCCTGGGCAGAAGGTACATGAGGCTCGACCGCCACGTCGAGGGTTTCGCCCGCCTCTCCCCGTCCATCCTCCGGGAATTCCTCACCTACTGCGTCGTCGGCCTGTCCGGCGACAGGGCCACCCTCGAGGACAGGTGCCTCGCGTTGGGTGAGCGGATCCGGGAGATAAGCAGACTCAAGTTCGACCGCGCCCGCCGGATGGTCCTTGATGTCATGGACGAGTACGAGGACGCGGCGGAAATGGCCGGCCGGATGTGTTTCATCATCGCCGGGGACATCGTGTACGATATGGCCCACGATGTGCCCCGTCCGGAGCGCAGCACGGGAAAGCTCGTGCGCGGCTCCGATATCGACCTCGTGGTGGTCACCGATGACGGGGTGGAGGACGGGCCCATAGGCAGGCTCGATGACCTGATATACCGCAGGAAGTACAGGATGCTCATCGACCCCGCCGTTAACGAGGAAGTGGACTACAAGATAAAGAGGCTCATGCGCGTGAGGGAGCAGGCGGCTTTCGACGACTTCAAGCGCATGGTCGCCATCAAGATCCTCGATGAAGGAGTGTTCCTCCACGGGAGCGAGGAGATCTTCCGCGCCGTCAAGGACATCATCCGGGAAAGGGGCCTCGACAACCGCCTCGCGGAGCTTGAGGACCGGGCACAGGTATTCAGGTCCCGGGCCGAGGTATCCATTCTCGACGGCAGCCTCGACGGGGAAAGGATACGGGAGACCCACCTTTTCTACTCCGCGGAGGAGTTCGAAGAATTTGAATGACCCCGGATGCCCGGGGAAAGACAAGAGGTGAACAACATGCTGATCGGCATAGATGTGGGCGGCACATACACGGACGGGGTCCTCTTTTCGGAAGGGTCGGTCCTTTTGAGCGTCAAGCATCCGACGGACGAGAACGATCTTGAAGGCACCCTCCTGTCCGTGCTGGACGAGCTCCTCGCGCGCGGGGGCGCGAAGGACGTGCGCAGGATAGTCCTCTCCACCACGCTCGTCACCAACCTCCTCGCAACGGGGCGGGGGGAGCGCACGGCGCTTATCCTTCTTCCCGGCAGCGGTCTGCCCTTTTCAGCCTACAGGATAAGTTCCGACACCTATTTCCTGAAAGGGGGCATGGATTTTCGCGGCAGGGAGATAGAGCCCCTCGACGTGAAAGAGGTGGAAGAGGTGCTGAGGAAGGTCCATGATTCCGGTATCGAGAGGGTGGCCGTGGCGGGGAAATTCTCGAATCGCAACGACGCCCACGAAAGGATGGTCAAGGACCGCCTGGCGTCCCTGTACCCACACATGGATGTGTGCACGAGCAACGAAATCGCTGGAAGGCTCAATTTCCCGCGGCGCGCCGTGACCTGCTATTACACGGCGATGACCATGAGGGAGTGGAACCGCTTTGCCGACAGCATCGAGGCCGCCATACGGGCACGGGTGCCGCGAAGCGACGTTCACATCCTGAAGGCCGATGGCGGTACCACGACCCTCGAGGCCAGCCGGAAGCGGCCCTGTGAGACGGTGTTCTCCGGGCCGGCCGCGAGCACGATGGGGACGATGGCCTTGAGCCTCGAATCCCTCAACGCCGTTTCCGTGGACATCGGCGGAACGACCTCCGACATCAGCCTCGTCATCGAGGGAGCGCCTCTGTATGCCTCGAAGGGGGCCCTCATCAACGGCCACCTCACGCACATCAATGCCTTCGCGGTGCGGTCCATACCACTCGGCGGCGACAGCCGCGTGTACGATGAATCGGGGGAATTGCGGGTGGGCCCCATGCGCCTCGGTCCCGCCGCCTGCCTGGGAGGCTCTGAGCCGACGGTGACGGATGCCTTCAACCTCTTGAACGGTCTCCGTCTTGGAGACACCGATGCGTCCCGAGAGAAGCTCGAGTCCGTCGCCAGGCGTCTCGGCACGTCCCTCGCGGAATTGTGCCAAAAGGTGGCCGATGAGGTGGTCGACAGGCTGGAGCGCAACATCGAGGAAATGTTCGGTCTCTGGGAGGATGAGCCTGCCTACAAGGTCTGGGAGGTGGTGCACAGGAGGAAGTTCGAACTCCACCGGGTGATCGGGATAGGAGCGGCGGCTCCCGCCATCGTGCCCATGCTGGCCAAGCGGATGGGCGTCGAGCATTTCCTGCACCGCTACTCCCCTGTCGCCAATGCCCTGGGGGCGGCCGTGGCGCGGCCCACACTCGCGGTGGAGGTCCACGTCGACACGGCCCGGCGGACCTACACGGGTTCGCCGGGAGGGTTGAGGGGTGCCGTCGAGAAACGCAGTTTCCAGCTCGAAGACGCAAAAGAACTGGCGCTGAATTGTCTCAAGGAGGCAAGCCGCGAACGGGGGCTTGCCGATTATGCGGACGAGGCACATGTGTATCTGGAGGAGCAGTTCAACATGATCCGCGGCTGGGAGCAGGAAGGCAAGCTCTTTGACGTGGGGATACAGATCGCCCCCGGATTCATTCATGAATACAAGGGGGTGGCATAGATGAAAACGACGGACAGACCCACGGGGGTCATATTTTTTCCCGCCTTTGACTGGGCGATCAGCCCCACCCATCCCGAGAGGGAGGAAAGACTTCTCTATACCCGGGACCAACTCTTCGAGGAAGGGATCATGGACATGCCCGAGGTGCGGGAGTACCATCCCCGCCTTGCCTCGGCAAAGGACGTCTCCCGCGTTCACTTCTGCGTCCCTGATGTGGAGAGCCGCGTGACCGAGGCGCACATGGTATCGGCGGGATGCGCCATGGTGATGGCCGACGCCTTTATGCAGAAGGAGGTGAAGAACGCCTTCGCCATCATCCGCCCGCCCGGCCACCATGCCATGACCGTCGTTCACGGCAACCGTGGTTTCTGCGACATCAACAACGAGGCCGTCATGGTGGAGTATTTGCGCCGGACATACGGGATCAAGCGCCTGGCCATCGTCGACACCGATGTCCATCACGGCGACGGCAGCCAGGAGATATTCTGGCACGATCCCGACGTCCTCTTCATATCCTTCCACCAGGACGGGCGCACCCTCTACCCCGGCTCGGGATTCACGAACGAGCTCGGAGGGCCGCTGGCCCACGGCACCACCATAAACATACCCATGGCTCCAAGGACGACGGACGAAGGCATCCATTATATAATGGATAACCTCGTCCTGCCCATACTCGATGAGTTCAAGCCCGAGCTGGTGATCAACTCGGCGGGGCAGGACAACCACTACAGCGACCCCCTGGCGAACATGAGCTTCACCGCCCGGGGTTATGCCATCCTGAACCAGAAGCTCAGGCCCGACATAGCGGTCCTGGAAGGCGGGTACTCCGTGGAGACGGCACTGCCCTACATCAACATGGGCATTATCATGGCCATGGCGGGGATCGACTTCTCCAACCTGCGCGAACCGGACTACAATCCATCCCGTTTCAAGGAATCGACGAAGAACATGGACTATATCCGGTCCCTCGTCGCGCACCAGCTTGCCGCCTTCCGGGAGAGGGAAAAGGTGGTGGAGGCGAACCGCAAAGAAGGCCGCGAGTTCTACGGCAGTTCCCGGAGCATCTTTTATGACACGGAGTACCTCCAGGAAGAGCAGCGTCTCGACCTAAGGATGTGCCCGGACTGCTGCGGCTACCGCCGCATCTCGTCATCCTGCGTCCACCACAGCGGCCGCAGTTATTCCGTTTTCTGCGTCTCACTGCCCGCCGCCTGCTGCCCCGACTGCGCGGCGCGGGCACGGCAGGATTACGAAGAAATGAAGAAAAGGCCCGGCTACGGCTACCTCTACCTGCAGGACAGGATAAACGATGAATACAAGACCTTCGAAACGAAAACCGGGCGGGAAAACACGTTATGAAGACTGTTCCGGGTCGCGAGTTAAAGACCTGGCAGGCTGTTGATAAAGTCGCCCCCATCCGGTCCGTCTCTCGTCATTCCGGCGAAGGCCGGAATCCAGAAAGGACTGGCAGCATACGACCGCCTGACACAGAACGGTCTCACGGCATTTCCCCTATCGTGCTCTCGCGGTATTATCTTTTGTGTGTTCTTTGCCGTAACAGGACTCTTCCTGGATTCCGGCCTTCGCCGGAATGACGAAGCAAGGGCGGCGTCGCCGGAATGACGTAGAAAGGCATTTTGCCAACAGTCTGACAGGACCTGGAACGGCCTTTAAGGTTTTTGACCCGCAGCCCGCAACATTTCTTTTGTGGAACTTTTTTTCCGTTCCCTTGTCTTACCTTGAAAAATGATGAGGAGACCGAAAATGAAAAGAATCCTGAGCGCAGCAGTTATTCTGACCCTTCTGGCGACCACCGGTCTGTGTTTCGGGGCGGACAATGTGAAGACGACCCCGCAGGAGTATTTCAAGTATGCCGGGACGGCAGCCGACCCTTCCTACCAGGACTATGTCGCAACGAGCTCCCGGAGCGAGAAAGGCAAAAATAGCAGTAATTCCGGCAGCTACACGGCTGAGCGCGAGAGGATCAAGGAGCGCGTGAGGAACTCCCCGCGGTACACCGTGCCGCAGATCAACCACAAGGGGACCTACGGACAGGCGAAATAGGACATCATAATGAAGGACAAAGGAGAAAGACCATGAAGAACACGGTTTTGAGAACGGTCCTGACAGTTGTGGCGATCATCGCGCTCGTTATCTGCAGTTTCGGTGTTTCATCGGCGCAGCAGAAGAAGAAAGGCCCGGCCCTGCAGCAGCTTGAGCAGGCGGCGGGGAAGAAGATCGAGGACGTGAAGGTGCCTGCCGTGCCTGAGCCCACCCCCGTGAAAACGAAGGAGGTCCAGAGATCCACATCCACGACATCCTCCTTCGACGTGAACACATCGACATCGACGAAGAAGAAGTAAAGACCTTTGACACAAAAAAAGGAAGTGACGAACCATGATAGGTCCGTCACTTCCGGTCATTTTCGAACATCCCCTCTCAGGCGGTTATCCCATGTGTCCCCGGTATATCACGCTTTCCGTATGGAACACAAAAGTCCTTTCCACTCGGGGTATCCCAT
>ENA-UOXR01001566-UOXR01001566.1-bioreactor-metagenome-genome-assembly--contig:-NODE-1566-length-23651-cov-7.033692_pt1 | contig 23651 bp, 18 predicted proteins | sample MGYA00238164_ERZ764825 | MGnify/ENA primary metagenome ERZ764825 (study PRJEB28920, sample SAMN05720171) | bioreactor metagenome | isolation source: Anaerobic biogas reactor | place: USA:Washington...
CCCCGGGCAAGGGATGAGAAGAATCCATAATGATAGTACCATGGGCTCGTCCGGGCGAGCTTCCGGTTGTGGAAGGGACAGACAGGATTTGGACAGAACTCTGGCCGACGGACTGGGCGTCCAGCGGACAATCGTCCGCCGTGTTGTGACATGTATACCTCCCCGCAGAGAGGTATATAGAGTAAATCAGGGCAGAATGGCCAGGAATTCAGGCTTTTTGGGCAAGATTATTTCAACAATTTTGATAGCAGTGGTTTATTTCCCAACGCAAAAAGTGGAGAAGACCACATCCAGCACATCCTCCGCTGTTGTCTCCCCGGTAATCTCTCCCAGTGCGCCGAGTGCGTCCTCTAGATCCTGTGCAACTGCGTCGAGCGGGAAACCGGCTTGTTCGGCCTCACAGGCATGTTCAAGGAATGTCCGTGCTGCGGAAAGGGCCTGTTTCTGGCGTTCGCTTCCAGGAGCGGGTCCTCGTAATTCACCGATACCTTCAGAGGATTCCTTTTCTGTAGTGGTAAATACGAGGTTTCGGGTAGTTTCCATGATGTGGGTAACACCTTCCCCAGTGTGTGCGCTAACCGGTATCAGTGGTTTTTCTATGGTTCCTGAAGTCAGTGTATCCGGAACCGGGAGCGTATCAGGGTGGTCAGCTTTGTTCCAGAGAATGCAAACTGGTGCCTTGTGTTCTTGTTCAAGAAAAATCCGGTCATTCGGGGTAAGTCCCGTGGTGCTGTCAATTACATACAGTACAATATCCGCGTGGGAGACAAGGTCTTTTGTACGGGTAACTCCCTGAGCTTCTATTGTATCAGTCGTTTCGCGGATGCCTGCTGTGTCATAGAGTCGGACCGGTATTCCGAGGAAGTCGGCGTCCGCTTCGAGCCAGTCGCGGGTTGTGCCGTGAATGTCGGAAACGATAGCCCGATTTTCCTTGAGCAGGGTATTAAAGAGGCTCGATTTTCCGGCATTGGTTTGTCCCGCAAGCACGATGGTGATGCCGTCACGCAGCAATTTTTCTGCAGCCCAGGCGCTTTCGAGTCGTTTAATGCGCTCACGGGAACGTTGGACACTTTCGGCGTCAAAGGCTCCTTTAACGGTATCTTCATCTTCGGGGTATTCCACTTCGACACCGAGCGCAGCGAGCGACTGAAGTATCATGGTGCGTATGGTTTCAATTTCGCGGGAAAGGTTTCCGGCAAGACGTTCGGCGGCGTGTCCGCGGGCAAGGTCGGTACGCGAGTCTATTATTTCCTTGACCGCTTCGGCCCTCGCCAGGTCTGTTTTTCCGTTGGTAAAGGCCCTCAGGGTAAACTCGCCCCGTTCTGCTGCCCTGAATCCCGCTTCGAGTATTCTCCGGTAGACGGCAAGGACGACCGCAGGTCCGCCGTGGGTTATTATTTCAGCGGATTCTTCTCCGGTGAAGCTTGCCGGTTCCCGGTAAACGGCTATCATGACTTCATCGATTCGGGATCCGTCCCTGGCGGTTATCCAGCCGTGATGGAGGGTATTGCCCCGGGCAGCGCGAAGTGTCGCTGCACGGGAAAAGATGGTTGAGAGAATTTCTATGGAATTGGTACCGGAAACCCGGACTATTCCGAGTGCGGCCGGTACGAGCGCAGTGGCAATGGCTGCAATGGGGCTGTCAAGTTCGTATTCGCGGGGTTTCATCGGCGAGCAGTATAGCAGGTTTTCAGGTGAATGACAGCTCCATCTGGCCAAGTACCGTATCTTCACTTTCCGGTTTGCTGAAGTAGTATCCCTGAATGATGTCGCAGTGGTGTTTTTTCAGGTACAGGTATTGGTCTTCATATTCCACACCTTCCGCTACAACTTTTAGACCAAGTTTGTGTGACAGGGTGATGATGCTTTCGGCTAGAAGTTTGGTTCGGTTCTCGGCCCGTATGTCGTCAATAAACGCTTTGTCAATCTTTACAAAGTGAACGGGCAGTTCTTTCAGGTATGCGAGTGATGAGTATCCTTTTCCGAAATCATCGAGGGACAGAAGGAATCCGGCGTCGCGGAGGCGGGTAAGTTTCTCCGCCATGAGATCAATGCTCTCAATGAGGAAGCTTTCGGTAATTTCGACATTGATTCGTTGCGGAGCCACGCCGCTTTGTTCAACAAAATGAATGAGACGGGGAACAAAATCATTGGCCTGCATTTGGCGTACGGATACATTGACGGATACGGTGAATTCGGTGTGTCCGAGCGGTTCTGCCCGTTTGATGAAATTTACCGCAGCTTGAACAATATAGAATCCCAACGCGTCTATTTGTCCGGTTTGTTCAGCGATCGGAATGAATACGCCCGGTGATATTTCTCCCCTGCGGGGATAATTCCAACGGGCGAGTGCCTCGAGACCGTCGATTTTACCGGTCAGGAGATTGATCTGGGGCTGGTATGCTACATAAATTTCGCCATTGTCGATTGCGGTTCGTAATGCGGTTTCGAGTTCCAGATGATAGGCAAGTGTTTGCTGTATGTCATCATTGTAGAGATAGTATCCGGCATTTCCGAGTATTTTTGCCCGATGAAGTGCGGCGTCTGCTTTTTGGAAAAGGTCTTCAGGCGTTTGTGCGTGATCAGGGTAGAGGGCGACTCCGGCGTTTACCGAAAGGTAATGGACCCGGCCTTCGAGGTCCATTTTTCTGGACAGCAGGCGGATTACCAATTGTGCGTATTTCTCCATGACTGCGGTTGATGTTTCCGAAATGAACAGGATGAACTGGTCTCCGCCGAAACGTGCTATCCGTACATGTTCATTCATCATGGAGGAAAGTATTTTTGCCGTGTTTACCAGGACTTTGTCGCCGGTTGCATGTCCAAACATGTTGTTGATCAGGGTGAAGTTTGTAATGTTCACAAAGATGATTCCGGATTGTCCTTCTGCGGGGGTATCTTTGATCATCTCCCGGCAGATTTGTAATGCATTGGTACGGTTCGGCAGGGACGTTAGCGGGTCAAAGTACGCTAATGTTTCTATTTTGGCTTCCCGTGTTTTCCGTTCGTCAATGTCGGTTATTGATCCGGTGATATGCGTCAAGTTTCCTGTTGCGTCATAAATGGTCGTTCCACGGATATAAATCCATTTCCATGAACCTGATGCGGTTCGGACGCGGACTTCTTCCAGGAGATGGTCCGTTTTACCGTCCATATGGTTACGAACGGCTTCGGTATATCGGTCCCGGTCATCCGGATGCATCATGTCCGTTAGCAACAGATCTCCCTGTTTTTCGCTGGAGAATCCGGTCATCTCGAACCAGCGGTCTGAATAATGGGTCCTCTGGCTCTGATAATCCCAGTCCCACAGGGCGTCGTTTGATCCGATAGATGCAAGGCGGTATTGCTCTTCACTTTTTTCAAGGGTCTTTTTTACCGTCGACAGTTGTTCGAGTTGTGTTCTGAGTTCTCTGTCCGATTCAGCCAATTCGTCATTGAGTTGTTTGATCCGGGTGTTTTTTTCCGCCAGATCTTGCGAAAGTTTTTTTTGCCGGTGCATTACTACGAGAAGCATCAGGATGAAAAGAAAACACAGGCCGAAACCGGCCCCCATGATCAGTACGGTTCGTCCGTATATTTCCCAGAATTCCGGTTGTCGGTTAATGAATCGGGAATCAGGGGGAAGGGATGTTATGGAGAAGCGTTCAACCACGTCGTGGTCAAAAAGCATCACATAGCTTGCATCTGCTACCGGCGGTATCGAGTCGGCCGGTATGCCGTCAAGAATTTTTAATGCTTGGGATCCTGCGTGTTTTCCCATGACGTAGGGACTGAAGAGATATCCCCCGAGAGCGCCGGTTCCCAGATGATGGGTATTGAGGACATAGACCGGTGTACCTGAGGCATTTGCGACCCGCTCAATAAGTGCTTCACCGGTATAAATGAGACCGCTTTTATCCCGGGAGTAGCTTCCGATAAAAACGAGGTCCTGTTTTCCCAAAGATGATACTTCACGTTCAATCTGGGTTATCGTAAGGTCGCTCAATGAACGGACAGGGATACGGGGTGCTATGCTTTCCAGCGCTTGTCTGATCCGCTGTTCGCTGGCTTGTCCGGAGGGATCAAGATCGCTTATGAGATATGCGGCTCTCGGATTCGGTTGTATGAACAGTGCGGTTTGAATAGTTTTGAACACTGACTGGTCTTCATATACTCCGGTGATGTTTCGTTCGCCGTCGATAATTCGTTTGGCCGATTCCTGAAATACGCCGCAGTGGACGATCGGTAATCCGGAGAAGAGTGTGTCACGGTTAGCGACAACAAATTCAAGCGCGCGGTCGTCAGACACCACGACAAGGTCCACTGACCCCGGAGGATATTTTTCCGCTATCTGGCGGGAAAACAAGTCTATTCTTGATTCCTGGGGGAACCGTTTCCAGTCCAGGAATTCCGTACAAATAAGGTGCGGTTTCCCGGAGTCATGTACTGCTTCAAGAAATCCCCGCTGTATCTCCGCCGTCCACTGATACTCGATATTGTACGAATGAATGACGAGAATTGAGCGATATGGCCGGGGCAGCGCATGCAAAACACTGGTGGCAAGAATGAGAACAAGTAAAAATACGGTTATGCGGTGTTTTCCCGGTAAACAATTCATGGCTTACCCTAATTGTCGTCCAGGAAATACACCCCGTCAAGCTGGTCAATTTTTACCAGAGTTTCAACTCCCGAACGGCTTGCCGGTTTCCCCGTGAGAAGGGATCAGCCGTACCGGTCGCGTATAGTTCATCGATACGGTCCTTGTATACTTCGCAAACCTTGTGCCGCACCAGTTTCAGGGTCGAATTGATGAGCCCGTTTGATTCGTCAAAAGGTTGTGCGATGAGCGCGAAAGACGCCGGGCGCCACTGTGTCGGTAGGGTTCTGTAATCCTTGTGAGCGGTGAAAGCGAGCAGGTCATCGCGGATCATGGCCAGTACTGCGTCGATCCTTTTTGCCTCGTCTCCTCCGGAGGCGAGCCCGGCTGTCGTAACCGCTTCTTTGAGCGCCCCCGTGTTAACGGTGATTACCGCCGAGGTAAATTTGCACTGGTTGTTGTATGCCATTACCTGGTTTATATAGCGGGAGGTATTGATTATCGCTTCTTCGATGGTCTCCGGGCTGTATTTTTCACCGTCTGCGGCTATGAGCAGGGCTTTTTCCCGCCCGGTTACCACCAAAAAGCCGTCTTCGTCGATGTATCCCAGGTCACCGCTCCATAACCAGCCGTCGCGCAGGGTTTCTTCGGTCGCGTCCGGATTCTTGAAGTATCCCTTCATGACCGAGCCGCCCCGGGTAACGATTTGTCCAATCTGGCCGATGCCGCATTCGGTGGTGTCGTCTTTCATGATCCGGACGTCCAGGTTCGGGATGATGACACCCGAGGTGCCGAATTTGTGGCGGCGTTCGGAGTTTGCGCAGATAATGGGCGCGTTTTCGGTGAGTCCGTACCCCTGGTAGACCGGTACGCCGATGGCGTTGAAGAATTCCTGCTGTTTTATTTCAAGGAGCGCGCCGCCGCCTACGCAGAATTTGATGTCGGAACCGAAGACGGTTCTGAGCTTCGGGAAGATGAGCGCGTTGGCGAGTGCCCAGGGAAAGAATGACGCGATCCGTACACCGAGCGGTGGCTTGTTGAATCCGTTTCCGGCGCGTGCGATACCCGCCCGGACGCCCCGTTCAAAGATGCTGTTTATAAAGGCGCCTTTCTCCGCGACACCCTGGATCATTTTTTTCATGAAGTTTCCCGAGAGCGCGGGGACGGTGAGAAGGAAGTCGGGGTTTACCTCGGTGAGATTCTTGGGAAGGTTGCGGAGCGCGGCGAGCGGGCCTCCCCGTGCGTCCACAAAGTACATGGTGAGTCCCTTGAGCAGGAAAATGTAGATTCCGACGGTGTGCGCGAAGGAATGGTCCAGCGGAAGCATGATGAGACTCTTCCATCCCCGCTGTACTTCAACGACCCGGGCGGCGTTTTCTGCGTTATGCAGATAGTTCCGATGGGTCAGCATGATTCCCTTGGGGTTGCCGGTAGTTCCGGATGTATAACAGATGGTAACGGTGTCATCGGTTTTTATTTCTTCTTCGCGTTCTTCCATAACGCGGGAAAGCGGCTTCCCGCCAAAAACTGCCGGATTGGCCGGAGTGTCAAGCGCGCGCTGTCCTTCGGCAACGAGGTCTTCGTAGTAAAAAAAGTTTTGCCCCGCTATGAGTGAGGTTTTTTCGAGTTGTTGTGTCATGCTGTCCGTTTTGCCGGAAAGACAGACAACCACCGGCGGAACTTTGACTTTTCCCAGAATTTCTGCCAGTTTGGGGAAATTGTTCTCGGAAATGAAGATGGCCCGGGATTCTGAATGATCCAGGCGGAACACGAGTTCGTCGGGGGAAAGCTTGGTGGAAAGGGGTACGGAAATGCATCCTGCCCTGAGAAGACCGAATTCTCCGAGAACCCAGGCGGTTCTGCCTTCTGAGAGGATGGAGATGCGGTCGTCTTTATTGAATCCCCGGAGCACCAGGGAGGCAGCGAATGCAAGGCTCTGGCGGTCTGCGCCGGCGAAACTGACGGTTTCGTAAACGGAACCGGATTTTTCACCAAGATACGGGCTTTCTCCGTATTTTTTCGCTCCTTCATGGAGTAACTCAATTACTGTCTTCATGTACTACAACCCTCCGGAAAAATGTATGAACAGTATGGACGGAGACTGTCGAAACGTCAAGGAAATCGACGGGCCTTGTCCGGCTTTGGCGGGAATGATAGACTGGCAAAATGAAAGGAATCATTGTTGCAGCGGGCTACGGCACGCGTTTTCTACCGGTTACCAAAACCATCGCGAAAGAAATGCTCCCCCTCGTTACGGTCCCGTCCATCCAGTTTATTGTGGACGAGTTCGTGAACGCCGGCATCCGGGACATCGTCATCATTTCCTCCCGTCGCAAGAAAGCGCTTGAGGACTACTTTGACCGGGAAATCGAGCTGGAATCGATCTTTGAACGCGAGGGGAAAACCGCCGCGCTCAAGGCCATCGCCCCGTCTCCAGCGTCCATAGCCTTTGTCCGTCAGCAGAAGATGATGGGAACCGGGCATGCCCTGCTTCAGGTGCGAAGCTGGGTTGGCAATGAGCCCTGCGTGGTCGCCTACCCGGATGATTTGCATTTCGGTTCGGTACCGCTTGCCGCCCAATTGGCCGATGCCTACGAGAAGACCGGTTCAACCGTCATGGCGAGCATTACCGTACCCGGGGACGTTTCACGGTACGGCGTGTTTGATCTCGCGGAAGACGGTGTGCATGTTCGTTCAATCGTTGAAAAACCCGTGCCGGGAACCGAGCCGGGGCACGAGGTTTCAATCGGCCGGTATCTGGTTACGCCGGAATTTTTTGATCTTCTTGATGAAGGCTGGAAGCTGCACTGCGCGGAGGCCGAAAAGAATGGACGGGAACCGGGAGAATACTTTCATATATATGCACTGAATCGCCTCATGGAAGCGGGAAAGGTTATCCACGCGCATGTGGAAGGGGTTCGTCTGGACACCGGAGAACCCGCGGGATATCTCGAAGCAATTCTGCGCTATGCCGATACCCAGTCCAGTCTCAAGCCGGTCATTGATTCGTTTATTGCAAACCGGTCCTGATGAAGAGTTCCGGTGCGAGCCGGCTGATCCAGAAACCCGCAAGCGCGTACTGGGCGAAGCGGCATACCGCAAGGTTGTCGGCGCCCGCGAGAGCGCACGCCGCGTCCCCGGCGAGGTAGAGCACCGCTATCCCGGTAAACCCGAGAATAACGCGAAGGATTTTTTTCGCGCGTGATCCGGCCGCGGCCGAAAATCGTTTCGAATCGTCTGATACGTCAACCAGCAGGAGATATCCCGCGGCATATCCGAAAAGAACACCGCTCATGCGGGTGTCTCCCGCGCTGAATGCGTTGAGAATAAAAACCCCCGCGGCGACTCCCGCGATTTTGACGCTGACCGGCATCACTGCGAGGCGCGGAAAACGTGCGTTGAGTGCGGGCGAGAGTTTTCCGGCGATTTGCGGAAGGGCAAAAAGTGTGCTCAAGGAAACGGCCGCGCCGAGTGTCCAGCCGATAAGCACGTCGGTGGGGTAATGAACACCGAGGTAGACACGGCTCACGCCGATAACGAAGGGAAGGGTTATCGACGCGGCGATACGCGCCTGACGGTTTGCGAGCGGGCGCAGGAACACCGGCCAGAACGCCGCCGAGTTTTGTGAATGCCCGGAGGGTGTGGAAAACCCGGTTTCTGCGATACGGTTCAGTCCCGGTTTCCGGATGAACGGCCGTGGAACGGCGAGGGTTTCCTTGAGTGCGGTATTGATCCCCGCGGATACAAAAAGGACGATTCCGGTACGGGCCGCGCGGCGCTCGTCCACACACCAGAATAGCGTGGCAATAAGTACCAGATAGGTTATCGGCTCGCCGAGCAGGGTGAAGAACACAAATACCGGTTCGGTCCAGGAGGGGAGCCCCGACTGCAGTGCTTCGATTACCCGGATTCCCCAGGCAAGGATTCCGTCTTGCGGGGCGCCCAAAGCGGGCCCTGTCGTAAGCGTGTTCATCGGAACGCTCCCGGATCTTCACTGAAAAAGGGAATCAAATTCCCCGCGTTCTCTGCGGGCGGTTCCCAGGGATATGCCATGGACGTATCAATGTCCGGCCGGAGGTCTTCATAGCGTCCGGAATTGTTCCAGTAGGTGTATCCCTGATTCAGGGCGTCCCGGGCACCGAATACCTGACGCTGCACATAATCCTGGTTGTAATAGGTTCGGTCGTACGACACATTCAGATAAAAGGCCTGAACCCAGGGGCGCACAATGATATGATTCCGGGCGATGATGGCATTCCGGTAGGATCCGTGAAAGAAAATCCGGTACGGCCGGTCAACAGCCGGTTCATGGGCAAGAAACTGTTGTTCGAAATGACTCGGATAAAACATGGGACAAATGACATCCACATACCGGGCAAGTAGTTCCACGTCCTGTCCTGTCCGTGCTCCGGTACGGTACCAGCCGTTCGCGCCGTAAATATCAATCGATATGGGCGCTTCGATTCTGCTCCGTGCGTACGAGAGAAAGGACATGAGCGCGCTTTCCTTGTCCATTCCCTGGTCCTGCCAGCGGAACTGGGCGTCGGTCAGGTTGAGTCCGTCTGTCGGGAAACGGATGTAGTCAAACTGGATTTCATCAAAACCGCGGGCAAGGAGCTCACGTGATAGTGCAACATTGTATTCCCATACGTCCTCGCTATAGGGATCTACCCAGTGCTCATCATAGTATTGACGAATATAGGAAGGGTCTTGCGGTTCGGTTGTGCTGGCAACTTCCTTTTGTTCTTTGACCATCCGGTATCCCTGCCAGGGCTTGTTTTCCTTTTTGTCCCAGACCGCGTATTTTCCGTCATCGTGGAGGGCAAGCCCGCGGTCCTTGAATACGACGATACGTGCGACCAGGTAGATTCCGTTATCTTTCGCGGTTTTTACAAATTCTTCAAGATTTATTCCCCGTCCGAAGGTTCCCAGTTCACGAACGAGCGGATCTTTTGCGTCATACCGGATATATCCATAATCATCTTTCATATCCACAACGAGCATGTTCAGTTTGTTTTTTTTCAGGGTTTCAATATGCTTCGCAAGGCCTTGCGGTGTGGTAACCTGATGAACTGGAAGATAATTGCCCGCTTTTCCCCGGGCTTCCGCGGTATGCGGGGCCTGTTGCCGGTTGGGTGAGAGGAGCCAGAGTTCGGAAAGGGAGAGGGCCCCGCGGTTTCCGCTCAGTTTTGCGGGGATCCGGGCAGAAAGAAGAACTCCGGGAAGTTTTGCCAGTTGCGGATACCAGTCAGGAACTTCGCGCGGTGCAGCGGTTTCTACGCTTTGTCCTAAGGGCAGTTCCCTGATCCGGGAAGGACTGGTAAAAACGAGTGAATGGGTGCCCGGAGACAGACCGTCGAGGGTATCCAGCGGGGTTGAACCTGTCCAGAACGTTTCAAAGCGTTTGTTTTCCCAGTCCAGCCGGAAGATGTTCGGTTTGAATGTATTGGAAACAATAACCTGGGGCTTCCCGTCCCGGAGCACCGCGACCATATCCGCCACTTCGTCGGGCCAGCGGATAGTAGGGACCTGGTAGAGTCCATTGTTCAGATCGGTCCAAGCACCGCGGGGTGTGTCCGCGTATTTCCAGGATATACCGTAAATGGGGTGGGACATGAATACCACCGTCCGCATGGCGCCGGTGCTGTCGGGAAGGTCAAGAACACAAACGGCCTTTACCCCGGCTGTTTGCGCACTCAGTCCCAGGCTTTCCCACGAGGTTCCTCCGTCCCTGGTCAGGAAGACCGCGTCTTTTGTCGCGGTAACCATGACGGCCGGATTGGTGGGATGTAGTTCAATGTCCTTGAGTTCCTGTATTTCACGGACAAACTGTTTTGAGCCATTATCGGGTACCTTGATAACCTTGACCGGAAGTCCGTCTGATATCGGGGTGAATGTTTTCAGATCATTGCTGGTATGGAGGCCTTCAAGACTCAGGATGATCCAGCGTGAACCGTCATTGAGGATCTTGCGCACTTCGCGGGCAGGCCATATCAGACGGGAATTGGTACCGGTAATACGGTAGAGACCGTTTGTGGTTCCGGCAAGAAATGCGTCGTCTGCGGCGGCATGGAAGGGCAACAGCGTACAGAAAAGCAAGGGAAGCAGGAATCGTTTCATAGAGTTACAAGATTACCAGAAAAGTCAGTATTGAAAAAGAGCGGAAAGCCGTTATAATCGTGAATAACGGAGGATACATGATGAAATCTGCCACGAAGACTTGCGGAATTCTGACCTCGGGAGGTGATGCTCCCGGCCTTAATGCCGCGATTCGGGCAGTTGCTCGTACCGCGATGGATGTACACGGCATCACTGTTGTCGGTTTTGAGCACGGGTACCGCGGGCTTATAGAAAACCGGAGCCGTGTCCTGAAACCGACCGAATTCTCCGGCATTCTTGCCCGGGGCGGTACCATACTCGGTACTTCCCGTGAAAAGCCGTTCAAGGACAAGAATTGGTGCGATGAAACGGACGCGCCCTGCGCCGTACGGAGCATCAAGGAAAACTACCGCAATCTCGGACTGGACGGTCTGGTAATCCTCGGCGGGAACGGCAGCAACACCACCGCGGCCATGCTTGCGGAAGAAGGCCTGAACATCATCAGCCTCCCAAAAACAATCGATAATGACATTGCGGAAACAGACATGACGTTCGGGTTTCATACCGCCTTGTCGGTTGCCACCGAAGCGATAGACCGGCTGCATTCCACCGCCTCGAGCCACAACAGGATCATGGTGATTGAAGTGATGGGTCATAAGGCCGGATGGCTCGCCCTGTATTCCGGAGTGGCCGGCGGCGGTGATGTCATTCTTCTCCCGGAGATCCCGTATGATTTACAGAGTATTTCCGGCCATCTGGATCAGCGTTGTCGTGATGGAAAAACCTTTTCGATAGTCGTTGTAGCGGAAGGCGCCCGCTCCGTGGAAGAAGCGGCGATGGATAAAAAGAAATTCAAGAAGGCCCGTGAAAAAATGTCCGGATCAATCGGTTACCGGGTCGCGGAAGAAATACAAACGGCAACCGGACTTGATTCCCGGGTTACCGTCCTGGGGTACCTGCAGCGGGGCGGAACGCCGGTCGCGTTTGACCGGATTCTCGCAACACAGTTCGGAACGGCCGCCGCGAACATGCTCGCCGCGGGAGATTTCGGAAAAATGGTTGCCCTGCGTGACGGCAATATTGTGGGGGTTCCGCTGGACAAGGTTGCAGGACGGGTTAAGGCCGTGCCGCTTGATCATGAAATGTTCAAGGCGGCGCGCGATGTGGGAACCTGTCTCGGCGATTAGTCTTCGAAAGGTTTCGGCCGCGCTATTCCGTATCCCTGCGCGTAGTCGACCCCGATCTCCCCGAGCATTCTGATTATTGTATCATTCTCCGCGAACTCGCCTATGGTTTTCAGTCCGAGTATCCGGCTCATGCTGCTGATCGCCTGAACCATGGTGTAATCCACCGGGTCCCGGTCCATGTTGCGGATAAAACTTCCATCTATTTTGACGAAATCTACCGGCAGGTTTTTCAGGTAACTGAACGACGAAAATCCCGAGCCGAAATCGTCGAGAGCGAAGGAAAATCCTTTTTCCTTGAGACCGGTGATGAGACTGGAGGCTGAGGCAAGATTGAGGATGGCGCTGGATTCAGTCAGCTCGATACAGAACATCCCGGGTGGAATGGCATATTCCGTAGCCTTGTTCAGTATGAACGACACGATATTCTCGTCAACAAGCGTTCCGCCTGAAAGATTTATGGAAAAAACCGACTCGGCCAGGGGATGATGTTTTTTCGCGAGACGGGCGTAGGTACTGAATGCCTTGTCAATTACCCAGCGGTCTATTGACGAAATGATGTTATACCGTTCGGCGATGGGGATGAACTCTCCCGGCTGGATTACCGGATTGTCGCCGTCCTTCATCCGGAGCAGAATTTCCAGTTTGGACCGCTCTTTCCCGCCGAGCAGGGGTTCTATGGGTTGGTAGTACAGTACAAACCCGTCTTCCTGGAGCGCGGAATGAATACGGCTTATCCACTCGCTGATGGGAAGCGATTGATAGCGTCCCCCGGTATGTTGTTCATAAAATGAAAAGCGGTTTCCCCCGCTCCGGTGCACTTTCAGGACGGTCTGGGTTCCGGCGATCATGATTTCATGTTCACTGTCGAATGTTTCGTTGATGGGGATTATACCAATGCTCAGGGTGTACGGGTAGGGTTTTCCCTTCCAGGTGAATACGTCCTCCGTGCAGGAGTCGAGCAGTACCCGCGCAAGCTCGGTCACATCGGTCGGGTCGCCGGATTCGTCAAGACTGTAATGAACCAACACAAAATCGTCCGCCCCGATCCGCGCGGCGAAATTACGGCCATGAACATGTCGTTTCAGGGATGCGGCAACGGTCCGGATAAGCACATCTCCTGCATGGGTTCCGCATGAATCATTGAGAATCTTGAAGTGATCAATATCGATGAACAGGGCATGGATACTGGATTGCTGGCCTGCAGATTTCCGGAGAATTTCGTTCAGGCGTGCGGCGAGTTCATTCCGGTTCAGAAGACCGGTGAGCGTATCGTGACTCGCCTGGTAATTGAGGGTGTCGGTTATTTCGTCGAGTCGGGAGATGTCCTTGAAGGAAATGATGCGGTCCCCGCCGGTGGTATTTTGCGATACTTCATGGTTGATGATCATATCTACCACAAAAGACTTGTTGCTCCGGTTGGTTAGTCTGAGGTTATGCGCTTTGAGAACCTTGTTGTGATCATTGAAGCGCGGAATCCGGTATTCCTCTCCGGTCTCCTTGTTCGCCAGGGTAAAAAGGTCGTAGGCCTGGAGATGTCGTGCTTCGGTATCCGAAATTTCCAGAAGCTGTTCGGCTCCGGGATTCATGAAGACGATATTGCCGTTTTTACCGACAACGAGGATAGCGTCGGTCGTAGAGTTCAGAATTGCCGCGAACAGTTGTTCCTTTTCCCTGACCTTGAGGTCCGCGACGCTTTTGAATAATGCCATTTCAAGCATCGTCGCGAGCTCCCGCTCCTTGAAGGGCTTCAGAATAAAGCCGACGGGTGTTGCTTCCTTGGCGCGTTCGATGGTGGTGTGATCGGTATAGGCTGAGAGAAAAATGACCGGAATGTCCAGTTCTTTTTTAACGGTGAGCGCGACTTCAATTCCGTCAAGATCGCCGCGAAGAAGTACGTCCATGAGAATGATATCCGGGCGAAGCCGTGCAATTTCAGATAGTGCATCCTGGCCGTTCGAAGCGGACCCGCAAACCGAATACCCCAGGCGTTCAAGGCGCCTTTTAAGATCTATCGCGACAACCCGTTCATCCTCAACGATGTATACCCGTTCATTACTCATTGGCAAGCAAACCCATTATAGCGGTGGCAATTTCAGCAGGCGGGAGCCGCCCGGTTTCTACGGTAACCTCCGCAATTGTAGCATAGATAGCGCTCCTGCGGGAAAAAAGTTCCCTAAATGCACCTTCCGGATCCGGACCCTGCAGGAACGGCGGTAGCCGTCCGTCCCGGCGTGCGCTCTCCCTGACCCGTTCATATAACAGAGCAAAAGCGGTATCAAGATAAACTGTTGTACCGGTGCGGGCAAGAATGGTGCACGCAGCGCTGTTGTCGGCGATGCCTCCGCCCGTTGCGAGAACGCACTGTTCGTTCCCGGCGCCGGGAGCGTATCGTGTGAAAACGGATTCGCAGGCTTTTGTTTCCCATTCCATCATGAGTTCCGCTCCGCCGATATCCCACAACTCCCGCGGGGTTTTTCCCGAGAGCCGGGCTATTTCATCGTCGGAATCAATGAACGGACGGGAAAGCTTCCCGGCAAGTATCTTGCCGGTCGTCGTTTTTCCGCAGTGTTTCATGCCTAAAAGTATAATGGATGCGGGCGTACTCATAAAAAAAACTATAGTCTTTTTTTTACTTGTATTAAAGGGAAAGGGCCGGTATTCTTTTCTCATGACCTCCGTTACGCTCGTGTTTTTCTCATTATTGCCTTTTTTAGCCTGGTTTTTTTATTGTTTGATTCACAAACATGCCGTGATGCTGCATCTCCCCGGATTTTTTGGCGCAGCACTTATTGCAGCTGCCTTTTCCGTTGCGGCCCGTTTTGTGCTGGAACCCTTCGCGGTATTCTTTCCTCCGGCCGTACTGCCCCTTTTTATTGCGCTGGCGGTAACCGCCATTCCCGAAGAAGCGACCAAACTGCTTGCCGTCATTCCTTTTTCACGTAGCGGCCCCGGGCGTTCCCCGCTGCCGGAGCGGACCCTCCTTGCCCGGGCGGTCTGCATTTCGCTGGCCTTTTCTTCCCTTGAAAACATCTTCTTTGCCGCAAAATTTCCCGGTTCGCTGCCGCTTCGCTTTGGTACCGCGGTTCCCCTGCACGCGTCCCTCGCGGTTTTCTCCGCCTGTTGGCTTTCCGGGCGTCTGAATCGGGGCCGATTTGCTCCTGGCTTTCGTATGCTCGTCGCGGCAATTTGTCTTCATGCGCTCTATGCATTGGGTTTCGAGTTGCGACCGATATTTGCCGGTCTTTCGGTATTTACGGCTACGGTTGCCTTTATCGGGGCGGTGGTGCTCTGGAATACCTGCGGAGATGATGATGGGCAGCGCTCGTGAAACCCGGAACCGGTATGGCGCTTCCGCCGCCGGAGCGGTCACGGTGACTTCTGAAGGCTACCGGATAGTACACAGTTACCGCGTTCCCCTGCCGTCGCCCGCGTTTTCCGGCGATCCGGCTTCCCCGTACGGAGTCGCGGTGGATATCGGGACGACAACCATCGCCCTTGAACTTGTCGACCGCGTAACGGGAGCCGTTCTGGCTTCTGTTTCCCTGCTCAACAGCCAACGCCGCTGGGGGAGCGATGTCATTTCACGGATTCGCGCCGCGAACTCCGGTCAGGGAGCAGCCATGCAACGCGCTGTTCATCAGAATGTCCTGGACGGGATCCTCCGGCTGGTTCAGACCGCGGGAGTCGCGGGAAGCCGGATCGGTTGTGTCGCGGTTGCCGCGAATACCGTGATGGCACACCTTTTTCTCGGCCTTTCCTGCGCGGGAATGGGACAGTCGCCCTTTACGCCGGAGGCGACCGAATTTGAGGAAATTCTCTTTTACGACCTTTTTTCCACGGATCTTTCAGTACATCTTCCGTCTGCCGGTTGTACCGTACAGGTTTTACCGGCATTGAGCGCCTTCGTCGGGGGAGATGTCGTGGGCGGCGCTTGTTCCCTTTCGGAAGATTCACCGGATCCCCGCCTTTTTATCGATCTTGGTACCAACGCCGAAATGGTTCTAACCGTGAATGGACGACACTATTGTGCGTCGGCCGCCGCCGGACCCGCGTTTGAGGGGGGCTCCATTTCCTGCGGGACCGGATGCATTCCGGGAGCGGTATCGTCAGTAACAAGCAGCGGGAGCCGCTTTGAGTATGAAACCATCCCCGGCGGCGATGACAACCGGCCTGCCGGCATTTGCGGCTCGGGAATTCTGGATTTTACCGCCTGTGCGCTTGAAAGCGGCCTCATACAGCCTGACGGAGCGTTGGCTCCCGTTTGCGCGGAAAGCGGCGTACGGCTGGATGCCGCCGGAGTTGTCCGGCTGACACAGCAGGATGTCCGGGAGATACAACTTGCGAAAGCCGCGGTTCGCTCAGGGATAGCGGTTCTGCTTGAAAAAGCGGGACTCTCCGCCGAAGACGTGTTGTCGGTCATTCTGGCGGGAGGATTCGGGCTCTATCTCCGGGAGCGCAGCGCTCTTGCGATCGGATTGCTTCCTGCTTCGTTCGCCGGCAGAATCTCCGCTCCGGGCAATACTTCGCTCGCCGGAGCCGTTGGGCGTCTGCTGGATGATTCCATGGAGATGTGTTGCCGAACGTTCGTCGGCGCGGCAGAGACGGTAACGCTGGCGGAGTATCCGGGGTTCGAGAAGATGTTCATTTCGGGGATCAATTTCTAACTGCTATCAAAATTGTTGAAAACTGCTACCAGAATTGTTGAAACACTCGCGGCTTAACCGAGCATATCGGGCAGGGTGTACACATCTTCCACACCGTCAACCAGAATTCCCCCCATACCCAGTTCCAGCGGGACGGCAATATCGATGTCGTAGCGGTCGCCGATGGAAATACAGGCGCCGCAGGGAACACCGAGCGCTTCGGCTGCGGTCGTATAGGGTTTTTTATGCGGTTTGCTTACGCCGGTGGTGTCAAGGGCGACCAGGACGGGGAAGAGATCCAGTACGCCGAGCGCCTTCAGCGTCGCTCCTGCCGGGCGGGACGGGTTGTTGGTAACCGCGGCAAGGGAGTATTTGCGTGAAAGCGTGATGAGTGCTTCCCGGAGAACCGGGTCGGGCTCGAGGTATTTATCCGGTTCCAGGAGTTCTTCCCGCCAGCGGATGCTTTCACTGATGGGTATGCCGAACGCGGTAAGCGCGTTTCCCAGGCTGGTTTTCTTGCCGGTTTCCGTTTCGCGCTTGATTCGTTCCCGGGCGATCAGGTCCTGCGCCTCGGCTTCCGGTATCCCGCGAAGTTTGGCGAAATGGCGGATCTGTATGTCAATTTGTTCTTTGGCCCATACTTCGTTGGTGTAGAGGGTCAAATCAATGTCAAACAGCAGGGCATGTACTTGCGAAGGCAGGTTAAAGGTTTTCATCGCGTGTTGATTTCCAGTAGTCGTATTTGTCGCTGTAGTGGCGGAAATTTTCGGGGTCGGGTTCAAACCGCCGGCATTCACGGACCATCGCCTGTGACGCATTCGTAATTGATGTATGCCAACCGAGCGCTGGGGACGCGAGTACGGCATTACCCATGAGCTCTCCGTCCGCAGTGGCCGTGAGGACGAACGTTCGTCCGGTTATGTCGGCCTTCATCTGGTTCCAGACCTCGTTGCGCGCTTGTCCGCCTGAAAGATAGAAGACCGGATTGTATCCGGTAGCCTCTTCCAGTGTTTCGATGCCTTCACGGACGGCGAAGCCGATGCGCTCAACAACGGTTCGTCCGGGGTGAACGTTTTCTTTTCCCGGCCCGGCGCTCGGGCTTTCCAGAATTTCCCGCATGAGTTTGGGGTACGGCTTGCCGCTTTCGCCGCTCGATTTTCGGTAGTCGTGGAAGGTCGCACCGCTTTCCGGCAGAAGCCAGGCGGCGTTCCAGTATTCGGGGAGCAGTGAGGGAAGGGTGCGGATGCGCGAATGGTGTACGGGATCTTTTGTGCAGACATTGAGTCCTTCGCTGGTTCCCGCGCGGTCGCAGGCCCGTCCCGGTTCAAAGGCTCCGGTCCCGGCGAGGGCGACGAAAAAATCCGGGCCGCCGGCGATTACCGGGATGTGCTTCCGTTTGCCGAGCGTCGTTTCTCCCACAATGGATCCCGCGGGAACGAATGGCGGCATCTTGGCCGGGCTGAGGCCGGTTGCCGTGAAATCGTCGGAGGTCCAGTACGCGGGCCTGTAGCGTTCTTCGGGGAGAACGGTAACCGGGTTCCCGGTCAGAGAGAACATGAGATACTCGGGTCCCGACAAAAGATGGTGCGCTTCGCGGTACTCGCGGGGGAACCGGCGGGAAAATTCCAGGATGCGGGGAATAAACAGTGATGGACCGGCGTAGTTTCCAGGGTTTGTAGACGTGTCCGTGTCATTCCAGAGTAGCAGTGCCGTCGCGCGGTTCCGTCCGTCAACGCTGACCAGGGTCGGTCCGTTCCCGGAGATTACTACGGCTGCGGCCGAATCTTCCGGTTTGAGTGCGCGAAGGGCGAGCCGGTACGCGTCGAGCCAGTGTGACGTCCGGCGAGTAGTGCGGGGAAAGCGGAACCGCGCCGCTGACAGCACGTCTCCCGACGCGGTTATGAGCGCGGTCTTGATCGACGATGTGCCGATGTCGACACAAAAAACCGTCTGTTCCATTATTGCTGGGAAGAAGAACTACCCTGTTTGACGAGTTTTTCTATTATACTGCGGTTATCCAGAAGATCACTCAGGGACTGGTTGTGGTGTATCCGCGAGATTACCTGGGCAAACAGCCCGGATACATTTGTCTTTATATACCATTCTTTCTTGAGGAGTTCTTCGTGATATACCGCGTTGGTGCCGATTATGCGGTAAAAGTGGCCCTTGCGGTAGGCTTCGTCGAACTGCTCGATGGCGTTCCCGGTAAAGAAGGGAAGGCTTATCGCCGCGATAATCTTCGTCGCGCCCTGTTCTTTGAGGAACTCCATTGCTTTAAGGAGGGTTCCTCCCGTGCCGAGCATGTCGTCCGCAAGGAAGGCGACCTTGCCGGAAACGTCTCCGAGGAGTTTGATGCTCATGATGTTGCTTTTTTGCGCGTTCTGGGAAACAACCGAATAGTCCCGTTCCTTGTAAAGCATGGCGAGCGGTTTTTGCAAGCCCGTTGCGTAGAACTTGTTCCGGTCGACCGCGCCCGTGTCCGGTGATACAACGACGAAATCGTCTTTTTCGCTGGAAAGATCCACAATTTTCGCGAGCTCACGGATAATCTGGTAACTTGCGTGCAGATTTTCTACGCGGGACGAATAAAATGCGTTTTCAATTTCACGGGAATGGATATCGAGGGTGACGATCTGGCTTACGCCGAGACTCTCATAGAGGTGACCCAGAAGGCTCGCGGTAAGACCCTCCCGGCCCTTTTTCTTGTGCTGGCGGCTGTAGGGATAGACCGGCAGTACCAACGTCATCCGGGATGCTCCCGCGTGACGAACCGCGTCTATGGTGACCAGCAGGCTCATCAGATGATCATTTACGGAAAGGGACTGCTGATTTTTGCCCTCGTTCAAATCAAGAAGCTGATGATTTTCTACGTCCTGGAAAATAAAAACATCCTTGCCGCGGATGCAGTCAAGGATTTCTGTTTTGAATTCACCATTCATGAACCAGGTAAACCGGGTGTTTACCTTGAATACCGGCGCGCGGAATTTGGTCACGTCGCCGCGGATACAGATGTCCGACGTCTGAAGGTCATTATAGAAATTGACATCCTTTACCAGACTGAGGCGGTCAACCCCGTACCGTTTCGCCAACACGTCGCTTTTTTGCCGAAAGCGGCGGCTGTAGATATGGTTCAGGTGCTTGATCGTCTCATTGGCAAAACACTCACCACCCGGACAGGCAACTATGGCCAGTTGTGTTGGTTCTGAATATGTCATCTAGTATCCCCGATGTCCCTATATGTACCATATATCGGGGTATCTTGCAAGGATGACCGGGACATGGCAGTCTATTTAGCGCCTATTTTTCCAGAATGGTAATTTCAACCCGGCGGTTCCGCGCGCGGTTCGCCTCGGTCGTGTTTGGCGCGACCGGGCGTTCCGCACCGAATCCGCGGGTGTACACGTTGTACTCACTGCGGACACCCATTTCCACGAGAAATTGCGCAACGGCTTCCGCGCGTTCTTCAGAAAGCTTTTGCCGGGCGCCGGGAGTTCCCGCAAGCGCCGTGTGACCGGAAATGAGGAGCTCCTTGTCGGGATACCGCTCCAGAAGCGCGGCGATTCGGGTAATTTTTTCCTTCTCGGCGGGCATGAGCCGGGCGGAGTCGGGCTCGAACTGGATGTTCTCCATGCTGATGGTGATGCCTTCCTCGCTCTCGTGCGCGGTAGTGTCGGCAATCCCGAGTTTTTCCAGTTCTTCGTTCATCTCCCGGACCTCTTTTTCCCGGTCCATGAGCTTTGTCTCCGTCACCACGGCTTCCGCTGTTCCCTTGAATTCGAGGAGAGTCCCCGACGCGAGCTTGAGCAGGATGCGGTACTCTTCCGAGTAATTCGGCAACATGCCCAGATCATTATCCCAATACAAGGTCTGCCGGGAATGTCCCATCGTGGTAACAGGAATGTTCTTGTCCGGACTGGCCAGCATTTCTTCCGTTACGGGTGTATCAAAAAAAAGCGTGTACTCAACAATGATCTTGTGCAGCGTCTTCCCGTCGAGCTCGACCGGCCCTTCATAGGTATAGACCGCGGTGAAGGGAACCGTGAACGGCTTTGCCAGGCCAAAATGGTCGCGCAGATCATGGGCTTCTTCGCCTTCAGCGCTCCAGCTTTCACCGGGCTGAACATCCTGTTCAGGGAAAACCGGAACATTCCGCACAACCGGCATGAAATACTGATCCTGTATGGAATAGTTTCCGAACTGATCGCGCCGGAACACGCTTTCGTATTCGCGGCCCCAGCTGAATGAACGATTCGAAGTTCGCTCGCTCGTCATGAACGTCCCGGTGTATTCGGCGGATTCATCCGTTACATCGCTGATGTGCAGGGTAATCCGGTTGGTAATTTCCGCGTTATGGGAAAATTCCTTGTCGACGGAAACTGTCTGCAGAACGATTGAATTAATTCGCCAATAGTCTCCCTCGGTGTGTTTGAACCGGAAGACTTCCGCGTTTGCGGCGGTACCGAGGATGAGAAAAAGGAGTGCTGCCAGGCAGCGGGGAATGGTGGTTCTCATACGGTAATTATCGGCATAAAGCGGGGGAATAACGGGACTGCTACCAAAATTGTTGAAAAAAATCTCCAGTTTGATTGTAACCAATTCTGTCCGTTGGCCTTTAGTAGGTGTATGAATCGATGCTGAATGAGCACGGTATCATTCTACCTCCTTTTTGTTTTTCTTTGGGGCTGTTTACAAACGGTTCAGCTTCGATCCCCGGCAGGGTTTTCCTCCTTTTACCTGCCGGGGTTTTTTATTTCCTATCCAACCGTAGAAAACCGTAAAAAACCGCAAAAAACTCCAAGCATGCCATTGACCTTTACCCCTGATCTTGGTATCTTGAATGCACACGACGCAGGGTAGAGCAGTTGGCAGCTCGTCGGGCTCATAACCCGGAGGTCACAGGTTCGAGTCCTGTCCCTGCTAACGTAAAAAAGCCGTCCAAATATCTGGACGGCTTTTTTGTTTTTAAAAGCAGGTAATTGAAGAGGACATAATTAGTACATCATTCCCAGCATCCAAAGCGGTATGGTCTTTGTTGCGGGATAATCAATCAAGGTGGTCGAGGAAATCATCGCAAATGGCCTTGAGAGCGTCCATAGAGGTCTATTCCAGTGTTCCTGTTACAAGTACAAAAAACCAAAAACATGTCAAATAGCAGTAAATGGGTGTAAAATATCCAAAATGGTCAGGAGAAAAAAGGTTGCTTAATCGTCAAATCGGGAGTGCGAAGCATGAATAGTGAAATCATCCTCTACAAAACCGAAGACGGCACAGTCAAAATAGACACTATCTTCCAAAACGAAACCATCTGGCTGACGCAAAAGAAGATGGCCGAACTCTTTGATGTCCAGAGACCGGCCATAACCAAGCACCTGAAAAACATTTTTGAAAGCGGCGAGCTGGATGAGCACGTGGTTAGTTCCATTTTGGAACATACCACTCAACACGGCGCTATTGAGGGTAAAACCCAAACAAAAAAGACCAAATATTACAACCTCGATGCCATTATAGCCGTAGGCTACCGGGTAAACTCGAAGCGGGCTGCCCAGTTCAGAATCTGGGCAACGGCCATTCTGAAAGAATATATCATCAAGGGTTTTGCCATGGATGATGAACGGCTCAAACAATCTGAACGATGGGACTATTTTGACGAATGGCTTGAACGAATTCGGGATATTCGGGCTTCCGAGAAACGTTTTTACCAAAAAATCAGGGATATCTATACCACCGCCATTGATTACGACAAAAACTCAGAAGAGGCACAGCTTTTCTTCAAAAAAGTACAGAATAAAATGCTCTGGGCTACTACCGGTAAAACTGCCGCAGAACTCATTGAATCTCGAAGCAGCCCCGACAAGCCAAATATGGGACTTACTCGATTATGCAGAACGACAGGCTCGCAAAAGAAGAACCGTCACCATGGCAGAATGGTCTGATAAACTTGATGCCGTTCTTGAAGAAAATGTGGAAGAGTGAACAGGTCGGGGAGGAACGTGATGGAATACAGGACAGTCAAGAAGGTTGTGACCGGTTTTAATGCGGTAGATGGAGCTGGAGTTCATCTCGTGCGGGTTCTGGGGTTTTCTACCGTGAGTGATTTTGATCCTTTTCTTTTACTTGACGCGTTTGACTCCGTTGATCCCGGCGAGTATACAAAAGGTTTTCCCTGGCACCCGCATCGGGGAATAGAAACAGTTACCTATCTGATACATGGTGATATCGAGCATGGAGACAGTCTTGGCAACAAGGGAAGCATTCTTGATGGAGGCTGCCAGTGGATGACGGCGGGAAGCGGGATCATTCATCAGGAAATGCCGCAAGCGTCTCCGCGTATGCTCGGGCTTCAGCTCTGGATCAACCTTCCGGCAAACGAGAAGATGACGAAGCCGGCCTATCGCGACCTGACCGCTGAAAGGATTCCGGTCGTCGATGAATCCGGTACACGGGTAGCGGTGCTTTCCGGCTTTTACAAGGACAGCCCCGGTGCCATGAAAGCAGATTATGTGGACGCAACGATGCTCGATATCGCTCTTGACCCCGGAGCTTCCGTGAACATTCCCGTTCCCGAAGGCGACACCGTGTTTGTCTATATAATTGACGGCGCTGTTTCCTTTTCCGGCGGCGGGGCGGGGGATTTTCTCGACCGGAGGCGCGCCGTGCTTCTTGCCGCAGGGGATACCGTTCGGCTCTCTGCTCCGGAGGACCGGTCCTCCCGGTGTGTCCTTTTTTCCGGACCGCCGCTTGGCGAGCCCGTTGCCTGGGGCGGGCCCATTGTAATGAACACGCAGGCTGAACTTGATGCTGCTTTCAGCGAAATCCGGAACAATACCTTTATCAGAGAACGAACATACAATACGTCGATGTAAAACCGGCCAAAGTACAGCTTCTTTTACTATATATACCCTGTCGCCTGCTGGCTCGTGTTATTGTAGCTGATCTGTCGCAGACGCATTGAATCACGTGTGATTTACGCATAGAATGGTTTGCAGATGACAACACCCCTTGATATATTGCAGCGCGTATTCGGATACGACACGTTTCACTCGCAACAGGAACAGGTGATAACACACATTCTTTCCGGCAAGGATGCCCTGGTGCTCATGCCCACGGGCGGGGGCAAGTCGATCTGTTTTCAGGTTCCCGCGTTGT
>ENA-UOXR01001580-UOXR01001580.1-bioreactor-metagenome-genome-assembly--contig:-NODE-1580-length-23508-cov-12.307978_pt1 | contig 23508 bp, 15 predicted proteins | sample MGYA00238164_ERZ764825 | MGnify/ENA primary metagenome ERZ764825 (study PRJEB28920, sample SAMN05720171) | bioreactor metagenome | isolation source: Anaerobic biogas reactor | place: USA:Washington...
AGCGGAAGATTGATCCACCCCAGGATCTCAATAAGGAACAACCACTTTAGAAAGTCGATCATGTTTTATCTGACCTTGTAAATGACGGTATCAGCTTCACTGTACACCACATCCCACAACATTCCATCATAAGAATCGAACTTTACCAATGTCTCAGCCGGGTAAAAAGCCTGTTCCTGCTGCCCAACAATGATGTACTCAACATTGTACTTGTCCAAATAGTTCTTGATGAACTCCTCGTCAAGGCTCAGGTAAAAAGCATTGACCTCGTCCACTCGTTCCTGGACAGCGTTATTGCGTAATACTGCCCGTTGCTGGCGTTGATGGTAATTCCAACCCACCACCCCCGGTAGACCAGTGTAAATGGTATAGCGATTACCCCAATAATATTCATATGCCTGGGCTTCCAGTATGACCGGTGAACCCTGCACGTTTTCCTGCATCCATTGGATAGCCTGATAATCCTGCTCCAGGTTCATCACGATGCCATTGACAGCAAACTGGGAAGTTTCCATATATTTCATCCCATCCAGGGTCTGGGGTGCATTGGGGTCCATCCGATCGGTGATTTTGTCCTTGGTAGCCAACACCGGAAAGAGCAAGGCAATGAAGAAAAGTACGATAAAAGCAACCTGGAAGGCGATCTGGGTTCTCGTTCGCCATCGGTAAAGATCCAGCCAGAGAGTCGCCGCTGCCAAGCCCATAGGGAGAGTCAACAACATCCATGCCTGGTGATAGAGTTTAAAGACTACGTTCATACGTCCGATGTCACCCACAAGGTATACCAGCTCCACGACGATTGTGAGCAGTAATCCGGTTCCAATCATGAAGTACGCCAGTCTTTTAACATCATCATCGGTAGTCACGATGAGGAAGAGCGCCAGCACACACAACGGCAGGGCAATTAATGCTACATTGACCTTCAGTAGCAAGAGCACCAGGAAACCCACGACTATGACAACGATCAGGCTCACCATTAAGTTGCGATTTTTCTTATAAGGCTCCAGCTTCGAGATGTGAGTGGACGCCATCCATTGATAGGTTTCCCAAATCAGCCAACAGGTGATCACAAAAAGGATCAAACCCCAATGTGTGATGTATGACTTTAATGGTGTTTTCGCTCCATTCCAAAAACCGACCGAGTTGTATCCCGGAAAGAAAAAGCGGTTGAAATTGAAATAAAAGACGCGAGTAAGAAAGAACAAGCCCACAGCACTGAAGACCGGAGTAATCCATCTTCTGGTCCAGGCAGGCAGGAATTGCCACTGTACCGAAGGCAGATAACGCCATCCAATGTAAACCAAGACACATAATGCCAGCGCGGTAAAAGTGAGGTAATCCCAGGTATTGGTTGGCTGCAAAGCGCCCAAAACCACGGCACCGATCACCAGTATCGGTATACCCATAATTTTGAAATTCAGTTGCAGCTGCTCATCCCTCTTTTTTAGCAAGATCAGGGATAAACACCACGCCACCGCTGCCAGTACTATGGGCATCGCGATCAGGTGAGCATGAAAATCGGCATACAAGAAGGTGAAAAAAGGAAATTCTGTGATCGGCTCGCCTGGAATAGCACGGCTGGGATTCCAATACCATGTTCCGGCGGCAATGGGCAGGTGCTCACCCCGCGCCAGTTGCCCCATACCTCTAAACAACCAGACCAGTTTTTGGCTTAGGGTAGCGCCCTCCATACTGGCACCTGCTGAACCAAGGGCTCTCAGTCCCCCAGCAATAACATCCAACTCACCCAGGTTGCCAACCACTGCCAGGAAGACTGCACTGGCGACACCAGCCAAAAACGCCAGCCCGAATAGCCTTTGTTTTTCTTCCAGGTTTTTCTCCAGGACGGCCTTGCCAAAATTCCAGCCAATGCTGAAAGCGCCAACTACAAGCATCGCATACCAGATCGAGATCAAAATGTTGTAGGAAACCGCGGGTACAACACCGAGCAATTTGATCGGCATCGCCACCAGCACCTGCCCGTAATAGTAATAATTGATATAGCCGCCGGCGTACCAGGGATCATAAGCCGGGAAGGTACTGCTCTTAATGATTGCGTTGAGATAGCTGAAGTCCATTGGCTTCTCACCGCCGCGCCAGGGATGCCACAAATCCGGGTTCTGGTAGCGGATCCATAGGAAGAAAGCAAAGGCAAGCAGGAAAATCGCCTCTTCGATCAAAAACTCTTTCCACAACACTTTGAAATCTATGATCAGGTCTTTCCCCGTCAGCCAGGCAACGATCGACGACGCGATCAGTAGGATCAGCAGAATACCCCAAAGCAATGTGGGAGTGACTGCCACCTTCGCCGAGCCCAGATTGAAAGCGATCAACACGAAAAGCAGCAATCCAATAATACGGGCAAAAGCGTAACCCTTGTCCTTCAAGCCCGGTAGTGCCAGGCGGACAATTGGAAACACAACCAGCCCCAAAAGCCAGAAGAACAAGTAAAAAACGAGCACTGCCAGCCAGGTGTGCTGGTTCAACGCCGATTCCTGGTCAAAAAGATCGGTCCATGTACCGCCTGCCTGTTGAGTCTGAAGTTCCTTTTCGGTAAGCATCAACTGATTTTCAGCGTCAGTCTCACCAGCCACATAAGTATCTGCCTGCTTTGGCGTCAGATAGACCGCTTGGTTTACATCAACTGAGTTCAACATCTCCCAGATCTTCTGACTATCATAGTCAGCGTTTTTCCGGAATATGAGTACTTTTGGATGGTCGTAGACTGAAAAGGCTTCTTCAGCATATTGATCATTAAACTCAAGGCTTCCTAGGTTCGGGTAAGAAGTGAAAGTTGAAACTAAGTTGAAACCCAGGTTTCCGCTGCTACCATCTTCCTCAGCCTGGTAGTAACAATCCAAGGTTTCCTGGTCCTCCTCGCAACCCAACAATTGGCGATAGAAAAATGTGGTCAAAGGATAACGCTCTGGCACACGGGGAATTGTGCCAAACTGTCGGTTGGAACTGATAAAGATGTATTCAGCCTGATTTAAGATAGTGTAGAAGCGTTGAATCTTGCTGGCATCATCGGGCCAGTACATTTCAAGATTCAGATCGCCTCTGAATATTCCGGCATTGTCCTGGTAGGGCACAAATCCTGGTCGCGGAAGCGGCAGAGCATCGTCCCAGCTGCTTTCCAGTGCAGCGCCCGGTGTGCTGATCATGATCTGACCCTCACCAGAGACCATTTCGATTGTCAGGTCAAGATCTTGAGCTTGTCCTTCGCCAAAAATTAGTGGTTCATCAAATGCGAAGACTGCCCTCTCATCTTGAGTAGAAGCATCTCCCAGAAAATCGTCAGCGATTTCGCTGATTCGTGTAACAGGACCCGATGGCGTATTGGCAGTAAGCGTCAGACGCAGAAGTTTTTCACCCCCTGTTTGGCTCATATCGGTGATATCAGGGATTTCGACCCGCTCTATGGAATCGACCGATGGAAGGCTCACCTTCATTTCGTAAGCATGCCCAGGAGTGATTTGTTCGTTGATCTTTGGCAGGGTCTCCTGGCGGGTCAAGCCGTCATCATAGTAGAAATTCATCATCGGCACCCCGCTCAGGTAAGATTGAGCGTCTGCGGTGATCAAAGTCAATTCAAACTTATAAAGCTGGTCTTCGGAAAAGTAGATGGCTGGGTTAAATTGAAAAATCAGGGTCGATTGGGACAGACCTTCAGTATTAACTGGGTTTTGCCCTGTTAATGCTTCTGAGTTCATCGGCAAACCGGTTTGTCCATCCAGCACGTTCAACTGGTACTGCACTGTCTCAAGCGTCGATGAAACCGATTGCACCACCGGGTAAGTCAGATCGGTCAGAAAGCCATTTGCCTTCGCCTGATAGAGCAGTGTCAGACTTTGTCCAGAACTGAGTGTGTGCATTGAGCGGTAGGCGACTGGAATGTTCTTTTCCTGCCCTTCAGATTCGACCACCAGGTTGATTGGACCCTCAAGGTTGGCATAGATCCAATCTGTCGCAGCTACCCTGGTAACTGGGCGGGTGTAGATGCGACTGAAGGCAAATGCCCAGGCTCCGGTTGTCAAAAGGACCAAAGCTGTGAGAACAATGCCTGAGGTTTGTAATAGCTTTCGCGAAAGATCAAGTCTGCTGACCTGAAAGCCCGCCTTATTGTTGACTAATTGCCCAAGCCCCCAGGCAGCAAAGATCGCAATCAGCGGGTAGAGCAGCAGGAGGTAGCGCATCGAAGAAACCCAAGCCAACCCCTGCCACACAAAATAAACCAGGCTCCACACCCATAAAGGCATATGCAAGTGGTCTTTATTTTTGAAAATCTTGAAACCCATGCCCAGCCAGGACAACAAAGCCGTGATCCCCAATGGCAAGCCAAGCCCCCATACCAACAAGTTGTACAGCGAAAATGTGCTTGCCCGTCGGGTCCACTGCAGTGCTGGAGGGAAGTCGACCTCACCAGTGCTTTGCACCTGCAGGGTTTTGAGCCCGTTCCACCAATCCGGGTTGATTTTTAGACTGATAAATCCCGGACCACTAAAGGCATAAGGCTGCAGCATTCGAAACGTAACGATGCTGACCAGCCCCGCAACAGCGACAGGAATAATGACCTTGAGCAAATCGAAATTTTCGCTACGGTCTTCCATGCGCAGATAGCGTGCCAGCTCCACCAATGGAAGCAAGAGCGCTAATGAAACAGCGTTGATTTTGGAAGCGGTAGCCATGCCTAAACCCAAACCAAACAGTAAATAAGGCCAGATTTTGGGCAATGTAAAACCGCTAACAATTCCTTCAGGTTCCTCAGCCAGTGGTCGCTTCAGGATGATCACTGCTGCCAGAACTGTCAGCATTCCAAATGTGCTGGTGAAGGTATCCACAGTCATGAAATGCGCTTGCTGGATGGGCAATACAGCGAAAGCATAAAACGCTGCAGCAATCAACCCCAACCGACGGTTATAGAGCTTGTAACCGATCAGAAAAACAAGGATCACAGTAAACAGATCGAAAAAGGCGGACATCTGTCTTCCAACCAACGTAATTGGGTCGTAGCCAACCTGCCCGATCCACTCACCGAAGTAACGGATCAGAAATAGTGGAAAGGTGCCGTAAACAAAAAAGGTGTACCCATGCGTGTTCGGATTGAGACTTGAGGTTTGGGTATTAAAGTAATCCTTAATGCTCTCCACTGGACGGATACTATTTAGCACCATGGAAAGGTAACGTTCATCTGGATGGAGATGGTAGCTTTCATCCCAATTGATGTTCAGAAAACGAAAGTAGCCGCCCACGATCAAAATTAGGGCAAGCAAAAAGACCGTGATCAGGGCTTGATTGATGCTTTTTTTCCGCAGAACAGGCTGTTGGTTTATTTTTTGCATAAAATCATTGACTCGCAATGTAAATTAGAAAGTTTTTTTCCGGAATCGTACTCTGGAATATTGTAGCAACTCCTCCCGGATAGAGGGATTGTAACTGACTGAGGCTCTCGGTGTCATTGATGTGTAACAAAAAGATCTTGGCTGTCTGCAAATCCAACGTGCTTGCCAGGTCTTGTGGAAGAATGGAAAGGTTGAGATAAGGTTGGTCCATGCTGATAGCCACTGAGCGCGCATCGACCCAGTGGGGATAGCCAACCACATATGCCTGGCTGTTGCTGGCTTGACCTGTATCAAAATTTCGAATGACCGCTGCCATTTCGGTCGCGTTCCAGGAGGAAGTTCTGTAATTTTGGACATAGGTACTGTTGATCAATCCGAAATTGCGAAGAATGATCAGGATTCCGAGAATACCCACAAATATTGCCTGCCGTACCCACTGAGATTCTTTGGTTGAAGATGAGAGACTATCAACTGCATAAGAGAAACCTCTGCCGGCGATCAGGAACACTGGAATAGCAGAGCCGATTGCCTGGCTGAGCGATGGATTTTCCATTGGTTGAGCAATGGAGAACACACTGGGGAGAAGCATTATTATGAAAAGGAGGCATAGAGATAAGGTTTGTTTGCGGTCAGTAAACAGATCGCGCAGTAGTGTGAGACACAATCCAAACAAGAAAAACGCCCCACTCACCCAATCCAAGGCAGCCCGATTGCCAATTCCGTCCACCCAACTGCTGCGATTCGACCAATTGAACATTCCTGCAGCGGAAATTAGATTGTTGAAAAATGTGATCAGCTCGTTGCCAGTATCAGGGTTATTTGCTGTTGAAATTTGGTTGATGATCGGAGCAATCCAATTATCAGGGTTGGCTGCAATCACGAAAACTAATGGCAAAATAACAACAATCCCAACTATTAGCCCGATGCCTATGCGTAATAAGACCGTATTCTTATGGTTAGGTTCGCTTTTTCGTAACAAGTAAACCATGGTAATGGTCAGGTTCGCGAAAACCAGCACAAAGAAGATCTTATTGGTCAAGAGCCCCAAACCAGTCAGTATCGAAGAAATCAACAGAGAATTCAGGTCATCTTCCTGTAGAGATTTGAACAAGTAGTGAAGCGCAGGCAGCATGATCGGGAGCACCAAACCAAACCCCAAAACAGCCCTTTGCTGCAGGATCGGCCAATATCCAACCCCCAACAAGAATGCGCTAACGTAACCGCTTTTCTCATCAAACAAACGTCGTCCCAGTTTGTACATAAAAAAGACAGCCACCAGTCCTGCCAATGCATAAGCTAACTTTAGACCGGTAAAAGTTGATGATCCTCCCGAGAACTGGTTAACAATAGCCGCCCAGTAATAGCTGATCGGTTCGCTGATCACGTTACGTGGAAACCATAAGGATGAATCCCCATAAGATATGCCATCCACCGTGTAAAGAGCCTCCACCTGGGCACTGATTATTTCCGGTGGAACCTCATCGAGTTTTCCAAGTTGAAAAACAAAAACCACTGTGATGAGAAGTAAATAGGCAATGAATTTGGCGGGATTGGCTGCAATCTGGCGAAAATTGAAGTGGATATCAAACTTTTTACTACTTTTTCGTTGATAAAAGGCAGCAATAATTGCAGAAATGCTTACCAACCAAAGCGATCCTGAAACAAGGTTGATGCTGCCCCGTTTATAAATGAAGCTGGATAGGATGGCTGTGGCAAAGGCCGCAACCAGCCATATCAGACGTATGCTTAATTCGCCTTTGGGTTCCTTTTCTGAATCGCTTTCCAATCGTGAAATTTCAGGGTTTCTATCTCGTAAAAACGCGATAATCGACAACAAAAAGCCAATCAGCACGAGAAAAATTCCGATTACACCAAGTGCTTCCCTCAAAAATTCAATCAGAAACTGACCTGCCAAAAAGCATAACAAGGCAGAAAACACAAACCGGTTGGTTGGATATCGCTGCTCGGTTGCTAATTGATTTTCAGTAACTTTTTCAACTTCTGCAGGACTCTTGAAATAGCCTCGAACTACTTCGAGAACCGTAGGATCCTCTGTGCGATTGGTTTGGTCATCATCCATGGGAATATTTTAGCCGTTTATCAGGAGCCTGACCTTTGAACCCTTTCAGCATAAAGGTAACCAAGGTCATCATGGACAAGGTTCTCATAGCGGCAAACCTGGTAGCCAAGGGTTTCAAACAAATCTGTGAGCACACAATGGTTGCACTGGTCATTCAAATCGTGATACTCCATCACGATGCGATCGATATTCTTGAAAATCCTCGGATCCTGATTTAACAGGATCTCATATTCTGCTCCTTCACAATCCAGTTTTAACAAATCGATCCGCTGACCAACTTTTTCCTCAAGCACTTGTTCCAGTGTAATCACTGGAATTGTGGTTTCCTTGACCGTCTGCAGATTGGCATTATCACCGCTTCCGCTGACAGCCTGAAGTGGTTCGTTGTTCAGAAAATGGAGGGGGATTTCCCCTTCTTCTTTCCAGACCCCCAGGTTATGGGTATGGACGCAACCAAGGTTGTTGATCCGGATATTTTGACGCAAAATATTGATTGAGCCAGGATTCGGTTCAAAAGCGTGCACAGCCCCGTCGGTCAATTGAAGAGCTGCTTCAATAGTAAACTCACCAATGGCTGCCCCAATATCAACCACCACCCAATCACTCTGGATCTCGCTTCCAAGTCTGGTATAAAACCGATCGATCAGGGTCTCTTTTACTGACCAGGCTTCCATCTTGCTGCCTACACCAACCTTCAGATTATTGCGACGCAATTCCAGCCATTTGACACCTAAGAACGGACGTCCGAGAAAGATCTCAAATAACACCTTCCAATTCTTCACTCCAAACAATAATTCGAAAATCGACCAGAGATAATAAAAATATTTGCGGATAAACCTCACGCTTGCCTCCTGGCAATGTAGAATGTACAGGTTCCCTCATCGTCATAAGGATTTTCTACCAGTTGAACAACCTTCTCAAAAGGGATGAATGGATTTCTGCGGTTCTTGAATAACACCCATTTGCCAAACAATCTTTTCCACAGCAGGTTGGGTAAGCCGGCGGCATGACCGCGTTCCAGTTTGTGCAGTGCGCTTACTGGAAAATAGTGCCAGTATTCCACCTGGTCAAAACCTGACTTCTTAAGGCGTTCCAGCCATATCTCAGGCGGGTCCAGGTTAATGTGTCGGGAAATCTTATTAAAAAAACGCGAATAAAAAACAGCCAGGCTTTTCAAGCCAAGGGAAGAAAGCACCTGCATTCCCCACAGATCAGTAACAAAGCGGCGGTTCGGGACGGCAAAGAAGAACTTCCCTCCAGGTTTCAATACTCGTGCGACTTCATCCAGAACCGGCTGTACCTCAGGTATGTGCTCCAACACAGAATTGCTGATGGCTGAACCGCAACTTGCACTCTCCACAGGGGCTAAGGCACCTTCGGATCTCACAAGCAGAGAGTAAACCCTTCTTGCTTTCGCTTCCATCATAGGCTGCCACCATGGATCGACACCGATCACCTTTTGGTCTTTGAACAAAGCCCAGGCAAAATGCCCATCGCCGGCGCCCAGGTCGTAAATCGGTTCTTCAAGTTCTTGCTGCTCATAAAAACTTTGTTCCACTGCCCGTAACATACCTCTGAAATAGGGTAAATGGAAAAGTTGCTTCTCGCAGATGCTTTCGACTTCCTTCCTGTTCAGTTTAGTCATCATTCACCAACAGATACAATAATTCTTCATAATGCCTGGCAACTGCATCCTGCTTAAATTTTTCCAGGAAGTCAGTGGGAATGAAACGACCATTCCCGCACTTGTCTAGTAATTCAATTACCGCTTTTGCTATAGCAGCAGGATCCTTTAAGGGGACGATTGTCCCCAGTCCGGTTTGTAAGACCGGCTGCCTCACTCCAGGTAGATCAGATGCCACCACTGGCGTCCCCTGGGTCATTGCTTCAATCTGCACAATTCCATACGATTCGGTTGAATTTAAGCTGGAAAACATCAATACATCACAGACAGCAAAAAAAGCTTCGAAATCTTCATCGTCCAGGTAGCCAAGCGAGATCCACTTCTGACCGAACGGCTGGATATACCTTTCGACCTGTTTTTGATAAGCCTGCTCACCAACCACTGATTTCCAGGCTCCGGCATGCACAACTCTTGCTTCCGGATAGGCTTCCAGAATGGCAGGTAATGCCATGGCAAGGTATTCATATCCCTTTTCAGCCGCCACTCTACCAGCCAGACCAACGACTCTGTCCTCTTTCCTGACTCCAAACTTCTGGCGAAAAGTATCGAGATTTTCTTTAGTGACAGTTTTCGCTTTAACAGGCGTGGGTACTTCCACGACCTTATCGAGAAGCTGGCTTAAAACAGGAGAGTGCTCAGCATAGTCGAGGGAATTTTGCACAACGAGGCTGGCATCTCTTAGGACTTGCTTTCCAATTTCAGTCGTAACTTTTGCTGCCAGATTATCCAGAATTCCCCTACTACTTATGACCAGATCACAATGGTAAGTCACCAGTACCGGTTTTCCGAGATCTTTGGCTGCTTGGCTGAGTATCAGGCTTTCAAATTGCGGCAAGTGCAAATTGACCACGTCAGCCCAATCGATCCAGTTTCTGGCAACCTTTAACAACGAAGGCATCAAGACTCCCTTGGAAACTCGAGCCATGACCGGTACACGCACGATCCTGAATTTTTCCTTTTCCTCAAGCAGATCCAGATCGCTCTTGAACTGAGAGGTCAGTACGACTACTTCGTGACCTAATTCCCCCAAGCCTTCTGCTAATCGCTGTGCATATACGGACAAACCAGAACTATAAGGGTGGAAATAGGTTGAGGAGATCAAGATTCTCATGGCTGCAGTTCCTCTTTCTGCCGGATCCTGGTGGCTTTTTCAATCAAAGATCCCAGGCTGTGACCGGAATGGATCAGCGCGATCACTCCCAAGATTGCCGGGATCAAGATCTGGACACTATGGACAACCAGAGCAATGGCTAAGGCAGGTGCTTTATCCACACCAACCAGGGCATATGCACCCACCGTGCCCGCTTCAAACACTCCCAACCCTCCTGGAGCTGAAGGCAAAGCATTGATGAAAGCGCTGGCTGTATTGACCAGCATGGGCCACCACCATTCTGAGTTTGACAGGATGGATTCTTGCAGAATGCGGTATTCGAGCATCGAGAATGACCAGCTAACCGCCAAGATTGAGAAAGCTAAAAAGAAGCGTCCAGGTTTGACAAAATATTGGAAACCTGTCAGAAGTTGCTGAATCCAGGAAATTACCTTATGTTTCAAAAACTGGGAATCGGGAAAGCGCCTGGTAATCCAAAGTAACACATTATCTTGATTTCGGGTCGCATAAAAGATGAGAACAATGGACAACACCAAGACTACAATTCCAATACCGGCGATCCGATTCAATGTAGTGTTCTCGATCAGGAAAAACAAACAAAAAAGTAAATAAGAAAAACCAACTAACAAATCCAGAAGGCGTTCAGCTACGATGGAAGCAAAAATTTCCATATAACTGACTTTGTGTTGCCCCCTATCGGTCAGAAAAGCAGCCCTTCCAAATTCGCCCAATCTCAGTGGCATAAAAGTATTCAACATATACCCCAGATTCATTCCCCAGAATACGTTGGAAAAACTGAGCCTACCTCCCAGCAGAAGCCAGCACACCAGACCTCTTAGCAGTGCACCTACCGAAAAACAGACCACAATCAGCACAATTGAAGCCGGGGAAAGCTGCTTGAAGGCATCTCCCACTGCCTGAAAATCCAGCCTGCGTAATACCAGCCAGATCGCCAGCGTACTGAACAGCAAAGGGATGCCGATTTTTAGGAATCGGTTGAAATTTACTTTTGCCGCTGGCTCGGACATTAATCCTCCAGCCGCAAAATCGCCATGAATGCTTCCTGGGGTATCTGCACGCTGCCAACCATCTTCATGCGCTTCTTCCCCTTTTTTTGCTTCTCGAGCAATTTCTTTTTCCGTGTGATATCTCCGCCGTAGCATTTTGCCAAAACGTCTTTACGTAAAGCCTTCACATTCGCACGCGATATCACTCTGCCCTGCGCATATGCCTGGATCGGGATGACAAACATTTGGCTGGGAATGATGCCCTTGAGTTTGCTGACCAAGGCCTGACCTTTGTGAAAAGCATCCTGTTTGTGAACAATGGCAGTTAAAGCGTCTACAGGTTCTTCGTTTAAAAGAATCTGCAGCTTAACCAGATCGCCCGCCCTGTACTCAATGAATTTGTAATCCATTGAAGCATAACCACGTGTACTCGACTTGAGCAGGTCAAAAAAATCAATGATGATTTCTGAAAGTGGTATTTCAAAATTCAGCTGAACGCGGTTTACGGCCGGATAGTCCTGGTCAACGTAAATCCCACGACGCCGTTTAACCAGATCCATCACGACTCCGTAGTAATCGGTGGGTGTAAAAATCTCGAGTTCCATCCACGGCTCATAAATATCCACGATCTCTCCTTCATCAGGCAGATCTGCCGGAGAATCGATGATGATGGTGGAACCATCTTTTAAGTCGACCTTGTATTCAACTGAAGGAGCTGTGAAGACAACATCCAGATCATATTCACGCTCAAGCCGTTCCTGGATGATCTCCATGTGAAACAGACCTAAAAAGCCACAACGAAAGCCAAAATTCAGTGCTTCAGAAGATTCCGGTTCATAGGTAAGAGAAGCATCGTTTAACTGCAATTTTTCAAGCGCTTCTTTAAGATTGGCATAGTCTTCGCCTTCAACCGGGTAAACGCCTGCAAAGACCATCGGTTTAGCTTTCAGGTAACCCGGCAGTGCTTTCTCTGCTGGTTTGGCAGCATAGGTGACAGTATCGCCCACCCGACAATCATGCACAGTTTTTAATCCGGTGGCGATATACCCCACATCACCAGCCTCAAGCAGCGGAACGGGTTTCATCCCCGGAGAGAACACGCCGATTTCCACCGGTTCAACTTTCGAGCCGGTTGCCATCATCATGATTTTCTCATTTGCATTGATCTTGCCGTCAAAGACACGCACGTAAGCGATCACGCCCTTGTATGAATCGTAATGGGAATCAAAAACTAACGCTCGAAGAGGTAGTTCCTTATCAGCCTCTGGTGCTGGGATGCGCTCTGCGACTGCCTGCAAGACTGCCTCAACGTTGAGACCAGTTTTGGCGCTGATTGCGATTATTTCATTCTCTTCTACGCCCAACAGTTGCACCAGGTCCCGGGTGACCTCTTCAACCATGGCTGACTGCAAGTCGACCTTGTTGAGAACTGGGATAATGACCAGGTTGGCATCCAGAGCCAGGTACAGGTTGGCTAAAGTCTGTGCTTCAATGCCTTGGGTGGCGTCGATTACCAATACCGCCCCTTCACAGGCATACAATGCCCGGCTGACTTCATAGCTGAAGTCAACATGTCCGGGGGTATCAATCAGGTTAAATTCATAGTCTTTTCCAACCGGATCGGTATAGATCATACGAACCGCTGAAGCTTTGATGGTGACGCCTTTTTCTCGTTCGAGGTCCATGGAATCCAGTACCTGCTCGGTCATATCCCGATCCGAGATGGTGCCAGTTAACTGAAGCATGCGGTCAGCCAGCGTAGATTTGCCATGATCCACATGGGCAATAATGCAAAAATTCCGAATATTTTCCATAAGCGATCCAGTATAGCTTATTATACCGTCAACGGGTACCAGTTTCCTTCTGTGGTTTTCTTACTGGTCAGTTACTGCAGCCTTCCTGAATGTTCAGGTTGGTTAATATCGCCCTATCGTTTTGAGGTAAGTTGTCGGATGAAAGTAACTCTTTGGTGACCGTGCACCAGTTATCACCAATATCCGGATATTGAAGTGAAAGTTGTTCTTTCAGCGTATTTGGATTATCGGCAATTCCCGATTTAAGCCAGGCTTCCACCAAAATGCGATATTCACTGCCATTTATCGGACTAAAGCCTTGAAGCTGAGCTTCCTGGTAATGCTCTATAACCCCCTGCCAATCACCTGATTGACGGGCGAGGTCCGCCTTCTCATAAAAATAACACCACTGCTGGGTATTTTCCTCCCCAAAATAACGTACCGGAAGACTCACAGGTTGATCCGGCTTGGTAAGGATAAGGTCAAGATTGGATGCTCGTGCCAATGCCTGCCAGTTTTTGTGGTCAAACTGTAATCCAGAAACATCAGGAACGATACCGTCGGAAAGGACCTGGAGGCAACCTTTTTCCGGGAGGAGATAAGTCAGGATTGATTCGGTGTTCCCAATAAACTCGATCGAACGTAACGTAAGTGAGAAATCGTTTATGGTTTCCAGTTTCGGGATTGCATCTGCCTGATTCGAATCCATTAACACCACAAAAAAGTTGAATTTTTCTTCTGTGTTAAGTGGATCATAGATCAAGTTAACTGGACCGGTCAACGCTGATCCAGAAAAGTATTTGGCAGTAGTTGAATCAGCTGTCATTAATGTAGTTCCATTTTTAAGAGCCGGTGCTCGCCAACTCAATTGTTGCATCAGATCTACTTGCCTGTTCCATTGTTGAATAAATTCTGTACCAACCATGAAGTGCGAGCCAATTGCCAAGACACCAAGAACGGTTAGGAAAAGAATTTTTATCTTATCTGTGCGAAGAAAATAGTCTAAGGCACCAGCAGTGAATAACGAAATACCGGGAAGCATGGCGAGAAAAAATCGATTCCAGGGGAAATCCACAGAAACCTCGAATCCTCCTGCATAAAAAGGGATTAACGATACTGAAGATAACAGAACGCCTAACAGCATCAAGATCCAACTATGATTCTCGAATTGCTGTTTAATTTTTTCATTCTTAAGCAAGTAGAGTAATCCAGCACTTAAGAAAATTAAGCTAACGAAGAGCAGGATCATGAACGGATAATTCCGTGTCACAATAATCTCGTGTTTCGCTACCCGGGCTGCATCGAACCAGGACATGAATAAGCCATCCGTGAGGGATAAAACAGCATTCTTCACTATCACAGCCAAGGCAGAGAGAGGAGTGGCTTTGATTTTATCGAGCAAACTGATTTCGTAAGAATAGGCATTTCGCTGGCTGATGCGAAACCCTAAGAAGGTGATCAGCACGAGCAAATATGGTAACCAATCGAGGATGATCCACTTGATCACTTTTCTGGGTTGTCTTGGATAAGTTCTGGCATGAATGATCCAGAGCAAGATCGGTCGAAATAATTCCACACCAACATAGTATTCCACTGGAACGATTCCAATCACAACAAATATCATGCTCAGAAGAGTCCAAAGCCAAAAATTTTTTGGTTTTCCACGATTATCGATCGCCTTACCCATTCCAAGGAAAGAGAGAAGATGGCAGCTAAAGAATGTGTAAAAAATTGAAAACATGATGGAAAAATTGTGGAATTTAAAACCAGGGAATACAGTGAAAACCACCACTGACCAAATCCAAAGTTTGCGTTGACTAGGAAAGAAATGATTCAGAACCATCCAAAAGACAACACCAAAAATCCAACGCATAAAGAGTGCAAATAGTGCCCACAGAACCGGCGAATCATTGAAAATTAAAAAGAAAATTACATAAGGCAGGGATTCCAATGGTCGGTCTTCGGAAAAATAGAGCCAAAACCCTTCAGGACCGAATTTTTGCTTGAACAGAATGATGTACCAGTCATCCAGGTAAAAACCCAAACGCAGGCTGAAGATGCCATAAGTTAGGAGAGTGAGTAGAAACAGAAAAAGTGGGAATCGAAAATTCTCGAATGTTTTTACGAAAGTGTTGCTTTGTTGTTCTGCTTCTAAATCTGGGCTCACTTTTCGCCCTCCTCAAATCTGTGATTGTTGAGGTTTAATTTTACCATTCCAGTTAGCTTCTCATAGACACAATTCATTTTGGTATGTTTAGGTTCGGACGTTCTTGTCAGAAAGTTGTGGTTGCCTGGGCGCTTTCACACAACAAATTTTGCCGGGTCTTTGTGATAAGATAATTCTATGATCAAGGCATTGATTGAGACCTTAAGACCGCGCCAATGGACCAAGAACCTGGTCATTTTTGCCGGCTTGATTTTCGACGGACAGTTCCTTCAGCTGACTCCGTTCCTTCGGGTACTGCTGGCTGCACTTCTCTTTTGCCTGGTTTCAGGGGTCACCTACACCATTAATGACCTTTTAGATCTGGACGCAGATAAACTCCATCCGCAAAAACGCAACCGACCCCTGGCTTCAGGAAGGTTGGGAAAACGAACAGCCATTATATTCATCATTGTTCTTTCTGCGATTTCGCTGGCTGGAGGTTACCTGCTCTCTCCCAACCTTGCTCAAATTTTTGTCGCTTACACGCTGCTAATTCTGGCTTATTCTTTATGGCTGAAGAAAATCATGATCCTGGATGTACTTGTCATCGCTTCCGGATTTGTATTGCGAGTGCTGGCTGGATTAAGTGTCATTACCGTCGCCTATTTTTCACCCTGGTTGTTCGTTTTGACAACACTTTTGGCCATGTATCTGGCTTTTGGCAAGCGCCTGGCTGAGTTGAAGCTACTGGAAACAGATGCCATCAATCACCGAAAAACACTGGATGGCTATACTGTTCCGCTCCTTAATCAATACATCATGGTCATCCTTACAGCGATCCTGATTACCTATACCTTTTACACATTTTCTGCACACCCCGGTCAGTCCAACTACGCCATGATGCTGACGCTTCCTTTTGTTGTTTACGGAATTTTCCGTTACCTCTACCTGATCCAGAGTGACCTGACCACTTCCTCTCCTGAAGAAGTTTTACTAAAAGACCGCCCTTTGCAGATCGCAATTGCTCTGTGGGGCTTGTCTGTCATTGCGATCATTTATTTCGTTTTTTGAGGGTTCCATGCCTGCAATAAGTCGATACGCTTATGGAAAAGCCATTCTACTGGGTGAGCATGCTGTTGTTCACGCTCAACCAGCTGTCGCAATCCCTCTCTTCAGCAAACACGTAAAGGTCAGCGTCGAGCCGCAGATTTTAGCTCCGACGGGAAAAATCCGTGTAATTTCACCAGTGCTGGACTTGGATCAGGATTTGGACAGTCTGCCTGAAAACCACCCGATTTTTCAGTCTGTGCAGCTTACCTTAGCCGAATTGAAAGTCCTGCACAATCCCAGTTGCAAACTGCATATTTCTTCCACTTTGCCACTCAGCTCAGGTTTGGGTTCAAGCGCTGCCTTGGCTGTGGCTACCAGCAGAGCTTTATCGGAATTTCTCGGTCATCCGCTGGATCCTGAAGCTGTCAATAGAATTGCTTTTCAATGCGAGACACACGTGCATGGAAAGCCATCCGGGATCGATAACACAGTTATCACCTACGAAAAACCGATCCTCTTTCAAAAAGGAAAAGAGGTTGAATTTCTGGAACCAGGTTGTATTTTTACTTTTGTTCTTGCCGATAGTGGTGTTCGCAAATCGACCTGGATGACCGTCGCCAATCTCGCTAAGGAATTACAAGACAACCCTGCCAGAATCCAACCCATGTTGGAGGAGATCGGGCAGTTGGCACTCCAGGGAAAGAACGCTCTTGTGGATGGAAATCTGGCAAACCTGGCGAAAGCCATAAAATGCAACCAGGAAATTCTACAAACGCTTGAGCTCTCCTGCCCGGAATTGGACCACTTAATTAAAAAAGCAATTGAGGCTGGCGCCCTGGCTGCCAAACTAACAGGTGGTGGCAAAGGTGGACATATGCTGGCCCTGGTAGATAACGATTCATTGGAATCTGTGCTCGCCACTCTGCAAGAAGCATCTGGGGGTAAAGCTTTCCTTACAATCCTCAAACCTGAGGAGATCTTAAAATGACTGCTGACCTCATCTTCCTGAAACTTGGCGGCTCATTGATCACCGACAAAGCCCAGGCTGAAACCGCCCTACCAGATGTGATCTTTAACCTTCTTTCTGACCTCAAATGCTACCTGGACGATAACCCTGGGCAGAAAATTCTGGTGGGGCATGGCTCCGGCTCCTTTGGGCACCACGCCGCAGCAAAGTTCAACACACGAAATGGAGTCAGCACCAAGGCAGGGTGGCTTGGTTTTCTTCAAGTCTGGGAAAGCGCCAGAAAGTTGAACCAGGTCGTTCTTGACATCGCTCGGCAAGCCAACCTGGATCTTATTTCTTTTCCACCTTCCGCGTGCCTGTTTTCGCAAAAAGGTCAGGTTGTTTCCTGGAACACGGCATCCCTTGAGCACGCCCTCGAGAACGGTTTAATTCCTCTGGTCTATGGTGATGTGGTCTTTGATAAAGTTCTTGGCGGTACAATCTTTTCAACCGAGGAACTATTTGCGCATCTCGCGACCGTCTTACATCCGAGCCGAATTTTGTTAGCTGGTAAGGAAGAAGCTGTGTTCGCTGATTATCCCCGCAACCAGCACCCTATCAGGCACATTTCCAGATCGGCTGGTCTGGAAAGCTACCTGCATTCTTCTGATAACCAGGATGTAACCGGCGGAATGCGTTCCAAGGTATTCCAAATGCAAGCCATTTGTAATGCAAACCCGGGAACAAGCGTCGAAATTTTCCGTGCCAGCCTGCCAGGAGAACTTTTCAAAGCTCTCTCTGGCACACATTCAGGTACAATCATTTCCTGATATCCTTGTTTGGTAATAACTTGATTATGGACTATACTCGGCAAGAAGGTTCGATATGATTTATACAAGACAACAATTAGAAGAATTTGAATCTCAGCAGCTGGCTTCCTATGCTATCTACAGCAAGAATTCCAAAGGACGAAAATTCCCGGAGGAAGAAGCTGATTTACGAACCCGTTTTCAACGCGATCGCGAACGAATCTTGCATACCACTGCCTTTCGCAGGTTGGAATACAAAACCCAGGTCTTCATCAATCATGAGGGCGATTATTACCGGACCCGTTTGACACACACGCTCGAGGTTGCCCAGGTTGGTCGTTCCATCGCTCGCTCGCTTGGTGCCAACGAAGATCTGGTTGAGACTATCTGCCTGGCACATGACCTTGGTCACCCACCCTTTGGGCATTCGGGCGAAAGTGCTCTGGCCAAAATGATGAACGATCATGGCGGGTTCAATCACAACCATCATTCACTCCGAATTGTTACTGTGCTCGAAAACCGCTACCCGGACTTTCCAGGGTTGAATCTGAGCTGGGAGGTGTTGGAGGGCATGGTCAAGCACGAAACTGATTATGACCGTTCCGATGTACAGGATTATGATCCAGAATTACGCGGCTCACTGGAAGCCCAGATTGCCAATGTTGCCGATGAACTGGCATACACCAGCCACGACCTGGACGACGGCTTGCGCTCTGGCATGATCACCCCGTCTCAATTGGATGGCATTGCCATCTGGGAGATCATCAATGAAAGCATCGGACGCCGTAGAACAGACACGCTGGATGAACTTTCACGTCACCAGATCATACGTCGTCTGATCAGCTTTGAAATTACGGATCTGGTTCAATCTATCGACCGCTACTTGCGGAAAAGTAACATCAAAACTGCACTGGAATTACAAAAACTACCTTACAACGTTGTAGGCTTCAGTGAAGATATGTACCGAAGAAACCGGGAGTTGAAGGATTTCTTATTCAATAACCTTTACCGGCATTACCGTGTAGTACGCATGGCAGAAAAATCTGAACTGGTTCTTTCCAGGATCTTCGCCGCCTACCAACAAACCCCATCAGCAATGCCTCCTGCTGTACAGGCGTTAATTGCCGAACGTGGGCTTGAGCGCAGCATTTGTGATTATATTGCAGGCATGACCGATCGCTTTGCCATCGATGAATATCAACGTCTGTTTGACGTCAATGTATTACCTTAGAAAGAGAACATGAAACAACCATTAATCATTACGCCGTCCGGCAAAATACAATTAGAACAAGAACTCGCGGAACTCAAAGGTCCTCGCAGAGATGCGATTTCCAAACGCCTAAAGAGCGCCATTGAAATGGGTGATCTTTCAGAGAACGCGGATTACAAAGCCGCCAAAGAAGATCAGGGCTTTTTGGAGGGACGTATCCAGGAAATTGAGGCGATCCTCTCCAAAGCTGAAATAACTGAAGATACCCCCAAGAACAATGGCAAAGTCCAGATTGGAAATAAGGTCACCATCCAGGAAGATGGGCAAAAAGAAGAGACCTGGACCCTGGTTGGTGCCAGCGAAGCTGATTTGCGGCACCACAAGATATCATACTTCTCTCCCATCGGTTCTTCCTTAATGGACAAAAGGATCGGCGATGTGGCAGAAGTAACATTGCCAAACGGTTCAAAAATTTACTATAAAATTCTCAACATTGAGTAGATCCAAGCTGCTGCACCGACAAGAACTCAGGAATATCAGCGTTCTGAAGTATGGTGCAAATAACTGAAACAAAAAGCCGGGCTGTGTAACAGAGCCCGGCTAATTTTCAGCACTTGATCTTATTTCCGGTAAACTGCCAGTTCAATCGTATTTCTCTGGAAGTAGCTGTCTTCCGGCAGAGGAAGATCACCATACGAAACATCCACAATACGTCCTTCCATTCTCAGCGTGGCTGTCTCCAGCCGGAAGAGCTTACCAGGTTCGGCCAAAATTGGCTCACCCCGGATCTCCAGCCGCTGGCTGATGACGGGATCGTTGTAGGCATGTTTGCTCATGATCACTTTGGTCACTGTTTGGATGTCGTTTTTGTCAAAAAGCCAGACATCAAAGGCTGAGATCTTCTTGGGCTCACCCACCCCGATCAAGTCGGAGACACTGATACCGCATTCACCCAGAAAGGCACCATTCGGCGCATCGAAAGTAAAAGATTCGTCGTAACGGTCATCGCCGAACATGTAACTTGACATGAATTGGGCGATAGGCTTATCCCCATTGCCATTACCGTTTCCATTTCCATTTTTAGTGCCGTTAGCGAAGATGGAAGCGCGTTGGGCAGCTGGCTTTGGTTCTTCCGGTGCTGCAGCAACTGGCTGCCTCTGAACAGCGGCAGGCATCACTGGTCGTCGTACAGCCTGGGGGGTCAGCTTGTTTTCCGATGTGATCTCCTGAACAGTACCTGATCCAAAATTAAACCCATGTTCCCGGAAATAGAACCAATAAGCGGCTCCACCACCAATCAAAAGTACGCCCAGGAGTCCCAAACCAATCCATAGCAGGGAGTTGGTCTTTTCTTCCGCCTCAACCCCATCGACCAGGATTTCTGTCCCATCTTGCAGTGTCGTTGCGGGAGTAGCTAAAACAGTGTCAGGGGCGGGCACACTTGTATTGATCGCCGTCCCAAATCGCTGAATCTGTTCCACATTTAGAAAACCAGGATTTGCTGTGAGTTCTTTGAGTGTCTCTTCCGATTTTTCTCCAAGCTCCGCATATGCCTGCAAAGCCCTGGCCTTATCACCCGTAAGCGTATAGGTGGTGATGGCATTACGGAGATACTCAACCCGTAGATCGGGGCGCAAATTCTCAGCCGACGCATCCGTCCAAGGGATCGGGAACAGGTAACCGATCAACAACCCGAGCAGAACACCACCAATGGCGGCAGCGATTGCCAGGTTTCTCGGTATCTCTAATTTTTCTTTGATGATTGCGGTAAAGTTTTCCATAACCTGCACCTTTCAGCATAGTACTTCTACATCAAATAGGTGCACGTTTTGTACCAATGGCCACTTTATTCTTCTTGCTCTTCCTTGGCGTAGCGTTTGTGGCAATTGGTGCAGACAATTGTTTTATTGGCTTTTTCAACCAGAACACCACCACAATTCGGACACGCTTTTCCGGTTGGCTTATCCCATGAAGTGAAATCACAATCCGGGTAGCGTGAGCAACCGAAAAACTTGCGACCTTTTTTAGAGCGTTTTTCGATTACTTCCCCAATCCCACATGTCGGACAAGTCACACCAATTTTCTCCAACCAGGGTTCGGTATAGCGACATTTGGGGAAGTTATTACAACTAATGAACTTTCCAAACTTCCCATTTCGAAATACCAACTCCCCTCCGTCTTCAGGACAAGTTCTTCCCACTTTCTCAGGTTCGATCTGGGTTTTTGGCATATGTTTCTTGGCGTTCTCCAGTTCACGGCTGAAGGGTGTATAAAATTCACTGATCACATCTGCCCAGGCTTGCTTTCCGGCTGCAATCTTGTCCAGTTCATCTTCCATCAATGAAGTGAAGCCCAAATCAACCACACCAGGGAAATATTCAACCACCAGATCATTGACCAGGTAACCAATCTCCGTAGGATAAAGGCGCTTATTTTCACGGCTTACATACCCGCGTGTCTGAATGGTGGAAATGATTGGGGAGTAGGTGGAGGGTCGCCCAATTTGGTTTTCTTCCAGTGCCTGGATAAGAGTGGCTTCCGAATAACGTGGCGGCGGCTGGGTGAAGTGCTGAACAGGGTCGAGCTCGACCAGATTTTGTTTTTGACCTATTTCAAGAACTTCAACAGGCAGGTCAACCAATTCTTCTTCACCATTTTCATCGTCTGCCTTTTCATATCGGTAAACTGCCCGAAATCCTGCAAACACTTCGCGGTTACCTGTCGCCCGGAATAAGTAAACGTTATTATCTGCCAATCCCTCCACTTCCACTGTGGTGATCTCAAGTTTGGCTGGGTTCATCTGGCTGGCAACAAAGCGCTGCCAAATCAGTCGGTAGAGTGCGTATTGGTCACGCGTCAGGTGTTTCTTAAGCGATTCAGGTGTGCGGTTGACTGAGGTTGGTCGGATAGCCTCGTGAGCTTCCTGTGCAGAGGCGGCACGGGTGCGATACTGCGGTTGCCTTTCGGGCAGATAGCTTTCACCGTAACGTTCACGAACATACGTCCTGGCTTCTTTCACAGATTCGCTAGAAACATGTACTGAGTCAGTACGCATGTACGTGATCAAACCAGTTTCTTCTCCATTGCCCAAATCGAGCCCTTCGTACAACTGTTGGGCAATCGACATGGTTCTCTTGGTAAGAAATCCAAGTCTGCGTGAGGCTTCCTGCTGTAAAGTGCTGGTGATGAAGGGTGCTCCAGGACGGACCAGTCTGGTTGAAACATTGATATCTCCAATTTTGTAGGAGGCTTTCTGCAGCAAATCAACTGTTTCCATTGCCTGAACTTCGTTTTCAAGGCTCATGTCGAGGTTTTTATCATTCACTTTCACCAGTTTGGCGCGATACTGTTTGTCACTACCATGGGGATTGAAGAGAGCATGGATGGACCAGTATTCCATTGGTACAAAGGCGTCGATTTCTCTCTCGCGCTCAACAACCAACCTGAGAGCCACCGATTGAACTCTACCAGCCGAAAGCTTTCCTTTCACTTTAGCCCAAAGAATTGGTGAAACACTATAGCCTACCAATCGGTCCAGGATACGGCGTGCTTGCTGGGCATCCACCAGGTCCATATCCAGATCGCGCGTTTTTTCAAAGGCTTCCGCGATAGCATTCTTGGTGATCTCGTGGAAAACAACCCGTTCTGTTTTGGCAGGGTCGATCTCAGCCGATTCCATCAGGTGCCAGGCAATCGCTTCCCCTTCCCGGTCAGGGTCGGTTGCCAGGAAAACTTTCTTGGTTCCATCTGCCAGGCTTTTTATTCTTCTAACTACTTCTTTTTTCTCGTTGGGAACACGATATTTCGGCTCAAACCCGTTATCCACGTCCACACTTAGTTGGGATTTCAGAAGGTCACGGACATGACCCACAGAGGCAACAACATCATAACTTTTACCGAGGAAACGTCCGATCGTACGGGCTTTGGCAGGCGATTCGACTATCACTAAAGGTTTTCCGCTTGCCCGGGTGCTCCTGAAAGCGGATTTATTAGTGCTTGCTTTTAGGCTTTTCTTGAGCGTAGTCTTCTTCGGCGCACTCGCTTTTTTGCTCTTTGTTTTGGTCTCACCCTTGACCAGAACTGGCTTTTCCAGCCCTTCGTGGTCAGGTGTTGTACCAATGCGGTACATTTTCGTCCCACAAACAGCGCAATTACCGGTCGTGACAGCAGCTCCACGAGCGTTGAATCCTGCTTTAGGGTTAGCGATTTCTCGCTTTTCTTTGCATTTTAAACAATAAGCTTCCATATTCTTGTCTCCGGGCTGGTTTATTCCCACACTAGCCGGGCACTATAATACCATATTCATTTTCTTGTCAAGAGTGGATCGCGA
>ENA-UOXR01001582-UOXR01001582.1-bioreactor-metagenome-genome-assembly--contig:-NODE-1582-length-23500-cov-4.568906_pt1 | contig 23500 bp, 17 predicted proteins | sample MGYA00238164_ERZ764825 | MGnify/ENA primary metagenome ERZ764825 (study PRJEB28920, sample SAMN05720171) | bioreactor metagenome | isolation source: Anaerobic biogas reactor | place: USA:Washington...
GGAGGTCATCAGAGCATGGGCCGCCACGGTGCCGACCTCCGGGACCGTTTCCGTCAGCAGCGCGCCGCCGGCCGTCCAACGCATCGGATGGTACATTGTCTCTGCTGAGAAGGCCAAGAACGAGGTGGTCTTCACCTACCGTGGCATGGGCCACTGCTGTCTGGTGATCGGTCCGACAGACGTGCCGCCTCCCGAGGCCAACAACATGGGCATTGAAAGGGTCAGGGCCGTCGAGCCCGGCATGTACCTTATGTGGACGTACTGAGCCTTCTCGGCGCCGCACGGACGAGATCGCCGCGCCGTCCGGTCCTGCGCCGTCCCCGCGGGAAAACCTTGCCGATGGGGATGGACGAGGGCGGCGAAACAGGTATAATGCTTCGCTCTGGGTTGTGTTTTTTGGTGGAACGGGAGGTTCCCTGGATGAGCATGCCTGCGTACACACCGTTGACCGACGCCCTCGTCGCCGAACTGCGACGGATCGTGGGCGATGCGTATGTCGTTTTCGGCGATGAAGATAGGCTCGAACCCTACTCTCACGACGAGATTCCCGACCGGCACTACGCCCACATGCCCGAGGCGGTGGTGCGGCCGCAGACGGCCGAGCAGATTGCAGCGATCATGCGGCTGGCCAACCGGGAGCACTTTCCCGTCACACCGCGCGGGGCCGGCAGCGGCCTGTCGGGCGGCGCGGTGCCGATTCACGGCGGCGTGGTCCTCCTGTGCGACCGCATGAACCGCATCCTGGAGATCGACCCGGCGAACATGGTGGTCGTGGTCGAGCCGGGCGTGGTCACGGCCGAGATCAACGAGCGGCTGGGCGACACGGGCCTGTTCTACGCCGGCTACCCGATGAGCCTCGAGACGTGCTCCATCGGCGGCAACGTCGCCGAGAACGCCGGCGGCGGCAAGGCCGTCAAGTACGGCGTCACGAGCCGCTACGTCCTGGGGCTGGAGATCGTCACGCCGACGGGCGAGATCATCGAACTCGGCGGCAAGCTCCTGAAGGACGTGACCGGGTACAGCATGATCCAGCTCATGCTCGGCAGCGAGGGCACGCTGGGCATCTTCACGAAGATCGTGCTGAAGCTGATCCCGCGGCCGAAGACGAGCGTGGACCTGCTGTGCCTGTTCGGGTCGATTGACGAGGCGATTGCGGCGGTGCCGATGATCATGGTCCGAAGCGGCATCACGCCCACGGCCATCGAGTTCATGGACTGCGCGTCGATGCAGGCGTCGTGCCGGTACCTCAACGAGTCGCTGGACTATGGCCGTGCGGGAGCCATGCTGCTGATCACCGTGGACGGGGCCGACGAAGGACAGGTCGAGCGCGAGTACGAGGCCCTGGGCGAGCAGTGCATGGCGGCCGGGGCCGTCGAGGTCTACGTCGCCGACAACCATACCACGAGCGAGCGCGTCTGGAACATCCGCCGCAACATCGCCGAGGCGTTTTCGGTCATCTCGCCGCACCAGGCCAACGAGGACCTCGTGGTGCCGATCGCGGCCATTCCCGCGCTGGTCAAGGGCATGGGCGAGCTGTCGGCCAAGTACGGCATCGCCATTCCGTCGTACGGCCACGCCGGCGACGGGAACATTCACACGCGGCTCGTGAAGAACCCCGACTGGTCGCTCCAGCAATGGAACGAGACGCTGCCGAAGGTGCTCGACGAGCTGTATCGCCTCACGGCGTCGCTCGGCGGCCGCATCTCCGGCGAGCACGGCATCGGGCACAAGCGGAAAAAACACATGCCCTTGTTCGTCTCGGCGGAGTATATTGACATGCTGCGAGCGGTCAAACGGGCTCTGGACCCCAACGGCGTGCTGAACCCCGGGAAGATTTTCGACTTGCCGTGACCACGTCTCCGGGGCGTCGCGGGGGCGAAGGTCTCGCCGCAAGGACCGACCGCTGCGCAGGTGGCCCGTCCTGGAGAGACCGTCATGTCCGAGTGTCTGCCGATGTGCGTCGTGGCGTTGGTGTGCGGGGTGATGGCCAGTGCGGCCCTGGGCCAGGGCGACGACGCTGCCGCCCGGGGCAAGGAGACCTCGTCCCCGGCGGCTGCGGCGGGAGGATTCGTGCCGTTCGTCCTGCCGCCGCAGGGCGTGCCGGCCGAGCCGGACCTTCGCCGCGTGTTCGACGGGCCTCGCGGCGACGCCTTGCCGCGCGTCACCGTCGAGGGCGGCCATTTCGTCGCCGACGGACAGCGCGTGCGATTCTGGGGCGTGAACCTCTGCTTCGGCGCGTGTTTTCCGTCGCACGAAGCCGCCGACCGCCTGGCGGCGCGTCTGGCGGCCTTCGGCGTCAACTGCGTCCGCTTCCACCACATGGACCACCACGCCTGGCCCACCGGCCTCTGGAAGAAGGACTTCAGCGGCCTCGAGCCCGAGGCGCTCGACCGGCTGGACTATCTGCTGGCCGCGCTGAAACGCGAGGGCGTCTACGCGAACATCAACCTGCACGTCTCGCGCGACTTCTCGCGCACCGGCGCCGCCGTGAAGCCCGAGGAACTCACCGAATTCGGCAAGATCGTGTGCCTGTTCGACCCGGAGCTGATCGAGCTCCAGAAACGGTACGCCCGCGATCTGCTCGGCCACAGAAACGCCTACACGAAGCTCACCTACGCCGAGGACCCGGTGGTGGCGCTCGTGGAGCTGTCGAACGAGAACTCGGCGCTGCTGGCGCTGTCGGCGTACGGCCGCAACGGATTCTCGCCGCGGTACGAGCGGCTGCTGGGGGACCTGTGGAACGCCTGGCTGTGCGACCGGTACGACAGCGACAATGCCCTGCGCGAGGCCTGGGCCGTCGGCGAACTGCCGCGCGGGCCCGAGATGCTCGCCGGCGGCGCGGACCTCACGCGCGACGTGATCGAGGCGCACTGGCGCCTCGGCGTGCTCGATGCGGCGCGCATGACCGCGGAACCCGTCGAGCGACAGGCCGGCCAGCCGCACGCCGTGCGCCTCAACGTCCAGGCGGTCACCGACACGGCCTGGCACCTCCAGTTCATGCAGCCGGGACTGACGATCCGCAAGGGCCGCTTCTACAGCGTGCGGATGCTGGCCCGCGCGGACGCGTCCCGCAGCATTCACGTCGTGGCGCAGCAGCACGACGCCCCGTGGGAAACGCTCGGCCTGAGCGAGCAGGTGACGCTGACCGACACATGGCGGCCCGTGGAGCTCGGGTTCGAGGCCACGGCCGATTGCGACAACGCGCGGCTCTCGGTGTCCGTGGGGCAGGCGACGGGTGCGGTGGACCTGGCCGAGATTTCCCTGACGCCCGGCGGGCGCACGGGCCTGGGCGAGCGCGAGACGCTGACCAAGCGGAACGTCGCCATGGTCCGCCCGGACGACCTGGCCGCAGAGGGCCGCCGGCGCGACTGGGCCGCGTTCCTGACGGACCTCGACCTGCGGTACTTCACGGGGATGCGCCAGCACCTGATCAAGGAACTCGGCGTGAAGGCGGCCGTGACGGGCACCGCGGGCTGGACGGCTCCGGGCGACTGGGTGCAATCGCACCTGGACTTCGTCGACAGTCACGCCTACTGGCAGCACCCGCATTTTCCAAACCGCCCGTGGGACGAGCGCGACTGGGTGATCGGCAACACGCCGATGGCCGACGAGCCGCAGCGGTCCACGCTGGTCACCCTGGCGCGGCACCGGGTGATGTACCCGGACAACCGTTCGGCGGCGCGGCCGTTCACCGTCACCGAGTACAACCACAGCGCCCCGAGCGAGTACCAGGCCGAGGGCGTGCCGATGATCGCGTCGTTCGCCGCCGCGCAGGACTGGGACGGCGTCTTCCTGTTCGCCTACCGTCACGGCGCCGACTGGGATAATGACTACGTGCGCGGCTTCTTCGACATCGCCGGCAACCCCGTGAAGATGGCCCAGATGGCGGCCGGGGCGCTGATGTTCCGCCGCGGCGACATTCCGGAGTTGCCCGTGTCGGTGGTTACGGCCCTGTCGCCGGAGCGGATGCTGCGGCTCGCCGGTCGGTACGGCGTGTGGTCCGACCGCGTGCTGGATGCGGCCGGCGCGACGCCCGAGGCGATCTTCTTCGGCCGCTACAGCGTCGCGATGTTTGACATGGCCGGCTCGTCCGACACGCACCTGGTGCAGCCGGGCAACGAGTTCCGTCTGCCGCCGCTGTCGCCCGAGAGGGGGCCGTGGTCGATGACCACCGCCGGCGACGTGCTGCGCTGGACGGCCGCCGGGCCGCGCACCGGCCTCTACACGGCCCGCGGCGCGCGGAGCGTGGCCGTGGTGGGGTCCTCCCGCGGCAGGCCGCAGCGGCTCGGGCCGGTGACGGTCGAGATCGACGGCCCGGACTTTGCCGCCGTCACGGTGTCGTCGCTGGACGGGCAGCCGCTGGAAATGTCCGGGCGCATGCTGGTCACGGCCTGCGCGCGGATGGAGAACACCGATCAGCAATGGAACGAGGCCCGCACGAGCGTCGGCGACCGCTGGGGCAAAGCGCCGACGCGGATCGAGCCGGTGCGCGCGACCATCCGCCTGGAGAGCCAGGCCGCCGCCATCGAAGGCTATCGGCTGCATGCCCTGGACGGCACGGGGACGTCGGTGAAGGAATGGGCCGCCGAACGCGCCGAGGGAGGCGCCTGGACGATCCGCCTGCCCGGCGATCCGGGGACCCTGTGGTATTTGATCGTGACGGACCGGTCGATGCCCTGACAGCCGTAGGGTGGGTCCACCGGACCCACGCGTTCTCTCAGTCAACGCGCGTGCGAAGCACGCTCCTGTAACCCCTCGCCCTGCGTGCAGGGAGAGGTGCCCCGAGCTTTGAGCGAGGGGCGGCGAGGGTCGAATGGGGCAACCCCTCCGAATTCGTCACGTCTTCTCCGCTCGCCACCCTCACCCGGCCCTGCGGGCCACCCTCTCCCCTCAAGGGAGAGGGGTTAACAACGGCGTCCTCTCGATCTCTACAGCCCGCTCATGAACTGGAACACGCGGTCGCCGTGGCCGGTCAGGCCCTCGTGGCCGAAGTCGTGGTACAGGGCCATGGACTTTGGTGACGCGATCCGGTTGTACGCGGCGAACTGGGTGGACGGCGGGCACGTCTGGTCCTGGAGCGACACGCCCATGAACACCTCGGCCCGGATGCGCGGGGCCAGGTGATGCACGTCGATGTAGCCGAGCCGCGTGAAGATCTCGTCCTCGCGTTCGTGCAGCGGATCGAAGCACTTGAAGTAATACGTGAGTTCCCAGTAGGCGTTCTTGGTCAGGTCGATGTCCCAGACACGGCGATAGTCGCTCAGGAACGGGAAGGTCGGGGCGGCCTTCTTGATGCGCGGCTCCAGGGCGGCACAGGCCAGCGTCAGTCCGCCGCCCTGGCTGCCTCCGGCGACGCCCACGCGCGTCGGGTCCACGCCGTCCAGGCCCATGACGATGTGCGCCAGTTGCACCGTGTCCAGATACACCTGGCGGTAGTAGAGCTTCTCGGGCCCGTCGTTCAGCCCGCGGATGATCTGGCCGCGATAGGTGTTGCCGGTGGTGCCGCCGACGTCCTCGCTGAGGCCGGCCTGCCCGCGGCAGTCCATGGCCGCCACGGTGTACCCGAGGGCCACGTAGTTGAGCTTGTCGGACCAGTCGCCCGAGGAGCCGCTGTAACCGTGGAACATCAGCACCGCCGGACGCGACCCCTTCGCGTGCTTCGGCCGCAGGAGCTTCGCGTGAACCCGCGCGCCGCCCATGCCCGTCCAGAACAGGTGCTTGCACTCGGCCACGGGCATCTGGAACTCCGCGTCGCGCAGTTCCACCTTCGGATCGAGCTGCGAGACCTCGGCCAGCGAGCGGTCCCAGAAGGCGTCGAAGTCCGACGGTCTCGGGTTGGTTCCCTGGTAGACCCTGAGTTTGTCCAACGGCATATCCAGTGCAGGCATGGCCCTACCTCCTTTGGTAATGACGAATCGGTCGCCTTTCAGGCCGGAGACTATACGTCCGATTTCAAACGGAGCCAACAGAAATGCGGCACGACCGTTCTCGGGGGGTGTGCCCAAAGATTCCGGCATGTGCGGCGGTCGTTCGCCAGCGTGCGTGGCGGTCGTTCGTTGGAGTGGACGGTCCTGGGCCTCAGGCTGTCGAGGTCAGCCCGGTGCGCTTGATTGGCGGCGGGAGTCGGGATAGGATGGGTCGGGCGCTCGCGGCTCCGGGCGTCGCGCTGGGGGGAGTCATGGAGAGGACCGATGCAGATTCGCAATGATTGGCACGTGCACACGCGCAATTCGCCGTGCGGCAACAAGGACGCGGCGCTGGCCCGGCTGGCCGAGCGGATTGCCGCGACCGAGGTGACCCGGTGGGGCGTCACGGATCACATTTTCACCGAGCAGAACATCGCGGACCTGGAGGCGGCGCGCCGCGAGTACGACGCCCTGCCCGAGAAGGACCACGTCGCCTTCGCCGTCGAGGCCAGCGTCCTGCGCGACTGGGACATCCAGCGGACGCGCAGCGAGGGGAACATCTGGGGCTGGTTTCCCGGCGGGCCGCCCGGGCAACTCGACCTGGTGCTGCCCGACGAGGTGGTCCAACGGCTGGGCATTCAGTACGTGATCGCCGGCACTCATTGGCCGCTCGGAGCCGAGATGAAGCCCGAGGCCATGGTCCGCGATTACCATCGGCAGAACATGTTCCTGGCCGAGCATCCCAGCGTGACGATCATTGCCCACCCGTGGTGGTGGCGCGACAAGTACACCAAGGCCAACGGCGAGATGGTGCCGTTCCCGTGGCTGGCGGACTTCTCCATCGTTCCGCAATCGATGCACGACGAGTTCGCCGCCGCGGCGCGCGAGAATGGCAAGATTGTCGAGGCCAACGCCTCGATCGTCTTCTCCGACAAGGGCGGCGACCGATGGCGACGGCAGTACGGCGAGTACCTGGCGCTGTTGCGGGAGACCGGGTGCACCTTCTCGACCGGCAGCGACTCGCACGGAGCCGACTACACGCGGTGGCCCGAGGAGTTCGGCGATCACCTGGCGTCGCTGGGGTTCACCGAAGAAGACTTCTGGCAGGGCCCGAGCCGCTGACCTGTGCAGCGCGCGAGCCGGCCCTGCGGTGAACACGGCGGGAGGGCCTGCTTCGTTCAATTCTCACGGCACGGCGGGTCGATACTTGGGCAGGTGGCGATGATCGTTCGAATGGTTCTCGCGGCAATATTGGCGACGAGTCTGGCGGGCGGATCCGCCGGTGCGGCGATTGTCTACGTGTCGCCGGCAGGCCTGCCGACGAATCCGGGGACGCCCGAGGCTCCGCTGGACGCCGCGACGGCGCTGTCGGCGAAGGCCGCCGTGGTGAAGCCGGGCGACACGGTGGTGCTGACCGAGGGAACGTACGCCGGAGGCCTTCGCGCGTCGCTGAGCGGCACCGCCGAGGCGCCGATTGTGGTGCGCGGTGCGCCGGGGCGACGGGTCACCGTCGATGCTGCGGCATCCGAGCGGTCCGGCATTCTCATCACCGGCCAGTGGACTGTCTGGCGAGACCTGGAAATCACCAACAGCGACCCCCGTCGCACGAGCAAGCGCCGCGGTCGCTGGAACGCCGACCTGCGCCGGATGCCCGGGATCGAGGTCGAGGGCAGCCACGTGCGGCTCATCAACCTGGTGATCCACGACGCCGGCCAGGGCATGTGGCTGCCGTCGCGGGCCGTGGACGTTGAGGTCTATGGCTGCATCAGCTACTACAACGGCTGGGACAGCCCCTACGGCGGCGAGGGGCACGGCATCGAGGCCCAGAACGAGCACGAGACCAAGCGGCTCCACGACAACGTCACGTTCCACAATTTCGGCGGCGGCATCACCCTGGCCAGCCGCGGCGCCCCGGTCAGCGGGTTCGACATCGAAGGCAATGTGCTGTTCGACAACGGCGTCCTGACGAGCGACCGGCGGCGGCAGCGGAATCTGATGATCGGGTCACTGAGCTGGCCGGCGTCACGGCTGCGGATCGCCGACAACGTGATGCGCCACGCCGGGTGCGCCGCCACGAGCGTGCAGATCGGCCGCACCATGGAGGGGCGCGACGCGCAGTTCACAGGCAATTACGTCATCGGGGCGACCCAGGTGCTGAAGTTCCGCTCGATCGAGGTCCGTGACAATCGGTTTGCCGGCACGATGACGGTGATGCACCTGCACGTGGACGCCAAGGCCGACCTTGGGGCGTATCGCTGGGACCGCAACCGGTACTGGTTTGTCGAGGGGGCGTGGTTCCCCATGGCGTTCTACCGCGGCGAACAGGGCACGGGCATGGACTTCGCCGAGTGGCGCCGACGCACCGGGCTGGACCCGTCGAGCAGCGTGACGGCGGAGTTGCCGCGCGGCACGGAAGTGTTCGTGCGGCGGAACCGGTACGAGCAGGGCCGGGCGCATGTGACGGTGGTGAACTGGGATCGCGCGCCGCAGGTGACGGTGGACCTGTCGGCTGTGGCGCGGGCCGGACAGCGGTACCGCATCATGAGCGCGGGCGACCTGTGGGGCCGGCCCGCCGCGTCGGGACGCTGGCAGGAGGGGCAGACCACCGTGACGCTGGCGATGCCCGGTCCGCCGCCGTCGGCGCCGGTGGGCGAGACGCCGAGCCCGCCGCCGGAGGCCGATGCGGGATTCGCTTGCTTCGTTGTTCTCCCGGTGCTAGAGTCTGAGCCCGAATCGCAAAAGTGATGACCCGACAGTAAGGATCGCCGACACATGCAGACGCTGTACATCAAGGAGCGGTCGTTGCCGACGGCCTGGGAGCGGGCCGTCCTGGAGACGTGGAACGCGGGGGCCCGGTTCCGGACCGAGTACGACAAACCGGGCGACCCCGAGTCGCGTGACGTGTGCGCGATGATTCACGTGACCGAACCGCTCTCGGAGCCGCGCATCCACAAGGCGTTTCCCGGCGGGCTGGACGACCTGGAGATTTACCGGGCCGAGGTGCTGCACGGCGTGCACGACCACTGGATTGCCCCCGAGGAGGGCAAGTGGGAGTACACCTACCACGAGCGGCTGTTCGAGTACCGCGTGCCGGGCCTCCCGCAGCCGATTGACCAGATCGAAGCCGTGATCGCCAAACTGGCCGAGGCGCCGCACTCGCGCCGGGCGCAGGCCGTCACGTGGCAGGCCTGGAACGACACCGGGATCCACGATCCGGCGTGCCTCCAGCGCATGTGGTTCCGCGTGGAGCAGGGACGGCTGAACCTGGTGGTCCACATGCGATCCAACGACGCTTTCAAGGCGGCGTTCATGAACATGTTCGCCTTTACGGAGCTTCAGCGGACGGTGGCCGCGCGGCTCGGTGTGGACGTAGGCGACTACGTCCACGGGGCGGACAGTTTCCACATCTACGGCTCCTATTTCGGCGAGTTCGAGGGGTTCCTGCGGAGCGTCGAGTCGCGGCCCGACCGGTACTTCACCACCGAGTTCGCGCTGCCGATGTTCCTCGACGGCGCCGAACGCCTGCTGGCCGAGCGCGATCTGCCGCCGGCCAAACGCGCGATCGTCGAGGCCCGCAAGACAGAGCTTCAGAAGCTCCTGGCCTGACCGCGCGGCAACGCCTCCACAGTGATGGGGTGGCATGGCCACGCTGGCGTGGCCATGAAGAGGGAACCGGCACGGCGCCATGACCGCGCAGCCCGGATGATGAGGGGACGCACACAGGCCGGCCTCTGACCCGGCAGAACAATGGTTGACAACAGGGAGTGGACCCCATGGAAGAGATCGTCGGACCGTGTGTCGGAACTCTTCTGGCAGCAGGCATTCTGGTCGTGTTGATCCTGGTGCTGGTGCGGCTGGCCGACCTGAAGCGCGCGGTGGAGGCCCTGCGAGAGAACATCGCCCGACTGACGGAGGGGCAGCGAGGCACGGTCGTCACGCCGGGCCCATCATCGGCAGAGGCATCGGCGCCTTCCGCGTCGGCGCCGTCGGCGCAGCAGGCCGAGCCGACGCCGAGGTCGCAGCAGCCGCTGCCGCCAACGGCGTCGCGGCCGGTCGACACGCCACAGAAGCCGCCCGCGCCTCCGGCGATGGCACAGGTCGCAGCGACGACGGAGATTCCCATTCGGCTTGTCCGCATCCGGCACCTGGCCGGCGCTGTGGCACAGCCCTCGGCGACGGAACCGTCACCCTCTGGAGAGGCGCCCTCTGTGCCGCCGCAGCCGCAGGCTTCCGGAGTCGGCCGACGGTTCGAGTTGTTCCTCGGCACCAAACTCCTGGCCTGGGTGGGGATCCTGGTTCTGCTCACCGGATCGGTGCTGTTCATCCTCTGGGCCCACCAGCGGCACCTGCTCAGCGACCTGACGAAAGTGCTCCTGCACGTCGGCGTGGGCGCGGCGCTGCTGGGCGCGGGCGAATGGGCCAGCCGCAAGACCTGGACGCCGCTGGCCCGCACGCTGACCGGCGGCGGCATCGCCGAACTGCTCTTCGCGTCGTTCGCCGCCTCGGTGCTCTACGGCATGATCGGGTGGCAGGGGTTCTTCCTCAGCATGGGGGCTGTCGTGGCCCTGGCCATTGTCCTGGCCCTCCGATACAACAGCCTGACCATCTCCATCATCGCCACCACCTCCGGCGTCGCCGTGCCGCTGATGCTCTGGAACATGCACCCCGATTACCACCTCGTCCTGGCCTTCCTCGCCGCCGTGGACATCAGCGTCATGGCCCTGGCCTGGTTCCGGCAGTGGCGGCCCATCAACCTCATCGCCTTCGCCGGAACGGTGCTCAATGTCCTGTGGTGGCTCGGCTGGAGACACGGCTTTCGACTGTTCGGCGACACCTATCCCGAAGGCGTGCCGCCCTCGCTCGCCGTCGGCGCCATCGGCGGATTCTTCGCCCTCTTCCTGGCTGTGTCGCTCGTCTATCATCTCGGCCGACGGCAGCATCGGCCGCTGGACCTGCCGGTGTTCGTGCTGAACCCGCTCTGGGCGTACCCGTCGGTCTACTTTCTGTTCAACGACCGTCACCACGGCTGGATGGCGCCGCTGGCGGCCGGGCTCGGCGTGCTCTACCTCACCCTGGCCGCGCTGATCCGACGCCGCTGCACGGCGGCGGCCTCGTCGTTGTACTCGCTGGCCATCGCCCTGGGCGTGGCGCTGCTGGCCCTGGCCGCGCCGATCCAGTTCGACGGGCTGGTCATCCCGATGACCCTCGCACTGCTCGCGGTGGTGCTCTACGTCGCCGCCGAGATCACGCGCGAGCACCGGCTCCAGGTCGCGGGGCTGTGCGTGTACGTGCTCACGGCCTTGTCGTTGCTGGCCTGCGGGGCCGACCTGACCGACCGGGCGCCGCGCGTGTTCCTGAATCAGCGCCTGGCCACCCTGGCGGCATGCATCGTCAGCCTCGCGGCGACTTCAGCCGTTCTCCGCCGCAGCCGCGTCGGAGGATTGCCCGGCCGACGCCCCATGGCGACCGTGGCATCGCTTGTGGCCCACGGCCTCACCCTGCTGGCCTTCACGCTCGAGGTGGACAACTACTACCACCTCAGGCACGTCCCGTTCGACAGCATGGACGTCCAGCTCGTGTGCGACCTCGGCTATGCGTGCTATGCCGTCGCGATGCTTCTGGCCGGGGCCGCGCTGCGACGGCGCACTCTGCGCATCGCATCGGCGGCGCTGCTTCTGCTGACGCTCGGCAAGGCCCTCACATCGGATGCGGCATTCCTGTTCGCCAACCAGGCCCACGCGATCTGGAACGTGCGTGCGGCCGTGCTGGGCGCGTGCATCCTCTGGCTGGCGTCGGCCGCGGCCATGGTCCGCCGCTGGCCGTCCAGCTTCATCCAGCCCAGGCACGTGCCGGTCCTGGTGCTCCTGGCCCACGCACTCGGGCTGATGCTCTTCACGCTCGAGGCCAGGACGTTCTTCGCCCACTACGACAATCTGGCCACAAGCCACCTGGCGCGACAGATGACCTACTCCATCGGCTATGCACTCTATGCCTGCACGCTGCTGGCGGTGGGCTTCCTGCGGCGGCAGGCCTACCTGCGCGCCGCCGGGCTGGTGTTGTTCGCCGGCGTCCTGCTGAAGATCTTCGTCTACGACCTCAAGGAACTGCGCGAACTGTACCGCATCTTCAGCTTCCTCGGCCTGGCGGTCCTTCTGCTGACCGGGGCGTATCTGTATCACAGGTTCCAGCACCTGCTTCTGGCGACGGTCGCCAGGGAGGAACCGTGCCACGAGGACGAGTCGGCCTGACCTGGACATACGGTGGCTGCTTGACGCAGTTCCCGAGCACCGTCGAGGGGCCGTCGGGTTCCCAGCCTGTCGAGGAGCAGCCATGCGCCAAGAGCCGGGGCGCCACGCCGGGCGCCTCGTAGGCAGGGAAGGCGTTGGAGGGAGACGTTCGTGATGATCCGACGAGAGACCCTCTTCCGCGGCACGGTCCAGGGCGTGGGGTTCCGCTGGTCGGTCCTGCGCGTGGCGTCCGAGCACGCGGTGACCGGCTACGTGCGCAACTGTGCCGACGGGTCGGTCGAGATGGTGGCCGAGGGCGACGCGGCCGAGGTCGAAGCCTTCTGCCGCGCCGTCGGCCAACGCATGAGCGACTACATCCGCGACGTCCGCGCCGCCGACGCCCCGGCCACCGGTGAATTCCGCGGCTTCGAGGTGCGGCACTGAGCGAAAAGGGTGTGCCCGATCCTTCTGGAGCACGACAAAGGTCGTCTTGCCACGGCAGGTGACGAACTGAACGGCGGTGGTCGGACGTGAGGGCCGCCTGCGTTTTGCCGAACTCCGCACATGGACCGAAAACCCAGGCCCGAAGGGCCGGCAAGAGTGTAGCCGGAGGCGCTGGGCCGGCCGCTGTTGGCCGGACCGAGCCTCCGGTATCCGAGCCCACCTTTCCTTCAAGCCCTGAAAGGGCGTAACCTGTTTGGCCACAGAACAGGTCGCGCCCCTCCGGGGCTTGAGGTTCTTAAGGAGTCCGTCACCGGGGGCTGCGGCTCGACGATACGGCCGTCGAGCCTTCGCCCCCGGCTAAGCTCTCGTCGGCCCTTCGGGCCTCAGGTGCCGACGTGCCAGGGCTCACCCAGAAAGCCTGAGGCGCAGGGCGGTCCACTCCAACGCACGACCGGCACGCGTGCTCTGGCGAACGACCGCCGCACATGCCAGAACCTCTGGGCACACCCAGCAGAAATCGCCAGCCACTGACCCCTTGCGGTCAGCGGGACTCCCATTACAATGGCAATGGACCTGGTTGCCCATGGAGCGGCAGCCGGGCATGTGGCTGGTTGGCATGTCTCGTGTGTCGGCATTCTCCTGGAGGACGAACCATGGCTGAATTCGATGATCAGGGCGGCTCGACGCAGAACGCCGCGGGCACAACGGAGGGGGGCGCCGCCTCCGGTCAACCGCTTCCCACCTTCATGTGGAAGCCGCGCGAGGACTCGTTCGCCGGCGAGATGAAGCCCGACGACAAGACCATGGGCCTGCTGTGTCACCTGCTGGGCATCTTCGGTTTCCTGGGGCCACTGATCATCTGGCTTGTCAAGAAGGACGAGTCGCGGTACGTGGACATCCAGGGGAAGGAAGCCCTCAATTTCCAGCTTTCGTACCTTATCTACTTCGTTGTCGCTTACCTCTCGGTCTTTGCAGTGGTCGGATGCGTGCTCTTCCCGATTGTGTGGGTGTTGTGGCTGGTCGTGTTGATCATCGCCACGATCAGGGCCAACAACGGGATCATCTACCGCTACCCGTTGGCGATCCGGTTCATCAAGTAGCGCCGCCGGGCGGGCCGCGGAGACGGACAGCTGGGTGCCATGCCTGCCCCGTCAGGCATGGGCGTGTTCGCGTGGCTGCCCCTCGACGGTGCTCGGGAACTGCGTCAAGCAGCCACCCTACGGCTGAGGGGCCGTAATGCCACTTTACGGCAGCATGTTGCGCGTGGCATGTTTTCGGACGGCCTGAGAGGGCATCGTCACATTGTCTCGTCACGCCGTGGCGGGTGAACGAGGAGGCATTCTCATGAGACTCTCGCCCCTGATGCTGACGGCCGCCGGCGTCGCGGCGACGATGGTTGCAGCGGCGCTGGCCCAGACGTACTCAACTCCGTCGGGCCAGGGCGTCGAGACGGGCCGCCCGCGAGCCGTCCGCGACGAGGCCGTGCCGACCGAGAAAGAGCGGCTGGCCGAGGATCGCCGCCTCCAGGCCGAGCTGCGCAAGATCCGCGCCGGCAAGACGGGCGTGACGAAGATCGAGCCGTTGCGCCTCGGGGCGCGGGAGCTGGTGTCGGTGACGGCCCAGCGCGACGAGCAGACGGTGGTGCTCCTGGTGCCGCAGGTGCGACGCACCGGCCGACGGGCGTGGGAGAATCCGGAGGAACTGCTGACGGCGCTGCGGGCCCTGCGGCCCGAACAGTACGAGGTGATTCACACCGAGGAAGCCTACGGCGTCGAGTGGATCACCGGCGTCGGCGAAGGCAGCCCGACGACGCTGGCCGACATGGCGCGGCGCGCCCTGGGTCGCGATGCCGTCACCGACGGCCCCAGGAAGCCGACCGGTGACGAGACCAAGGCGACCGACACCCCGGCACCGGCTGAGGCCGCCGCCTCAGGAGTGTTCGTGGAACTGATGGACGGCCAGATCGACGGCAAGCCGTACAAGGCCGTCGTCATGCAGCGCGGCGTGATGCTCACCCGCACGGAGTTGTGGCTCGCGCAGGTGCGATCCCGCGGCGGCCTTGTGGCCCCTCGCGCCGACGTGCTCGCCGAAGCCGCCAAACTGACCCCCGGCGACAGGATCACCGTCCGGTATGTGACGGTGGACGGCCGCCTGTACGTGACGGAACTGAAGAAGGACTGACCTCGTCGTGCCCCACCCGGTCGTGATTTTCGGAAGCGGCAGCCGCGGCAACTCGATGCTCGTGGCCGGTCCGCGCGGGCGCATTCTGCTGGACATGGGCTTCCCGCAGCGGCGCATCGTGGGCCACCTGCGCGACGAGGGCCTGGAGCCGACGGACGTGGACGCGCTGCTGGTCACGCACACCCACGGCGACCACGTGGGCGACAGCGCGTTGAAGTTCTGCTGGCGCCATCATGTGCCCCTGGTGGCGGCGCGCGAGAACCTGGCGGTGCTGCGTGCCCGGTACCGGCCGGTGATGGGGCGGCTGGACCGCGCGGGCCTGCTGCGCGAGATGCCGCCGCGCGGTCTGGAGATCAAGGGGCTTCAGGTGCGCCCGTTTGCCGTGCCGCACGACGCCGAGGGCATCTGCCTGGGGTACCATGTCACGATCGAGCCGGCCCACAGCGACGGGACGCCCGTCCGCGTCGCGGCGACGACGGACCTGGGCGCCGTGCCGCCGGAGGTGCTCCAGCGGCTGGCGGAGGCGGAGATTGTCGTGCTGGAGTCCAATCACGATCCCGACCTGCTGGTCGCCAGCGGGCGTCCGCAGCCGTTGGTGAACCGCATCGCCGGCCCGTTCGGCCACCTGTCCAACGGGGCTGCCGCCGAAGCCGTCGCGGCCCTGCTCAACCGCGCCGAGCCTGGCCAGGTGCGCACCATCGTCCTGGCCCACCTGAGCCGCGACTGCAACGACCGCTCCATCGCCCTGCATTGCACCCGCCACGCGCTGAAGGGGTTCGACGGTCCCCGGCCGCAGGTGGCTGCCGCCGACCAGGACGCGCCCCTGACCGTCGCCCTGCCGGCCACCTGACCCGCGCGACGGCGATTCTCCCTGGATCAACGTGGGTGCTGCGCAGGCGTCGCGTGACACACGTCCGCGTGGCTACAAGCAGCCACCCTACGCCTGCGTCGGGTGGCATGGCCACGCTCGCGTGACCATGAAGAACAGGCCGGAGAACAAGGACGGGGGCCTGCCTGACGGAGCGGGCATGGCACGCGAGCCGCCCCTGCGGTCGGCGCTGGGAGCGGCCGAGGTGCAGGCGTTTCGCGGAAATACCGGATGAACGTGATACAAGGAGGGTCAAGTTGCCGATGATGCCCGCTATGCGACGGGTTTCTCGTTGGACGATTCGGTCGATGGCGGCCGCGGCGATGGCTCTGGCCTGTGTCTTGGGCGGCTGCGGCGGCGCGGACGAGCCCGCGGCGGCGCCCTATGCCACCGACGCCGTGTCGGTGACGTTCCGGCAGGAGACCGTCGGCGACCGCGCAGCCGTGCGCGGCGACGCCGATTTCGTCACCATGAGCACCGAGGGCCGCCTCGTTGTGTACGCCGCGGACCGGGCTCGGGCCGAGACGGCCATCCGCGCCGCCCTGGACCGTGTGGCCGAGATTGCCGCGGCGCTGAACCGCTACGATCCGTCGAGCGAACTCTCGGCGATCAATGCTGCCGCAGGAGGGGCGCCCCTGGAGGTCAGTTCGACCACGGGCCGGGCCATCGAGGCCGCGCGGCACTGGTGGCAGGCCAGCGACGGGGCGTTCAATCCGCTCGTGGGGCCGTTGGTGGTCCTGTGGAAGGAGGCGGCCCGCGCCGGCGTCGAGCCGTCCGACGAGGCCGTCGAGGCCGCGCGGGCCCTGCTCGACATGAGTGCCCTGGACTGCGAGCCCCTGGCCGACGGTCGGTATCGCGTGCGTCTGCCGCAGGCGGGCATGCAGTTGGACCTGGGCGGTCTGGCCAAGGGGTGGGCGGCGGAGGAAGCCGTCGCCGCGGCGCGCCGCACGGAGGATCCGCATTCGGTCCTGGTGATGCTCGGCGGCGACGGCACAGTCTGGAGCGAGCCGGGTTGGCCGCGGAAGTGGACCGTGGCGGTCCAGGATCCGCGCGATGCCGGTAGCCGCACGGTGCTGACGAAGATCGAGCTGGCCAACGGCAGCGTGGTCACCAGCGGGGATTATTATCGGTATCTGGAGGTGAACGGCCGCCGTCTGAGCCACATTATCGACCCGGGGACGGGTCGTCCGACGACCGGCCGTCTGGCCGGAGCGACGGTGATCCACCCCGACGGCGGCGGGGCCGACGCCCTGGCCACGGCCTGCATGGTCCTGGGGCCGGACGAGGCACTGGCCCTTCTGGCCCGCACGGCGGGGGCCGACGGGCTGATGCTTTCGTTGTCGGGAGAGGCCCTGGTACGCCATGAAACGGCGGGCTTCGCGGCCTGCGAAATCGGCCCCTGACGCCGCGAGGCGTGGATATCCGAACGGGGCCTGTTTTTGTCTTGACAGAAGGCGGCGACACGATAATTATTCACCAGCGCCGCGTGGCGGCGCGGCAATGACGTAAGGTCGGAGACGAACGGATGGCCCGGAGCAGGAAGCGCAACGAAGACGCGGATGCCGTTCCGCCGGAGAAGCCCGAGAAGGGCAAGGCGGACGGCGACGGCACCATGACCGAACTGGTGACCGTGGTTCAGGCACCCAATTTGAAAGAGGCTCAGATGATGAAGTCGATTCTGGAATCGGCCGAGATACCGGCCTTCATTGGCGATGACGACACCAGCGGCACCGGCCTGCGCGGCGTGCCGGTCCTGGTTCCCGAGGATCTGGCCGGCCAGGCGGCCGAGATTCTCGCCGATGCCGCCATGGACGACGAGGAATTCATGGACGACGACATCGACGAGGAAGACGACGATTTCGACGAGGAATGGGACGACGAGGATGAGGACGACCTGTTCGACGAGGACGACGATTTCGACGACCTCGACGACGACGACGGCGAGGGGCTCGACGATCTGGACGACGTCGAGGACGACGATCTCTAGCCCGCGCGCCGCCCCCTGACGCTGACGACGGACGGTTCCGGATTCGGCGGAATCGTCCGTCCTTCTTTCAGCCTTCCACCCGACGGCCGGCACGCGATCCGGCGAGGAGCCACGACCATGGCACTGCTTCTGGGCATCGACATCGGCACCAGCGGCGCCAAGACCCTGTTGATCGACACGCGCGGCCGCGTGGTCGCGTCGGCGTCGGCCGAGTATCCCTGCCTGGCCCCGCGACCGGCCTGGAGCGAGCAGGAGCCGCGACACTGGGTGGACGCTGCCCGCAAGACGGTTCGCGCCGTCATGCGCCGCGCCGCCGGGGGCCGGGTGCTTGCCGTCGGCCTCTCGGGCCAGATGCACGGAGCGGTTTTCCTGGACGCCGCCGGCGATGTCCTGCGCCCGGCCATCCTCTGGAACGATCAGCGGACCGCCGCCGAGTGCGACGAGATCACGCGCCTGGCCGGAGGGCGGCGACGCCTCCTCCGCATGGTCGCCAACCCCGCCCTGACCGGCTTCACGGCCCCGAAGATCCTCTGGGTCCGCCGACACGAGCCGCGGCTCTGGGACCGCACCGTCAAGGTTCTCCTGCCCAAGGACTATCTGCGGTACCGTCTCACGGGCGAGTTCGCCACCGACGCCAGCGACGCCAGCGGCACGCTGCTGCTGGACGTGCGGCGGCGAGCGTGGTGCCGGCCGCTGCTGTCGCGGCTCCAGATCGACCCCGACCTGATGCCGCGATGCTACGAGTCGCCCGAGGTCACCGGCGTCCTGAGCGCCGCCGGGGCGCGCCTGCTGGGCCTCGAGCCGGGCATTCCCGTGGTCGCCGGCGGCGGCGACAATGCGGCTGGAGCCGTCGGCAACGGCGTCGTCCGTCGCGGTGTCGTCAGCGCGAGCCTCGGCACCAGCGGCGTCGTCTTCGCGCATGCCGACGCCATGGAAACCGATCCCGAGGGCCGCGTCCACACGTTCTGCACCGCCGTACCCGGCAAGTGGCACGTCATGGGTGTCGTCCTGGCCGCCGGCGGCAGCCTCCAGTGGTACCGCAACGTCCTGTGCGAGGCCCAGGCGGCCGAGGCCCGGCGCCGCCGCGTGGACCCCTACGACCTTATCACGGCCGACGCCGCCGCGGCCCCCGTCGGCTCGCACGGCCTCTATTTTCTGCCCTACCTGACGGGCGAACGCACGCCGCACGCCGACCCGAACGCCCGCGGGTGCTGGGTGGGCCTGTCGAACATGCACCGCCGCGGCGAGCTGGCCCGCAGCGTCATGGAAGGCATCACCTACGCCATGCGCGACAGTCTGGAGATCATCCGCGGCATGGGCGTCCCCGTGAAAGAGATCCGCGCCACCGGCGGCGGGGCACGCAGCGCGTTCTGGCGACAGATGCAGGCCGACGTCTACGGTCAGGCCGTCTGCACGATCAACGCCGCCGAGGGGCCCGCCTACGGCGCCGCCCTCCTGGCGGGTGTCGGCGCGGGCGTCTGGGCCGACGTCCCCGAGGCCTCCGATGCCGTCGTCCGAGTCGGCGCCGCCACCCGACCCGACCGCCGCCGCGCGGCCGCCTACAACCGCCGATATCCCCAGTTCCAGGCACTCTACCGCAGCCTCCGCGACGACTTCGCCCGGATGGCCGTTCTGGAACTCGACGCCCACGGGGCCTGACACCGTTGTCGTACGGTGCCACGGACCTCGTGCCCGCGAGTCCAACGGGCAGCTGGGTGCCATGCAACGCCGTCAACTGTAGCCTGCCACCCTCTGTCCCAAGAGGCGTGCCAGGCAGGCTTCTTCTCTTGGGTTCATCGTGCGGCATTTTGGCGGTCCGGGCGGCGATTCCTTCTTGCGGTGTGGCCGGGGCGTAGGTCGGGTCAACAGACCCGACACGCAGGGATCCGTCGAGTCTGTTGACCCGACCTACATACTACGAACTCTTCCGAGCCTGGAGCTTGGCGTCGTGCCGCGCGATCCGCGCCGTCTTGGCGGCGACGTCGGCGATCAGGCCCCGCGCCGCGGCGTCCAATCTGCCGACGCCCAGGTACCGACGCAGGAACCGCACCTTGTCGGTCCGGGTCACGATGCCGGCCGGGGCAGAGTAGTCGAGCGAGGCCAGATCTTTGACGATCCACCGCCGCCCGAGTCGCCCGCCGCGGCCCCGACGCACGCGTTGAAGGTCGATGACGTGCAGCACCAGCGGCGGCCCGGCGTCGCCCAGCGGCCGCTCGCGCACGAAGAGGTGGCACAGATAGAAATCGCGATGGCAGAAGCCGTGGCCGTGCATCCGTCGGGCCACATCGGCGATCCGCGCGACGAGTTCCCGCTTCAGCCTCACGTCGCCGCCGCCTTCACCGCCGCTGAACCGCCTCCGCAGGTAATCGTCGGCCGGCTCGCCGCCGGGAATCTCCTCGGTAATCAGGAACGAGTCCTGCCGCAGCGACCAGCGGTGCTCCTGCCCCCAGGCCACGGGCTGCGGCGTGGCCAGGCCGATGTGGACCAGTTGCAGCAGGTTGCGGTACTCGGTCTCGGCCCGTGTCTGCGGCTTGCGCCAGAAGAGCAGCCCGTCGAGCCACGATCGCGTGTCCACGCGTCGGTGCCGCTTGACGTAGAGGGCCGACTCGCCGCCGCCGTCGGGCCACGCGAACGGCACCCGCACCGTGAGCCGGTCGGGCACGTCGCGGTACGGCGTGCCGCCGCGGTACTCCATCACACCGCGCACCGTGTCCAGCCCCAGAGACCGGAGTACCGGCAGGAACCGTTCGACCGCCAGGATCCGCTGGTCGTCCACGTGACGGAGGTTTTCCTTGTCCAGCGGCACCATGCCCGGCGGCGCCTCGTGGCGGGTCCGGAACCGTCGCGGATCGCGTCCGCGGCCGCTCAGGCGGTCGCTTCGCGTTGCGACACGGGCGATCATCTCGCGCGTGGCCGGCGTCAGGTGCGATTGCCGCGCGTAAGCCAGGACGAACCGCAGGCGATCCGTCCGCGTCGCCGGTGTCTCGCGGAGCGTCGCCTCCAGGGCGGCCAGGTCACGCCATCGGTGCTGCGGCGACAGATGCGGAAACCGGTGCGCCCGCTGCGCGTCGATCAACGTCGGGGCGAATGAGCCCGAGTCGTCCGGCGACCGTCGCACAAAGACGTGCTTGGCGTACAGGTCGCGAAACACCATGCCGGCGTCGTGCATCCGGCGCACGAACGCGCCCAGCTCGCGGGCCAGGGCGTGCCGGTCGTGGACTTCGACGGGCGTCGGCGTCGCCGAGAACCAGGCCAGGTAATCCGCCAGGTTCACTGCGTCGGGCACCTCGCGGACGAGCAGCAGGGCTCGCTTGAAGAACCCCGCCTGCCGCACCTCGCCCATGGCCACCGGTTCGGCCACGGCCGTGCCGCGCGCGGTCAGGGCCCGCAGGTTCTGCCACTCGCGCCGGCTCCGCGACGGCGGGGGGCGCAGCCCGGCGGCCAGCCACCGTCGCACGACCATCGCCGCCTTGGGATTCCATTCGCGTTTCAAGTAGAGCGGCACGGACCGCCCCTGGGCGTCGTCCAGCACAAGCCGCACGACGTTGCGGTCGCGGTGGCCGTCGATGCTGCGGCCGCCGTCGTAGGCGAACAGCGCCTCGAACGTGTCGAGCCCGTGGGCGGCCAGCAACTCGCGCCATGCGGGAGAGATTTCCAGTACGGTTCTGCCCATCGCCCTCATCGCCTGTCCAGCGACTCGTCCTCCAAGAGTGCCGCGACCGACGGTTCGGCCATCAGCCGCTCGATCCGCCGCGCCGTCCGCCGCCGCACGCGGCCCGTGCGGATCGTCCGCTGCGGGCTCAGGTACGCCGTCGCATGGACCACGTGCTCGACGAGTTGCCGCATCTGCCGCGGCGGAAGCAGCCGCACATGGTACCCGCGCTCCGCGAGGCCGTGGTAGGCGTCCTCGCCCGCGGTCTTGTAGCGGCGCGGCAGGAAGTCCAGCTCCGCATCCACCAGGGCCTGGCGCCGGTATAGCGCACAGAAACTCCGTGCGTGCGGCGGCCGTTCGCGCAACGACTCGGGCACCGGTCGCCCCATGAGCCGCAGGGCCAGCCGCCGGTACGCCTTCGCGTCGCCCAGCGGCTTCAGGGCCGCACCCAGCGGTCCCGGCCCGTCGATCTTGTCGGCGCCCAGCGCCGCCAGACGCGGATCGTCGAGCATCGGCTGCCGCAGCGCGGCCAGCCACCCGTCCCGCAGCGGCAGCGTGTCGGTGTGCATCGCCAGCAGAAACTCGCCTCGCGCCGCGGCCAGCCCGAGGTTCAGCGCCGTCGCGTGCGCCAGGGCCGCCTCGGGCGGCACCGTGTCGGCCGGCCGCTCGATCAGCCGTATCCACGACACCCCGCGCACGTACGACAGCGACTCGCCGTCGCCCGACGCGTTGTCCACCACGATCACCTCGTACGGCACGTCGGTGCGCCGGCGGATCGCGCGCAGACACAGCCGCGCCAGCAGCGGCGTCTCGAAGTGCGGCACCACGATCGACACCGCCCCCGGGGGCGGCGGCATCGTGCCGCGAGCGATGTTGTGCAACGTCTCGCTATCGAGCATAACGTCCTTGTTGCATCAGTCCGGGATGATAGTGCCCGGGTCCGGTTCGCGGTAGGGAAATTCCCGAACGAGCCCCGCCAGACTCTCGAACACCTGGGCGGGCTCGATGCTCGTCATGCACCGCAGGTGTCCCTCGGGGCACCGCTTCCGCTGACACGGCCCGCACGGCACCGGCGTCTGGAGCTTCACTTCCCGGGCGAACCACGTCTCGGTCCACGCGATGGCCGTCGGGCCGAAAATCGCCACCACCGGCACATCGTACGCCGCCGCGAAGTGCCGCAGGCCGCTGTCGTTGGTCACCATGGCCCTGGCGCGGCGGACCAGCGCCTTGGTGGTCGCCAGCTTCGGCAGCGGCTGCGGCGGCATCACCGCTGCGCCGCGCGACGCCTCGCAGACCCGCACCGCCGTGTCCCGCTCACTCGGCCCGCACAGCACCAGCGATCGCATGTCCAGCTCCTCGCCGATACGCCGCGCGAGCATCCCGAACCGGTCCGGCGGCCAGCATTTGGCCAGGCCGAACGCCGCCCCCGGCGCCAGGATCACCGTCCGCGACGGCTCCAGGCCCAACCCGCCGTACACCGCATCGGCCGCCGCCTCGTCCGCTGGACGCGTGTACAGGCGCATCGTTCTCGGCGCCTTCTCGTCCGGCCCCGCCGCCCCCAGCGGCCGCAACAGCTCGAAGTAGTATTCCAGCATCGGCCCCGGCACGTATCGGCCCCGGCGCTTCTGCGGCCGCAACCGATCCGTCAGCAGCCACGACCGGCCGTCCCGCGCGTAGCCCACCCGGCGCCGCACGCGCCCCAACGCCAGCACCAGCGCGCTGCGGAACGAGTTGGTCATCAGCACGCCCGTGTCGTACCCCGTGCGGCGCAGCGCGGCGGCCGTGCCGGCCAGCGACGCGCCGCCCGGGCCGTCCCACCACAGCACGCGGTCGGCGTACGGCGCCGCGTCGAACACCGGCGCCACGTACGGCCGCACCAGCAGCGTCAGGTGCGATCCGGTCAGCCGCTCTTTCAGCGCCGCCAGCGACGGCGTCGCCATCACCGCGTCGCCGATCCAGTTGGGGCACACTGCCACAATGTTCGTCATGCAAGCCTCTCCCGCGCCCAGGCGAGAGGCCGCCCGGACGCCGCCGGATTGTACCATGCCGCCGCAGCGCACGAAAGCCGCCGACTGCACGAACGGTGGGCGACACGATTGTGCCACGGCCATCGTCCCATCGCCGCCGGGTGCCATGCCTGCCCCGTCGAGACTGTCCGACAATTCGCCGTGCGTAACATGCCGTGAAATATGGCGATACGACACCACGGGCGTAGGGTGGCTGCTTGACGCAGTT
>ENA-UOXR01001583-UOXR01001583.1-bioreactor-metagenome-genome-assembly--contig:-NODE-1583-length-23492-cov-31.455348_pt1 | contig 23492 bp, 19 predicted proteins | sample MGYA00238164_ERZ764825 | MGnify/ENA primary metagenome ERZ764825 (study PRJEB28920, sample SAMN05720171) | bioreactor metagenome | isolation source: Anaerobic biogas reactor | place: USA:Washington...
GTCAAACAGGATCGTACTTTATTAAGTCTGTTCCCCGCACACGCGGGGGTGATCCTGCCTGTAATCGCTCATTCACTCAGCAACACCTCTGTTCCCCGCACACGCGGGGGTGATCCATCGTGCCACCGGTTGCGCTCCGGCGCACCGTCCTGTTCCCCGCACACGCGGGGGTGATCCGATTACCGACAGGCTGCTCACGTATACGAACTCCTGTTCCCCGCACACGCGGGGGTGATCCGATATTAAAACTTATCCTGGGCGGTGGGATTGTCTGTTCCCCGCACACGCGGGGGTGATCCCATCACGATCGAGGTGACCACACCGTGAGGAGGCTGTTCCCCGCACACGCGGGGGTGATCCTTTGATAGACACAGACGTGAAATCCGTGCCAGACTGTTCCCCGCACACGCGGGGGTGATCCTGATTCTCTACTCTCCATCGCCAACGGGCTGGACTGTTCCCCGCACACGCGGGGGTGATCCCGAGGTGGCGGCAGGCGCGTCCGGCGCGGTGCCTGTTCCCCGCACACGCGGGGGTGATCCCTGGACCTGGTGACGGACGGCGGCAGCGCCTACCTGTTCCCCGCACACGCGGGGGTGATCCGCACGGAAAATCAATGGCGACCTTCCGTGCGGACTGTTCCCCGCACACGCGGGGGTGATCCCAGTCCCTGACCAAACGCATCCAGCAGGTTGAACTGTTCCCCGCACACGCGGGGGTGATCCGTCGGTCCATGTCCCTGTACTGGGCATACTCCTCTGTTCCCCGCACACGCGGGGGTGATCCCAGCCCGCGCATCGTGGATGCTATCATGCTCACCTGTTCCCCGCACACGCGGGGGTGATCCTAGGCTTGTGCCCATTTTCGATTGCCCATGAATCTGTTCCCCGCACACGCGGGGGTGATCCCTCAAGCGCCCGGCGCAGGTGTTTTGCCTGTTTCTGTTCCCCGCACACGCGGGGGTGATCCGGCGTGTACGCACACTCTCCGGCTCATGGGCTGCTGTTCCCCGCACACGCGGGGGTGATCCCGTGCAAACTGGCCGTGGTGCTGGTGTTCTCCGCTGTTCCCCGCACACGCGGGGGTGATCCGCTGTCAGCAGCGACCCGGTGATGTTCCAGGTCCTGTTCCCCGCACACGCGGGGGTGATCCGGTAACGCTGACGGTGCGCCGGAGCGCAACCGGCTGTTCCCCGCACACGCGGGGGTGATCCGTCAAGGTCTGCCCACAGGGTCGGCGCGTTGTCCTGTTCCCCGCACACGCGGGGGTGATCCAGTCGCTGACCCGTATGTCATTGAGTTCGTATACTGTTCCCCGCACACGCGGGGGTGATCCCCGGGTATCCTGGATCCGCCGAGATTGTAAAATCTGTTCCCCGCACACGCGGGGGTGATCCGCTGCCCACCGTGCCGCTTGCGGACAGCTCGCCCTGTTCCCCGCACACGCGGGGGTGATCCGTCCCGCCGTTGATGCCGCCTGTGTTGTTGGCCCTGTTCCCCGCACACGCGGGGGTGATCCCTGGCAGGTATATAATGGGCATCAGAAGCGATTCTGTTCCCCGCACACGCGGGGGTGATCCGTTCAAGCCGGTCAGTTTGAAGGTGTCACCCGCCTGTTCCCCGCACACGCGGGGGTGATCCGGCCGTGGTCACCGTGATGACCTCCGGGATGATCTGTTCCCCGCACACGCGGGGGTGATCCGTCGTGCCCCCGGTTGCGCTCCGGCGTACCGTTCTGTTCCCCGCACACGCGGGGGTGATCCCCGCTCTGTAGGCTGCGACAAGGTTGGCTGTGGCTGTTCCCCGCACACGCGGGGGTGATCCTCTAGGCAGGGTGGGCATCGTGCCACAGGGCGCCTGTTCCCCGCACACGCGGGGGTGATCCGAACTGAACAGGCTCCAGGGCTTGACCTTTGAGCTGTTCCCCGCACACGCGGGGGTGATCCCTCTGTTCAGTTCTTCCTGTGCCTGTGCCACCCCTGTTCCCCGCACACGCGGGGGTGATCCGGCGTGCACGCACACCCTCCTGGTCATGGGCTGCTGTTCCCCGCACACGCGGGGGTGATCCTGTGGACTGGATAGGGCCTGTCAGGGACTTTTGCTGTTCCCCGCACACGCGGGGGTGATCCGGCGGCGGTTGACCTGTGGGACACCGAACAGAACTGTTCCCCGCACACGCGGGGGTGATCCGCGTCAGGCCGTCATTATCGCCGCCCTGAAAGGCTGTTCCCCGCACACGCGGGGGTGATCCGTGGCAACGAACAGAGAATCGATTGACGCGCTCCTGTTCCCCGCACACGCGGGGGTGATCCCCACCATGACACAGGCCACCATCAGGACTCTCCCTGTTCCCCGCACACGCGGGGGTGATCCCAGTAACCAAATACAGCGCGGGCGTGACAGCGGCTGTTCCCCGCACACGCGGGGGTGATCCGGGGTGGTGTGATGTGGAGTGGATAGCGCCGGTCTGTTCCCCGCACACGCGGGGGTGATCCGTAGCGATGCTGCCGTCCTTCAGTTTCCCGATGCTGTTCCCCGCACACGCGGGGGTGATCCCCCGAGCCTGACACGGCGACCATGGACAAAGCGCTGTTCCCCGCACACGCGGGGGTGATCCCTGCTGGGAGACAGAGAGGAGGTTGAAGGCGTGCTGTTCCCCGCACACGCGGGGGTGATCCGAGCATGGCGACCTTCCGTGCGGACGTGAAGAACTGTTCCCCGCACACGCGGGGGTGATCCGCCGCTGCACGAAAAATATATCGGCGGCGGCCACTGTTCCCCGCACACGCGGGGGTGATCCCATCATCGGCCACTACGAGGGGCACCAGCGGGGCTGTTCCCCGCACACGCGGGGGTGATCCTCGTCTACGGCTATGCCGGAGCGGGCGAGCTGGCTGTTCCCCGCACACGCGGGGGTGATCCGGCATTTTTGCCGTGAGAGGAGATACCATGACACTGTTCCCCGCACACGCGGGGGTGATCCTGGTGACCAAAGAGGACGCGCTGGAGGCAAATGCTGTTCCCCGCACACGTGGGGGTGATCCGTTCTCGCTTGCTGCTTTGAGAGTGAATGCCGGCTGTTCCCCGCACACGCGGGGGTGATCCTGCTGCCAAGCACCTGACATTTGACGTGGAAATCTGTTCCCCGCACACGCGGGGGTGATCCTACTGCATAGCCAGTGAAGCCATTTCCCAGATCCTGTTCCCCGCACACGCGGGGGTGATCCTCAATGGCGACCTTCCGCGCGGACGTGAAGAAACTGTTCCCCGCACACGCGGGGGTGATCCCAAGAAGGAACTGCACGCCATCCAGAATGTGACCTGTTCCCCGCACACGCGGGGGTGATCCCTGAACCCGTGCCCTTCTTCCCTAAACAGTATCCTGCTCCCCGCACACGCGGGGGTGATCCATCGTGCTACGGTACATCGATATAACAGGCTCACTGCTCCCCGCACACGCGGGGGTGATCCGCATCCGAACGGCATAACTTCATGGTTCAACTGCTGCTCCCCGCACACGCGGGGGTGATCCTCCACGCCTCCCACGGTGCCGCCGGAGGTGTTCCTGTTCCCCGCACACGCGGGGGTGATCCGGCTGACGATGAGCAATGAGGGTATGAAAAACACTGTTCCCCGCACACGCGGGGGTGATCCAGGGTGACGGTTAGGTCACCCATCATCCCAAACCTGTTCCCCGCACACGCGGGGGTGATCCGTGGCGTACCTGTGCAAGCGGGCTCCGGCGACCCTGTTCCCCGCACACGCGGGGGTGATCCCCGCCCGACCGCCTTGGCCGTGATGGCATAGGACTGTTCCCCGCACACGCGGGGGTGATCCGCGCTCCGCTGTGGTGAAAACCCAGGTACGCCCCTGTTCCCCGCACACGCGGGGGTGATCCCATCCCGTCCGGGTGGTTCATCAGCAAAAGCGGCTGTTCCCCGCACACGCGGGGGTGATCCCATGGTGGTTACCTCCTGTTCTTTTCTGACTCCCTGTTCCCCACACACGCGGGGTGTTCCGTTCAGTCACCTCCTTGGTAAGGAGGAGGTCATCTGCTCCCCGCACACGCGGGGCAATCCCATAGACGTACAAAACAGCATCGTTGACGATTGCTGTATTGTGCTACAATTTGGGTGCCCGCCAGGTCCTGGCGGAGGGAAGACAGCGGGGGGAGGGCGCGGATGTACAGGTTGAAAGCCAGGGAGGTGCTGCGCAAGCTGGTGGTGCTGCGCGCGCGCGTGGCCGGGGACGGCGGCGCGCTGTACAACAAATGGGCGCCGGGCATCGCGCGGGAGGCGTTTCACCCCAGCGCCCGCAACCTGGCCCATTACCTGGCGCTGCGCCGGGAGGACCTGCGCCAGCTGCAGTGGGAGCTGATCCCCCTGGGCCTGTCCTCCCTGGGCCGGCTGGAGGCCCGGGTCATGCCCACCCTCAACGCGGTCATCGCCTCCTGCGCCGCCGTGGTCCGCCAGCAGGAGGCGGGTGATTTCCCGCTGGAGGAGGACTTCACCCAGGGAGAGGCCATCCTGGACCACAACAGCCAGCTTGTCCTGGGGCCGGAGCCGGACAGCCGCTACACCCGGGTGATGGTCACCCTGCCCACCGAGGCCGCGCGGGATGAGCATCTGATCGAGGACCTGGTGGCCCGGGGGATGGAGATTGCCCGCATCAACTGCTCCCACGATGACGAGGAGCACTGGGCGGCCATGATTGCCAAGGTGCGCGAGGCCGGGCGCAAGCTGGGCCGCACCTGCCTGGTCAGCATGGAGGTGCCCGGGCCCAAGGTGCGCATTGACCGGGTGCTGTCCGAGCTGCGCCGCGCGCGGGTGTTCGCCCAGGACAAGGTGTTTTTGACCGCGGGGCGGGCAATCCGCCTGCCCCGAGGCTTCCATGTGGCCATCAGCTGCAGCATCCCGGAAATCATCAGCCACCTCACCCGGGGCGAGGTGGTGATGATTGATGACGGCCACATCGAGGCGGTGTGCGAGGACATGCTGGAGGACGGCGTGGTGCTGCGCGTCACCCGGGTCATCAACAACGAGCGGGGCGTGCTGCTGCGCCCGGAGAAGGGCCTGAACTTCCCCGGGGTGGATTACCGCATCCCGCTGCTTTCCCCCAGGGACCAGGAGATCATGCACTTTGTGTGCGCCCAGGCGGACATCATCGGCTGCAGCTTTGTGCGCGACCAGGCCGACATCGACATCCTGCGCCGGGAAATCAACGCCCGGCTGAAGCAGGCGGACAGCAAGCCCATCATCATCAAGATAGAGACGCTGGAAGCCCTGCGCGCGCTACCGGACATCCTGGTGCGCGCGGCCGGGCATGTGCCCATCGCGGTGATGATTGCCCGGGGCGACCTGGCGGTGGAGGTGGGCTACGCCAGGCTGAGCGAGTACCAGGAGGAAATCCTCTGGATCTGCGAAGCCGCCCACGTGCCGGTCATCTGGGCCACCCAGGTGGTGGAGACCCTGGTCAAGACCGGCATCCCCACCCGGGCGGAGATTTCCGATGTCACCCTGGCGGCCAAGAGCGAGTGCATCATGCTCAACAAGGGGCCCCATGTGGGGGAGGCGGTCACCTTTGTGGCGGACATCCTGAGCATGTTTGAGCACCATGTATACAAAAAGACCAGCATCCTGAGGCAGCTGACCATCGCGCGGGAGCAGTTCCAGGACCTGTGACCGGTGGGCTTGGCCCGCCCGGCCGGGGGGAGCCCCGGGAACGGAATCACAAGCGCGGCCCGGACAGCGACGCGCCCCCAGGCTGAGGAAACACCAGCCAGGGGGCGCGTTGTTGGCGGGCAGGGCTTATTGGTGAGGCCTTGCCGGGAGCAGCCCCGGCTTTACCCTGCTTCCGGCGCCTGGCTCAGGGCCAGCAGGCGGCGCAGGGTGTTGGTGTTGCGCATGGTCATCGGGGTGCCGGTCAGCTTCTCCAGCGCCCCCGCGTTCAGCGGCGCCCTGGTATAGTCCATCGGCACATACATGTACACCGCCAGGCTGCCCGGGATCGCCTGGCAGCCCGGGAAGGACGCCGCGCGGATGCTGTCCCGCGCCCCCTCACCCGGGGGCTGGGTAAAAAAGCTATAGAACACGCGGGCTTGGTCAAAGGCCTCCCCAAAAGGGTTGCCCGCCAGCGCCTCCGCCACCTCCTGGGGCCTGAGCGCCACCAGTTCCAGGGTGGGGCCGATGTGCCGCGCAATCAGACCTTGGATGTCCTGCGCCGTTTCCAGGGGCCCCCGCGGGCTGTCCACCAACAGGTTGCCGCTCTGGATCCAGGTGCGCACCTGCTGGTAGCCGGCTGCCGCCACCACCTCGCGCAGGCGCGCCATGGGCACCTTGTTTTTGCCTGTGGGCATCACGCCCCGCAGCAGGATGACATAGCGGTTCATCACGGGAGGCACCTCCTCACCGCCCCGGCGGGCCAGGGTCCGGCGGCGGAACCCTGTTCCCGCGGCGTTCACCGCCCGGCCGGTTCACGCGCCGCCCCCGCGGCTTCAGTATGCCAGCGGGCCGCGGTAGCTGCCGATGCCGCCAACGTTGGCGCAGTGCTCATACCCCATGCGCCGCAGCATGCCCGCCGCCATGCCGCTGCGGGCGCCGGAGGCGCAGTACAGGTAGAGCTGCGCGGTCTTGTCGCCCAGCGGCAGGTTGATGGCGCCGGGCACATGGCCGCCGCGGTACTCCTCGGGGCTGCGCACGTCCACCAGGCGGGTGCCCGGCTGCTCCTTTGCCTCCTGCACCGCCTCCATGAGGGTTTTTCTTCCCCGGCCAAACAGATTGAACATTCTTTCCTCTCCTTGCATAGCGTCCAAGGGCATTATACACGCCGCGGGCCGCTTTAGGCCGGGGGAGCGGGGAATGCCGTTTTTGTCCAGAATCTGACGCCGGCTGATGCCTGATCACGCCATGGCGGTTTTTCATTGTCAGATGCTGCGCGGCGGCGCGGCCCGCCATGTCAGAAAAGACGGTAAAACGCGCTGGAATGACATTGGAAAACCGCGCAATAAATGGCAGCATAATGCCAAAAATTGACAAGCGCGCCGCTGTCAGATGTTGTATCATCAGGTCGAAGAACAGCCGAACGCGACCTGGAATAACCGCGCCGCCCCATATATCTGCGCCTGCCGACGCAAGAGTTGACAAGCCTCCCCTGATGTTCAGCACCCGGCGCCTGGCGCCCCTTACCCGGTGGAGGAAGGAAAGGAACCAGATGCAAGCCTTTGTGGAGAACCGGGACAACCAGTTGTTCATGACCCGCGGCGTGGGCTATGCCTTCCCGCTGCACCTGCACACCCACCTGGAGCTGGTGCTGGTGGACGCGGGCAGCATCCAGATCACCGTGGGCGATCAGTCGCGCAGGCTGGACAAGGGCAGCCTGGCCCTGATCTTCCCCAACCAGATTCACAGCTACGACCGCCCTTCCCCCGGCAACCACAACACGATTTTGGTGCTGGATTTGTCCTTTGTCGGCGAGTATGTGGACACCCTGCTGCGCCACCACCCCGAGATGCCCTTCCTTTCGGGCAGGCAGGTGCACGGCAACATCCGCTACGCGATGGAGCAGATGTACCTGGAGTACGAGCAGGAGGGCCGGCGGGAAATCTTCACCCCCTTTGCCCACCTGATGGTGGCGCGGATCTTGGAGTCGGTGACGCTGCTTGAGAACAGCAGCGCGGGGGACCGGCAACTCACCTGGCGGATTGTGGACTATGTGAACCGCCACTACCAGGAGCACATCTCCCTGGAGGACATGGCCCGGGCGCTGGGGATGAGCAAGTACCGCCTCTCCCGCCAGTTCGCCCACCTGTTCGGGGACAATTTCTCCACCTATGTCAACAGCATCCGGCTGTACCGGGCCTGCAACCTGCTGGCGGGCACCGACCTGAGCGTGACGGACATCTCCGAGGAATCTGGTTTTGGCAGCCTGCGCACCTTTTTCCGCGTGTTTCAAGCCGAGCACGGCATGACCCCGCAGGAGTTCCGCAACAGCCGCAAAACGGGCGGCTAAGGCGCGGCAGGCACAGTCCAGCGATGGTGGCCCATCAAGGGCACTTGCACAAAAAGGGGGGAGCGCACGGCCACACAAAAAACCCACACCACCGCGGCGCATGGCCGCCAACAATTGCAACCCGATGAAAAGGAGGAACCTTATGCAACGCAAACTGCTGTCCCTGCTGCTCATCCTGGCGATGATGCTGCCCCTGGGCCTGGCGCTGGCTGAACCGGCGCCCCTCACGGTCACCGTCTTTGCCGGCGACCCCTTTGACCAGCCCACCAGCGACAACAAGATCTACAAGCTCATTGAGGAAGAGTTTGGCATCAAGTTCGAGTTTGAGTTCCTGGCGGGGGACCTGGACGAGACCCTGGGCATCAAGATTGCCGGCCAGGACTACGCCGACATCATGAGCGGCTCCAACTCCGCGGAGATGCTCATTGACGCGGGCACCTACATCGACCTGCTGGACTACATCAACGAGACGGACACCCCCAACCTCTGGGCACATTTTGAGCCCTACATGAACCGCATCACCGTGGACGGCGGGCTGTACGTCATGCCCAGCTTCGGCCGCATCTACAACGACGCCATCGTCAACTACCAGAACGGCCCCGCCTTCTGGATCCAGAAGAAGGTGCTGGCCTGGGACAACTACCCCACCATCACCACCCCCGAGCAATACTTTGACCTGCTGCTGCGCTACAAGGAAGCCCACCCCACCACCGAGGACGGCCTGCCCACCAGCGGCTTTGAAATCCTGACCGACGGCTGGCGCAACTTCTGCCTGCTCAACCCCGTGCAGCACCTGATGGGGCACCCCAATGACGGCGGCGTCTTCGTGCACTGGGATGACAACTACCGCGTGGATGTCTTCCACAACAAGGACTATTCCAAGCCCTACTACCAGAAGCTCAACGAGGTGTTCCAGAAGGGCCTGATTGACCAGGACACCTTCGTGCAGAACTTTGACCAGTACATCGCCAAGCTGTCCTCGGGCCGGGTGCTGGGCATGTTTGACCAGTACTGGAACTTCCAGAACGCCACCGACGCGCTGATCGCCCGGCAGATGTACGGCGAGACCTACATCGGCCTGCCGCTGGTGTACTCGGAGGACATCACCGACCACTACATCGACCAGCCGGTCATCAACGTGAACCGCGGCTTTGGCATCTCCGTCAACTGCAAGGAGCCCAAGCGCATCGTGGACATGTTTGAGGCGCTGCTGGATGACAGGTGGCAGACCATCTTCCACTGGGGCATTGAGGGTGAGGACTACTATGTGGAGAACGGGCGCTACCTGCGCACGGCCGAGCAGAAAGCCAACGCCGAGAACCCGGTCTGGGTCAACGCCAACAAGGCCCGTGCCCTGTTCTTCTACAGCCCCAAGAAGGAAGGCACCATGGACAACGGCAACAGCTGGGACCCGGCGCTGCAGCCCGAGCTGTACTTTGACATGATGAGCGAATACGACAAGGAGTTCCTCACCAGCTACGGCATGAAGACCCCGGCGGAGTTCTTCACCCCCGCCCCGCCCAATGAGCCCTACTACCCGGTCTGGCAGATCGACCTGCAGCCCTATCCGGACATGCGCGACATCAACACCCAGATGGGCGACATCCAGGCGCGCGACCTGCCCCGGCTGATCATGGCCGCCCCGGGCGAGTTTGACGGGATGTGGGAAACCTTCGCCAAGACCATGAGCGACGCCGGCCAGGCGGAGTATGAAGTCTTCCTGCAGGGCATCATCCTGGAGATGAACGAGCGCCTGCGCTAACCCCCTGCCCCCAGCCGGCCGCGGGCTGTCCGCGGCTGGCAGCCCTGTTGCCAACGCGGACAACAGGGCCCCGCCCCGGGCCTCTTCCCCGCCGGGCAACACATCCTGGCCACCCGGGGTGGTTTTACGTTTTCATCACGATGATGAGGCAGAGGAGAGCAGATGGACAGAACCCGGAAACTGACCGGACGGCCGGGGCGCGGCTTCCTGCGCACCCTGTGGGACCAGCGGCAGCTGGCGCTGATGAGCGTGCCCATGCTGCTGTATGTGCTGCTGTTCAGCTACGCGCCGCTCTGGGGCTGGATCACGGCCTTCATGAGCTACAAGCCGGCGGTGCCGCTGTTTGACAACCCCTGGGTGGGCCTGCGCAACTTCAGCTGGCTCTTCTCCCGCCAGGAGTTTTTGCTGGCCATCCGCAACACCTTCGCCATGAGCGTCATCAACCTGGTGTTCAACACGGTGAGCGCCATCGGCCTGGCCGTGCTGCTCAACGAGGTCGCCTCGCGGCGCTACAAGCGCACGGTGCAGACGGTCACCTACCTGCCCCACTTCCTCTCCTGGGTCATCGTGGTGGGGCTGGCCCAGAACGCCTTCGCCACCGACGGGGTGGTCAACCAGGTGCTGCTCAGCCTGGGGCTGATCCGCCAGCCCCTGTTCTTCCTGGGGGAAGGGCGCTATTTCTGGTGGCTGGCCGGCATCATCCATATGTGGAAGGAGGCGGGCTGGAACAGCATCATCTACCTGTCCAGCATGAGCGCCATTGACCCCGCCCTGTATGAGGCGGCCGAGATTGACGGCGCCGGGCGGCTGCGCAAGATCATGCACATCACCCTGCCCGGCATCAAGAGCACCTTTGTCATCCTGCTGATCATGAACATCGGCATGCTGGTCAGCGGCACCAACGACGGCAATTTCGACATCCCCTACCTGATGGGGCAGAACCTGCTGATTGACTGGTCCCAGACCATCGACATCTTTGTGCTCAAGTACGGCATCAGCCAGGGCCAGTACGGCAGGGCCACCGCCGCGGGCATCTTCAAAAGCCTGGTGTCCATCTTCCTGCTCTTCTCCGCCAACCGGATTGCCCGCCGGCTGGACGAGCCGACCCTGCTGTAAAGGAGGGCAGACAGATGAGCGGCATCAACCTGCGCCACAACCCCCGGACCTCGCGGTGGATGAACATCCTCTTCCACACCTTCAACAACGCCTTTTTGCTGCTGGCCATGCTGATCACCCTCTACCCGGTGCTCAACACCGTGGCCATCTCCTTCAACGACGGCACCGACGCGCTGCGCGGCGGGATCAGCATCTGGCCGCGCGTGTTTTCCCTGGAAAGCTACCGTGGCGTGCTGGCGGACGAGTTTGTGTTCAGCGCCTTCCAGGTGTCCGTGGCGCGCACGCTGCTGCAGACGGCGCTCAACCTGCTGCTCACCTCGATGCTGGCCTACGCGCTCTCCCGGCGGGAGTATGTGCTGCGCAAGTTCATCACCACCGTCTTTGTGCTCACCATGTATGTCAACGCCGGCCTCATCCCCAACTACCTGCTGATTTCACGCACCCTGGGGCTCAGCCGCAGCTTCTGGGTGTACATCGTGCCCACCATGATCAGCTGCTTCAACATGATCGTCATCCGCACCTACATCCTCAACCTGCCCGACGCCCTGGTGGAGTCCGCGCGCATTGACGGCGCGGGGGAATTGCGCGTGTTCTGGCAGATCATCGCGCCCCTGTGCCTGCCGGTCATGGCCACGGTGTCGCTCTTTGTGGCGGTGGGCGCCTGGAACAGCTGGTTTGACACCCACCTGTACAACGCGGGGCGCCCCTCTTTGCACACCCTGCAGTACCTGCTGAAAATGAAGCTGGCCACCACCCAGGCCAGCAGCAACATGGCCATGCAGACCACCACGGCCCTGGCCGCCCGCGCGCCCACCACGCCGGTGACCATCCGGGCCGCCATCACCGTGATCTCAGCCCTGCCCATCATGCTGGTCTACCCCTTCCTGCAGAAGTATTTTGTGGTGGGCCTGAGCATCGGCAGCGTGAAAGGATAACATCATGACCACAAAGCTTGACCACCGCCGGGGCACCGCGCGCCTGGCCCTGACCTATCCGGACGGAAGCCCCATGAAGAACCGGCCTGTCCGCATCCGCCTCCGGCGCCACCGCTTTCTCTTTGGCGCGGGGATGTTTGACGTGCTGGCGCTGGTGGACCCGGCCACCGGGGAGGCGGAGTGCCAGCAGCTGCAAACGCGCATGGAGGCGCTGACCAGCCTCTTCAACTATGCCACCCTCCCCTTTTACTGGGGCCGCTATGAGGCGGAGGAGGGCCAGCCCGACAGCGCCCGCACCCGCGCGGGGGCGGCCTGGCTCAAGGAGCGCGGCCTCATCCTCAAGGGGCACCCGCTGTGCTGGCATACTGTGTGCGCCCCCTGGCTGCTGCAGTATGACACCCCCGCCATCCTGGACAGGCAGCTGGCCCGCATTGACCGGGAGGTGGGCGGCTTTGCCGGCCTGATAGACAGCTGGGATGTCATCAACGAGGTGGTCATCATGCCGGATTTTGACCGCTATGACAACGCCGTCACCCGCCTGGCCCGCGCCCATGGCCGGGTGGGCCTGGTGAAGATGGTGTTTGAGCGCGCCCGGCAGGCCAACCCCAAGGCCCAGCTGCTGCTCAACGACTTCAACACCAGCCCCCGCTACGAGCAGCTGATTGCCGACTGCCTGGACGCCGGGGTGCCCATTGACGCCATCGGCATCCAGTCCCACCAGCACCAGGGCTATTGGGGTGCGGACAGGGTGGCGGAGGTGCTGGCGCGCTTTGCCCGCTTTGGCCTGCCCATCCACTTCACCGAGAACACCCTGGTGTCCGGCGACCTGATGCCCCCGCACATCGTGGACCTGAATGACTGGCAGCCGGAAAGCTGGCCCACCACCCCTGAAGGGGAGGAGCGCCAGGCCCGGCAGCTGACGGAGATGTACCGCCTGCTGTTTGCCCATCCCCAGGTTCAGGCCATCACCAACTGGGACGCGGTGGACGGCAAGTGGCTGGGCGCGCCCAGCGGCCTGCTGCGGCAGGACAACAGCAAAAAGCCCGCCTATGAGGCGCTGGCGGGGCTGATCCGGCAGGAATGGCACACCGGGCTGCGCCTGGTGACAGACGAGGCCGGCGCCCTGTCCTTCACCGGTTTCCTGGGGGACTATGACCTGGTGCATGACCAGGGGGAGCTGACCTTCACCCTGGACACGCGCCAGCAGGACATCCGCCTGAGCCTGTAGCCCCCGCCGGCCCCGCGCACAGGGGCCGGACAGCGTTGATTCACGCCAGCAAACAGCCTGCCAGGACCTGGCAGGCTGCTTGCTGCCCGCGCCCGCGGCGTGGCGCGGGTTGGCAGGCGGGTGGGCGCCTGTGCGCCTTTTGCCCGGCAGCGGGTGAAGCCGCGCGTTCCGCTTGACAAGCTCTTGTTTCGCCTTTATCATAAAAATCAACAAGGCGAAACGTTTAACCTACCGCGTGGCGCGGCGGGGAAACCGCCGCGGGGAGGAAGGCAGTCCCCGGGCATGAAACGCTGTGAGGTGGCCGGTCCCGGCCGCCTGCCGGGCCTTGAGCCGGTGGGCACCCCCGCCCGGGTGGACAGGCGCGGGGCTTTGGGGCGGGGAGCGCGCCAGGACCTGGTGCAGCAGGAAACCTTCACCAAGCCTGGCGGCCTCATCAGGGCCTGACTGACCGCGCCGGCCGGGCCGGCAAGGAAGTACCAGGCGGGCAATCCTGCGCGAGCGCATTTGCATACAATATGGTTTTGGAGGATACACGGATGGACAAGCTGAACAACCAAGGCATCTGGATCACCGCCGACGGCGTGGCCGAGCTGCGCCCGGTGCCCCTGGCCCCGGTGGGCCCCCATGACCTGCTCATTGAGACCAAGGCCTGCGGCGTGTGCGCCTGGGACGCCAAGCTTTACCACGGCCAGAGCGCGCCGGGCGACTTCCCCTATGTGATCGGGCATGAGGGCGTGGGCATCGTGCGCGAGGTGGGCAGCCTGGTGCGCGGGTTCAAGGTGGGCGACAAGGTGTTTTGCTCCAGCGGCGGCAACGAGATGATGGTGCAATACTTCGTGCAGGACGCCTCCTGCGCGGCCAAAATCCCGGACGACACGGAGGACTACGGCGCCATGGTGCTGGAGCCCACGGTGTGCGTGGTCAACCTGCTGGAGAAGGCGGGCATCCGCCCCGGTGACCATGTGGCGCTGGTGGGGGCGGGCTACATGGGCCTGATCACCCTGCAGGGCCTGGTGCGCGGCAGCTGGGCGGGCAGGATTTCCACCTTCGAGATTCAGCCCGAGCGCCTGGAGCTGGCGCGCAGGCTGTCCCCCGAACACACCTATGATCCCTACAGCCAGGAAGGCGAGGCCTACATCAGGCAGCTGGAGGCGCAGGGCGGCGTGGACGTGGTGATTGAGTTTGCCGCCACCGATTCCGGTTTTGCCCTGGCCAACCGCCTCATCCGCAAGACCGGCGGCGTCCTGGTGCTGGGCTCCTGGCACCGTGACCAGGTCACCTTTGACGGCAGCCTGTGGCACCTGTCCGGGGTGACTGTGCTCAACCTCTCCCCCATGAGCAACCGCCACTACACCGACCTGATTCCCCGCACCGCGGCGCTGGCCGAGCGCGGCATCTACACCCCCGGGGACTATCTCACCCACACCGCCTGCTTTGATGACCTGGAAGGCGTCAACCGCGTGCTGGACATCTCCGGCACCAAGGAGGACGGCTACATCAAGGGCGCCATTCTGTTCTGACAGGGCGGGGGATGCTGCCCCCGCCAGGCGCCTGGTGAGGCAAACGGGGCTGCCGCGACCGCGGCAGCCCCGTTTCTGTGGGGAGGATTGGCTGTTCAGGTGGCTGCCGGCCCCGCCGCCACCGTGTCGCGCTTGATGAGGGTGGGCTTGAAGCAGATGTTCTTCTCCCGCGCCCCGTCCTCATCGATCTGCGCGGCCAGCATTTTGACCGCGGCGATGCCCAGCTCATACGCGGGCTGGCGCACGGTGGTCAGCCGCGGCTCCATGGTGGTGCTGAGGTAGACATCGTCAAAGCCCACCAGGGACACATCCGCCGGCACCCGGTGGCCGTACTCCCGCAGCGCGCGGAAGGCGCCCAGGGCGATCATGTCGTTGCCGCAGGCGATGGCGGTGATGTCCTTGTTGCGCTGCATCAGGATGGCCGCCTTCTGGTAGCCGGTTTCCAGGTTGAAGCGGCCGTTCTCCACCAGGAAGGGGTCGTAGGTGAGCCCGGCGTCCGCCAGCGCCTGGCGGTAGCCGGCCAGGCGGGCGTCCCGGGGGTGGCCCTGCTCGGGAAAGCCGCTGATGTAGCCGATGGTGCGGTGGCCCCTGCCAATGAGGTAGCTGACCGCCTCGTGGGAGCCGGAGTAGTCGTCCACGTACACGCAGTTCTCCATGCCCGGCTCGTGGTATTCCACCACCGCGCAGGGCACGTTGTAGCGCCTGAGCAGGTCAACATGCTCCGGCACGTTCTTGAAGATGCCCACCAGCACCACCCCGGCCACGGCATAGTCTATCATGGTCTTGATGGCGGCCAGCTCGCTCTGGGGCTGGCGGTCGGTGTTGGAAATCAGGGTGGAGCGCCCGGCGCGCTGGGCTTCGTCCGCCATGCCCCGGCACATGTCGGCATAATAGGGGTTGGCGATGTCGGGGATGACCAGCCCCAGCATGCTGGACTGGCGCCGCACCAGGCTGCGCGCGAGCAGGTTGGGCCGGTAGTGCAGCCGCCTGGCTGCCTCCAGCACCCGCTGCTTGGTTTGCTCGGACACCTTGGAATAATCGCCGTTGAGCACCTTGCTCACCGTGGCGATGGACACGTTGGATGCCTTGCTGACATCCTTGATGGTGGCGGCCATGTCACACTCCTTGTTTTTTACCGCTGCGCGCGGCAACAATCCCTGCCGGCTTTCCCGGCCCGCGGGCTAAACGTTATGACTCCCCTTCATTATACACCACAGGCAGGCGGCGGCGCAAAGCGGGCGGGCGGCATGCCTATTCCGGGTGGCGGATCTCCACCACCGCGTAGACCGGCACCCGCTCCAGGGTGACGCGCAGGCCCTCGTCCGTCTGCTCTGTCCTGAAGCCCAGGTCCTGCCCCTCCAGGCTGTGCACCTGCACCCTGCCCCTGGCCCTGCAGGTGAGCTGCACGTTCAGGCTGGGGCGCACCTGGTCGGCCGCGGCGTCATAATCGTAGTTCATCAGGTGGATGCTGGTGGCCTCCTTGCTGGTGAAGCGGTGCACGCCCAGGCGCGGGTCGGATACCTTCACCGAGCGCAGCGGCTTCATCAGCTGGCGCATGCCGGCGGCAAAGCGGGCCATGGCCACCTCAAAGTGGTCAGCGTCCTGGGTGCGGGTGAGCCGGCCCGTGGCCTCCAGCCGCGAAACCAGGTCGCTGCCCTCCGCCAGGCGGCCGTGGGCCAGCACCTTGCCGCCGCCCTGGGCAAAGCGCAGCAGGATGTCCTGCTGGCGGCTGGTCAGCTGGTCACAGTCCGGCAGGATGACCAGGGGGTAGTCCTGAATCTGCGCCAGGGTGAAATCGTCCTCGCGCAGCTCGCCGTCAGGCATCATGCACACGTCAAAGATGACCTGGCTGTCCGTCAGGGCCTTGAGGACCTCCCAGAAGGGCGTGCGGCGCTTGTCCCCGTCCCAGCCCGAGGAGGTGATGTCCGCCAGGTTGGTGAACTGCTGCATGGCATTCGCGCCGCCGGCGCCCGTGGCTGTCTCGCGCCAGTAGTAGGATAAATAGCTGTACAGCACGCAGGCGTCTCCCCGGCTGCCCTTGGGGTAGAGGCGCTCGTTGCGCTTGAGGAAGCCCTGCACCTGGGCGCTGAGGTGCAGGGGCGGCCAGAAGGCGTCGCGGATGGTGTTGCCCATCCAGCCGCCATAGGGCACGGACATGTTGCAGCCATACATGGCGGCCTCCAGCAGGAAGATGCGGTAGAGGTCATGGCCCCGCCCCTCATCCAGCATGCGCACCAGGTCGGGCACGATGCCCCCGTAGGGGTTCTCGGCCACCACCACGTCCCGCCCCTGGGCGAAGCCCTCGCAGTAGCGGTAGAAATATGGCTGGCGGAACTGGGTGTGCTCCATCTCGGTGATGATCACATCCACCTTGGGCACGATGGGGAAGTAGCAGGGCATGAGGTTGAAGAAGTTGCCGGAGACCAGCACCTCCCGCTGGTGCTTCTCCCGGCCATAGGCCCTGGCATGGTCTGCCAGCTCGCCAAAGTACTTCTTCACCGCCCGCACCTGGAACTCCCAGTAGTCCCGGATAAAGGGCGCGCCCTGGGGGAAGGTGTGCTGGTTGGCCAGCAGGTGGTCCTGATAATTGAAGCTGGCCACGTCTATGCCGTCCCAGGCCGCGCCCAGCAGGCCCCGCGCGCGGCGCTCCACCAGCCAGGCGGTGAACTGCTTCATGCAGTCCTTGCAAAAGCAGCCGCCGGAGCCAATGGCGGTGAGGGGCAGCTCGGCCTCGTCCAGCTGGATGCCGGGCACGCCCGCATCCACCATGAGGCTGATGATTTTCTTCAGGTAGTCCCGCCAGACCGGGTTGTTGCGGCAGGTTTGGTAGCAGATCTGCCGGTGGTTTTTGACCTCCACCCACTGGGCGTGCACCGGCGAGCCGTCCAGCTTGCGCGCGGCCGCCTCCTCAAACAGGTCGCCCACCACCTCCCCCTCGGAGTTGATGATGCCCCCGGGGTAGTAGTCCTTCAGGCTGGTGGGGAAGGCATCCGGGTACTTGTCCTGGGAGAACTCGCGCAGGCCGTACCATCCCTGCTCTTCATGGCCCTCGGCCAGCTTGTTGATGTACTTGATCTTGCCGGTCAGCCTGTCAATCACGGCCGGGAACTCCCAGCCCTGCACCTCAAAGACGATGGAGAACAGCTTGATGCCCCGCTTGTTGCACTCCCTGATGAAGTCGCTGTCGTTCATGTAGCCGTACATGCCCTGGCGCGGGTCCACCGGGCCAAAGGCCTCATGGTGCAGGAAGGGCAGGCTGATGCTGCCGCCGCCCAGGCCCGCCCACACCAGCATGGTGGCGCCCAGGCGCTCCAGATCATCCAGCATGTGCAGGCTGCGCATGGGCAGGCTGGGGTGCTGGCAGAAATTGCCCTTGTGCCAGCCATCAAAATATACGCTGCGTTCCATCGGCATCTCCCTGGCGGTGTATTGAAGGTATAAACGTTTATCCTTACGCAGCAGTATAGGGCCGGCGGCGCCCGGGTGTCAAGGCGGGCGGGGTGTCCCGCGGCTGGTGGTGGGAAACCCGTTAACCACCAACTCATCCGGCTCCCAGCAACCCGTGCGGGCCGTCGGGTTTTAAGGTATACTGTTCAGCGGGCTGTGGCACCATCACCCGGAGGACGCGGCCGTGCGCCTCATCCCCCTTTGGCGGGCAGGCGCTGGGGTTGTGGTGATTGCCATGGCCACCTGCAGGGCATCGCGGCGGCGCTTAAGGACTGTCCAGGGATTGAGGGGGAGCCGCACCGCCAGGCTGTGTAGGAGGAGGAGCTGACATGAGCAAGCGCATCGCCATCATCGGCAGCATGAACGTGGACCTGGTCTCCCGGGTGCCGCGCTTCCTGCTGCCGGGGGAAACGCTGGAGGGGCTGGATTTCAAGGTGTATCCGGGCGGCAAGGGCGGCAACCAGGCGGTGGCCGCGGCGCGGCTGTCCTCCGGGGTGATGATGCTGGGCAAGCTGGGGGATGACGCCAACAGCGCGCTGTACTGGCAGGCCTTTGAGCAAAACGGCATTGACGCCGGCTGCGTGGTGACAGCGCCGGGCATCAACACCGGCACCGCGGTGATTGAGGTGGACACCAGCAGCGGGGACAACCGCATCGTGTACATCCCCGGGGCCAACCGGCTGGTGGACCGCGCCCAGGTGGACGCCCACTGGCAGGCCCTGATGGCCTGCGACATTTTCCTGCTGCAGCTGGAGATCCCCATGGACACGGTGGCCCATGCCATCCGCCGCCTGCGCGAGGCGGGCAAGACCATCATCCTGGACCCGGCCCCCGCTGTGCCCCTGCCGGAAGGCCTGCTGGGGCTGTGTGACTACGTCACCCCCAACGAGGTGGAGCTGGCCCTGCTGACCGGCCTGGTGACCGACACGCCCCGGCGCATGGTGGAAGCGGGCAGGCGGCTGCTGCACACCGGGGTGCGCAACGTGGTGCTCAAGGCCGGGGCGCAGGGCGCCTGGCTGGTCAACCAGCAGGGCGCGCGCCACTTCCCGGGCTTTATGGTCAAGCCGGTGGACACCACCGCCGCCGGGGACAGCTTCAACGCCGGCCTGGCGGCCGCCCTGGCCCGGGGCGCGGGCCAGGAGGAAGCCCTGCGTTACGCCAACGCGGTGGGCGCGCTGTCCACCCTGGGCGCGGGCGCGCAGGGGGCCATGCCCACCAGCGCCCAGGTGGCGCGCTTCATTCACGACCAACAAGGAGGAAACTGACATGATCGCATTGGGTTCTGACCACGCCGGCCTGCCGCTGAAGCTTGAAATCATCAAGCTGCTGGACGAGCTGGGCCTGGCGTACACTGACTACGGCACCGACTCGCTGGCGCGCTGCGACTACCCGGTTTATGGCCAGAAGGCGGCGGAGGCGGTGGCCAGCGGCGCGTGTGACAGGGGCATCATCTTCTGCGGCACCGGCATTGGCATTTCCATCGCCGCCAACAAGGTAGCGGGCATCCGCTGCGCGGTGTGCTCGGAGTGCTATTCAGCGGTGCTGTCCCGTGAGCACAACGACGCCAACATGCTGGCCCTGGGCGCGCGGGTGGTGGGCCCTGGCCTGGCGCGGATGATTGTCACCCAGTGGCTGGAGGCCGGCTTTGAGGGCGGCCGCCACGCGGACCGGGTGAAGCTGATCCACCAAATCGAGGGCCAACAGGCATGAGCGGCCGGCCGGCGCGTTTAGTCCGCCAGTGCATCGAGCAGGTACGCAAGCAGGTCTTATAGGTGCTGGTTAGCCATGGAAGGCCAGCCACAGTTAGGGACCAGTGTGTGTCTGGACACAAAGGATAGGTAAGCACCTCTTTGGCACGGTCTGCTATTACTATGGCCGTTATAGTGACGCCAGGTGAGACGAGCGCTTCACGGAACTGTTCACTCTGCTGAAACGCAATAATCTGGAACAAGCGCTGCACGGGGTGGATCTAGCCCGGCATGGACAGCAAGGCGCTGCACGAGGAGCGCATCACCAATCTTCTGCGCCGCTGCACCGGCCGCTTTGATTTCTATGACCTCAGCAACGAATCCACGTTGTCCAACCGTTTTGACAACCCAGTCCCCCACTGGATGCGGACGTACGAGTAGGTCAATGTGGTAAGATTCGGCGAATTATGGTACGCGATTGAGTCCATGACAAGGTTGATTTACACTGAGAGGAATGTGCATGACCAGGAGTACCTGGGCTTCCTGCGTGACCTGGCGAGGCCGGGAGTGGGCTGGGCGCCATTGGGCTGCAAAACCACCGGCACCAGGACATCTGGATTCATATAGAGACCTCACGCGTGATGGACGAGGCTGCGTCCTTTGGCTAGCCTATCCACTTTCCGGAGGTATTCATGTGTTCGTGCAAACCCATTGGCGAATTGTGCTACCTGTCTGGCGCCAATACTAGTTCCTGAAGACCGAAGAGAGCCTTTACTGGCAGGCCGACTTCACGCGGAACTTTTACACCTTGGTGTTCTCCCGCCCGACCATCGAGGCATCTACTGGTTTGATTATGTGAACTACCGCTATATGACCGCCCTTTCGAAATGATGAACGACAGCCTGATGCCCAAGCCCATCTGCCACATGATGATGGAATTCATCCACAAGCAGTAGTTTACGGATTCGGTGCCAGCTACCAGCACGGATGGTAGCGTTTTGGAGCGGCCTTTCTTTCTCAGTTATGACTTGACAATGGAGGTGGAGGGCCATATGTACCGACAAGTGGTGGAGCTAAAATGGCCCTCCTTCTCCGCGGTCAGCGCGGAGGGTCTAATAGAGCAGGTGGCGCTTTAGATTAATGTAGTCTAATGCTGAGAAATTAACTTCAAGTTTAGATATTCTCATATATAGAAAGCAGAAGATGGGTGCAAATAAAACAAATAGTATGCTATTATCTGGTTAACTACAATTACACTAGAAATTTTGTAATTTGAATACAATTGATGTGAGGTATGTATGGATATTAAAATGCTCACGATGCAGTTAACGAATGCAGAAACCGAAGCTTCCCTGATAAGTGTACTAGCAAAATTCGGTTTATGGGATGACCTCTCACACTGGCGTCCTATTGGTGATAACGATAACAACTTTTCTACTATAGGAAACCAACAAAGCAAACCTGATGCAGCACTTGTAGAAAAAATCATCAATTCTGTTGATGCAATTTTAATGAAAGAATGCCTTGTTAGAGGTATTGATATGACAAGTTCATCTGCACCGCAAACTATGGCTGAAGCGATGAGCGCTTTTCTTCGCGTGAGAGATGGACAATTATCGAATATTGATACAAAGACGCGCAATGAAATGTCAAATAGTATCATTCTTGCGGCAACTGGCAAAAGAAGAGGAGAGATGAATATAACAATAGTTGATCAAGGTGAAGGTCAAACACCTAATTGTATGCCAAACACTTTGCTTTCAATAAGTAGAAATAACAAGCTAAAAGTCCCGTTTGTTCAAGGAAAATTTAATATGGGTGGGACAGGAGTTATTCCTTTCTGTGGTAAGCATAAACTACAACTAATAATATCAAGAAGGTGTCAAGAAATTCCAAACACAGAAAATGATTCTACATTTTCATATTGGTCTGTGACAGTGATAAGACGTGAAGAGCCAAGAGAGGGCAGAAAGAGCTCCATGTACACATATCTTACGGATGGTGAAGGAGAAATGCTAAAATTCTATTCATCATCGTTACCAATTATCCCTGTGCCTCAAATAGATATTAAAGAAAGCATGATGTATGGTACATATATCAAATTATTTAATTACAGCATACCAAGCTACAAAAGTAATATTCTCCTTGACTTAAATTATCGACTTGCAATGCTAATGCCAAATTTAGCGCATCCTGTGAGGCTTAGAGAATGTAGGGTCTATGAAGCGCATACGTATGAAACTACGCTATCTGGGCTTGAAACGAGATTGGCTGATGATCGGCAAAATAATGTAGAGGATGGGTTCCCGGATTCAAATGCGTTTACAGTAGAAGGGCAACTGTTTCGTTGTTCAATATACCTCTTTAAAAAAGGGAAATCGAAAAATTACCGTGAAAAAGATGGAGTGTTATTCCATATAAATGGTCAAACCCATGGCACAATTACAGATACATTCTTTAACAAGGCAAATTTGCCTTACCTTTCTGACAGCTTACTTGTTCTGGTGGACTGTTCAGATATTAGTATATCTCATCGTGAAGATATGTTTATGAATAGTCGGGATAGATTGAGAGATGGACAGTTTTCAAAGGATGTTACATCAAGAATACAGGAAATACTGCGAGAACACGATGGATTGAAATTGTTACAAAATATCAGAAGGCAAGAAGCTATTCAGGAAAGGCTTAGTGAGGACAAACCACTGCAAGATGTTTTACAGAAGATTCTACGGAACTCTCCAGTTCTATCAAGAATAATGCTCACAGGTCAACGCTTATCAAATCCTTTTGGAGCTGGTACGAATGTAGGAGAAGATAAAGAATATATTGGGAGGAAACATCCTACTTATTTTAGAATCAAAGGCAAGTTAACTGATGGACAATTAATGAAAGTAGAACCAATAAGCAACAAGAGTATTCGTGTTCAATTTGAGACAGATGTTGTTAATGATTATTTTGCCCGTCCTGTAGAGGCAGGAAAATTATTATTGCGGTTGAATGGCCAAAACCGAGAAGACCTGGTGCATCGCCTAAGTCTTTTTAATGGTACTGCAACGCTCACCGTAACATTGCCTAAAAACTTATCGATAGGCGACACATTAGGATTTGACACGCAAATAATTGATGAGTACATTGTACCAACGTTTGATAACAAGTTTGTTGTGATATTAGAAGATGCAGCTGAACCAACAAAAGGCAAATCGGGGTCTAGAACACCGCCTAGAGATGAGACTAAAAGCGGGAAACGAGAGATACCAAACAGCGCTGCCATGCCTAACATCCAAGAGAAGTACCGCGCTGATTGGGGTAGTTTAGACATGGACAGTCGCTCAGCACTAGTTTTATTTAAGACAGAAGAGAATAGTGACTATTTTATTAATATGGATAATGATTATTTGCTTTCAGAGCTAAAACAAATTAGGGATGAGAGTAAAATGTCATTGGTACGGGCCCGATATAAATATAGTATGGCTCTTATAGGGATGAGCATTGAAAGCTACTACAAATCTAAAAAACACTCTTTTGACGTGCCAGACCCTCAGCATGAAGTCAAAAGAATATCTACAATTATTGCGCCAGTGCTAATTCCTATGCTTGATGCTATGGCAGAGCTAACACTCGACGATGTATGAACTGCTATATTGCAATAATTACTCAAAAGAGCATATCAGTATTTGTTAGTTCTATAAGAGAACTCGAGACAAATTCATTATATAAAACACTTTATGCTCTTGACCGCAGGATCTTCTCCATCGCCCGGCCCTTGGCCAGTTCATCCACCAGCTTGTCC
>ENA-UOXR01001585-UOXR01001585.1-bioreactor-metagenome-genome-assembly--contig:-NODE-1585-length-23484-cov-23.160400_pt1 | contig 23484 bp, 17 predicted proteins | sample MGYA00238164_ERZ764825 | MGnify/ENA primary metagenome ERZ764825 (study PRJEB28920, sample SAMN05720171) | bioreactor metagenome | isolation source: Anaerobic biogas reactor | place: USA:Washington...
CTCCGCCTTCGCCCTCCTGGCCCTGCTCGGCTATGGCTTCTACAGCCGCTTTCGTCGGGCCAGATCCGCCTGATCCCGGCGGGATCTGATCGCTCGTCCCTGGTCGCTGGCCGCAATACCCCATGCCAAGAGGTTCTCACACACCCCATGCCAGAGCCGAGACGCCGTCTTGACAGAGTGCGGTGTTCCTGCTATCACGTGCCGTCGGGTGGGATGCTGCTCGGCGAGGGAGGCATCGGCACAGGTATGTGGGAGCCCGTTTGGGCGGATGGCAATGGCGAAGGCTGACATATGACCATTCTGGCGGGGATCGATGAGGCGGGGTTCGGACCTTTGCTGGGGCCGCTGGTGGTCTGTTCCTGTGCATTCGCCGTGGCGCCCGAGCACATCGAGGCCGATCTGTGGCAGGTTCTCCGCAAGAGCGTCGGCAGGACGCGCAAGCACCTCGGCGGCCGGCTGCTGATCGCCGACAGCAAGAAGGCCTACAAGCGCGACGAGGGACCGGGCCATCTGGAGCGGACCACCCTTGCCGCGATGCGAAGCCTCGGGCAGTCGCCCGATACCCTGAGCGGGCTGCTGAAGCGGCTGTGTCCGGAATGCCATCCTCGCGTGATGGAATACCCGTGGTATCGAGGGGCCGAATCCCGGTCTCTGCCCTCGGATCGGGCCGAGTTGCGGATTGCCTCGGGGGTCTTCGCCGATGACATGGCGACCAGGCAGGCGAAGCTGATGGGTGTTTGTGCCTATTGCCTGGACGCCGGTCACTACAACACGCTCGTCGAACGCATGAAGAACAAATCGCAGGTCCTCTTCGTGACGACCACGCGCCTGATGCAGGGCCTGATGGATCGGTTCGCCGATCGGGACATCCACATTTTGATTGACAGGCAGGGGGGACGCATGCATTATCGCGAGCATCTCCTGCGCAGTTTCGGACAGATGGAACTGCGAATCGTGGAGGAAACCGAGCGGACCAGCCGATATGTGCTGCAGGGTCGCACGCGATGTGTCCATTTGAGCTTCGAGGTCGGGGCTGACGACCGGCACCTGCCGGTGGCTCTGGCGTCGATGGTCGGCAAGTACGTTCGGGAACTGCTGATGGAGTGCATGAACGACTATTTCGGGAAGATGAGCCCCGATCTGAAGCCCACCGCCGGATATTGGACGGATGGCCTGCGGTTTCTCGAAGACCTGCGACGGTTTGTGCCGGAGCTTCAGATCGACAGACGTCAGTTCGTGCGCTGTCGATGAGTTGTGGCCGTGACGGCATGCGCAGGAGGCGTCGTGCATTCGGTCCAGTCGAGTGATAGCAAATGCCTGTAATTCGCGAACGACAAGAACAGACGTGGCTGACGACAGCGTCCCTGGTGATTCTGGCGGCGGTGGCGCTGGCGACCACGCTGATCTACACCCGCGCGGTGATGATCCCCTTCGTCGTGGCGCTGTTCATCGTGGCGCTGGTTTCGCCCGTTGAGGATTTCCTGGTCAAGCGGCTGCGGCTGCCCCGCATCATCGGGATCCTCGCGACCTTCCTCGTGGTGATGGCCGTGATCGTGCTGGTCTTCCTTCTGGTTGCCCAGGCGACCACGATCATCGTCCTGACAGCGGGGGAGTACAGCGCCAGCTTCGCGTACATGGCGGACAAGATCCTCGAACCGATCGAGTACCTTTATCGCCAGGAGGAGCCGCCGCCGGCAGCGCCGAACGACGCCGGCCCGCTGCCATCGGCGGCGCCCGGGGTGCCCGCGCCGACGCCGCGTGAGCCGGAGCCATTCGTGCTGTTTCCTCTACTGGAGGAGGCCGAAAACAAGGCGACGCTCGGGATGCGGCCCCATTCGGAGCAGGCGGGGGATGAGCCCAACCTGCCGGAGGAGCTCGAACAGGTCATCTCCCCGGACGGGCTGGCCGCCAAGGAGTTGAGAATCGACACCAAGCGAATCGTCATGGATATGAGGAACTACATCTTCAATATCGTGACCAATACGTTTGGAACGATCCTCGGGCTGATTTCCGGCATGTTCTTCGTCATCATCTTTGTGATCTTCCTGCTGTTGGGCCGCAATCCCTACAGCGAACACTCGCCGGTCTATTCGGAGGTGGTGCACAAGATCCGACGCTACGTCGGCATCAAGGTGGTCGTTTCTGCGATCACCGGCCTGCTGGTCTGGTCGATCCTGACGTTCGTCGGCTTGAAACTGGCCGGCGCCTTCGGGATCCTGGCGTTTCTGCTCAACTTCATCCCGTCGATCGGTTCGATCATTGCCACGCTGTTGCCCATCCCGATTGCGGTGGTGCAGTTCCAGTCATCTCCCTGGATGATCGTCCTGGTCGTGGCGGTTCCGGGTATTCTCCAGAACATCCTGGGCAACTTCATTGAGCCGAAGCTGCAGGGCGAGGGGCTGAATCTGCATCCCGTGACCGTCGTCCTGGCGCTGTCGTTCTGGGGGCTTCTCTGGGGCATTGTGGGCATGTTCCTGGCGGCGCCGATCACGGCCGCGCTGCGCGTCGTCCTGATGCAGTTCGACACGCTCAAACCGATTGGAAAGCTCCTCGCCGGCGATTTCAGCTCGGCCAAGGCGCGGGTCATTTCGTGACCGATTCGTGCCGAGGGGGTGCTATGGGGCGTCGGCGTCAGGCCTTGGCGAGTTCTTCGTTGAGCAGGCGGATCTGGCGGGCTTCTTCGCGAACGACCTTGTCGAGGATCTCCTGGGTTGCCGGATCGCGCGCGAAGTCCTTCAGGCCTTGGTAGAAGATGATCACCTCGTTGGCGCGACGTACGGCGTCGCGGAGAATCTGTCGCTTGGTCTCCTTGCCGGTCAGTCGTCCCGGCGCGTCCTGCTTGGTGCCGAACCACGTCAGGCCGGCCATCACCTCGGGGTTGCTCAGCACGTAATTGTCCGGGTCAAATGTCCCGAACTCGCCGGTCTTCTCGGAGAAGCGTTTCCGCATCCGGGACCAGATCTTGACATGTTTGGCCTTCCAGTTGGCCAGGCGATAGTGGATGTCGCGGATCTCCGGGTCGGCGAAAAGCTGTGCAGTCTTCAGATAATACCGGGCGCCCTTGTTCTCGATCTGCTCGGCGATCTGCAGGACTTCAAACACGTTGAATTTGGTGTCCATGCTGTATTTCCCTGAGCGAGTGAATACTCCCAAGTCCCCCCAGACCCTGTGTGGTCATCCGGTCCACGGCCGAATGCCACGTTCGGTGTTGGAAGGGCAGCGCCGACCACTATTATTATAGTCGCCGAGACCGGTCGGTCAAGGCAAAACGCCGGTTTGTGGGGGACGCCACCCCGGGCGATGCGGTGGTTTCATGCGCGGCCCCAGGGCGGTATACTGATCGCGACTTCACGATGTGGCTGTCGAGGCGGATGTGCCGTTGACAGGCCGCGCCGGGTCGAAAGGACGATTGTCAGAGGACCGAGCGGACGCAAGGCAGGAAAGAGACGGACATCATGGAACATGACCAATCTGTGGCCGAGACGCCGGTCCTGGCGAACCTGACGATGAAGATCGTCCACGACAACTGTCCCTTCGACGACCGGCTGAGGACGGCCTGGGGGTTTGCGGCAACGGTGGCGGGGCCCGAAAAGACGATTCTATTCGACACCGGCAGCGATGGGACGCTGCTCCGGGAGAATATGGCGTCGATGGGGATCGACCCTGGCGGCATCGACAGCGTTGTCCTTTCGCACGTCCACGCCGACCACACGGGCGGACTCGTGGGTTTGCTGAAGGCCCATCCATCCGTCGAAGTCTTCCTGCTGGGCTCGTTCCCCGCGCGCTTCAAGGAGACGGTGCGAGGATATGGAACGGGCGTTGTCGAGGTCGAATCACCGACGATGATTTGTCCCTGCGTGTATTCGACCGGCCCCATGGGCCGGCGGATTCACGAACAGACTCTGGTCGTTCGCACCGCCAGGGGACTGGTCGTCCTGACCGGCTGCGCCCATCCCGGCGCCGATACGATCGTCGAGCAGGTGCGGGCCGTGCATGAAGGGGACATCCTGCTGGTGATGGGCGGCTTTCATCTGGGATGGGCCACGGACAGCCGGATCGAACGGGTCATCCGCACCTTCAAGCGACTCGGCGTTCGATACGTGGCCCCCACCCATTGCACGGGCGAGAAGGCGCAGAACCTCTTCCTGAAGCACTTCAAGGATCGCTGTCTTGACGTCGGTGTGGGCAAAACGATCGCTCTCGCCGATCTGAAGTGACGCTAGTCGTGACGTCGCCTCAGACCGACGAGAGCGGTATTCGACACGGGCGGGCGCTGTGGTTGTGACCACAGGCCCCGATCCGCCGTCAGTTGTCCATGTTTTGTTGCTGCATCTGCATCACCGCGCCCATGATCTCGAGCACGTGCTGCTTCGGAACGGCCAGGTCCACCGTCATCTTGCCGTTGGAGGCGTCGGAGGCCACCGCGAGATTGCTCTGCGTGGGGATGTCCGTTTGAGGCATGGGGATCGGTGCGAACGCGCTGGCCATCTTCATCAGGCGCAGGACGTTGATCGTCATGAAGAAGTCTGCCTTCTCGGCACCCGGAATCATCGCCAGGGCGGCCTGGGCCTCGCCGGCGACTTGTTTCGGACCGCCCGCCTTGACCTGATCGATCAGCTTCTGGACCGCGCCCTGGGCATTCTGGCCCAAAGCGTAGACGAGCTGGTTGTTCACCGTGGCCATCTGGATATCGAGCCCGTCGCCGTACATGGCTTCGATCGCCTGGGTGGCCGGTGCATCGGGATCGGTGCCCTTCATATTGAACTTGATGCTGTCGATCGACACGCCCTCGTGGCTCGACGTGTTGCGCTTCAGATCGAACGACATCTGCATGCCCATCTCTTTGTAGAGATCGGCCATCGACCCGGCCGTCATGGCCTCGGCGGTCTCTTCGAGGACCTTGTAGAACGTCGCCGAGTCCTTCACGTCGGCCACGTATGTCACCTGGAAGGGCGGCTTGCTGTCGGTGTCCACGGAGAACGAGCCGGCCAGCGACCCGCCGAACGCGTTCATGGCGTCGGTCGCCATCTTCTTGAAGGTGGCGATGTCATCGGCCGACGCCTTATCGCCCATCATCTTCGGCAGCAGGTCGATGTAGGCCTCGTTGGCCTTCCGCCAGAAGGGACTGCTCATCGACCCGGCGAAGTTGACGGCGGCCCCGTCCGTCATGTACCCCATGAGCTTGTTGCCCGCGCCGGCCGAGTCACCCTTGAACATGTCGGCCATGCTGGAGCCGGGCGCGGCCGCCAGCACGAAACTGGCGCCGATCTTCTCGAAGCTGGGGCTCAGCGAGACGCTGAAGTACTTGGTCTCTTTCATCAACACGTCGAGGATGGCGGCCGACGCCTCGATGTTGGCCGTCGCCTGCTTGGCCATTGCGTCCTGGCCCTGGGCCTCCAGGGCCTGCATTCCCTGCTTGGCTTCCTCGATCTTGGCCTGGATCATCGGGCCGAAGAGCTTGCCGGCCAGTTCGACGTTGGCGTAGATCCAGACGGGGGCATCCGTCGAGCGTTTCAGTTCGGCGGCATCCAGGGCGGCCGCCAGGGTCGATGCGCCGGCGCCCGAGGTCTTCATGGCGGTCAGGGCCTCTTCATTCCCGATCGTGCTGACCAGGGCGTAGCCGCCGACTTCGACGGTCGCCAGCGTGGCGGCGCCGTCCGGACCGATCTTGGAGATGCCCCGCCCGTCGGGCTGGCCGACGTTGGCGTTGTCGGAGACAAACTGCTGATAGTTGCGGACCGGGACGAGCACACCGATGCGGCTGGGATCGGGACCGCCGCCCGGAAGGGGGCCAAAGACGACGAAGCCACCCGCCATGTTCACCCCCTGAGGTTGGGCGCTGCCCAGGAACTGGGCCAACTGCGCCTTGACGGGCATGGAGATTCCCATCGGGAACAGCCCGGACAGAAACATGTCGATCTGGCCCAAGGCCCCGTCGAGGTTGTTGATCCGGACGCAGAACAGGCTGTCGGCCGGGACCATTTTCATCGGATCGCCCCAGGCCGCCGGAACAGCGACCGCAAGGCCGACGGCGCACAGGACCGACAAGATCAGTGCTCTCTTATACCCGCTTGACTTTGTCATCTTTCTTTTCCTCCCGAGACAGTTTCTTGACTGAGCGTTTCTTCGTTTGACGATGGGATCGAACCAGTATACGAGACGCCGATATCAAGGGACAGAAAAAAGCCCGGCGCGCGGAAGGTTTGCACGCGACGGGGCCACCATCATTTCTCAACTCGTCAGCGCCGGCGGTACTTGCCCATGATCTGTCCTTCGCCCAGGATATGCCCCTTCATGGCCTGGACCAGATCGGCCTTTCCGGGGTCGTGTCCCGGCGTCATCCTGGCGTCCAGGGCGTAAATCTTGAAGTAGTAGCGGTGCGTTCCGTTCGGCGGGCAGGGTCCGCCGTAACCGGTTCTGCCGAAATCACTTATGCCCTGTTGCGAGCCGTCAGGCAGCGTGGCTTGTCCGCGCAGGCCCTCGGGCAGCTCGTGCAATTCGCCGGGCAGGTTGTACAGCACCCAGTGCACGAATGTCCCTATCGGAGCGTCGGGGTCTTCGCAGATCAGGGCGATCGTCTGTGTCCCTGAAGGGACGGCGTCCCATTTCAGAGGGGGCGAATGGTCCTGTCCGTCGCAGGTGTACTGGGTCGGTATCTCGCCTCCATCGGGAAACGCAGGGCTGGTGATCTTGATCTCCATGTGCATGCCTCCTGCATGTTTTTCCAGTGCGCTCGTGCCGACTTCGGCCCGTTGTCGCCATGAGTTTGTACGCGGCCCGGCGACGCGAGTTCTTGGCGCGGCCGCGAGAGATTATCTGTGGATCTCCACGTCCAGCGTCTTGCCCTCGGCCAGCAGCAGGGGTTCGGCCAGTTCGATTCGAACCTGGTTGGCTTGCACGGAGTGCCTGGCTGGCAGCGTCCGGTCTGCACTGCGGACGGTGACCTGGGCAATCCTCCACTCCGGCGGAACGACAAACGCGAGCGTCTTGAGGTTCATCTGTCCCCATCGCAACTCGATCTGCTCGTGTTGTGTGTTCTCGTGGCGTTTCTGTGCGAACAGCCCCCAGCCCTCGGCGGCGGTGAAGGCGGCCTTGAAGTCCTCCGGGCTCATCCGGGGCGCGAAGCCGACATGGCCCCTTGGTCCGTGGTAGTCGAACCCGCACAGGGCGGTATAGACGCCCCAACTGGCCATGGCCCGCGCGTAGTGGTCGCCGCACTCGACCTCGTTGAACGGGTTGTGTCGGGCCGGGTGGTAGCGGTCGTGCACGGCGCGGCAGATGGCCAGCGCCTCGTCGATCATGCCTTCCCATGCCAGATGGCCGGCGACCTGGTATTCGATTCCCGTCCAGACCTCGCTGCGGTACCGCACGCCCTCGGCCATGAACTCGCTCTTGGGCCAGGTGCAGGTGAACAGGCCCGCCTCACCGGGCGAGACGAACCATCGCTCGGGCTTGTGCACGGCGTTGTACGGGCCGACATCCGGGGTCCAGTTGTATCTCCAGATCGACGCCAGGGCCTGCCTGACGCTCAACGATGGATAGATGTAGCCCAGTCCCAGTTGATGGGCCCAGCCCTGGCCGAAGAGCTGATCGGATAGACACCCCGGCCCATACTGGTATTTCGGGTGCCTGGCCAGATCGACGCGCTGGATGAAGTATTCGCCGTCCCACAGTTGCTCCATCGTCAGCCGTGAGCCGCTCTCGAAGATCCGCTTGCAGCGCTCGGCGAAGGCGTCGTCTCCCATCTCGCGAGCCATCGCCTCGCCCGCCCGCAGGGCCGCCAGGTACATCGATCCGACGAACGTGTTGGGCCCCTCGAAGTTGATGTCGAAGGTGTTGTGCTGGCTGTTCTCGATCAGGCCGTTGTCGTCGCCGTCCTGGCGGATCGAGAATTCCAGCGCCTTCTTGATCCGCGGCCAGTTGCGCTTGAGGAATGCGTCGTCGGCCGAGCAGAGGTGTTCGCGGTATGCCTTCAGGACGGTTCCCGCCTGTCCGTCGGCAGCGTATGCGGCGTCGCTGCGGAAGCCCACAAGGCCGCTGTCGGGGTGAAAGCCCTCCCCGAAGTCCTGCATTTCCCGGGCGCTGCGCTCCAGTTCGGGGAACAGCCGCGCCGGCGCGTGGGCATAGTTCCACACGTGCGTGCAGGTCCCGGCGCAGCAGCCGACGCCTTCCCACGCCCAGAACCGCCCGTTCTTCCACCACTGGCACGTGCCGGTCGCGAGGTTGGCCACCGTTGAATGCAGTCGGAACAGTAGCCAGCGGGGCAGTGTGCTGTCCTCGTAGAAGGTCCGATGCCACAGCCTGGTCTGTCCGCTGAGCCGCTTGTGGTTGTCGAAAACATAATGGGCCACGCCGGCGGCGCTGTTGAAACGATTGGCGTATTCACGCCCGTTCTGATGGTTCGGGAAGAACCACGCCAAGACGAATGTGAACGTCTTCGCCTTCCCCGGCGCCAACTCGATCCTCTCCGTTTCGACCGTAGGACAAGGCTTGCCCATGAAGAACAGTCGATCCGCGGACGTGCGTGCCGCTCCGTCGACGGCCAGCACGAGCGAACCGGAGTCGGGCAGCTTGTCAAACGGCCCCATATCCGCGTCATAGGCCTCGTCGGCCAGTTCAATCTGATCGATGTTGATGTGCCCCCACCCGCCGGAATGACGATCGACGATCTCGATGCGGGCGATCTTGCCCTCGAGGTCTTCGACGTTCCAGAAGTGCCATTCCAGCTTCTCGTTGTCTTTGCCCGTGGCGGTGCGGACGACCTGCCCGTCGACAATGAGATTGATGCACGTCTCATCGGCATGGCTGCCGCCGCCGATCAGGAAGTTGATGTACTTGCGTTCGATCGTCAGCGCAGGCGAGGTCAATGTGCCGTGCGGGCGATCGCCTCCGAGATAGGTGTTGACCAGGCCGCTGCCGAGAAAACCGCTGACGGACTGCTGGTTCGCCAGCGTGCCGTGCGCCGGCCCTTTGCCGAAGGCCTCGCCCGTTGCCTGCCAGTCGCCATAGTCCGGCCCATCAAACTCCATCACCACGATCTTGGGACGCGGCGCCTGCGCCCGCTCCTTCGGTGGTTCCTTGGCGGTATGGACGATCAGTGTCCGGCCGCTCTCTCGTGCGTTCTCTGTTTGCTGCGTCACGCCGCGCGACCGGGCGGAATGGAAGCAAACGGCGTTCTCCAGCCAGCCCAGGACGCTCACCTTCCGTGCCGTATCGGAAGTGTTCTTCAGCGTGATGTGGAAGACCGTCGCCGGCAACGCCGAGTCCTTGGCGTTCAGCGGGATGAAGGGTGAGAAGGCCTCCATCTCGACCTCGACGGGAACGCCATCGGCGCGGTATCGCACCAGCCCGATCGGATACTCGCCGGCGAACTCGACCGTGCCGAAGTCCTGGTTCAGCGGCTTGACCGTCCGACCGCCGTCGCCGTCGAAGGCAACGGCGAATCCCGACTCGACCGCCCTGTCGGGCCGGTACGTGCGGTAGCATTCCAGTCCGTACCCGGTGAAGATGTGCCGATTGAAGATGTGCCACAGACCGAGCGTGCCGTCGTTGCGCAGATACATCTGGCCGGTCGCGATTCCGCTGACGGGCATGCCGAGGGTCTGCGACTCCGAGGCCGCGTAGACCGCGCGGTCGCCGCGTTCGCGAAGGTTCTGCAGATAGCCGGCCGTCAGTTGTTTGTCCGCCGGCACCAGATGCTCCTCGCCATACGCCAGGCCGGTCCCGAACACGATGGCGACGGCGAATACCAGAATCCAAATCGCTCGCTGCTGTCTCATGTTGTCAACTCCTGAGTCGAAGACGACCATCCCGCAAATTTCTGTTGACATCGCTGCGATTGTAACGTAGAGGAGATCGCGTACGCAAAGGAAATCAGGACCACAGATTGGGGGCCGTATGAGAGCCTCTGCGTCAGGATACACGGTTGTTTCGCGTCTCGTTCCCAACGTGACGCCGTTCGTGCCATCGCCGCCGTCTGCACATCGCGACACCGCCCCAAGGCCCAGATCCAGAAGGAGTCCGACATGAGTTGTGGGATCGATCTGTCCGGTATTGCCTCGATGCCGCGATCGAGGCGCCATGTCTTTTGTTTGTGGCCGACTTTGCTCGTGTTTTTTCTCGCTGCGGCTGCGGCGCGCGGCCAGTTCTTCCGCGTCTATGAATACAAAACCGCCGACGCCGGCGCCGTCGAGGTCAGCTATTGGACCACCTACATCGGTTCTTCCGACGAGGAAATGGCCTACTTCGACAAGACGGTGTCGCGGGAGAAGATGTGGGCCCATTCCTTCGAGGTCGAATACGGCCTGTCGCACAAGTTGACGGTCGGCTACTACGCGGATTGCCTGGACCCCCAGGGCGGGAGCTTCGAGTACGTCCGGTCGAAGCTGCTGGCGCGCTACCGGCTGTTCGAGAAGTTCGAGCGGCCCTTCGACCTGGCGCTCTACGGCGAGTACATCATCCCCGACAAGGACTACGACGACGCGGAGAAGTTCGAGTTCCGTCTGGTCGTCGAGAAGGACCTCGGCCCGATCCGCATCGCGCTGAACCCGATCCTCGAGAAGAAGACCAGTGGCGACGACGTGGACGAGGGCGTCGAGTTCGCATATGCGGCGGGATTCTATTATGACGATGCGGGCGACGGCCTGTGGAACACGCCGGACTGGGCCGTTCGTCCCGGCGTCGAGTTCTATGGCGAGATCGGCGAGGTCTCCCGTCCGAAGGGTTCCAGCCGGCAGGGCCACTACGTCTTCCCCGTGCTGGACCTCTACTACACCCGCCATCCAGGCTGGAAAGCGCACTGGAACGTCGGGACCGGCTTCGGTCTGGGCGGCGAAGCCGACGACGTCGTCCTTAAGAGCATCATCACCTTCGAGTTTCTATTCTGAACGCAAACTGCCCTCAAAGACCTCTGGAGGTTCCTATGATCGCTCGGCTCCCCATCAAGCGAATCGGCCAGGTGATGTTGATTCTGTCGGCCTGCGGCGGCGCGCTGCTGCTGGCCAGGCCGGCCGCAGACAGAACGCAGAAGGACCCGACCCACGCCATGGATCACTGGGAAGATCCCTACGACTGCGTTGGATGCCACTACGAGCGGTATGCCGACTGGTCGAGCTCGCAGATGTCGCGGGCGTATACGGGCGATTTCTTCCAGGCCCAGTATTTCCAGTACGCCGTCAAGGACTCCGCTCGCGATCCGAAGATGGAAGGTCTCGCCGCCGATTGTCTGGGCTGCCATTCGCCGTCGGCGTTTCTCTCCGGCGTCGTGCCGCCGCCCAAAGTCGAGGAGCCCGACAACTTCTGGGACCGCGCCTGGCCCTGGCTGGATTCGTACCGGACCATCGGACAGGTGCAGACCGGCCTCCAATACGGCCCGTTGCGTGAGAACCTCGTGCGGGCGGGAACCAATCCGCTGGCCGAGGCCAAGCAGGACGCCGATCGCGGCGTGTTCTGCGATTTCTGCCATTCGCTTTCGGGTATCGCCCAACGCGATCCGGTCAACCACAACTACCGTGTGGATGCCGGGCCGGGACGCAACACCAAGCGGGCCGATCTGGAGTTCCCGTGGTCGCCGTACCACAAGACCCAGGTTTCCGAGCTGTTCGAAACCGCCGAATTGTGCGGCATCTGTCACAACGAGCAGAATACGTTCGGCGTCTTCGTCAAGGCCACGCATCGCGAATGGCTCGATACCCCCTATGCCAGTCGCGACATCGTCTGCCAGTTCTGCCACATGCCGCCGCGCGAGGGCAAGCCGGCCAAGATGGGCCGCGAACGACCCTGGAACCACGCCCACTGGTTCGGCGGCGGGTTCACCGGCTTCGTCGAAGGGGCCGCCCGTGTGAAGCTGGGTCTGGACGCGACGACCGTTGCCGCCGGCAGCGTCGTGCCGCTGGAGGTGTCGATCAGCGACATCGCCACGGGCCATCTGTTTCCGACCGGAGCCACCGAAGAGCGGGATGTCTGGCTGCGCGTAGCCGTCTGCGACGCCGAGGGCCGCGAACTCCAGCACATCCCCGTGCCGCCGAACCCGCAGGACCCGAACGATCGCTATTTCATCACGTCGAGCCGGGCCGAGGCCTATCCCAGCCATAGTGCGGCCAGCCAGGCCATCTCCCGGGACGCATTGCCCGAGGGCGACCGCATCTATCATGACGTCTTTCTGGACTCGGCGGACAAGGTGACATTCGGCCAGTGGTATGCGGTCCGAATCGTCGGAAACCGCCTGGTTCCGGGCGAAACCCGCGTCGAGAAGTACGCCTGGCAGGTGCCGCCAGATCTGGCCGGACGCCAGGTGCATCTGAAGGCCACGCTCTGGTACCGGCGCATGGCCGATTCCCACGCCGAGATTCTCGACATCGAAAAGCGCCCGCATCTGCTCGTCTCGGAGGACGCCAGACGAATCCAGATCATGGGGCCGTAGCCGCGCCTGTCGCTACGCCGAGTTCGACCGCCAGCAGGGTCGGCTCGACGATATGCAGGTTGTTCAGGAACGGCTCGGTGTACTGGATCGCGCCGAACTCGGCGTTGTCGAAGTGGTGCTGCCGGCCCACGTGGTTGTTCCAGTCCACGCCCTCGGTCAGGAAGCCCGTGTCGCGCTGGTGGTGTTTCGAGATGGCCCGAAGGATGGTCAGGCCGTCGAGCAGGTACGCGGTGTTGCCCGTGTCCCGATACGCTTCGAGATAGGCCAGCGACGCCTCGGCGTTCTCCCAGAGATAGGCGGTGTCCCAACTGTCCTCCATATAGAGCAGGCCCTTGGTCCGTACGCCGTTGCGATCCTCGGCCATCTTGAACCGGTCGAGGCCGGCGAGGCATCTCTCGTAGGCGAAGGCGCCGACGCGCTGGTCCTTCAGCAGTGAGGCGGCCTCGCGCAGCACGCGAAACGCCACCGCGTACGCGACGCACTCGTGTTCGTCGTAGGTGTCGTGGTTGATGCTGCCGAAGATGCCGCCGGCGTCTATGAAGACCTTGATCTTCTCACGGACGGTCTCGGTGTAGTCGGCCAGGTTTCGCTGTGTCAATGCCGTGTAGAGCTGGAGGATGAACAGGCTGTCGCCGCTCTTTTCGAAGAGGATGTCCCCATCGCCGTAGGCGTTCTGCGGATGGTGTTCGCCGTTGGGCTTGCAGCGTCTGGGATACCAGCCGTTGGGCGTGGACTTCACGTTCGCGTCGATCCACTGGGCGGTCTTGACGGCGACCTGACGCATGCGGCTCTTTCGCGGCTCGGCGACCACGTCGCTGAACAGCAGCAGTTGATAGGCGATCTTGGCCATCGAGCCGGGACAGAACCAGTTGTCCTTGTGCTGATAGTTCAGGCAGAAGCGGTCGGTCGTGGTTTCGCGGTAGCCTGTGATGAAGCCGGTCTCGTAGTCGATGAAGCCGGCCGTCAGGACGTGGTCCAGGATCGACAAGGCCTTGCGATGTAGCGTCGGATCCCTGTGACGTCGGCCGTAGGCGTGCAGTTCGTACGCGCCGCCGACCGCGTTGGCGGCCCAGCCCGGGCCCTCCAGGTTGCCGAAGTCGTGCCAGCCCATGATGTTCCCGTCCTTGTCGACGAAGCTGGACTTGCTCGACAGATTGCCTTTGTATTCGACCAGCGTCCGCTCGATGGTGAAGCGGACCGAATCGGCCACCGAATCCAGAATCGTGTAGTCCGGGTCCTCGGGCAGGTAGAACGCCGAAGTCGCCTCTTCGAGTTTCACGTAGTCGAGTCCGACCATGTAGCTCTTGACGGCCTTGTCGTTGGCGCCGACGATCTCGATCCGCAACACGTGTTCGCCGGCGGACAGTTCGTGCAGGCCCATATCCCGTTCACCGGTGGCGACCACGCCGTCGTTGTACAGATCGATGGGGCCGCCGAGCTTCCTGCCGTCGAGATAGAACTGCGCGATGCCGTAGTCGACGGCCTTGGTCAACTGCATCGTGAGCCGATAGACACCGGTCTTCTCCACGGGCACCGCCAAATCCAGCGTCGCGCCGGGGCGGGCGTCCGTCCACCACAGGTGCGTATCGCCGCTCCAGTCGGGCCCGAAGCCGTACATATCCTGCGGGGCCGCGTTGCCTGCGCTGTGGGCCATGACCTTGAGGTTCTCGCCTTCGAGAGCGCCTTTGACCTTGAAGGCCTCGATAGGCGTCCAGTAGCCCGTGCGCTCTTCGACGCCGACCGGCTTATATGGGTCGCTCTGCCCGGCGGCCTGATACCAGTAGGCCGTCGCGGCGTACAGCGTGGGCCGGTCGTTCGGATAGTATTTCTCGATCGCCGCTTCGAACGATTTCTGGAACGGCACGTTGTCGGTGATGTGCCAGCGGTTGACCGAAATGTGGCCTCGATTGCCCATGCTGATCGTCTGGTTGTGGTAGGCGTTCTCAAACAATGCCGGGTCGCACCAGGCGTAGCCGAAGTAATCCTCCGAGCCGGTGCCGAACGTCGAGGGAAATACTTCGCCATCGACGAAGAACTTCTCGTCGCCTTCACCCCACCAGCCGCCGCGCGGGTTCCAGACGTGGAGCATCACCCCGCAGAACCGGCCTGGCCCTCGCGTCTTGAGCATCGTCCAGTCGATCTTCCTTCGCTCGGGGTCTTCCGGCAGAAGCGCATCGCGATGCCACTTGGCGTGAAAGCGGCCGAGCCGACGGGCATTGTCCTGGAGCGGGACCGTCACGACCTCCAGGTGGACCTTGCGCGGCCGATCGCCGTCGTTGACCAGTGTGATTTCGTAGCCGGAGGCGAAGGGCATGAACCAGTGCGAGTACCACCAGCCGTCTTCGGTCAGTCCGCAGGGCAGCGAGTGATAGACATTGGCGCCGGCGGCAGTGCCGAAGAAGTCGCCCAGCGGCGCCCAGACGCTCGGCGATCTCTCACCGTCCCATCGGATCTGGATCGTCCACTCGCGCAGCGTCTCGCGGTCCTCCGGTTCGGCCGGCGGGTCGAGCCGCAGTCGAAGGGTCTTGATCGCGCCCGGGCCCTCCATGTTGCCGATCGTGCAGACGCCGCCTCCACTGGAGCTGAGGTGGTGCGTTGCGATCGTCTCATCCGGCTGCGGCGGTGCGAACGGGCCGCACCCGCTGAGGATCTCGTCGGCCTTCGCCAGCGCGTCCTTCTCGGCCTGCGACAGTTCTCGCGTGAAGGTCGGCAGGATCGTTCCCTTCGGGTAGGTCGTATAGGTGAAGTGATAGTACGCGCCCCAGTCGCCCTGGGCGGTGATCTTGCAGGACTTCTGGAAGGGGATGGGGACGTAGCAGTTCTGCCCGCGTGCCGCTTCGTGGACGAGGGCCGGATACGTGAACGGCTCATTCTCCCGGTTGAAGTACCCGATGAAGGACAGGTCCACCGCAGGCTCGGCGGCCCCGTCGAGATAGATCTTCACGTGGCCTTCTTTGGGCAGCGCCGACCAGATGCGCCAGATCACGCCGGGACCTTCCATCTCGGCAAACACCAGCTCGTCGCCTTCCCTGCGGATGATCCCGCCGCCGTCACCATTGGCGTCCCAGTCGATGTACCTTCCGGAAGCCTCGTCGTACTTGCTGCGCCGATCCCAGCTCGACCATTGCGCGCACTTCTCCCCCGTCTCAGGCAGTGTCGCCAGGTGTTCCAGATCGGTCAGCCGACCGATCAGATCGAGGTAGGTCAGCGTCTCAGCCGCGCCGGCCGGCGCCGCTGCAGACGACCAGATGGTCAGAACAAGGGTTAGAAGGACTGCTGAAGCCGTGAAGGCCGACAGATTCGATCGCCATCGTTGCATCGTGAGCCTCCCTTTCTGGTGCGAACGGTTTCGTCCGATCCCTGCGCCAGGTCTCGGAGTCTGCTCGGGAGGCCCATTGTAATGGAGAGGGCCCCTGATTGCCAGCGGGTGCGTCTGGATCGACGCGCCGACAAACAGGGGCCCATCCGGTTTTGGACAGCTTGTCCGATGTGACGGCTTCGCGGTCCGTCACAACTCTTCATTCGTTGGTCTACGGACTGGGATACTTGACCGAGCAGCCGTAGGGGGGCGTCGTGGTCGTGCTCACCGGCCGGCCCGCCAGCAGCAGCGAGAGGGCCTGGTCTACGTAGTTGACGTTGGCGACGTTGGCCTCGACCTTGCCCATCGGGGCGTTGTCGATGGCTCCCTGGTAGACGATCACGCCGTCTTTGTCGATGACGAACATGTGCGGCGTGGTCCTCGCCCCGAAGGCCCGGCCGATCTGGCCGGATCGATCGTCGATGATGGGGAAGGGCATCTTGTGCTCCTTGATGAATGCGAGGTTGGCTTCCGGCTTCGTATGGTTGGTGCTGTTGACGGCCAGCCAGACGACCTCCTTGTCCTTGTACTTGTTGGCCAGTTCGACCATCGTTGGTTTCGTGGCGTGGTGATACAGCGAGAAGGGGCATTCCATGTTGAACCATTCGAGGACGACGATCCGGCCTTCAAGGTCGGAGAGCTGATAGGTCCGTCCGTCGAAACTCTTAAGTTCCACGTCGGGCGCACTCCGGCCCCGGCGCGCGGCGCGCTCGGGCCGTGCGGCTCGCTGCCGCGTTGCCTGTGCCATCCTCTGCTGTTGTTGCTGGAGTTGCGCCATTCGCGTGCGAAAGGCTTCCTGCTGGCTGGCAATGAGCTTCTCGACTTTGCCGGCCGTCTCGGTGGCCTTCTCCTTGACCGCGGTGGTGTGGATCGCCTGCAACTGGGCGATCAGCGAGTCCTGCTGGGCTTTGAGTTCATCGATCTGCTGCTGCAAGGCCTGGACGCGTTGCTGCTGTTGCATGGCCACGCGCTGGCCGGCGGGGTCCTGGCCGGCGGGCTGCGCGCTGCTCTGCGCCGCCGAGATCGCCGCCAAAAACAGCACCATCGATACGACTGCGATCGAGTTGTATTTCCCTGTCATAGCCGCGTTCTCCTACAAGCAATGGTTTCATCCAACTTGCCCTGTTCTTCGGCCGTTTCGGCATCATACCCCACTTAATCTACTCGCTTGGGGGTATTGCGTAAGGGTTTGTACTGCCGCCATCTGGCAAAGGTTCGCGTTTGGGGGCAAAAATGAGAACGGCACGATGGGCCTTCCCGGTGCCGGGGCCGTGACCAACAGGTCCTATAGGACCTACTGGACCTATGCTCCTGACAGGGCGGCCTTGACCTGCCCGATGAAGGCGGAGACCTCGGCAATCGCCCGGCCCGGATCGTCCAGGTGGGCCTCGATCATGCCCACGATCCGCGAACCGATGATCGCGCCGTCGGCGCCGGCGTCGGCCACCGCCCGCGCGTGCTCGGGCTTGCTGATGCCGAACCCCACGCAGATCGGCACGTTCGTGAGCGATTTGAGCCGGCGGACCAGGTCTTCGACGCTGTCGGAGAGGGCGTCCCGGCTGCCGGTGACGCCGAGAACGCTGACCGTGTAGATGAACCCTGTCGTCCGGGCGGCGATCTGTTGCATCCGCTCGGGCGAGGTGTTGGGCGTGACCATGAAGACGCTGTCCAGCCCGGCGGCGCGGATCGAGCCAAGCACCTCGTCGGCGTCGTCGATCGTCATGTCGGCTATCAGGACGCTGTTGACGCCGGCGTCGCGGGCGTCGCGGAAGAACTCGGCCTTGCCATAGTGACAGACGAGATTGTAGTACATCAACAGGCCGATGGGGATGTCCCGGTGCTGCTTGACCTGGCGGATGAACTCCATCGCCCGCCGCACGTTCATCCCGCTGCGCACGGCGCGGATGTCGGCCTTCTGAATGGTCGGACCGTCGGCAATCGGGTCCGAGAAGGGGATGCCCAGTTCGAGAACGTCGGCGCCGGCGTCGATCGCGGCCTTGACCAGGGCCAGGCTGGTGTCGAAGTCCGGGTCGCCGACGACGAAGAACGGAATCAGCGCCGCGCGGTGCTGTCGGCTCAGTTCGGAAAACACGTCACGATAGGATTTCATACTTGTCGATCCTGTGTAGTCTGTTTTTGAGTAGGTCCTATAGGTCCAATGGGACCTATTCCAACGGTCGGTGCTGTTCTACGATGCCGACGTCTTTGTCGCCCCGGCCGGAAAGATTGACCATGACGATGGTCTCCGGCCCCAGCGTGCCCTTCAGGCCGGCCACGTACGCCAGTGCATGCGTGCTCTCCAGCGCCGGCAGGATGCCTTCGATGCGCGCCAACAGCCCGAACGTCTCCAGCACCTCCGCGTCGTCGGCGGCGACGTACCGGGCCCGGCCGATGTCACTGAGATGGCAGTGCTCCGGACCGACCCCCGGATAGTCCAGGCCGGCGCTGATCGACTCGGTGTCCATGACCTGGCCCTCGGCATCCTGGAGCAGATAAGACCGGGCGCCGTGAAGGACGCCGGGCGTGCCCGCGACGATACTGGCGGCGTGCTTGCCCGTGGCGACCCCCCGGCCGCCGGCTTCGACGCCGATGAGCTTGACGTCCGGGTCGTCGATGAAGTGCGCGAAGGCCCCGATGGCATTGCTGCCGCCGCCGACGCAGGCGACCACCATATCGGGCAGGCGGCCCGTCTGGTCGAGAAACTGTTGGCGCGCCTCCCGGCTGATGCAGCTCTGGAAGTGACGGACGATGGTCGGGTAGGGGTGCGGCCCGGCGGCGGTGCCGAACAGATAGAACGTGTCGGTCACGTGCGACGTCCAGTACCGCAACGCATCGTTGATCGCATCCTTCAGCGTGCCGGTGCCGCCCTCCACCGGTATGACTTCCGCGCCGCAGAGCTTCATCTTATGGACGTTGACGCTCTGCCGCTCGACGTCGGTGACGCCCATGAAGATCTTCGTCTCCATCCCGAGCAAGGCCCCAATCATCGCCGTCGCCAGGCCGTGCTGGCCCGCGCCGGTCTCGGCGATCAGCTTGCTCTTGCCCATGTGCTTGGCGAGCAGGCCCTGGCCCAGCGTGTTGTTAACCTTGTGCGCGCCGCCGTGGAGCAGGTCCTCCCGCTTGAGATAGACCTGGAACCCGACGTGCTCGCTGAACCGCCTGGCGTGGTACAGCGGGGTGGGGCGGCCGGCGTAGTGCGTCGAGAGGTCGGCCAGTTCGGCCACGAACGCCGGATCGCCGCGAAATCGATCGAACGCCTCCTCCAGTTCCTCCAGCACCGGGATGAGCACCTCGGGCACGTAATAGCCGCCGTAGTCACCGTATCTGCCTCTGTGTTTCATGCGGATTACCCTTCTTGACAGGTCCAATAGGTCCTACATGTCGTATCGGAACTATGCTCTGAGATGTCGTATATTGTCGAAAAGCTGCTGCATCTTGCGATGGTCCTTCCTGCCGGGCGCCGCCTCGACCCCGCTGCACACGTCGATCCCATAGACGCCCAGCTCGATGGCCGCAACGGCGTTGTCCGGATTGATTCCGCCGGCCAGGAAGATCCGCTTGCCGACGTGGCCGATGATGTTCCAGTTGAACGTCAGTCCCGTGCCCCCGTACTTGCTCGGATCGTAGGCATCGAACAGGATGGCGTCGGTGAAGAAGCCGTCCGCCTGTTGAATGTCGCTGCTGTCCTTGACCCGGATCGCCTTCATCGTCTTGGGGCTGTCGTAGGCCAGCCACTGACAGAACTCGGCGTTCTCGTCGCCGTGCAACTGAATCCAGTCGAGCTGACACTGACTGGCGATCTCCCGCGTCTCTTCGAGCGTGCTGTTGACGAATACCCCCGCGATGTCGATGAAGGCCGGGAGCTTGTTGACGATTCGCCCGGCGTCCGCGGGCCGGATATAGCGCGGGCTCTTCGGATAGAAATTGAACCCGATCAGATCGGCGCCCATCTCCATCGCCGCGAGGGCATCGTCGTAGTTCGTGATTCCGCAGATTTTGACTTTGGGTATCAACATGGTCAGGACCCGATAAGAAGAACGCGACTCACCCTTTGTTGGAAACCTCAATCAGTGTTTCAAGACAGTGCATGGCCTTCCCGTCGTCGATCGAATACTCGGCCAGCGGGAGGGCCTGTGGAAAGCTGTCCACCAGTCCGGCGACAATGATGGCGGCCGCCGCGTTGAGAACGACGATGTCGCGACGGGCTCCTCGCTCCTTGCCGCTCAGGATGTTGCGGACCAGGGCGGCGTTGGCGATGGCATCGCCGCTGCCGAGCTGGTCGATGGACGCGCCGGCCAGGCCGAATTCCGCCGGGTCGAGTTCCATCGACGTGATCTGACCGTTGCGCAGCTCGACGACCTTCGTCTTGCCCAGCAGGCTGATCTCGTCCATGCCCTGGCCGTGAACGACCATCGCGCGCTTGGCCCCCAGAAGCTTGAGCGTCTCGGCGATCCGGTCGAGCAACTCCGCGTCGGCGACTCCCATCACCTGGGCCGTGACCCGCGCCGGGTTGGCCAGCGGCCCCAGGATGTTGAACGCGGTCCGGAAGTCCAGACTCTTGCGGATCGGCTGGACGAAGCGCATCGCCGGATGGAACTTCGGGGCGAACATGAACCCGATGTGGGCCTGGCGGATGCACTCGGCGACGACGTCCGGACCGGGGTCGATCTTCACGCCCAGTTCGTCGAGCACGTCGGCCGAGCCGCACTTGCTCGTGATGCCCCGGTTGCCGTGCTTGGCCACGTACACCCCCGCCCCGGCGGCGACCAGCGCGGCGGCGGTCGAGATGTTGAAGGTCTTGATCGTCGCGCCGCCGGTGCCGCAGGTATCGACCATGTTGTCGATGCCTGCATCGACGGGCACCGCGTGATTGCGCAGCGACTGCGCCAGGCCGGCGATCTCGGCCGCGGCCGCCCGCTTCATCCGCATCATGGCCAGAAACGCCGCGATCTGGACCTCCGTGACCTCGCCCTCGAAGATCTTGTCTTGCAGGGCCTTGGCCTGCTCGAACGTGAGGTCTTTGCCGTCCAGGATGATTTCCAGGTACTCCGTGATTGTCGCCATGGTTTAGCTCCCTACCGTTTGTCTCTTCCGGGCCGCGATGTTCAGGATATTCTGGATGATCTTGCCCCCGGCCGGGGTCAGAATGCTCTCCGGGTGGAACTGGACGCCGTAGATGGGCAGATGTTTGTGCTGGACGCCCATAACGATGTCCTCGAATTCGGCCGTCTTCTCCAGGCAGTCGGGCAATTGGATCGCCGCCAGGCTGTGGTATCGCCCGGCCTGGAGCGGATTCTCAATGCCCGCGAACAACCCCTTCTCGTTGTGACTGACGCGCGAGGGCTTGCCGTGCATCGGCTCCGGCGCATGGCCGACCTTGCCGCCGAAATGCTGCACGATGATCTGGTGTCCCAGGCAGACCCCGAAGACCGGCAGCTTGTCCTGGAAGTGCGCCAGGGCGGCCAGGGATACGCCGGCGGTGTCCGGGTTGCCCGGCCCCGGCGAGATCACCAGCAGATCGGGATCGAACTCGGCAGACACCGCGATCAGATCGTCGAGACGCGTATCCGCGCGGTAGACGCGGGTCACGCACCGACGCTTGCCGAAATCGTCCACGAGGTTGTACGTGAACGAGTCGAAGTTGTCGATGAACAGGACTTTGGCGTATGTGGAATCCATCGGAATCTCCTCTCAACTCACCGAGCCCAGTATGCCCTTGTCACCCCGAGCGGAACGAAGTGCAGTCGAGGGGTCTGGCCATAGAGGGCACGTGTTTCTGGCCATGGCCGGATTCCTCCACGGCGGTCTGCCTTTGGCAGTCCTTCGGTCGGAATGACCAAGTCGCCGCCCCGGTGCTTCCGAGTGCGGCGTGGTGCTCAGCACGAAAACGACATTGGCTGGTGCGTACATCTTGCGCATGTGACTACTGTCCTCGAATGGCCCGGATGCACGAGCGGGCCTTGTGCTCGGTCTCTTCGAATTCGGTCTTCGGAACGCTGTCGTGCACGATCCCCGCCCCGGCGCGGATATAGGCGGTGTGGTCGCGCACCTGGAGGCTGCGGATCGTGATGCAACTGTCGAACTGCCCATCCACCGTCAGGTACATGACGGCGCCGCCATAATAACCCCGCTTGTTCTTTTCCAGCTTGCGGATGATCTTCATCGCTTCGATCTTCGGCGCGCCCGTGAGCGTCCCCATGTTCATCGTCGCCAGATATGCGCTCAAGGCGTCCAGATCGGGTCGAAGCGCGCCCTTGACGTTGCTGACGAGGTGCTGGACCGATTCGTACTTCTCGACCGTCAGCAGTTCGTTGACGACCCGGCTGCCGGGGTCGGCGACGCGGGCGATGTCGTTTCGCGCCAGGTCCACCAGCATCATGTGCTCGGCCAGTTCCTTGCGGTCCAGCTTCAGCTCCGCTTCGTAGCGGAAGTCCGTGTCGGGGTCGATCTCACCATCGATGCGTCCCCTCGGCTTGGTGCCCGCGATCGGGCGAATCTCGACGTGCCGAGGTCCGGTCCCGCTGACCCGCAGGTTCAACTCGGGGCTCGAGCCCATCAGCACCGCGCTGGGCATGTTCAGATAGAACATGTACGGGGATGGATTCAGCTTGCGCAGCCGCTTGTAGACGTCCAGCGGCTCGTCCGGGCAGGGCTCTGTGATCGTCCGGCTCAGCACGACCTGGAAGATGTCCCCGTCGAGGATGTGCTGCTTGGCCGTGCGGACCATGTTCTCGTATTCCGGCTGGCTGGTGTCGGTCGAGGCGGGCGGCAGGGGGCCGTCGTGGCGTTTGCCCTTGGGCGGCTGGAATCGGGCCATATTGAAGTAGTAGTCGAAGGCGTCCTGGGCCTCGGCCACTGCCGCCTCATGGTCCCCGTTGGTGACGATGCAGTTGACGACGACATAGCCCTGGTTGTTCTCGTGGTCCATCAGGAAGATGTTGTCGGCGAAGAACAGTTCGTAGTCCGGATTGCCCAGTACATCCTGCTCGCTGGCCGGGAGTCGCTCAAACTGGTCCACGAAGTCGTAGCTGAGGGCCCCGAGCAGGCCGCAGGTCACCCGGAAGGGCTTGCTCGCCAGACGGAAGGCGAACGCCACCGCCCGCAACACATCCATCTGGTTGGTGCTTCGAAGCCGGGTTTGTTCGTCCATCGTCCCCTCGGTCGGCCGAATCCGCCCGACGATCCGGTCCGGCTCGAACGTCACCGATTCGCAGAAGGCGAACCGCTTTGGGTCGCCGGCCAGGTAGCCGAGCATCCGCTTGCCCGTCTTGCTCAGCGCCTGGATGCAGAAGTCCGATCCCGTGCCGGTCAGATACAGGGCCGGCCGGGCGGTCCCGAAACTCAGCGCGCTCGTGCCGGCCAGGTACTCGCGGGATTCCAGCAAGCAGCAGTTTTTGGCCCGGCCGTAGTCCGTCAGTTTGGCGAAGAAATCCAGGGGGTCGCCGATATCGATCCGCTTGACGATCGGAACGATCTGGCCCGGCTCGGCGCTGTGTATGATCTGTCGATAATCGTCCATGTCCGGCTCTCAACGATAGCGAAGTTCTACTGACCTGCCCGAAAAAACACCAAAAAAAAACGCAGCCTGCTGGTTCCAACAGGCTGCGTCAAAAATCGTTCTTTGCGGTTTTTCTATGGCAAATTATCGCTCGCCCGTCGGATATGTCTCCTTGGGCCACCACCAATAGTTAAAGCTAAAGCGATA
>ENA-UOXR01001598-UOXR01001598.1-bioreactor-metagenome-genome-assembly--contig:-NODE-1598-length-23353-cov-4.793673_pt1 | contig 23353 bp, 22 predicted proteins | sample MGYA00238164_ERZ764825 | MGnify/ENA primary metagenome ERZ764825 (study PRJEB28920, sample SAMN05720171) | bioreactor metagenome | isolation source: Anaerobic biogas reactor | place: USA:Washington...
CAGTTGACCGACCGTGAGCTGGAGGTGTTCCACCTGATCGGTCAGGGACTGGGAACCAGCCAGATCGCCGACAAGCTCCACCTGAGCGTCAAGACGGTGGAGACGCACCGCGCCCACATCAAGGAGAAGCTCAAGCTCGAGGACGCCAACCGGCTCCTGCAATACGCCATTCAATGGGTGCATACCGACGCGGCGAGCTCAGTGAACGGCAGCGGACCTTGGCAGGGCGGCGCCGGACGCCCGTAAGCGTATTCCCACAAGGGGTTTATCCGGGACGGAGGCGGTGCGCGCGGCCTGGGGGCTTCCCCGATGCCTGGGTCGGCGGATGTGCTGAAGGGGAAAAGGGGGACCGGCCCGATTGTTGGAATGGGACGGGAGCGGTAGACTGGGCTCATCGCCGTCGATGACGGCCGGAACAACCAGAGGCAAAGGGCCGGAGGCTGGGCGGGTGGGGGGATTCGCCCAGCCGATTTTCACGAAGGGGGAGATGAGGCGGATAGTCATGGAACACAGGAGGTGCGACATGATGGAAAGCGATGGCGTCCAACGGAGCATCGACCGGTTGTCCAATGTACTCTCGTACGCCCTCGATACCGATCCGGTAACCCTCCGGGAGTTCGAGAGGTGGCTTCGGCGCCTCGGAGGAAGCGCAGCCAAACTGGATCGCCAGCGGGCGCTGGCCGCGGCGGGCGCGAGGCTCATCAAGAAGGTGGTTATCGGTGCGGCGCCGTCGTGGGACTCGCCGGCTGAACTGGCGGAAATCCTCAAGGAGACGCTGCGGGAGGTGATGGCGGAACACGAGCCGTCGATGGTGATGCGGGAGGAAACGATCCGGCGGTCAGCCTCTTCCCGCGCCGCCGCCGCCGGACAGGCGATCTCGGAACTGACCGTGATCGGGGACGGCCTGAGTTGATCGTGGATCGGCGGCCGCGGACAGCGGTCGCAACGGCGTTGGGCTGCGGAGGCAAAGTTAAATGATACGAATGAAAACGAACGTGCTGGAGGGATACCAGTCAGGATTTCAGGAGGACCGGTGTCCGGAGTGCGGTTCGCCGATGGGGGTCACGTTCCGGATCCAGCAGCAAGAGGGCACGTTTCTGTGGTTCGAGTGCACGGGTGCGGGGCGGTGCGTCCGGTTGCTTCGCCGGTACGAGCCGCAGGGCGCGCTGCAGGCATGACCGATTGAGACGGCGCCGGCACAGGCGACGCAGGATCGAGGGGGAACGGCCGTGCGAATGGTGATGACCTTCCTGCTGGGGGGAATGATCGGCTTGGGCCTCAACGGCATTCCGGCCAGGATGTCCCAGCCGGACCACCAGCATCCCCTGATCAAGGACCACGGCCGAGTCGTCGATCCGGCCGGAACGGCGGCGATGCCGCAAAGCGGGGCGAAGGTGGTCCTGGATATCACGGCGGACCGGAACGCCGGCAGACCGGCCGACGGGCTGGACCGCGCAGCAATGCTCTACAATCTCTACGCCGCCGCCGGCGTTCCGCCCGAGCGGATTCGCGTCACGGTGGTGCTGCACGGCGAGGCGGTGCGGGCGGCCCTGACCGACGACGCCTACGCCCGCTACGCCGCGGATGGACCGAATCCCAATCTCGAATTGATCCGGCGGCTGAGGCAAGCGGGAGCGGAGGTCTACGTCTGCCGGCAGGCCTTGGCCCGTCATGGATACACGATCGAGCAGGTGTCGCCGGAAGTGACGGTGGCCGCGTCGGCCGCGACGGTCAACATCAGCCGTCAGATGGACGGCTACGCCTATCTGCCGTTCCATTGACGGATTGTGACGACATGGTTCAACTGCACGGACGCGGATCGGGCCAAAGCCGCAATCGATGCCATTCCGTCGCTGGATCGTTGAAAGCAAAGGAATAAACCGATGGAATATCGCCTGTTGGGCCGAACGGGAGTGCAGGTCAGTCCGCTGTGCCTGGGGTGCATGAACTTCGGCTGGAAGACCGGCCCGGAGGACAGCCGGCGGATCATCGACCGGGCGATCGAGGCGGGGATAAACTTCCTCGACACCGCCAACGTCTACGCCAAGGGGCGCAGCGAAGAGGTGGTGGGCGAGGCGCTCCAGCGCAACGGCCGGCGCGACCGCATCGTGCTGGCCACCAAGGTCCACGGAACGATGGGCTCGGGTCCGAACCAGTCGGGCAATAGCCGCCGGCACATCATCGAGCAGTGCGAGGCGAGCCTGCGGCGGCTGCGGACCGATTGGATCGACCTCTACCAGATCCATCGGCCGCAGTCGGTGGTCCCGATCGACGAAACGCTGCGGGCCCTCGACGATCTGGTGCGCCAGGGCAAGGTCCGCTATCTTGGCACCAGCACGTTCGCAGCGTGGCAACTGGTCGAGTCGTTGTGGGTTTCCGACCGCTACGGCTTGAGCCGCTTCGTCTGCGAGCAGCCGCCGTATCACATCCTGGACCGGCGGATCGAACGGGAATTGATCCCGATGGCCGATACCTACGGGATCGGGATCATCCCCTGGAGTCCGCTCGCCGGCGGCCTGCTGACCGGCAAGTACAGCCGCGACGAAGCGCCGAAAGGTTCGCGCTATGAGGATATGGAGTCGGCCCGCGTTAGCGAGGCGGCATTCGAGGTGATTGACGAACTGGCCCAACTGGTTCAGGCCAAAGGATGCAGCATGTCGCAGTTCGCCCTGGCCTGGTGCATGAGTCGTGAAGCGGTGACCAGTCCGATCATCGGGCCGCGCACCGCTGAGCAGTTGGAGGACAACCTCAAGGCCCTGGATGTCGATATCACCGATGAGGACGCCGAAACGGTGGATCGGCTGGTCGAGCCGGGCGCGGTGGTTTCGCCGTTCTACGAAGCCGATTTCGGACCGGCGGCGTTTCACTGGTAACGTGAACTGGAGCGGAAGATGCCGGAAAAAGACCCCCTCAAGGAGTACCGTGAAAAACGCGACTTCGCCCGGACCGCCGAGCCGGAGGGCGGCGAGGCCAAAGAAGGCCAACCGCCGGTATTCGTGGTCCAGAAGCACGACGCCAGCCGCTTGCACTACGATTTCCGCCTGGAGGTCGACGGCGTGCTCAAGTCGTGGGCGGTGCCGAAAGGGCCGTCGACCGACCCGTCGGAAAAGCGCCTGGCCGTGCCGACCGAGGACCACCCGCTGGACTACGCGGACTTTGAGGGGGTGATCCCGGAAGGGCAGTACGGCGGCGGCACGGTGCTGGTCTGGGACATCGGGCCGTACCGCAACCTCCGCAAGGACGACGAGGGCAACGAGATACCGATGGAAGATGCCTGTGAAGGCGGGCAGGTCGAGGTGTGGCTGGAGGGCCAAAAGCTCAGGGGCTGTTACGTGCTGGTCAGGACCAAACGCAGGCAGGGCGATAAGCCCCAGTGGCTGTTGATCAAAAAGAAGGACGACCACGCCGACGCCCGGCGCAATCCGGTGAGCACCGAACCCGCATCAGTCCTGAGCGGCCGCACGATTGAACAAGTCGCCGAGCAGGAGGGCGGCAAGAAGGGTCAGTAACGGCCAAGCCGATCGACCGCCTCAGCGACCACACCAGAGAGCAACCCAAGGAAGCGGGGAGTCATGGGCCGCATCGAAGTCGACGGACAGACGATCAAGACCTCGAAGGAGGACAAGGTCTTTTTTCCAGGGGCCGGCTACGCCAAGAAGGACCTTATCGAATACTACCGCAGGATCGCCGAGATGATGCTGCCGCATGTCGCGAACCGGCCCATCGTCATGCATCGCTTTCCCGACGGCATCGAGGGCAAGAGCTTCTTCAACAAGAACGCGCCGAGGTACTTTCCCGGCTGGATCGCCACCCAGCGGGTCGATAAGGAAAACGGCACGGTCAACCACGTGGTGATCGGCAAGACGGCCGACCTGGCCTACCTGGCCAATCAGGCCTGCATCGCCATTCACATCTGGCTGTCCCGCCGGGACAAGATCGAAAAGCCCGACCGGTTGATCTTCGATCTGGACCCGCCAAACGGCGGATTCGACGACGTGCGCGCCGGGGCCAAGCGGCTGCGTGAGATCCTGGAGGCGGCGGGCCTGAAGGCCTACGCCATGGCCACCGGGTCGAAGGGCATGCATGTGGTCTGTCCGATCAAACGCGGCAAGACGTTCGACCAGGTGCGGGCGTTCGCCCAGCAGGTGGCCGGCGTGCTGGCGACGCAGGACGAGAAGAAATTCACGACCGAACAGCGGATCGCCAAACGGGGCGATCGGGTGTTTATCGACACCAACCGCAACGCCTATGGCCAGACCGCGGTGGCCCCGTATTCGGTGCGGGCCAGGCCCGGAGCGCCAGTGGCTGTGCCGCTGGAGTGGTCGGAGGTGGACCGCAGCGACCTTCGCCCGGACGGGTACAACATCAGTAATGTCCTCCAGCGCCTTGGCCGCCAGGGCGATCCGTGGAAGGACATCGACAACCACGCCGAGTCGCTGCCGACAGGCGACGGCCCTTGAATCAACCGGCTGAGATGAGCGCCGAGGAATGGCGGGATGTAACGATCGATTGGGACGCGCTTCGCAACGACGACAAGCACACGGGGGGAGGCTACTGCCATGTCAACCGAAGAGCAACTGCTGATCCTGCTACGGGTTGCCGCCGCCGCCGGACTCGGCGGCGTCGTGGGAATCGAACGCGAATGGGCGGGCAAGGCGGCCGGCGTCCGCACTCACATGTTCGTGGCGGCGACCGCCGCGCTGCTGGTCGCCCTGGGCCCGGCCCTGGTCAATCAGTTTCACGAGTATGCGTCCGGCGACATCATCGGGGCCGACCCGATCCGGATCGTGCAGGCCATCGTCACCGGCATCAGCTTCCTCGGCGCGGGAACGATCATCTTCCACCGCGAGCGCCGGTTCATCGAGGGGCTGACCACGGCCGCCTCGATCCTGCTGGTCTCCGGACTCGGCATCACGGTCGGCCTCGAGCAGTGGGTGCTGGCGGTCGGCGTGACCGTGCTGGCGGTGGTGATCCTGGCGGTGATCGGGTTCGTCGAGACCAAACTCGGCCTGGCCGACCACGATCCGCACGAGCGGCGCGACGAGTGACGGCGGTTCGCTCCGCGCGGCTCAGGTCAGCAGGCCGGCGACGATCAGGTCCGACGCCTCGTCCTCGCTCAGGCCGCGTGACATGAGGGTCTCAAGCTGTTTGGTGTCGACGCTGCCCAGCGCCGCCTCGTGGGTCACGTGGGCCTTGGGGTGGTTGACTTCCACGATCGGAGTGGCCGAGGCCACGCCGTCGTCGAGGATGATCTCCTTGCAGTCGACGTGGCCGCGGGCATGGGCCGCCGAGGCGGTCAGGCGGTTGTACACGTCGGCCCGCGCCCGGTCGCGGACCGCAACCCGGGACAGCAGCGCGCCGCGGGCGTACTCGCCGATCAGATGGCCGGTCTCGCGGATCTTGATCACGTCGTCGCCCCGCCCGCTGACCTTGGCCACCATCTCCATCACACTGTGGTCGCGGCAGGTCGTGGTGTAGTCGATGTCGATCACGCCCACGCGTCCCTGGATCAGCTCGAAGTCCGTCTTGAACCGCGCGCCGGACCCCAGTTCGACGACCGCCTTGGGCACCACGGTGATCCCGCCCGCGGGCGAGTGGATGTGGCGTTCGAAATAGGTGTACCGGGCGTTGGCCGCGATGTTGATCTGCGCGTCCATCAGGTGCTGCACGTCGGTCGCGTTGGGAAACACGCAATGGGCGATGATATCGACCGCTGAGTCCCGCTCGATGTTCAGGTCGAGGTTGATCTTCTGGATGCCCGCCTCCTGCACCAGGCCGAAGCACATGTGAACCGGCTTGGCCACCCGGACCTCCGGCTTCAGGTAAACGCCGATGCGGACCTCGTCGCTCTTCTCAACGACCTCCACCTCCAGGCCGGGCACAGTGTTGCTGGTGATGACTTTGTTGAGGCCGATGACCAGGTGGGCGACGTCCGGATCCTTGACCGCGGCGTGTATCTTGGCCAGGCCGATCAGTTCGGCGTTATCCATTGGCGAGGGCTCCATTAAGTTCGGGGCGGTTGCGGTGGTCGCAGGGGACGCACTTGTCGCGGAAATACCCGGCGATCTTGTCGACGTTCCCCTTGTCCACGACCCGGCCGCAGCACAGGAGGAACGCGTGCTCGGCCCAACTGAGGACTTCCAGACTGTGCGTGATCAGCAGCACCGTCGCGCCCTGTTCCTTGAGCAGCCCGATCGCCTCGCGAATCCGCCGCAGACTCTCGATGTCGATACCGCTGTCCGGCTCGTCGAGCATGACCAGCCGCGGCTTCATCGCCACCAGCGACGCCAGCTCCACCTTCTTCCGCTCGCCGCCGCTGAGCGTCTTGTCCACCGCCCGCTGCATGTAGCGTCCGGGAGGCAGACCGACCTTCGCGAGCAACTCAGCGGTGACTTCGGGATTGTGCTCCTTCGATCCGACCTGGACGAACTTGCCGACCGTCAGCCCCTCGTACCGCGCCGGCTCCTGCCAGCCCAGCGTGATGCCAAGCCGGGCCCGCTCGTCGATCGAAAGCTCGTGCAGCGATCGCCCGTCAAAGACAATCTCGCCCGAAAACCCGCGATAGCCCTCCAGGCCCATGATCGTGAACGCGAGCGTCGACTTGCCCGCCCCGTTCGGCCCGACCACCGCGTGGACATACCCTTCCCATAGGTCCAGATTCAGTTCCGATAGGATCTCGTGCCCGTTCAACGACAGGCTCAAGTTCCTGATTTCCAGCATGCCCATAGCGTGTTCCTGTATGGTCGGACGGTCCCGGATCAGACCTGTCCAACCCAGGAACCGTCGTCGTGTTGTCTCCAGAGGTCCCGCAGCCGCCGCTCAGCGTCCTCGGGCAACGGGCCCTTCTCGATAATTCTAGTATTCTCCCGGATATGTTCAAGGTTCGTCCCGCCCACAATCGCACAATGCACGCCGTCCTGGTAGACGCTGAATCGCAACGCCAGCTCCACCCATGACCCCTCGAAACCCAGCGACTCCGGCGTAAAACTCATGGTTTCCAGCCGCTCGACGTAGGGCCGCACGTAGTCGCTGTAGAACGAATCTCGCCCGGCGACCCCTTTCCAGGCCGCGTTGGCGATGGTCCGCTTGGCCAGCACGCCCAGGTTCGCCTCCCGCGCCGCCGGCAGGTAGCGGTCCAGAACCTGCTGATCGACGATGTTGACCGAGGTCTCCAGGCAATCGAAAACGTCCATCGTCACGGCGAGCTCAGCCGGTTCGGCGTCGCCGCTGTAGCCGACAAAGCGGGTCTTGCCCGCCTCCTTGGCCCGGACCAGCGCGCCGATCAGGTCGTCGTTGCCCAGATCCTTGACCGAACACGAGTGCAGGAGCAGCACGTCGAGGTGGTCCGTGTTGAGGCGATCGAGCGACATTTCGACGCTCTCGCGGATGGCCTGAGGCGTCCAGCTCGGCGACTCGAGCTTGCCGCGGCTGTGGCCGCACTTCGAGACCAAGACAAACTCGTCGCGCCGGTGGCCCAGCGCCAAGCCGATCTTGCTCTCTGAGTCCTCGTAGCAGTGCGCGGTATCGATCACGTTGATCCCCATATCGAGCACGCCCTCCAGAACGCGCGCGCACTCGTCCCGCCCGATCTGTTCGTGGCCCAGCTCCGCGGCCCCGAACCCCAGAATGGTTACATCCAACCCTGTTTTGCCCAACGTCCGCTTGCGGATGGTCGATACGGTCATGGCATTCCCCCTTTGTCCACACGGTCATTCCTGTTCCTGCGGCCCGGGCGACGGCTGCCGCTCGGAGGTCAATTGCTCCAGGGCCGATCCAAGCCGCCCAAGCGCCTCCGAGGCCTCCGGAAACTTCTTCTCGCCCATCAGGCGCAGATAGTCATCAAAGGCCTGGTCGGCTTGGCGGATCAGGACGTCCATCGCCGCGGGCGCCGCACGCTGCGGCTGCGTGGCCGGCCCGACCGGAGCAGTTAACTCCTCTTCGAACAGCCCTCGCAGGGCCTGCTCAAACGTCTCTGCGTAACTCAAATCGTCGTTGTGCATCACCGCCACCAGACGCAGCTCCGGATACGCCGCCGTCTCGGCCTGAAGATAGATCGGCTCGACGTACAGCAGCGTCGGTCCGACCGGAATCGCCAGCACGTTGCCCCGAATCACCGTCGATCCCCGCTGATCCCAGAGCGTCAACTGGGCCGAGAGGTAAGGGTCCTGGTTGATCTTCGTCTCGACCTGCTGAGGACCGAGGATGCGCTTGTCCTTGGGGAACTGGTAGGCCAGCAGCCGTCCGTAGTTCTCGCCGTCGCACATCCCAGCCAGCCACCCGATCATCACCTGGCGGTTCTTCGGCGTAAACGGCAGCATCAGGATGAACTCCAGGTCGTCCGTCTCCGGCGGCTCCCACATGATGTAGTACGGCTCGACCGGAATCACCTGGTTGTAGTACTTCTCCGTCGTCCGGATCCAGAGGTCCTCCTGGTTGTAGAACACCGCCGGGTCCGTCATGTGGTACTTGGCGTAGACCAGCCCCTGGGCCAGCAGCAGGTCGATCGGGTAGCGGACGTGAACCAGCAGTTCCTCCGGCATCTGCTCCGCCGGCTTGAGCAGGCCGGGAAACACGCGGTCCCAGACCCGGATCAGCGGGTCCTGCGGCTCGAACACGTAGAAATCGACCGAACCGTGGAAGGCGTCGACCACCACCTTGACCGAGTTGCGAACGTAGTTGACCGCCGCCAGCGACTCGGCGCCGTCGTTCCAAAGACTCTCGCCGCGCTCGAACCCGGCGTACCCGCCCATGCGGCGCGACATCAGCGGTTCGCTGTACGGAAAATACCGCGACGTGGTGTAGGCGTCGATGATCCAGAACAACCTGCCGCCGGCCAGCACCACGTACGGATCGTCGTCGAACTCCAGAAACGGGGCCAGCAGGTTGACCCGTTCGAGAATCTGGCGGTGGAACATGATCCGGCTCTCGGACGTCGGATAGCCGGAAAGGAACAGCCGCGTCCCGCCGAATTTCCAGCCGTAGAGGAACTTCCGCCACAGGTTGCCCAACGCCACGCCGCCTCGCCCGTCGTAGTGGATATAGACGTTCTGGTCGCCGCGGGGATAGTCGAACTCCGCCTCGCTGGAATTGGCGATCACGTACGAGCGGGTCAGCTCGCCGTAGTATATCTGCGGCACGTCGACCTCGAGCGACGGGTACGCGCTGACCGGCGGGATGTTCTTGACCAGCAGGTTCGGCAACCCTTGCGGCGTGAATTCGTTGACCGTCGTGAGGGTCACGCCGTAGCCGTGGGTGTACTTGAATCGCCGGTTGACGAACGTCTGGCTCTGCGGCGGCAGATTCGCCTGTTCCATCTCGCGGGCCGAGACCATTACCTGCCGATAGTCGTCGCCGATGGCGTAGCGGTCCACGTCCACGTCGGCGAATTCATAGTAGAGTCGGATCTCCTGGAACTGCTTGTAAACCGCGTCCAAAACCCGCCAGTCCCACAGCCGGATGTTGCGGAAAAGCCGCTCGTGCTCCGCGACCATCGCCGGCGTCAACGCCTCCGCAGCCGGAAACTCACGGCCCTCAATCCTGTCCAGCCCGAAACCGACGCGGGTGAAGGCGATGTTGTGTGCGATGTAGGGGGATTCGAGCGTGAGCTCGTTCGGCTCGACGCGAAGCCACTGAACCAGACCCGGCGCCGCTGCGAGAACAAGGAACCAAAGCACGGCCAGCACCCCGCCAGCCGAGGCCAAAAACGCCGCATGCCCCTGGCTCGACGGCAGCCCGAACCGCCCGAAAAAACCGGTGATCCGCCGACGGTACAACGGCGCCGCGATCAGCCCAGCCGCCAGCAGCACGCACGCGAACAGGACGATCCAATAGCCCGGCACCCGGACGTGTACGTCCGTCCAGCCCGGCCCCTGCGCCACCCCCCATTTCGAATACATCAGGTGATACCGGGCGAGGAACCGCCCGGCCGCAACCACCAGCAAGAATGCAGCCGCGCTGAAATAGATCGGCCGAAACCGCTGAAGAATCTCCCCCTCGCTGCTGATCCGCCGGCCGAACTCGATCTGACCGCGCGTGATGCGGATTGGCGCATCGGCCGCCGCCGCGGCCACCGCCGCCACCAGCCCAACCAGGGCCACGGTCCAGACCAGCAGATACAACGCATCGTAGAACGGCAGGCGAAACAGGTAGAACCCGGTGTCTTTGCCGAAAATCGGATCGGCCAGCTCGGTCCGCACGGCGCTGAGGTAGATCAGCACCGTCTCCCAGTTCACCAGACCCCAATTCGCTCCGACGTACGCTGCGAAACCCCACGCCACGTACCGCGGATACCGGTGCGACCGCGAGATCGGCCACGTCAGCAGCCAGATCACCGCGAACGCCAACGCAGCCCCAACCAGCAACATCGCCGCCTGAGTGAAAACCACCTTCCAGAACCGATCCTCGTAGCCCAGGGCCTCGAACCACAGTTGCTCGCCCCAGAAACCCAGAAACCAGAAAAAGACCAGCGTCGCCACGCCCAGAACCACGCCCAACGTGACCCGGACAACAGACCCGCGGCGAACGCCCCAAATCCCCAATCCCGCGGCGGCCAGAAACAAGCCAGCCAGAATTGCGCTATACATCCGTGCATCTTCCCTTGTGTATTCGAACAGTCAAATCAGTCGGCGCTTCCCGACGCCGCGCGGCGGAGGCGAAGCGTGTGGCACCGCAGACTCCCGCCTCCGGCGAGTATAGCCTCCGGATGGAACAGGATCAATTCCACGCCGCGACGGGCCAGCGCGATCTGCGTCTCGCGGGCCAGCGCCGTATCGTAGTGAAACATCACGCCCGGCTCCAATGGTACGAACGTGCACGCCAGCCGCCGCTGCTCCAGGTCCGACACGTGGATCAGCTCCACGCCGCGGCCCCGCATCCACCGGACAAAGTCGATCGGCTCGGATCGGTCGCGGCGATGCAGAACCGTCCGCACGAACGCCGGCATGTAAACCAGCGCCAGCCGGTCGGTGATCCGGTTGAAAATCGTGTCCGGGTGCATGTAGCGCCGGGCCTTCGGCACGTCCACGTACACCACCTCTTCAAACACCGTCAGAGCTTTCCGGATGAAGCGACGGATGGCGCGAACGTTGTGGCGCTCCGTCTCCGCCACCAGAACCGTCCTGGGCGAAAGCAGCAGACAGCCTTCAAACGCGTCGTGCGTTTCGTCGAAGTCAATGAAGATGGGAACCCCCAGGTTGCCGAGCGCCTCGCGGACCACGCGGTGCTCGTGCCGCCGCCCGTCCATCGCCATGCACGAGAGGATCGCCCCTCGCCGCGTGATCACCGCCGTGTCGTGCAGGAACGTGAGGTTCGGCATCGCAGCGATCCGGTGGTGCTCGTGGTTGACGTAATCCGCCAGTTCCAGAACCGTCACCTTGTGGTCCGTCAGAAGCTGACGATACCGATCGTGCTCCTCGCCATAGCGATCCACGTCCGGAACCGCGTCGAAAAGCCACCGATGACGGTTCGACTCGTTGATCAGCCGCAGCGACTCGCCCGGCCGATGAAGCATCACGTGGGTCAGTCGCCCGAAGGCCTCGCACCCGTAGGGAATCCTCATCGTCGAAGACGCCGTCGGCGAGTCCTGCATCATGATGCTCCTGCCAGGCGTTGGCGGACCGAAAAGAGGACGTTCGTCCCGTCGCGGCTCAGCCGGCGGTCCGCGACCTCCAGCGCGTGCCGGCGAAGGTACGCCTCAATCTGGTCGAGCGTGTACTTGCAGGTAAAACCCATCCGGATGATCTCGCCCGCACCCAATCGCAGCATTCGACCGCCCGCCGTCACAACCGAATCGTCGAGCACCTCAAGCCATTTGCGGGTTCTACGGACCGGCCCGACCACCGTCTGGATGCAATCGAGCTTCAGGTGAAACCGGCAGTGTTCCGGGTCCAGGCCGCAGCGGACCAGCGGCCCGAGGTTGAACCGCACGTTCGGTTCGCTCTGATAGACCCGCTCGATCTCCTCCGTCCGTCCGGCAAACAGGTGCGAGTCGAAAAGAAACAGGTCCTCCGCCGCCAGTTGCGCCCGCACCGTATCCAACAGATTATCGGTGTCGTAGTTGTTGAAGTTGTTGCCCAGCATCGCCACCACCACCGGCCGCCGCCACAATCGGCGCAGCACGGGCAAATCCTCGAAGAACGCCACCACGCCCATCTTCTCGATCGGCAGGTCGTCAACCGTCCGCAACGCCGTCTCAACCAGGCGGCGGCTGACGTCGACGCAGACGTACCGCGGCCGGTCACGACCGCACATCGCCTCAAGCACAAGGCGCTCCTTCTCGCCGCTGCCGGTCCCGATGCTCACCAGACTCGCCCCGGCGGGAAAACGCTCGACAACCGACGCCGCGTGCTCGCGCAGCAGATCGGTCAGATCGGCGGCGACCCGAAACTGCGGCGACCGGTCGAGTTCCAGCCAGTTGCCCGCGCCCCACTCTCCCAGATACAAAAGGTAGTCCGGCAGATACCGGTGCTCCAGATGCCGGCAAAGCTGCTCCTCCAGGTACTCCCCGCTGAGCAGTTCGATGATCGCGGCCTCGCCCGTGGCTACTTGAAGCATTGGCGGCACTCCGATCGCAACGCCTCGCGAGGGTCCTTGCCCTCGTTGACGCCGACGCTGTACGCGTACCCGCGACATCCGATGCACTGACGCAAGTGCTCGCAGCCGCTGCACTTGCCCTCCAGGTGAACGTCGATGTGGCGGACGTACCGGAAAAGCTCATCGTCGTAAATCCCGCGCAGCGAACGCCGGCGCACGTTGTGCGGATACTGCCCGCCCGTCAGGAGGGCCGGATGCTGATCGAACTTCGTCGGAGCGCATGGCCGCACGTTGCCCTCCAGCGAAATGTACAGGCTGTAGAGGTGCTGAAGGCACCCGCTCGCCGTCAGCGGCGTGTACGGCAGCCAGTCGTAACCGTAAAAACGCCGGTCAACCTCCAACAGCCGCCGCTTGTAGCCGGTGATCTGCTCCGCCGTCAGATAGTACGCCGCCAGGTGGTCCTTGGCCCGGCCCGTCGGCGTCAGCACCTCCAGATTCGGAAAAACTCGGTTGGCGCGGCAAAAGTGCCAGATATCCTCGATCTCATCGAGGTTCACCCGGCTGGTCACGCACGAGACGCCCAAACGCAGCCGGTGCGACTCCCCGCCGTTTACCAGTCCCGCCTCCATCAGGTGGCGCAACCCGCCCATGATCCGCTCCGCCGCTCCGCCCTCGCCCGCCAGAAAGTCCTGCACGTCCGGACGCAGCGAGTCGAGCTTGCCCATAACCGACGCGTTATGGGCCGCGAGAAACTCGGCCAGCTCCCGATCGATCGCCACGGTGTTGCTGAAGATCATCGGGATCATGTGCAACGCGTCGATCAGCGAGACCAGATCGCGGAACCGCGGCCAGATCGTCGGTTCACCGCCCCCGATGACCACCACCGACCGCGCGTCCAACTCCGCCGCCTGCCCGACCACGTCGGCGATCTGCGCGTAGGTCAGACCCTCGACCTCCGCTCCGCTCTCGGCATAGCAATAGCGGCAGCGAAGGTTGCACGTCCGGTTCGTCTCCACCCGGATCGCCAGCAGTTGTCCGGCGTCGCGGGCGGCGTAGGCCTCCTCGCCGCTGTACGTGTAGCCCGCCAGAACCGGAGGCGGAAGATAGCGATTTGATTCCCGTTCCGGCCGGACCTGTGTCTGCGCCTGACTCTCCGTCATCGTGCCCCCCGCCACAAAAGGTTCACCGTCATCAACGTCTATTCGACAATCGGGCAGCCGACCGCCCGGCAGGCCGCCATCGAGCCCAGGCAATTCTCAACCTGTTCAAAACCGTTCCTCTTCAGAATTGACGCAGCGATCATCGCCCGCTGACCGCTTCCGCAGAACGTGGTGATCGGCCGATCGCGTGGCACCTCATCCAGATTCTCGGCAAGCTGCCCGACGTAGACGTTAACTGCGCCGGGCAGATGCCCTCGCTCGTATTCGCTCCGACTCCGAACGTCCAACAGCGTGAACCTGTCCTTCGCCTTGATCCGTCGCGACAGCTCATCGACGTGAACGACCGGCACCTCCTGATACTCGCGCCCGCTGGTCGCCCAGGCGTGCAGGCCGCCCGCCAGATACCCAGCGACCCGATCGTAACCCATGCGAACCAGATACCGGACCGCCGTCCCCACCTGCGCCGCCTCCTCGACCACCAGCGCAATCGGCTCACCGTACGGCAGATACCAGCCGCCGAACGTGTTGAGCATGTGCAGCGGCAGGCTGATCGTGCTCGGAACACAGGCCCCGGCGTAGGCCTCCGTGCTGCGCAGGTCGATCGCCGTCGCGCCGCCCTCGACCGCCTGCTCGAATTCCTCCGGCGACCACGCCGCCGGCACGGGCAGATGACCCAGAACCGCCGGACCCTGCTGGTTCCATTCCTCCATCTGCGAAAAGTACGGCGGATAGTAGTGGTGCTCCTGGAGCTTCATGTCGATGAACGCCTCGCGGTCGGTCTTCTGGAGCGGCTGGCTGTGACGCCGCTCGTAACCCAGCGTGGAAAACTCGCGAGACGCTATGTGCGAACCGCATACCGATCCCGCTCCGTGCGCGGGATACAACAGAACGTCGTCGCCCAGAGGCAAAATCTTCTTGAAGATGCTCTCGTACTGGAGCCCGGCGACCTCTTTCGCCCGGTTGGGGAAAAAGTCCGTCCGCCCCACGTCGCCGATGAACAGGGCATCGCCGGTGAACACGCCGATCGGCTCGTCGCCGAAGTTCCCATCCGCCAGCGCGTACGAGATGCTCTCGAACGTGTGGCCGGGCGTCTCGAGCACCGAGATCCTCGCCGAACCGATGCGGAAGCTCTCACCCTCCGACACCTTATCGCCGTAGCCCCAGTCCAGGTTCGCCCCGTGATGAATTTCCGCCCCGGTCAAATCCTGAATCTCGCGCGAGCCGATCAGGTAGTCCTCGTTGCGGTGGGTCTCGAAAACGTGGGCGATCCGGACCCCTTCGCGGGTTGCGATCTCCAGATACACATCGACGTCGCGCCGCGGATCGATCACCGCAGCCAAGCCGCCGTCGCCGACCATGTACGACAGGTGGGCCAGCCCCTCCGACTTGACCTTCTCCAGGAACATCGGCGCCGTCCTTTCCACGCTAATGGTTTCGATCGCGACCCGCGGCTAGACCGCCGCTTCGACCTCCTTGGCGATCCGAACCGCCTCGCGGACCATCTGCTTCGCGTAGGCCCACTCGTTGTCGTACCAGCTCATCACCTTGACCAGGTCGCCGTCGACCACCCGCGTCATGTCCAGATCGACGATCGACGCCTCCTCGGTCTTGATGATGTCGGACGAAACGATATCCTCCTGGGCGATCCCGACAACGCCCCGGTACCGCTCGCTCTCGGCCTCCTCGCGAAAGATGCGGTTGACCTCCTCGACCGACGTCTTGCGCTCCGTCACGAAGACAATGTCCGCGATCGAACCCACCGGCACCGGCCCGCGAATCGCCACGCCGTCAAACTTGCCCTCGTACTGCGGCAAAGCCTTGCTCGTCGCGACCGCCGCTCCCGTCGTGGTCGGCACGAAGTTCGCCGCCCCGGCCCGCCCGCGGCGATACTTCTTCGACGGCGAATCGACGATCTCCTGGCTGGACGTGTAGGCGTGCACCGTCGTCATGATCGCCTTCTTGACCCCGATCCGACGGCCTATGATCTCAGCCACCGGCGTGATGCAGTTGGTCGTGCAACTCGCGCACGAAATCATCTTCAGCTCCCCGTCCGGCGCGTTGACCCCGTGCACCACCGTCGGCACGCCGTCGCCCTTGGCCGGAGCCGACAAAATCGCGTGACCCGCGCCCGCCTGAAGGTGCTTCTCCAGGTCCTCCTTCCGCGTGAACACGCCCGAACACTCGAACACCACGTCGATCTCCATCTCCGACCACGGCAGCTCGGCTGGGTCCTTCTTGCCGAGCGCCCGAATCCTGTGGCCGTCGACGATCAGATTCTCCTCGTCGTGCTCGACCGATTTCTCATAGCGCCCATAGACGGTGTCGAACCGCAGCAGGTACGCCAGATTGTCCACCGGCACAATGTCGTTGACCGCGACCAACTCCAACTCCGGCGTATCGAGGAGGATCTTCAGCGTCGCCCGCCCGATGCGCCCCAGTCCGTTGATGGCTACCCTCGCCATAGCCGGCCCCCTTCCTGGAATGAATTGTGTTGTTACCCTCGCCCCTCTTCCAACCGCAATGGCCGGAACCATCACTCACGCTTGATCTCCACGTCGATATCGTACTGGTTCACGATCTGGCGATACGTCTCCTCCAGATCGTTCAGCGCCGCCCGCGCCGTCGCCTTCAACTCCTCCCACACGTCGCCCGTCGCCCGCCGCGCACGCTCCAACTCATCACGGGCGTCCTCGATCTTCTCCTCCAGCCGGGCCCTGGCCTCCTCGAAATCCTCGCGCCGCTCCGCCTCCTCGATCCGCGCCCGCTCCTTCAGGCGATCGCTTCTGCGTTCCAGTTCGTCGAGCTGTTCCTCCATCCGCTCGATCGATCGCTCCCGTTGCTCAGCCAGGTAGTCGCGCGTCGCCTCCACCGCCTCGTCAATCTCCTTGCCCACCCGTTCCGCCGGCGTCGGAGGCTCCTCCTTCTTGCAGCCGCAAACGATGACCACAGCGACCAGGACAGTGCTCAGAATCAAAACCGATCTTCTCATGTTTCACACTCTTGGCTCACAACGGGCGGGACGGCCAAAACCAACTGGGCGCCAATGCCTTACGCGGCGTTCCGCGCCCATACCCCGCTCAGACCTCATCCCCCGATCGTCCCCTGAACCTTCACTCTACCAGAGCCGTAAACCCATGCAATCAGGGATACCCGCAATTTTCAGATCAGGGATTCCCCCGATCCTCGGATCAGCAAAACCGCCGAGCCGCCGACCAGAATACCCGCCGGAACGCTGGAAGAGGTACGCCAACGCGATTTTGATTGATCCACGAACCGCCCTGGCGTAAGAAGTGGTTGCCGCCTTGGGGGCGCCACGGGGTCATCGAGGACAGACCATGAAGCTGACGTTTCTGGGCACACGGGGCGAAATCGAATCGCGGACGCAGCGCCACCGCCGCCACACCGCGCTCGCCGTCGACTACCGCCGCCGACGGGTGATGATCGACTGCGGAACCGACTGGACCAACCATATTGACCGGGTCCGGCCGCGGGCCATCGTAATCACGCATGCCCATCCGGACCACGCCTGGGGCCTGCGAGCGGGCGCGCCGTGCCCCGTCTACGCCACGCCAACCGCGTGGGAAACGATGGCGAACTACCCGATCGAACACCACCAAACCCTGGCCGACCGATCGCCGACCGCCATCGAGGGCATGACCTTCGAGGCATTCCCGGTCGAACACTCCACCCGCTGCCCCGCCGTTGGATACCGCATCGCCGCCGGCAACGTCACGATCTTCTACGTCCCGGACGTCGTCTACATCCAAAGCCGTCAGGACGCCCTGGTCGGCTGCCGCCTCTATGTCGGCGACGGAGCCACGCTGAAACGCCCGATGGTCCGCAAACGCGGCGAACACCTGATCGGCCACAGCCCGGTGCGAACGCAACTGACCTGGTGTGAAAAGGAAGGCGTGCCGGAGGCGATCTTCACCCACTGCGGAGCCCAGATCGTCGACGGCGACGAACCGGCCATCCAAAACGAACTGAACCGATGGGCCACGGCGCGCAACGTCAAGGCCCGCATCGCCCACGACGGCCTGGAGGTGGTTCTGAAATGAAGCCGCGACCTACTCCCGCGACGACGCGGGTTGTGTGACCGAATAGACCAGTTCCTCGCTGCGAATCGCCGAGCGCAGTTCCAGGTCGTCGAACCACGCCTGCCCGGTTGCCAGACCCAGATAGCACCGCACCGCCACCGTATGGGCCTCTGCCGGAACCTCGGACCAGATCGTCTCCTGACGCTGCCACGGCTGGGTGCCGCAGACCATCACCCCGCAATACGGCGGCCATATCCGCGTACCGTCGGCCTTCAGGTACGATATCTCGATGAACGCCCCTCGTCCGCTGACGTTCTGCGTCTTGACCGACCCGGTCAAACGATACACCAACCGCCGATGCTCACCCAGCGGCGTTGATACCTGTCGCACCGGTAGAGTCTGCTGCAGGCACGGCCAGGCGGTCGTCTTGTCGGCTTGGACGTGCAGGCATGAGGAATCGGCTCTCTCCCCGTCAACCACGCCGTAGATGATCTGGTCGGTCGCCTGATTCATGTCCGAACTTGATTGCCAGTGCCGAAAAACCTCTTCGGCGGGACCGTCAAAGCCGGCGAATCTCAGGTCTTCCTCGTGGATATCCTCAAACTCCGTAACCACAGTCGGATAGACCGCAGCGCCTTTCGCGGAGACCACCGTCGCCCGGACGAAAACCGGCAGCGTCCCAAGTCGGAACCGCAACCCCTCCGGCAAAACGGCTGCCTCCACCGGCCGACCCAGCGGATCGAACACCTCCGCTTCACTTTCGCGGATGGGCGCCGTGCAGACCGCGTCACAGGCAAACTCCAGCCACAGCACGGTCAGCGGCCCCTCCGGCGTCTCGAACGCGACACCCTTGGCGTACCCCCGATCCACGCAGCCGACCACGTTCAACACGCCACGACACGACGCCTCGCGGGTCAAGTCGTTGAGCAACACCCAACCCACCACCGCCGGCTTGGGCGTGCCGTCGGGGCGGAACAAGGCCATGTCGGTATCCAGCCCCAGTGGCCAGAGCGTGAACTTGGCGATCCGACGCGCCCCGCCCGCCCACTGCTCGACCGCCTGGACCAGGTCGGCCCGCAGATGGGCAGCCATCCCGCCGCGAAACTCGGCGTCCCCGCCGCCGGCCTCTGTGATCCAGATCTCGACGGGCGCCCCAGCCGCCGCCAGCAACTCCCGGCATCGCGCCAGATCGGCCCCGTAATGCACCGCCAGGGCGTCAAAGTACTCACCGCAGCCCAGATCCAGAACCTTCTTAAGGAAAGGGCTATACGTGATCCCCTCCGGGCACGCGCCGGTCGCCCCAAAGGCCAACAATTTGGCCTCCGGATTGCCGCGCCTGACCCCTTCGTGGGCCAGACGGCTCAGATCGACCAGATCGGCGAGAATCTCCTCATGGCTGCTGTGATCGCCGCGGCCCCTCCAATAGAACTCCATGTCAGGCTCGTTCCAGGTCTCCCAGCACTCGATCCGCCCTGCAAAGCGATTCGCGATCGTCTCGCAGAATGTCAGGAACGCCTCGGGACGCGGCATGTACGTTTCACGACGATCCGTCACTCCAGGCGGAGCGGTGGACGCCCATGGCGGTGTATAGAACAGGCTGCCCACCACCTCGAGCCCCAGCCGCTGGCACTGCTCGACCCACGGGTCGACCACGTGCCAGTCCCAGACGTCCGGAAGGGGGTTCACATCCCACCAGCCGACCAACTGGCGTACCCACGAAAATCCCAGCCGTCGTGCCGCCCCCAGAATCTTCGGCGGCAAGTCCGGCCGCGTCGGCACCAGATGGTTCAGATGCGCCACATTCACGCCGAACCGCGGATGACCAGCGGACCGGACCGGTGGACAGACCACGAAGGAACGCCGTAGACCTATGTGCTGCCCCGTCACCTCAAACTCAAAGTACCCGACCGGCAGCGGATCCAGGGCCATCTCAGCACCGGTCGCACCGACAGCGATCCGGGCCTTACCTTCGCGCAGAACCAGATCATCCACGTCATAGAGCCGCCATGTCAGCGACAGCGGTTCTACCGGCGCGGGATCGTGCGAAACGGTGAAGACAACCGGGCGGCCGGCAGTAAACAGATACAGCTCTTCCGCCGGGATCAGATCGGTCTTCACCTCCGCCCCCGCGGCGACCGAAGTCAACACGACCAAAAGCCAAAGGCATCGGATGGGCATCGTTGATCCTCAAAAGAAAATCGCTCGTACGTGGGCGTTCAGGGAACCTGCCACCAGATGTACTCCGCCGTCATCGGGAACGAGTGAATGTCCTGTCCGATTAACGTCAGCCCGGCGTGCAGATCGCCGAAGAGCACGTTGCTGAACCACCCGCTGTCGCTGTGCCAACTGAACCCGCCCGCGTTACCCGGCCACGCGTACCAGCTCGCCAGGTAGATGCTCGTATCGCCCATGAAGATCGTCCGCGACGGCTCGGCGAACCGGTCGCACCGATCGACCCACGTTCCGTGCCAGGGATGCGTGATATAGAAGTTGACCGCGTAGCTGGTCCCCGTCCGCCACGCCACGTACTCGTCGAACCCGCAGGCCCCCCGGCGGTTGTCGTCCGGACAGAGATACGGCCCGCCCGCGTCGCCCAGGTACGACGAGAGCGGACGCTGCTCGATCGGCGGGCCGGTCGGCTGCCAGTTGCCCGGATCGAACGTCAGGTCGAACCCCTCGCTGTGAAATCCGCCCCACCCAAACCAGTGGCCCATCACCGGGATCGCATCGTTGTAGTCATTCCAGAACGTCCGCCAGGCCACGCCGATCTGTTGCAGCCGCGATTGGCACACCGCCTGCCGGGCTTCCATGCGGGCATGGTACAGAGCGGGAAGAAGCATCGCGACCAACACCGCGATGATCGCCACCACCACCAGCAACTCAATGAGGGTGAAGGTCCTCAAAGATCTGCGGAGCGTCATGACTTGTCCTCCCGGTTCGTCGGCGGAGCAGTGGACTTCCGCTCGATCAGGTGAGGTGCGAACATCTTCGCAATCTGCGGGCTCCTGTCGCCCGCGAAACGCTGTTCCAGAATATCCACAAACGCCCGGGCCCGATCATGCAGATCGAAGGCCAGCGTGGTCAGAGCGGGACACAGGTACGCGGACTCGGGCGAATTGCCGCAGCCGATGACGCTGACCTCCTGCGGCACCCGGACATGGTGCTCATAGAATACCTGCAGCGCGCTGGCCGCCCCGGCGTCGCCCACCGCAAAAAGACCGGTATGCGGAAAACGTCCGTGCTTGAACTGCCGCTCGATCATCTCCTTGGCCCGCCGCCGATGATCGTCGCCCCAAATCATCGCACAGTCAAACACCGTCGGCTCGACGCCCATGCCGCGGCACTGGATCGAGAAACCCTCAATCCGCTCCTCGATGTCCGGGCTTCGCGGCTCGTTGACCAGCATGGCGACCCGACGGTGGCCCAATTCGACCAGGTGTCGGGCCGCCATCACCCCAACCATCCGCTCGTCGCCGCACGTGTGGTCCACCCCGGTGTGCGCGAACTGGACCCCCTGGGCCACGAACGGCACGTTTCTCTTCCGCAGCTCCGGCAGCATCTCAGGCGGGCAGAACCCGACAAACGCGATCCCGTCGTAGGTCAGACGCGGCAGCCAGCGCCCGGGCCGCTCCCGCATGTCGTACCGTTGCAGCACCGACAGGAAACCCCGCTCCGTGAGCGTCTTGCGGATCAGCAGAGGGATCTCCATGTCCCAGTCGTCCGGTACGAGCAGCAGAATCCGACGCTTGAGGGACCGGTCATCCGCCCGCTTTCCTCGCGGCCGAGCTGTGAAGATACCCAGGGCGGGCCGCCGCAGGACAAACTCCTGATCCTCCAGCAGGTCCATCGCCCGCGAAACCGTCAGGTGACTGACCCGGGACTTCCGGGCGATCTGGCGGACCGAAGGCAGACGTGTCCCCGGCTCAGCCTTCAGGATCGTCGCCTTCAGTCGCTCCGCGAGTTGTTCGTGCTTCGCTTTCATCGCCCACCAGAGTAACAGTTTGTAGTAACAGTATACCGCCGCCCAGACGCCGCCCGCAAGCAAATAATTGCCCCGGACCAACCAAGCGGATACACTGCCCGTGGGCCAGGTGGGACTCCTCGCCGAGGCCTCACGTCAACCGGGGGCGGGAGGGCGATCATGGACAAAGGGAATATCCGGATTGGAACCTCCGGCTACCAATACAAGCACTGGCGCGACGTATTCTATCCCAAAGACCTCCCGCAAAAGCGCTGGTTCGAGTACTACGCCGAACGCTTCGATACCGTCGAGATCAACAACACCTTCTACCACCTGCCCGCCGCTGAGACGTTCGACGACTGGCATCGCCGGGCCCCATCCGGCTTCTGCTACGCCCTCAAGTTCAGCCGCTACGGCACGCACCTCAAGCACCTCAAACAGCCCGACAGCACCATCCCGCTCTTCCTCGACCGGGCCGAACGGCTCAACGACCGCCTCGGCCCCATCCTGGTCCAGCTCCCTCCAGCCTGGAAGTGCGACCTGCCGCGCCTCAGCGCCTTTCTCGATGCCGCCCCAAAACAGCACCGCTGGGCCGTCGAGTTCCGCAATCCGACCTGGCTGAACGACGGCGTCTACGCACAGCTCCGCCGCCACAACACCGCCCTGTGCATCCACGACCTGATCCCAAACCACCCGCACGTCCTCACCGCCGACTGGCTCTACCTCCGCTACCACGGCGCCAGTGCCGAGGGCGGCGACTACAGCCACCAAGCCCTGACCGCCCAAGCTGACTTCATTCAACGCCACGTCGCCGACAAGCTTGATGTTTACGCATACTTCAATAACGATGCTTATGGTTTTGCCGTCAAGAACGCCCTCGACCTCAAACGCTACGTTGGCCTGGCCTGATCCGCCGCAGTCCACCACGACGCTGGGGAATCACCTCAGCCAACCCCTTGCCAACGCCCCAACGCGGGGTTATAATTCGCAGCAACGATCAAAAACCGTCGTCGCCGACGGCCTTCCACGCCGCCGACCACGACAAGATCGCCAAAAACTCGCGGGCGTAATTCAGTGGTAGAATGCCAGCTTCCCAAGCTGGACGTCGTCGGTTCGAATCCGATCGCCCGCTTTTCTCGTAACCTACCGTTACGTCTGCACTTACAGAAACTCCTACTGCCAGATTCAGTGGGTGATTTGCCCCAAAACGCCCCTCTGGCGTCATTCTGGCGTCATTTTCGAGTCGGTAGCCCGTCCGAAACCAGTCCAGGGCGAGTGGAGAGGCAGTGGAAGCTCGGAAATGTCAGCCCTCGTAACGCGGGGAACGCCGCCTTTTGTTTGGTGCTGCACGGCGGGTCGGATACAATGACCGACAAGTTCCCACACCGGCCCAGAAAATGGCCGTTTGGAAATGCCAGTTCCAGCCCAACCCCTTTCTGGAGGCGTCACGATGGACACAATCCGGGAGCATGTGCAGTTGTTTCTCGTCACCTATGGGATGAGCATTCTGGGGGCGATCCTCATCCTGGTCGTCGGCATTGTCCTGGCCGGCGTGGCGGCGAAGATAACCGAGCGTCTTTTGAAGCGATCGCGGGTGGAAGATACGCTGGCCAAGTTCGCCCGTCACCTCGTCCACGCGGGGATCGTCGTCTTCGTGATCATCG